>Ga0209062_1002053_pt1 | contig 29453 bp, 19 predicted proteins | sample Coa_R2_2_FD_187158 | JGI IMG/M metagenome (GOLD analysis project Ga0209062, IMG submission 187158) | Surface soil microbial communities from Centralia Pennsylvania, which are recovering from an underground coalmine fire - Coalmine... | ecosystem: Environmental > Terrestrial > Soil > Unclassified... | reverse complement strand
TCCGCCGCGAATGTCGAGTCCCATCAAATCAATGACTTGAACGAACCGCATTGGAGAGACGATGGAGGGCGAATGATCAACGAGCTATCCCGTAACCCTCTATTTTTTCCTGCGCTATATTCCTCCAAAGCCCTCCGGAGTATCCCGCACCCTCACTCCCACTCATCTATTTTTTGCTATCTTAATGCGCTGATTTTTCAGCACAATTTTTTTTGATCGCGCGTCGCGATCCGAACTGCGCACCGACAAAAATTTTTGGTGCTGATTTTCAACAGAAAATCGCGCGATTCCGATTCACCAAGGTTTCAACAACTATCGACAACGATCGGTCGATTCTTTCGCTTCGTCGATCACGCAACGCATTGCACGCCAGCGTGAGAAATACCGTCATCGTTTTAGCACGATCAGCAATCCTTCGCCATCGGCCCGCACACCAAGTCTCTCACTTAGTACCATCTCGACGGCGTGAAGGCGTGATCGTCGTCGTCGCCGAACAAATGCGCGGCGGCGAACCGCTCCTCAATCGCCAGCGCCGAAAGGCGCGCTTCGCGCTTTGCCAGATGATCCCGTGCCCAGGAGAGGAACGTCGAAAGGCGCGCCGTCGGTTCGGCCGCGATTTCTGTCGTGAGCATGGCGATGAGCCGGCGCAGCCGATCGAGCTCTTCGAGTTCCGCCAGGATGGCCTTAAGCCCGGCGATGCAACGATCCTCGATATGCTTGGCGCGCTCCGCCAGTTCGCGCCGGCGTCGCTCTTCCTCCCTTCTCCGCTCCTCCGCTTCCCTCTTGAGCCTTTGCTCTGTCTTTGCGGCTGCGAGCACCGCGAGCCCCACGCCGATCTCGCTCGCCATGGTCTCGAGCCGTTGAACCTTGGCGTCGCGGAAGCTGCGACGAGGGCCCGTGCCTCCTCCGAGCACATAGACCTGCTCGAACTCGAACGAGAGCCGACCTGTCGGGTGGTAGTCCCATTCGGGAAATCGCGGCCTGTCGAGGAGCACCGCATCCCAAGCATTGCGCCGTGCCGCCAGGTCGCGCTTGCGTTGCCACGCCTCCTCCTTGCTACGCTCGGCGTCGGTCAACACATGCTTCTCGCGCTTGACCAGCTCGGAGATCGAAAAGCCGATGACTTCGATCTCGGATTTGAAGTGCGCCGCGCCCTCACCGCCGACAAGCTGAAATCCCTGCAAGGAGGCCGCCCGTACGATCCGCGGCAGGATAACTGCGAGGCGATCGACGGATCGCGGCGCAATCTCGCACTTGATAAGTCCGCCTTGGCTGACGGCGACCAGGCCGATATCGGATGGTTTCGCCTTTCTGAGTGTGGCGATGGTGCGCTCGACGACCGGGTGCGGCGGTGCAGCTTCGTTGTCGTCGCCGTCGGATGCCAGAACGCGTGCCTGTTCGCGTGCGGCTGCCAGATTGGCCGATTCACGACTGAACTCACCATCGGCAATCGTGATCCTGTCGGCAGCGCCTGGCTTGGCTTCCGGCAATGGCGTCTGCTTCACCTTCTTCCCGGCCGCCTTCTTCGCCCACCAGCCAAGCGGCGGGTTGGGGATACCGTGCTTTCTGCAGATCTTGTGGAGCGCAACATCGGAGATGGCGAAGTCTTTCGCCAAGTGCGTCATCGGCTTGGACCAGACGAGCTCGTAGAATTGCTCACGCGTGAAGACTCGGGCCACGGTCACCCTCTCGTCAATCCGTACACCTTCGGAGGCGCAATCAAGTTGGTTGCTACCCCGCACGCCATTAATAGGTCAGGTGTTGCGGCCCTTCGTGCCGCCACCCAGCGCAGTTCCGTCAGCGAATGTATGCACACTCCCGACGGTTGAGGTCGATACTCACTCGAGGAGCGACGAAGGTACGTCATCGTCCATTGAACCAGACATCAACCGTCGAGCCCACGATGCTTCCGCACGTTCTGGCACTTCCAGGCAAGCATTGGCATGGCCCCCATGCGGGCGCGGATCGCGGGTGCAACATCCAGCAGATCGGTGTTGACCTCCCCACGGTCGAGTACGCAGTCGAGGAACTCCCGCTCAGCCGTTGTCAAGTCGAGAAGGAAGGCAAATTTCTTTCGGCAGAGCGCGACGGTTTCCTTAACCCAAGTGTCGATAGCACGCCGGTCAGCGAAATAGCCGCGCGGCAGACAAATCATAAGCTTTTGCCGAAGCTCGCGCGGGTCACCTTTGATGGAATCGATTGACACTGTTCGCCAGTCTCGGCGCCCGCAGGCGCCAAAAGCGAGCATGGCGGCCTTGATCTTCTTCCAGTCGAGCCCATCGAGCGACAGGATGCGGCGCGCGTCAAAAAGATCGCGCGCTGCGTGCCGGTCGAAGAGCGCTACGAGCTTGCCGGCGACGATCTCATGGAGGTCGAGGACCAGCACTTGTTCTGCTCGTACGTCACCAAGCGCAGTGGAGGGCATACGAGTGGCGCCAAACAGCGGCTGGCGCGCCATATAGTTCACATCGAGCTCCAGCGTGGCGTTTCCACCCAACGCGGAGGCAAACCGCAGAAGCCACTTGCCGCCCGCATGCTCGTCAGGCTGGCGTCGAACGACATAGCCTTGAGATGCGAGGAGACGGTTCAGAGCAGCTTCGACCTCTGGCCGCTCAGCTTCCATCGCCGATCGCTCAAGCGCGCCGACATAGTTGAGGTCGATATCAACCGACAGCCGGTCGAGACCAAGATGAAAGACATTGAGCGCCGTGCCGCCCTTGAGAGCGAGCCGTTCACTCAGGATGGTGTCGCCCGCTGTTTCCTGCAGGATATCGAGGAGCCGGAGTACCTTTTCGAGCGTCCCGGCCTGATGACCGGTATCGTCGGCAATCCGCTGAAGCGTCTGAATCGAAGGCGCCGCCATTCACAGCCCCTCGAACCGGCGTTCCACGACGTCGACGGGTAGGATTACGTTCCAGCCCTTGGCCGTCCTCCCCTCTCCCGGCCTGGCGCCCAGGGCATACCGAGCCTGACGCGGTGCCATCGCGTGCAGTTGTCGGAGCGCCGCATCGGGAATGCCAAGTCGCTTTTGTTCGCGCTCGAGCCAGAAGCCCAGCGCGCCGGCCGCCGCCGCGTTGCCGAGCACGCGCATGTGGCGAACCAGTGCTGCAGCATCGACCCGTGCCACGAGGTCGAGAGAGTTGAACAGCTCATCCGCTCCGCTAGCGAGTTCGTAGCGGTCGAACATATCTGCGATCGTGCGCTCGACCGTCGTGACGCGAACATCGAGCCCCATGCGGTCGACAACCGTCACCCCGTCCTTCACCTCTCCACCTCGCCGAGCGATGCCGCGCGGCGGCTTGATGAAGCGGCACGAAAAGCCGGCGGCTTCAAGCACACCTGGCTCACCGGGCGCGATCACCTGGACCTCATACCCCTCCGTGTAGGCGGAGCCATGCAGCTCCATCGCCGAGTGATAGGCGATGACAGCGCCCCGGCGTAATCGGGATGCTGCCAAGAACCGGTCGACCGACCACTTTCGGGCGTCGGCGTGTTTGGGAACGGAAGCGAAGACGCCTCGCGCGACCCGCTTGATGTTGCCGGCTTGAAGGTGCTGAGCAAGCATCGCGGTGACGACCTTGTCACTAGGGTCCCGGCCTACCGCGGCCGCGTACTCCGCGCGGTCGAAGACCGGATGCGCGCTAAAGAAAGGGGCGGAGACGAGCCGGGGCATGACATGAATTACTTTGTATCAGTCTGACATAACCATATATGAGGTATGGCTTAATCCGTCAACGGGAGAGTCCGCTTCTCCGCTTCCAAATGCGGTGCTTCTCTTACACAGGCCTTAGCCACATGTCATATATGGTTTCATACAGTCATAACAAAGTTATGACCTGGTGGCGGCCTGCCCTCCGAAGGCGAAGGCCGCACGTTCGAATCGTGCCGGGTGCGCCAACCTCCCCAAGGTTGGGAAGGACGGGTCGTTGCGACTCCCTAGATGTAGAACTTGAACGGTAGCTTTGGTTCGCTGTCCATCGGAGCTGAGATAAGGACGTCGCCAACTGCGTTCGCAAAGCGAATCGTCACGGGAAGGCGATCATTGTGAAGGCATGAGTTGAAGTTGATCTTCGTCAGTCCGAGCACATCGCTGAGTACCGTCTCTAGGGGACAGTCTCCCCTCAACACCTTCACTGAAATCGGATTCGGCGTTTCCGGCCCCATGTACGTGTCAAGCCGCGGCGCGTAGCCTGCCGTCCACAAGAACGCATGTCGCTCTCCGACCTGAAGCGCTGTGCCGCGAATGACAGGGTACTCTCCCGGCCGAAATAGCTTCAGGTCGTCTCGCGCTTCAGCAATTTGGACGCCAACGAGATTGGTGCCCTCTCCGCAACCGGCGCTGAAACCGGCCCACTCGGCATCCGTGAAGGCCGACTTGGCATGTATGAACAACTCGTTTGGCGCGACGCCATGCAACCGCTTGTACTCGCCGACCACCATTTCGATGAGGGACTTGGCAGCCACTTGATCGAGGTGAAACTGTTTCGTGTCTGTCTGAAACCACGGGCCAAGCGCGCCACGAAACACCACGCCCTCTCCGTCAGATAGAAACATTTGCGCCGCGCAACAGGCGTGGCGCTTGTCGCTCGTCAGTTCGCTGCGCTTGTAAACGAGTCCGACATAGCAAACGCCGGGACGGACATCGGCCAACTGCCAGGGCTTGCCACCCGCCTTATAGTAAGCGCCCGTCCCGAGCTTCCAGGCAATGGTGGCCGGATCTTCAACGCGCCGGATCGGCATGCCGTTGTCTCGCCGAAACTCGTCAGGCGTCAGTGTCGTCTCGCGCACAATCTGTGTGACGATCTTCTCCTTTAGCAGTCGGGCTTTGAGCTGACGTCTGAAATGTGTCGCGTACTTATAGACCTCGGCCTCGCGCTCATCGTCGCCGAACAATGTCGGCTGTACCTGAAGCTGTCGCGCCCGCCTCTGGCTGATGGTCACCGTGCCTTCGACGCGCTCGCTTTTCCTGACCGAGGATTGAGGTCGGCCGAGTTCGTACACGGCCTCGGGAATGATCACGAACCAAACCGACGGAGGGTTCTCAAGTCGATTGTTCTCACTGATAAGCCGCGTGACGAATAGGTCGACAGTCGAGCGCACAGCTTCATGGCGATTGGCCAGATGCAGTGCCCGATCAATTACGGCCGGGTCCAAATCTGACACCTCAGCTACTGGGTCAATCGGCCAATCAGCATGAAACGCCTCAGCGAATCCGGGAAACGGCACATGCTGCGGCTCGACCGCGCGAGACCGTGGACCGGGAGCTGGAATATCGATGAAGCCCTTCAGCTTGGCAGACCAGGCGCGAAACCGACGCACGCCATCATTCGTTCCTACAACGCCATAGCGGATCAACTTTATTTGACTGGTGTCCCCCACCGGGCCGTAGAGGAAGAGCCCGTCCCGCGGATAGGCGAGCCTCTGCCCGAACCGGAACTCAAGCTGCGGTTCAGGCAAGTAAGTGACGCGCGGCTCGAATATCTTACGGATCATCGTCTTCCGTCTCGGACGGCGCGTCGCCTCCTTCTTCCTCGAACTCGTCGACCCCTTCGTCGTCACTCGGATCATCGTCATCCACCTCAGGGGTCTCGGCGTCGAGTGGCATGCTCACCGGCGCCATCCACGTCATGGGGGGAAGCGTGAGAACCAGAGCCTCATCGCTTGTCATCGGCACGCGCCATTCGACGCCCCCGTCCGAGAGCCAATGCAGGAACGCGAGAAGCATGTCGCGCCAACGCGCATTGCGCCATGTCTTCGCGAAGGATCGGCGCAGCCTGTGCATCTTCGCCGGATCTTCGAAGGGCTTATGCCCATCCTCGGTGAAGATCAACCGGCTGATGATACGAGCGTGTCGAACCGGCGCCGTTCGCACGGCAACGCTCACACCAAAATGCCAGTTCATCCGGCGTTTCGCTGAAACTCCCTGTATTTGGCGCAGACCCAAGATGTCCGCCCACCGGAAAGCCACTTTTCCCGTCGGTGCGACATCGAGCGGCACCCACCATGCCGTCTGGAATCCTGACAGGGCAAATTCCTTCAGCCCGCGACCGCGCAGTGCCGTTTCGATCGCTTGCCTAGCCAGGTCGCTGAACCTGTTGCGCGCATCGACGCGCGCAATGTCGAACATCGACCACCCATCCTCGAGAAAACCATCGAGGTGTCGCTCTCCTCGCAGTTTCAGCGGCAACGATGGACCGAAATGGTCCTGTAACTCGTCCATGCGCGCAAAGGTTAGAAACCCTTGTTGAAAGGGTACGACGGGCCAAGGCGCATCCTTGATGCGAGCTTGCGCAGCTCGCTCGGCGCCGGCACGAAACTCGAAAAACCGTAACTTCGCCGGCAGTCGCTCTATGGCGAGCCAATTCGAGAGCAGTCGTTCGGGCTTCGCCGAGACAGTTCGCGCGTGGACGAGTTGGACCTCGCGCCAGATCGCACTCTGGTCAGTACCTCGTCGTGGCACCTTGTAGGTTTCTCCCAGCACATCGAGCAGTTCGGCCAGACCGGCAGCCCAGCCGCGCTGGAAATCGATGTACTGCGTATGCGCGATCAGGAATGGCGCCTCGAAGGGGGCGAGACGCAGGGGAATAATGAACTCTTGGTCGCCAATCTTGCGCGCGACGTCCGAAGCGATCTGGATTTCGTTGCGAACGCCCTGCTTGCCGACCGCGCGAGGGTTGGCAACCAACAGGACTTTGGCGGCTCTTTCTCGTAGCGCGTGTTCGAGCTTGCGTTGCCAATCGTCGCCGCCCCGCAAACGCAGCACATCCGCCCATACCTCGTAGCCCAAAGCCGCCAACTTCGCGCCCAGCCAGAGCGTGAAAGCATTGTCCTCTGGCGAAGCATGGCTAATGAAGATCGCCTGGCGCTCTAAGCCTCCATGTCGGCTCGTTTGCTGAGATTGTGACGCAGTGTTCGTCACGGATCAGCCTCGATCGAAGCCCCGCCAACCGGAACCCGGCGGTGTGGACGATCGAACCCGCGAGCAGCTATTGCTCTGGTGCGAAGGTTGCCGCTAACCGACATCTCCTACTCGATCGACTTTTCGACGAAGCCGAGTGTGTTGGCGTTCTCGACCAGTGTCCGCACCTTGGCGCGCTCAAGACCGCCCGGCACTTCCGCTTCAATCTCGAGCTTGAGCTTCACCTGGCTACCCGGCAGCGTCGTGAGCTGCTCGACGATTGCTTCGACAATCTGATGGATGTCCCGCGCCGGTCGTTCCGGTGAGATCATCACGGTGCCGGTGAAGCGGGTCGGCTTCCTTTCCGCCGGAGGCGTTGTGGGCGTGTCGCCGGTCGGCTGCTCGCCGGACTCCGGCGCTCCTTCGCCAAGCCCCGTTGGCACAGTGCCGGTCGGTCCCGGCTGCGCCGGCGCTGGCCGGTGCGCTTCCGCCACATCCGGCTTGATGATGACGCTGTCGCTGTCGATGACGACCGCCGCGTTTCCGGCCCGATCGATCGCAAGCCCCAGATAGGTGTCCGTCTTCTCGTCCCAACGCTCGGCATATGCGAAGGGGCCGGGCAGCATCCCGCTGATGGCCGCCTGCACGGCTTTGATCAGGACCTCCTGGTTCTTCAGACGCGGCAGATAGATGTAGCGATTGAGATACTCCCGCAGGTCCTTGAGCGAGAGATGCGGCTTGCCGTTCCAGATGTACTTCTGGAGGTCTCGATCGAGGCGCGTAGGCCCGAGTTCCGTGAGCAACCCTTCCTCGGCCACGAGCTTCTTGCTGGCCCGCGCCAGCAGCCCGTCCTGAGCCGGGATCTTGCCCGAAACCCATTCGACATCGGCTTGGGCGCTTTCCTGGGCCGGATAGTGAAGATAGCACCACGCCTCTTTCAGGCGTGTCTTCATCGTCTCGTTCGATTCAGCCAGCTTGGCCTTGGCCAGCGCGCTGTCGCTCTGCGTCAGGTTAAGCCGCTCGGTGTCGCGGACGATCTCGCCCCAGGCGAGAGACGCTCGCACCGCATCTTTCAGATTGTCGAGCTGGCGGGAATCCGCGGCGATGAAGACCAGCATGTTGCGATAGACACGCGGCGTGCTGCCACGCTGCATCAGGATGTCCTTGGCTTCGACCAGCGCCTCGGAACCCTCGCGGCCATTATGCGGATGTGCGACGCCCAGCACGACTGCCCGCACGCCTCCAGCTTCGTCCGGCACTTCCGCTGAAGAGGCCGGCGCCACCTGAACTGCGTCGAAGTGCCCACGATCAGCGAGGCTGTTCACATATTTGCCCAGCTCGGTGTCGATCGTCATCAGGACGAGCGCGGCCTCGATCTGTGCTGCCTTGTCGGCCGCGATACGGTTGAGGCTCGCCGACATCGAGTACCAGTAGCGCCCGAGATCGGCGTGCATGAACTTGGCCTGATTGGTCAGCCGTCGCAGCGCGTCGCCGAAGATCGCGGGCCGCTCGCCCGGCTGCACGACGCCAAGATTGATCTGCTTGTCGTCGAGGCCGGTGTTCTGTTGCTGGTGCGTCGGTGCCGTGCCCATGAAGATCGCGCGCGCGACGCGCCGCGTCGCGGAATAGCGGTTCAGATTGGGGGCCGACTGATCGATCTTGTAGGGCGTCGACGCGGTGCCATCCACATCACCGGCGATGATCGACTGCCAGGTCACGTCGAGATAGTGGAGCAGCTCCGGCTCAACGCGCGGCGAACTCACTGCAACGCTGCCCGGCATAATCATCACCGACGGGTCGCCGTTCATCCAGAGCTCGTGGATCGCCTGCGCCATCAGGCGCAGCACGCCGCGCGTGCGCTGGAACTTCTCCAGCGATCCCCAGCTCGTGTAGAGCTGGTCGAACAGCTCGGGATGGATCGGATAAGCCTTCTCCAGCTTGCGCCGGTAATCCTCGTCGGCGCAGCCCTGCGGGAAGTCGTTGGCGTTCTCGCGATAAAGCTTGGCAAACTGCTTCAGCGTGTTGTCCCGGTGATGGAACTTGTCGCCGGAGATCTCTTTGAACAGCCGCCGCCGGACAATCTCATAGCTCTCTTCCTGGCTAGCGGGGCGCCATGAAGATTCGACACGGCTGAAGGTCTGCTTGAGACGCGCCAACGCCTCCTGACCGCCCTCACCGCCGACTTCGATCTGCGACGCCGGCAAGGAGGCGACCAGCAAGGTGCCAGGGCTCGCCTTGACCGCTTCGGTGAGCGACTGGACGAACGACAGGTTCGCATCGAACGAACCCGAGGGCAGCCCTTCGACACGATAAATCTGCCGCAGATAAGCCACCCACTCGTCGATTAGGATCAGGCATGGGGCGTACTTCTTGAAGATCGTCTCGAGCAGGTGCGAGCCTGGCGCAATGCCGTTGGCATCATTCTCCGCAACCATGTCGAAGGCTTCGGCGCCGCCGAGCTGCCACGCCAGTTCACCCCAGGTCGTGCGGATCTTACGGCCGCCCTCGGCATTGAGGACGTCCTGCGGCCCGCGTGAGGTGCCAACCAGCACCGCGCGCTTGATTTTCTTGGGCACGGTCAGCTCGTGCTTTTCGAGCAGCTGATCAAGGCCCGACAGGTCCTGAACCGGCGTCGGCCCCGCCATGTGGTAGAGGGCCAGCATCGAGTGCGTCTTGCCGCCGCCGAAGTTGGTTTGCAATTCGACGACCGGATCGCCGCCGCTGCCCGACAGCCGCTTGGCCGCGCCCACCAGCAGCGCGCTCAGGCCCTCGGTCAGATAGGTGCGGCTGTAAAACTGGCGCGGGTCGCGATATTCGGCAGGCGCACTGCCCGAGTGCACTTTCGCAAGATCAGCGGCGAACTCGGCTTGTTGGAACTCTCCGGTGGCGACGTCCTGGTGCGGCTCCACCACCTCGCGCCACGGCAGCAAGCCCGCCACCGTTTCGACGGAGATTTCCAGACGCTGGGTCTTCCGCCGCTCTTCGTTGCGCTGAAGCTCGGTGAACTTTGTGCGCAGGATGGTGTCGCGCATCTTCGAGAGCTGCTCGGCGGTCTCGCCGGCGCTGATCGCCTCCATCAGACGACGCATGGAATCGAGCGCGCGCTCAGCGTCGTCGTAGGTGAAGGTCTCGTTGTGCGATAGCTTGTTGCGGACGTCGCTCAGCTCATTCACCCATGACCGCTCCGCACGGCCAAGAACGGCGCGGAAGGCGTCGTTCCAGAAGCGGTCCATCGCGTTGAACAGCGCTGCCTGGTCCCAGCCGACCTCGCCGTTGGTGTTGGGGCGCAGGCTGGGCAGCTTCTCCAGTACCTGAACCTGCCAATGACCCTTGAGCGAGCTTTCCAGCCGCTTCTCGACGAACGGAATGAGGGCTGCGGGCAGCAGCTCCATACCCTCAAAAACATATTGGCGCGTGCTCTTGGCCACTGTCCCGCTCCCCCTCAAATATCCAGGCGGATCTGACGATCCCCGCTCGTGTCGTGGATGGCCGCAGCCTGCCGCGTCAGCTCCGTCCAGTCGGCGATCAAGGCGTTGTAGGCCGTGGCCTCCTTCGCATCCTTCCGCTTGTTGGCGCTGATGTCGTAGAGGCAGTAGGCAAGGTCCTTCACGGCCTCGGCCTTATCGCTCCCGAGCTTCTTCAGGAGGAGCCCTGTGGCATGCGAAAGGCCGTCCTGCTCGTACTGGCGCAGTAGATGGTGACAGCATTCCCAGATCGTGACGTGGCGGTCGCTCGCTGGATCCCAGTCGGCCTCAAGCTCTTCTCGCTTGTAGATCCGTACCCTTCCCGCAGATGACTCAGCGATTCCGGCGTGCTTCACGTCATCGACCGAGATGCCGCGCGCCCGCGCCAGGTTATCAGCGTCGCCAAACGCGCCTTTATCGTAACCGTGCTGGGTGAACCAGCTTACAGCGAAGCGGGTCTCTGGATCGAAGTCACCTTCTTGAGACGACAGATACTGATCCAGCTCTTCGTTAATGATCTGCAATGCGGTCTTGACGGACATCGGTTTGTCGTCGCGCTCGATCACCGCGCGATATCGACTGAAGATCGCGATACCGGGTCCGATTGACGCCTGCGGGATATCCACCGGCGCGATGTTTGCGCGGTGCATCTCCTTCAAGGCGTCGGGCAGCTCCTTGCGAAGCGCTCGGATGAACTCAATGCGCGAGATCGTTTCGGCATCCGTCGCGCGGGGCCGGCACGCCATCACAACGGACGTGGCGAGCGCGTTCTTGTTCTTCTTGAGATTGCCGACCAGCTCCGTCCGAACGGGCCACGTCGCCCCGATCGAATAACCGGCGTCGACAATAGCCTGAAGAAAGGTCGCCCAGCCCTTCACTGAGAATCCGCTTTCGTCGACCTCGCCCTGCCGGAAGGCATAGTAGATCGCAGCGGGAACATCAGGGCGGCCCTGCGTAGCCATGTGGCGCATGACGGTAGTCATGCCCTCAAGAAAGAAGCTATCGGCCTCGTCCTTGCCACCGTGACGCTTGTAGTCGGCAACCAGTTCCTCTTGCTTGGGAACCAGCATCGTCGAAAACAGATCAGGATAAACTCCCGCCAACCCTTTTCTCAGCCACACATAGAAAAAGTCCGACAAATCGGCATAAGGAACGTTGTCGTAGTACGGCGGATCAGTCGAGATAACGAAGCCCGAGAAGTCGACATTCTGGGCGTTAATTTGGCGCAGTTGCCCTGCCTGTCCGGAACAAGGAAGTGCAGCCACGGCTTTCGCTAGATACTCGACCTGCCCTATGAAGTTTCCAGACGAGGTCGAGAAGGGGTTTCCTTCGGCGGTATCCCATCGCATCGGCAAAGCCTGCATCGCAAACACCTGCTCCACCTTCTCTCCTGAGGTGTGCCAGAACGTGCTGGTCGACTGCCTATTCGCTAAACGGCTAACGCCAAGAACTAGGTATGCTGAAATCGCGTCGCGATTACGCTCGTCGGAAATATTTCGCACAACCTCAGGAATGAGATCCATAAAGGTGTTCAGGGCAATAGTCTGGCGATCCATGAACAGATCGGAGATGTTAGTCGGCCCGTAGTTCGTGACGCTCATGTACTGCGGGTGCTGTGAGAGTGGAAACTCGGGCCGCCAATCTGGCTTTTCGCTAAAGGCAAGAGCCTCATGCTCCTTGGTGGGAGCAACATACCCACGTCCACCCCGTCCCTCGACCACGATTGCCAGCAAGCGCCAGCCCATCCGGCCAGCCATGCCTTCAGCTTTGACATACTCAGCAGTGATCGCATCGCCAGTTAGTAGGCACCGAAAGTTGGCCCCCCTACCTGCCTTCGTCCCGGCGGACACAGCATCTTCGTCAGCTGGTGTCCCAGTCTGCACCTCAAAGGAAATGTCGGTGCCCTTGACAACCGGCGTCACCCACACCGACTTCTTTGGCTTGTTGCAAAGCCAGTAGTTGGAAATGAGAGGAACATGGGCACCTCGCAGCGCCGGATTTGGGCTGGCGACTGTGCGAGCCCATAGCCAGGCGAGGACTGTAGCATTTCCGCCTCCCGCCGTCGGCGGTAGACTGACCTGAGGATAGAGATGACCGATCTTCTTCCAGGCCCGGTTGCTTAGATCCCTTGCATACCACAGGATATCTTCCGCGAGCCCTTCCGCCCCGCGATAGTGAAGCCGTTCCGGCTTACCCGGATGAATTGGCTTTTTGTCGTGAAAGTACGCCGGCAGTTCAATCATGGCCTTGCCAATGACGACTGCAACGGGGTTCAGGTCAGATCCATTGGCGGAAAGGCCGAGCCGAAGCGCCTCGAGTGGGATCGAACCACCGCCCGAAAACGGATCATAGACCGGCGGCAGACCGTCTGGAAAATTCTTCCGAATTTCTGCCCGCGCTCGTTCCAACACTTCCTGGTTCGTCGAGCTCTCCCATTCAACCAAGTCCTCAATGATCTTGAAGAGTCGCTGGCGTTCGGCCTCAACCGCCTCATCGGTTGGAAACTGATCAGGGTGGCTCGATGGGTCATCAACAAGCTGAGCAAAGAGAACTGCGCGACATGCAGCCAGCGGCCGCCGCGCCCACCACAGATGAAGTGTGGAAGGGTGACCGTGCCGGATCGACTTCTCCCTTGCCGAGGCTTTGTTGATTGCTTCGAGAGGTATTGCGACCTCGATGAGCTTCTTCTTGTACTTATTGGTCAAGGTCATAGACGAGCCTGTATGTTGCGGGGTGAATGGTGATCTCACCGCCATCGCGCAATGCGCGCAGGCGAGCGCCCGTCATTTCGACGGGTTCACCCTCCGGGTTGACGAGAATGAATGAGTAGGCGTCGGGCTTCTGGTCGAGCAGGCCCCAGACGTCGGCCTCGATCTGAAGCGGTTCACGTTCCAGGCAGTGCTCTTTCGGATAGTAATGCCGCTGGACCTCGCCACTCCCCGAGCGACGCTCCCATGGGAAGCGTGCGCCGTTGGCGCGGCCGATCCAGCTTCCATCCGCATGGTAGAAGCGATCCTCGCCATCGGGCTTGTAGCCGAGCGCCAACGCAAAGCGGGTGATGACGCTGGGCCGCGCTGGCTTCTGCGGCGGGCGCGGACGGCTGACCGTCTCCGGCTCCAACAACCCGCCATCGGGTTCTTGGTGCGGCGCCTCTGGTTCCGGCGGGTTCGTGGGATCCTCGCCCTCGGACAAGTCCTCTTCGATCACCAACCCGGCCTCGCCATCTGCCGACGACGCCTGCTGAAAGTGGTCGGCCGGCTCATCGACCGCGTTGCCTCCGACAGGGGCAGCCGCAGGCGGAACCTCCACCACAGGCGCGACCGTCGTCTGCTCTAGGCCGAGCGTGAAGTTCTCTTCGAGATAGTCAGCAGGCGACCGCTCGAACGCATAGGCCAGCGCGGCACGAATATCGGCGCTCAAGCCCTTGCCGATCTCTTCCGGCACGCGCTTGGCAAGCTTCGCCTTCGACAGCGGGCTGACGAACAGCTTGCCGTCCAGCCACAGAATATCCGTGAGCCGCGCCGTGCCAGCCGGCACGCCGTCCAGATAAGGGATCACTTCCAGCTTCGGGGCGGCGACCCAGCTGGTCGCCGCGATCGCCGCTGCGACCGTGCGCACGCGCTCGGTCTCGCCAGGGTCGGCCAGTTCGATGCGCGCAAGCTGCGTGCCGAAGGCCGTGAGCCAAGCGCGCCTGTCTTCCAGACCCGGGAACAGGGGCGGCTGGTTGAAGCGTTCCTCGACGAGATCGGACAATGCCTGAAGCGACGAGAATGGCGGATTGCGCACCGTTTCGGCCGAAAGCTGCCGGAAATCGCCTGTCTTGCGCTTCACCCAGTCGTGGAGATGCCCGTAGGTGAACAGGCTCTGCATGCTGAGCCCATAGGCGAGCGCGTCGGTTTCAACCCATTCGCCGGACATGTTCACCCAATGCCCGCACTCTTCCCAGATGCGGGTCGGGTATCGGGACATGAGTGTCCGCACACGGCGCGCGTCATCAGGCGAGAGCGCCTTGCCCGAGGCAAGCGTACCCAGCCATTGCAGCGCGAGATCAGCAGAGGGCCGTTCGGCGACGCCTACGCGCCGCCACAGGCTGAGATCGAGCACCGAGGCCCGGATCACCGCGGCGCCCGGGACATCCTCCTCGTCACCGGCCAGGAACACCGCGCCCGATGTCACCCAGGTCCCGTCCTGTGCGAGGATCAGCTTCTCTGCCTTGAAGGCGTTCCTGATGCTCTGCGCGTCGGCAGTCGAGCATCCGTCGAACATCTGGTCGAGACGGCGGTACCATTTCTCGACCTCGTGCGCCGGAGCCTTGTCCGACTTCGCCAAGGCGCGCAGCCGGTCGAGCAAGCGTCCGGGCCCGCTGGGCGTGTTGCGGACGCCAAGCATGTCGAGCAGCGGGCGTGTCGTTTCCCGGTCGAGCAGCCCATGCACGAAGGGCTCGACGTCGATCAGCGCTTCCGTCTCGGGCGTCCTGCGCACCAGGTCCGCCGGGACCTGGATCATGTTGCGCGTATCAGGGAGGCAGGGCTTGCCTCGGAGCTTCAGCAGCCAATCCGCTAGCAGAGGCTCCGAAGTGACCGATCGCGTCGATCCCGTGGTCGCCACCTGCGACAGTCGAGCGCTCGAAGCTCGCGACCAATAGGTGTCGCGCTGATCCAGAATTTTCCCGGCGACCTTGGCCCAGACGCCCGGATCGCTCTTTGACAGAGCCTCCCAGTGTCTCCAATAGTCGGCGGGAAAATCCCAATCCTCAAGGACGAAGCTGTCAGTGACGTAGGAATAGTAGAGCTCTTGGCGCTGCCCCCGCGACTGCGCCTCCGCGACGGCGCGCTGTCGGCCATGGATGTTGTTCCGCTTCTGGACGAGCGGTGCAAATGTCAGAAGCCCAGAACGACCGGACGACACCCAACGCAGCCAGTCCTCCCGCGAACAGGACTTGAAGTTAGCCACATAGTCGGCGTGCAGAAGCTGCGTCTTCTGAACGGTCTCAGGCAGCAGATCTTCCAATGCACCACTCTCGTCGAACAAGACGCTGTTCGTGATCGGCCGGAGCTTCAGGTCGGCGCAGGCATAGCGGAAGGATGCGCCGATGGTGACGCCGAGCTTGGCCGCGATCTGCGCAAGCTGGACGCACTCGGCGAGCTTCGCTTGGCCCGAACTGAAATAGTCAGCGGCGACCCGCTCGATCACAGCATTGACGTCGCTCGTGTCGTCGAGACCGATCTTCTTAAGCACCGCGAACGCGCCCTGCGCGGGGTCGCTTCGGCCATCGCCGTCGGCCTTGTCGCGGCGCTGCTCCGCCAGGAACCGTGTCCAGTTCTGATTGAGGACGATTAGATGGCCCGCGAGGAACTCCCAATCCTCCTCCGACTGGAGGAGCTTCTTTTCACCAAGCCGAACGATCTCGGACGCCGCGTAGAGCACCTCTTTGCCCTGCACCGGCACGATCCGTAGGCGATCGGGATCATGGCACTGCCAACTCGTCACTTCGGGCGCGATGTAGGACCAGAGGTTCAGCAGGTGCCGCCAGGTCGACGGCCGAGGAAGGTGATTGCTGCGTAACCGCTGAAGCAGATCGGTCTTCGAGAACTTCTCAACCAGACCCCAGCGAACGAGCTTGGTCCGATCCTTGAGCGACACATGCTGACACAGCGCTGGCCGTGACTCGGCGTCCAGCAACGCCATCGCCTGCTCGGCCGGCCAGATGTCGAAAATCGGCTTCGGGACGGCGATGGCAGCCTTGGCGGCGACGAGCTGCCCCCCTTCGGTCAACAGCATCGGCCGTCCATCGATCGCCTCGTCAAACGCCAGTTCGACGATGGCGCCACAGGACCCTTCCAGCGTCGTCGCCTCCCGGTCGACGTCGGGCAGCAGGCCATAGGCGTCAGCCCGATCCCGCACGCTGGTCTTTGTCTTTTCGAGCCACTCCATCATCGCGCTGGCGGCAAGTTCGCCCGCGCGCTTCAGGAGCCAGCGATTGGTCGGCGATGTCTCCGGGTCCTTGATCTTGAGACGCGCCGGATCCTGGATGAAGGGGGCGTTGCAGGCGAATGGGAGCGCCGTTTCGACCCCAGTCGGTAGCACGACGTAGAGCCGCCCCTTCGCGCCCAGCACGATCTCGATCCGACAGGGCGGAAAGTCGCCGCCATCTTCGGCCCCCAGCATGCGCTCCTTGCGAATCTCGTCGAGCGCCTCGGCGGGAAAGGTCTCCTCGACCGACCGCACCAGCAGGAAGGGATCGTCCGCCTTTTCATCCAAGGCCATCCATTCGCTCTCGGCGATGGGGCCGGGGCCGAGGCTCTGCCAATGCACCACGCGATCGCCGATCTGAAGCCGGCGAATCCGCTTAAAGAACAGCAGTGAAATCGGGCTCTTCAGCCACTCGTCGAGGTTCTTCTCGACCTCACGGCGCAGCAGCGGGCTGGCGATTGCCACCTCGACGCGCGTGGTGCCCGCCGTCAGGTAGCGGCTGTCGATCCAATGCGGCTGGGTGAACCGCGTGCGCTCGAAGGCCACGGCTAGGGTCGGTGTGTACAGCTCGACCCGATCACCGAGGCTGAACGTGCTCTTGAACCCGATCCCCCGAAACCCGATCGTGTGAAGCGCGCGCTTGTTGGAATAGCCGAAGCGGCAGATCGATGCGAAATGCGCCTCAATGAAGTCCTCGCCATTATGCTCGAACACGAAGCGATCGTTCTCGATCGACACGCGCGCCTCGCTGGCGCCGGCGTCATCAGCGTTTTGAAGCAACTCTGAAAGGATATGACGCGGGCTCTGAACCTGCTTAAATAGCTGGTGCCATGGCCCCGCAAGCTCCGGATCCGCCTCAAGCTGATCCCAACGCTTGGAAGCACGCTCCTGGATCGGCTGAAAATAGCTGGGCGGAACGGCGATGGTCGCCTCTATGTGGCGGCCCGCGCTCACAGGAGCAACTCCAGCGTCGACGGCGTGGCGACCAATTCAGGTCCGCGCGGTGGAGCGCTCTTGCGCCAACCGCCCTTCACCGTTCTGATGGCGGAAATCGGCAGCCGCTGGGATGGCGGCAACTCGCAAAGGTCGCGGACATGCCAGAACACGGCCCAATGTCCGCGATTGTCTGACGTATATTGCCCGGTCGTCGGAGGGCGGTGGGTCATCCCTTCGGAGTGCTTGCCGTTCGCGCTCTCCTCGCAGCCAACATACCAACCTGCCCAGCAAACGATAAAGCTGTCCTTGGCCGGCACATCCTCATGGGACGGATAGATCAAGACCGGGACGGGTGAGGTGCCACGAAGCTCTTCGACCTTTCGGAACAACTCCCACTTACGCGAACCGAACGCGACGAAACCCGTACGACGCGCGATCTCCTCTCCCGACTGGAGATGCTCCAACGGAACCGGAGCGAGGATCGCAAAATCCTGGAAACCCTTCACGACACCCTCCCAACCAAGCCACGTCGCTTGAGGCTGACGCGATAGCGAGAGGGTGCCGTCTCCTCGATCACGACGAAGTCCCCAGCACGAGCACCGTGCAACTTGTAGAAGGCGCCGATCCAGCCGCGAGCGCGAAAGAACTTCTTGTCCTGACCGTCAATGTCGGTTCGCACAGGCTCGGGCCCGCCCCAATCGATCACCACTTCTCCTTTGGCCTTCGAAGCCTTGTTGGAGCCGCCGATCGCGTCGCTGAGAAACTTGTCGATCAGCGGCCGCAGGTAGAAGTGGTTGTTCCGTAAATTGGCATCGTTGATTTCGATCTCGCCGATCCATTGAGGCGACCCTGATGCTGCCTCTGGGCCCGCGCCAGCCACGGCGGCTCTCTGAAGCGCATGAAGGCTCTGTGACGCCGTTGCTGGTCGCATATCGGCGTCCTCCTCCATGTCGCGCATGCGGCTGGGCACGATGCTTTCGGTGAGGTCGCCTCGCAGTGCGGCCGTGATACCGTCGATCGCCTCCTCGTTCAGCTCGACCCAGGTCACGGCGCCGGATTTGTGCCGATAGGGCACTGGTCGGTCGAGCGGAAGCACGTCCGTCAGTTTCCAGGGCACATTCCATTTCGCGACTTCGCCGGAGCGGATCATGTGCTCGGGGATTCGATGGCGCTCGAACGAGGCGATCATCTCCGACGGCGAGAGCGGCATCCCGACCTCGGCCAGCTTCGCCACGCCAGATACCGCCCCGGTGCCTTTTCGGATGAGGCCGAACCAACCACGATGCGACGTCGCCGACGAGCGCATCTCCCAGGTCTTCGAACCATCCAGAAGATAGCTGATCCACGGATCGGCTATGATCAGCCCCTTGGCAATCCTCATAGCGGCGCCTCCGCCCGCTCCAACAGGCGCGGAAGGTCGAACTGGATCGCCGTTTCGAGGAAGGACGGCTCCCGCTCGACAAGCGCGCCGCGCACGTAACGCGGCGCATGAGCGAAGCCGCCGGTGACGGAAACGATCGCCAGGATGAACTTGTCCGGCTCGTGCAGGGACGTGATGACCTCCTGCCGAGTGATCATCACAGAGTCGGCGCCGTCGATCCGGCCCTTGACCTCGATAAAGCGCAGATGTCCCGACTTCGGATCGTGCGAGGCGATGTCGTAACCGACCTTCTGGGCGGAAACATCGACCGGAGCATGCCCCAGCGCGCGCTCCGCCGCCATGACCGCTTCCATCGCGGCAAGCTCGACTTCCTTGCGCGCCGCGGGATCCTCCGCGAAGTGGTTCGGCACGCTGTGAGTCTGACTCGCTGCCAGGAGGCCACGCGGGACCACCACCATGCCGCCACGCACGCGAGGCGGCTGCGAAGAGATGAAACGCTCCCGTTCGAGCTGGTCCATCCGCCGCTTCTGGCGTTCCGCAAGCTCTTCAGCCCGACGCTGGGCGTTCTGCCAATTCAGCCGCGTCCGCTTGCCGGCCTTCTCTTCCTCCTTCAGCTCGAAGGCGCGCGAATCCCAGTAGTTTATCTCCTTCTTGAGGCGAGAACGAACCTCCTGCTCGACCTTCTCGATCTCGGGCAGCCGCCGCGCCTTGACCTCCGCGACATGGCCCTGGGCCAGCTCGACTGTCGCAAACCGGATGGCGGCTTTCTCAAGCTCGGTCGTCAGCCAGCTCTCGTCGAGGAGGTCCCGCACGCTCGCGATCTCTTCCGGCGTCGCCGGCCTGAGATTGAGATGCGGCGCGATCCCGGCGTTGGCGATCCGCCCAGCTTTGTCGATGGCCGCGAACTGAAGCCGCTGTGAGATCACATGCGGCTTGCCGGCGCTCGTCACCCGCCCATCCTGGACGGTGTGCTCCAGCAGGAAGACCGCCGACAACTCCTCACCCGGATCGGTGTCATCGACCAGAATCGCGCCCTGGCGCATGATCTGCTCGTACTGCTCCCGGATCAGGCTGATCACGGCTTCCAGCAGCGGATGGCCGGGACAGATGAAGGCCGCGACCGGCTGCTGGTTAATCTGGCTCTTCTCAAAACAGATGCGCTCATATTGCTTCTGGATCGGCGCCCCGGTGCCGATCTGGCGATCGCGCTCGCGGATGCGCACGGGAACATGGGTGACTTCCCAACGCCCTTCCTCCCGGCGCTTCAGCCGGCCGCCGAGATGCTGGAACGCCTCGACGAAGAAGCTCTGGATGTGATGCGGCTGGAGGCGTTGCGCTTCGGCCCGCTCCATCTCCAGCCGCAGCTCCTCGACCTTGGCCGCGGGCATGGTGTCGTTGGTCAGCGCCCGGCGACGAAGCAGCTCCAGCAGATGCGATTGATCGACCGCGCCATCGACTTGGCGGAAGAGATACGCCTTCACGTCCTCCTGCTCGCCATACTGGATCGCCTGGAACAGCAGATCCTTGAGCGACGTCCCCTCGAACAACTCGCCCAGCACGTCATAGACGCGGCCGCCCAGCGCCTCTCGGGCGGCCTCGAGCTTTTCGAGGAGGCGGGCATAGACCTCTCCCTCGCGTGTGTCCGCCGCGACAAGATTCCAGAGGTGGCAGACCTCCATCTGTCCGATGCGATGGATGCGGCCGAACCGTTGTTCGATCTTGTTGGGATTCCAGGGCAGATCGTAATTCACCATCAGGTGCCCGCGCTGGAGGTTGACGCCCTCGCCGGCGGCATCGTTGGCGATCAGCACCAGCAGGTCCTTATCCTGCATGAAGCGCTCGATCACCTTGCGCCGCTCCTCGCGCGTCACCCCGCCGTGGATCACATCCACCGCCTCGGGATTGCCCAGGCGCGCGCGCACCTTCTCCAGCAGGTAGTGAAGCGTGTCCTTGGGCTCGGTGAAGATGATCAGCTTACGGCGATTGCCGGCCGCGTCGATCATCAGCTCGTCATCGAGGATGCGGTTGAGCTGCGTCCATTTGGTATCGACGCCCGAACGCAGCACGCCCAGCGCCATCGATTCGAGGCCCTTCAGCGTCTCGACTTCCAGGGCGAGCTGCTCGACGGTCTCCGCCGTCGTCGCGCCGGTCGAGATCAGGTCTTCCAGCTCGTCGACTTCCTCCTGACCGTATTCGTCGATGTTGCCCAGCATGTCGGGGTTGACGGCTGGTTCGCCGATCCCGGCCCGTCGGCCTTTCGAGGCAAGCCGGGCCTCGCCCAACTCGTTCTCCAGCCGCTCGCGGCGACGCTTCAATGACTGGTAGATCGCGGCCGGCGAGGAGGCGAGACGCCGCTGGAGGATTTGCAGTGCGAAGCCGACATTGTTGCGCTTCTTGCTGTCCCCCTCGGCGAACCGCTGGACGCGGTTCATCTCGGTGCGCACATATTCCGTGACGGCGGTGTAGAGGGCTGCCTCGCCCTCGGAGAGCTGGTATTTGACGGTGCGGGCGCGACGCGGCGGAAACAGCGGACGACCATCGAAGCGCAGCAGCTCTTCCTTGGTGAGCCGCCGCATCATGTCCTCGGTGTCGGCATAGTGAACGCCGTCACGAAAGCGGCCCTCGAAGCGGTCGCCGTCGAGGAGGGCCATGAAGAGCTGGAAGTCCTCTTCCTTGCCATTGTGCGGCGTGGCGGACATCAGCAGTAGGTGACGGCAAATCTGGCCGAGCTTCTGGCCGACCTGGTAGCGTCGCGTGTATTTCACCTCGCCGCCGAAATAGGTGGCGGACATGCGATGGGCTTCATCGCAGATGATCAGATCCCATTCGCGCGCGCTCAACAGCTTCTCCTGAAGCTCCTCGTTGCGCGCCAGCACGTCGAGGCGAACGATCAGACGGTCCCGATCCGAGAAGGGGTTCCCCGAACGCGAGGTCTCGATCATGTCGCGGGTGAGGATGTCGAACTCGAGATTGAATTTCTGGCCGAGCTCGTCCTGCCACTGCTCGACGAGACTGCCCGGCGCGACAACGAGGCAACGCTCGAGATCGCTGCGGGCGATCAGTTCCTTGATCAGAAGCCCGGCCATGATCGTCTTGCCAGCCCCGGGATCATCCGCGAGCAGGAAGCGCAGCGGCTGACGCGGCAGCATCTCGCCATAGACGGCCGAGATCTGGTGGGGGAGCGGATCGACCAGGCTCGTGTGAATGGCCAGATAGGGGTCGAAGTAGTGCGCCAGCTTGATGCGGTTGGCTTCCGTCACCAGACGGAGAAGCCCACCGTCGGCATCGAACGACCAGGGCCGGCCGTTCTGTTCGACCTCAAGGCGATGCTCGTCGTCCCGGTAGAGTACGGTCTCCGCGACCGTGCCGTTGTGGTCTCGATAGACGACGTTGACCGCCTGATCGCCGATCCAATCGACGGACACGATCTGCACGGCCTGCGCCGACGCGACGCCGCGCACCGACGCACCGTTCTTGATGTCTTCAAGCCTCGCGGACATTAACGCGCGCTCCCCCTGATTCCCCTCACAGTTGCACCTCCGCAGCCTGGAGCGCGGCCTCGGTCTCTCTGCGATTCAGCGTAACGATATGTTGGGTGCGCGCGCTGAGCTTTGTCGCGTCCCCAAGCAAGCCGAGGCGCTTGAGAACGTAGAACAGCATCGCATAGCGAACCGAAAGCACCCCCCTCCCTTGATCGAAACCGTAATCCTTGCCGACGACTTGCTTCTGACTTTCTGTCAGATCGGGGTGCGGACCGATGATGACGTCAAAGTAATTGTTCCAGTGCCAATCGGCGTCGCCCGTTAGTCCGGGCTTGTCCTTGCCGCGCACCTCCAGAATACGCGGTAGCAGGAAATCCTTAAACTTGTCGTCGAGGTGGCAGTATGCCCGCGCATGCCAGCGGAACCCATCGTACCCGAAGGCGTGCGGCGTAATCCTTCGCCAGATCGGTTCGGGTCGCTTGCTGTTCATAGACTGATAGCGGACCTCGATCGAATCCCCGCCACGGACGGCATCGAGAACCTTACGCAGGACTTCGAGGTCGATGTCTCGCTTGGGCGTCAGGGCGACGTCCGCCGCCGGTAGCCCGGCGATCCACGAATCATGGGCCGGCACCGTCCCTTCGGCGACCGAGCGGAGTTGCGAGAGATAGACGTAGGGGTCGGGATCGAGGAACCGCAGAACGAACTTGCCCGCCGCGACGTAGCGCTTGGCGCGCTTGTCGTAGTCCATGTTCCCCGGTGCCCGTTCCTGATAAAGCGATAGGTCCTTCGATGCTTGCGGGATCGAAATTCCGAAAAAATCGACAAGATCAGCGCGGTTGATGGACCCCTCCCAAAATAGCCTGAACTCAATGAATTCAAGACGTTGTGCGACACCCCAACTCAACGCGGCCTCCATCTTATGAGTATATAAACTATCCGCACTTGAAGTATGAGTGCGACTATTATATATACGTATCGTCGCCGCCGAGTCAATCCAGGAGAAGCACACGATGGCCGATCGCTATGTCACGAAGCACCCACGGGGCTGGGCGGTAAAAGCACCCGGCAGCGACCGCGCGAGCAGCGTCCACCGCATCCAGAGCGAAGCCGAGCGGGCCGCAAAGCAGGCTGTCCGGAATCTGGGAGGCGGAGAGGTCCGCATCCAGGGCCGTGACGGCAAGTGGCGCGACTCCGACACCGTTCCGCCGGGCAACGACCCCAATCCGCCGCGGGACAAGAAGCACTAGGGCAGAGGCGGCATCGCCCCGTCTCCAGCCTGGGAGCCCATGATGATCCTGACCGACAACGAGACCAAGGTCGATCTCCTCAACAATGAGGCGATCGCCGCGACGATCATCAAGCTCCTGCGCAACAGGCCGGATCAGCCCGTGACGGTGGGTGTCCACGGCGACTGGGGTGCTGGCAAATCGAGCGTCCTGGAAATGATCGAGGCCGGCTTCGAAGGTGAGGAGAAGGTTCTTTGCCTCAAATTCAACGGCTGGCGCTTCCAGGGTTTCGAAGACGCCAAGATCGCGCTCATCGAAGGTATCGTCACCGGCTTGATCGAGAAGCGTCCCGCGCTGACCAAGGCGGGCGAAGCGGTGAAGGACGTTTTCCGTCGCATCGATTGGCTCAAGGTCGCGAAAAAGGCCGGCGGCCTGGCGCTCACCGCGTTCACCGGCATCCCGACGCCTGACCAGATCCAGGCCATCGTCGGCACGCTCGAAGGGTTTCTCTCCGATCCGGCGAAACTCGCGACCAAGGACAATGTCACGGCCGCCATCGACGGCGTAAAGGGCCTGCTGAAGCCGGCGAGCGAAAGCGCCTCGACCAACGTGCCCGAGGAGATCAGCGCGTTCCGCAAGGCGTTTGACCATCTCCTGAAAAAGGCGGGCGTCGAGCAGTTGGTCGTCCTCATCGACGACCTCGACCGCTGCCTTCCCGATACGGCCATCGAGACGCTCGAAGCCGTACGCCTCTTTGTCTTCACGTCACGAACCGCGTTCGTCGTCGCCGCCGATGAAGCGATGATCGAGTATGCGGTGCGCAGGCATTTCCCCGATCTGCCGGACACGACCGGGCCGCAGACCTACGCCCGGAACTATCTGGAAAAGCTCATCCAGGTGCCTTTCCGTATCCCGGCCCTCGGCGACACGGAGACGCGCATCTATGTCACGCTCCTGCTCGTGGGCGCGGAGCTTGGCGACGACGATCCGGCCTTCAACAGCTTGATCGGCGTCGCCCGTGAGCGGCTGAAGCGGCCATGGACATCCGGCGCGCTCGATGCGGCCACCGTGAAGGCGGCGCTGGGAGACAAGGCCTCGCGAACGAACGACGCCCTGGCGCTCAGCGATCAGATCGGGCCGATCCTCGCCAGCGGGACCAAGGGGAATCCGCGTCAGATCAAAAGATTCCTCAACACGCTCGTCTTGCGGCAGCGAACCGCCGAGGCGCGCGGGTTCGGCGATGACGTCAAGCTGCCCGTTCTCGCCAAGCTCATGCTCGCCGAACGGTTCCTCCCGCGTCTGTTCGAACCAGATCGCCGCTGCCGCCGCCGCCGCGCCGGATGGCAAGTGCCCCGATCTGGCGGCGCTTGAGGCCACCACGAACGGGAAGGGGGACGAGGACACGATGAAGCCGGCCAAGGCGGCGACCGGCAAGGGCGATGACGCGGCCAAGGCCGCGCCGAAGCCGGTGGCATCGAAAACGGCCGACAGTGCGCTTCTGGGCGAGTGGGTCTCGTCGCCCACGATCAAGGCTTGGGCCGCGGTGCCGACCAAGATAGGCGACGAGGACCTCCGTCCCTATCTGTTCGTCGCCAAGGACCGGAAAGATTATTTCGGCGCCGCCTCTGTGCTCGGGCATCTGGCCGCCGTCGTCGAGCAGCTCTTTGGCGGGAAATTCGCGGTCCAGGGTCTCGAGGGCGATCTGAAACGGCTTGCCCCGCCCGAAGCCGCCAAGGTCTTCGAAGCGGTGCGCGGCCGGATCGTCGGCGGCGACAGCTTCGACACCGAGCCGCCCGGCGCGGTGGGCTTGGCGATCCTCGTCAAGGCGCAACCCGCACTTCAGGGGAACCTCGTCGACTTCCTCGAAGCGCTCCCCCAAGACCGATTGGGGCCATGGGCGTGCAGTGGCTGGGAAGGCGTCCTCAAGGACACCGAACCGACACAGCGGTTCAACCGCCTGCTCCAGCAATGGGGGAAGGACGGCGGCCCCGCGCTGAAGGTTGCGGCCAGCGGCGTGTTGCGCACGCGCCAGGGAGCACGCTGATGGGAACGTCGAGCGCTTTCGGCGGCCAGGGCGGCGGCACGCCGCTCGTCCCGAGCTGGCTGGGCAATGAGGGCTCGCCGCCGGCCGCGCCGGACGGAGCCGCGCCCCCCAACAGCGCGCCACCTGTGCAGCCGCCTGCCGGGCCGCCGGCGAGGCCGCCCGTTCCGCCGACGGCGGACCCGACACGTTTCTCGGCGGCACGCGGTAACTTCTCCCGCTTCGCTGGCTCGGGCGGAGACGACCGCAGAGCCCTCGGCCGAGCTGTATCTCACTATGTGGGCTCGTCTTCGGGCGGGGCGCGAACCGCTGCGGCCCGGATGGGATCGGCACGCGGCGCCGGCAGCCGTCTCCTCGGCTTCCTGTCGGACGCGGCAAGACGCGGCGCGACCGAGGCGCTCCGCGCGCTCAATCTCGGCGCGCTCGCGGGTCGGCCGATCGAGGAGATTTTCCTGGGGTTGGCCGACTATGTGTGTCCGGACGGCGGCACCATCGACGAGGGCATCGCCAGGGAGGCGTTCATCGAGACGATCACCGACCTGGCCGACGCGGGCATAACCGACCTCGACGGCCTCACGCCCGACCAGATGCAGACCGTCTTCGAGCTCTACGCGACGAACGCGATCGAGGCCCGGCTCTGCAACGACATCGGCTTGAAGACGGTGATCCTGCCCTCCGACAGCCGACAAGCGGCGAGGGTCCAAGCGCAGTTGAACGATTTCATCCGGCGCGCCGTCGCCGACGCCCTGACGTCAGCGCGCGCGGCGGCCGCCGCCCTGACGCCCGATCGCGTGCTCGCCTTCGTCGGCGGCATCTACGAGCAGGCGTTCGGTATTCTGCAAATCATGGGCGATGCCGAAGCGGAGGGAGCATGAGACGACACGTCATCATCGGCCGCTACGGCCCGGGCGACCGCAGCCGCTTGCCGCTCGGCGATGGCGAGGTCGCAACCCGCCTCGATCTGGTCGCCGGCGAACGCTCGCTCGATCACGGGATCGGCCGTGCTCTCAGCGACCTGGTTCGGCTCGGCGTTTATCCATCCGAGATGGGCGTAGACGTCCTGGTTCTGGCCGCGCATGTCCACGCCGCCGACACCCGTGTATCGCGCGACAGCGAGTCCCAGGACGGCTGGACACGAGAGCTGCGTCTGATCGTGCCGGTTGCCGACCCCGATCGATGGACGGCGGCGACGGCTATTTTTGAGCGGATGCTGAATTTCCTCACCGGGGATCGCTGGTCGCTCGGGTTCCGGGCGCGACCCCGTCGTTTCGCTCGGGTCGCGCCGACGCCGCCCGGCAGGCTTATCGGTCCACCTTTCGACGACCTAGCGCTCTTCTCTGGCGGTCTCGACAGCCTCATCGGCGCCATCGACGCTCTCGAAGGCGGCCGCACGCCGCTCCTCATCAGCCACGCCGGCGAGGGCGCGACGAGCGACGCCCAGACCACGATCTTCGATGCGTTGAAGGCGCAGTATCCGGCCAAGGCCTTCCAACGCTTGCGGCTCTGGATGGCCTTCCCGGACGGCTTGGTCCGTGGATCGGCTGGTGAAAACACCACGCGCGGCCGTTCTTTCCTCTTCTTCGCCTTGGGCGTGTTCGCCGGCAGCGGGCTTGACGGTCCGTTCACGCTGAAGGTGCCCGAAAATGGCCTGATCGCAGTCAACGTGCCGCTCGACCCCCTTCGCCTCGGTTCGCTGAGCACACGAACCACACACCCATTTTATATCGCCCGCTGGAACGACGCGCTCACCGCTTTGGGCATCGCAGGCGGCATCGAGAATCCTTATTGGGACAAGACAAAGGGCGAGATGGTGGCCGCATGCGCGAACGGCGCTCTGCTGCAACGCCTTACGCCGACATCCTTGTCCTGTGCATCTCCCACCAAAGGACGCTGGCAAGGCCTCGGCACGCAGCACTGCGGATATTGCCTGCCATGCCTGATCCGGCGCGCCGCACTCCTCAAAGGATTTGGTCCCGGCGCAGACTCGACCGTCTACACGATCGACGACCTGGCCGCTCGCGCCCTCGACACGCGCCAATCCGAAGGTGTGCAGGTGCGGTCCTTTCAGCTCGCGATCGAGCGGCTTCGCGCCAGGCCAGCCTTGGCGCCCATCCTCATCCACAAGCCCGGCCCCCTCTTCGATGAGTCACCTGGTCGCCAGGCATCGCTCGCCGGCGTCTATCGCCGGGGCCTTGAGGAAGTGGGCACGCTGTTGGCCGGCGTGAGGACGCAGCCCGGATGAGTGGTGATGTCCCGCCCGGTGGTGTCGATTTCCATTGCCACCTCGATCTGTATCCCGACTTCGAGGCCGCCATCGCGAAAGCGGAGGCGGCGCGGGTCTACACGCTGACCGTCACCACCACGCCGAAGGCCTGGCCGCGCAATCACGAGCTGACGCGCGGCACGCGCTACGTGCGGGCAGCACTCGGCCTCCATCCGCAGCTCGTGGCGGAACGGGCCGGCGAACTGGCGCTGTGGGAGCGGCATCTGCCGGAGACACGCTATGTCGGCGAGGTCGGCCTCGACGCCGGTCCCCGATTTTACAAATCGCTCGAAGCTCAGAAGCAGGTGTTCCGCTCGGTCCTTGAACGATGCGCCACCGCAGGCGGCAAGATCCTCACCGTACACAGCGTCCGCAGCGTGCCGGCGGTGCTCGAAATGATCGAAAGCCATCTCCCGCAGGACCGAGGTGTCGTCGTGTTGCACTGGTTCACCGGAACCAAGGCCGAGGCCCGACGTGCGGCAGCCCTCGGTTGCTACTTCTCAATCAACGCAGAGATGATGCGTTCGGATCGGGGCCGGGCGCTTGTCGCCGAACTGCCGATGGATCGGCTCTTGACCGAGACGGATGGGCCCTTCACGCAGGTCGACGGTCGCCCCACTGAACCCTCCGACACGCGCAAGGCGATCGAAGCAATCGCGTGCGCTCGAAAGTTGGCCGCCGACACGGTTGGCAAGGCGATTCTGAACAACTTGCAGACGCTGCTGCGGTAGGTTCGACCTGCCAACACGCTCTGCTCGAAACCCATGATCGATACGGTGCCACCGACTGGTCATGGACATCGGCTGATTTGTAGTTATCGCGCCGCCAATTCAATTGGCAGTCACTGGGACATTCCGATCAGATAAGCCATTGAGGGGAAAGCCTTCCCCTGCGGCCGAGCACAATGTCTCGGCCGACCCCTTCTGCGGGGGACCCCCGCAACGCCCCCTTCGGAGAGTGAGAGTGCGGACCGGGTTTGCCGTGACGGGTTGAGGGCTGGAGGAGAGGCCTCCGGCGCCCGTCGCGGAGAACCGCGATGTCCAGACATGACCGCAACGCTTGCGCCGGCGCCGACCGGACGAGTCTCTACGACGACATCACCAACAAGATCATCACCGAGCTGGAGGCCGGGCGCGTGCCCTGGGTTCAGCCCTGGGGGACGGCGGCGGCGAAGGCGCCGCTCGCCATGCCGGCCAATGCCGCCACCGGCCGTCAATATTCCGGGATCAATGTGCTGATCCTCTGGGGCGCGGTCATCGAGCACGGCTTTCCGGTGCAGAGCTGGCTGACGTTCCGCCAGGCGCTATCGCTCGGCGGCCATGTCCGCAAGGGCGAGCGCGGCACCACCGTCGTCTACGCCGACCGCTTCATTCCCGACGATGAGAAGAAGCGCGCGCAGGAGACCGGCGAGGAAGCGCAGGCCATTCCGTTCTTGAAGCGCTTCACCGTGTTCAACGTCGCGCAGTGCGAGGACCTGCCCGACGACCTCGCCGTCGCGCCGCCCGCGCCGGAGCCCGGCCTGATCGAGCCGCGCGTCGAGGCGCTGATCAAGGCGACGGGCATCGATTTCCGTATAGGCGGCGACCGCGCCTTCTATGTGCCGGCGCAGGACTACGTCCAGGTGCCGCCGCCGCAGGCGTATTTCGAGACGATCAACTAGCATCGCACGGCCCTGCATGAACTCGGCCATGCGACGGGCCATGCGTCCCGTCTCGGCCGCGACCTGTCGGGTTCCTTCGGCTCGAAGAAGTATGCCTTCGAGGAACTGGTCGCCGAGATGAACGCG
>Ga0209062_1002052_pt1 | contig 29465 bp, 27 predicted proteins | sample Coa_R2_2_FD_187158 | JGI IMG/M metagenome (GOLD analysis project Ga0209062, IMG submission 187158) | Surface soil microbial communities from Centralia Pennsylvania, which are recovering from an underground coalmine fire - Coalmine... | ecosystem: Environmental > Terrestrial > Soil > Unclassified... | reverse complement strand
CGTGACATCCAGTACCCTGCCCGTTGGCAGCAAATCCTCGTCGGCCTCCATCACCGCCCTGGCCGGGAGACTGACCAGCGTTTCATCCTTGCCTGAAAGGGTGGAGAAATAGGGATGCAACGCGAAACCAAAGGGCATTTCCTGCGCTCCGGTATCCTCTACTGTATAACTGACAGTCACCGCCTCTTTTGTCAGCGTATAAACCAGCGACAACCGGCTCTCAAACGGATAGCCCTCATAAAAAGGACCCTGCGGCGTGATCTCAATGAACGTTTTGACGCTGGCAGCATCCTGCCTGACGACCGGTTGCTCATACTGCCACTGCCGGTCAAAGACCAGCCCGTGAATTAAGACAGCATTGCCGCGCGGTCGCTTTAATCCCGCCAGCGAATACCTTTTCCCCTGATAGACATACTGCTTATCCCTCACCCTGTTCGGCAGGGGCCAGAGAACAAAGTTGCCGGTAAAATCTTTTTGCCTGAGCAAAGCGGGATCAGCATAGATCAAATCGTACTGCCCAACACGAAAACGAAAGAGATTGCTGCCCAGATCGGGAGCAATCCCCACCTCAATGCTTCTCGCCGGTTCGTCGCTATCTCTGTAAGCAAGCGAAATAACGGTCGAGTCTAGCTGATGGTCAAAAGCGATGTGCGCCGAGAACGGTCGGTTGTATGGTTGCCGGTGGTCCGTTGAAACATTGTCTTCCACGTAGCTCATTACGTCTTCTTTCCCCGTATCAATAATAGCATGTGAGATATCCAGATACCCCACTTTCACTACTATCATTGTATCTTCACCTGAGAGCGTTTGTACACTCACAGGCCATGAAGAAGGGCGTCCCCGCCTGCGTCATGATGAGTAGAGCGAAGCATGACGCAGGCGGGGGGAGCGTTCCCAGAGTATAAGATGAGAGACATTATATACGCACAAACGTCAGGCGCGCTATCACGATGAAGAGGGCCAGCAGCAGCAGCGCGAGGTCCAGACCAATGTGGCGCGTTTCGTGGCGCGAGACGTTGAAAAGGGCGGCACTGACCATAACTATTACCAGCCCGATAGCCGCTGCCACCGTCAACCAGGGCGCAATGCCGGTAGCAAGGGGCAAAATCAGCCCCAGCGCGCCCAGTATCTCCGCGACACCGATAAAGCGCACAAATGCAGCCGGAACGCTGCTCACCCATGCCATATTTTTACTCAAGGTAGCCAGAGGCACGAAGGCTTTCATAGAACCAGCAGTAAGAAACGCCAGAGCCACCAGACCCTGCACAATCCAGACAACAATATTCATCTTCGTATCTTCCTTTCGTTCTCCATTGCAGAGAACAAATCTTCTGTTCGACAACCATCATGTATGCAGTAGCTATTGCATAACCAACATATGTTGTGTATACTATAGCTGACGATGAGGTAGCAATCAAGATACAATCTGGTGGTTTCGTTGTTTAGGCAACAGAACAGGCAAAATGTTGGGAAAGTCGGAAGCCAGCGCCTCTTCCGTCGGCTTCAATCGTTATGAAGAGAGACAAAAGGAGATCTTTCGATGGCGACAGCAGCCAGAAACATAGATCCACGTGTCAAACGGACGCGCAAGCTTTTGCAGCAAGCCTTTATGGAACTCTTTCGGGAAAAAGGCTTCGCCTCGATCAGCATTCAGGATATCACCGAGCGCGCAACGGTCAATCGCGCCACCTTTTATGCGCACTTTACCGATAAATATGATCTGATGGATTCTATTATCCGCGAGGAGTTTCAGCGCACTGTTGCCGAACAGCTTTCCCCAAACCCCGGGTGGAACATCACTAGCCTGCGCGCGCTCATCCGGGCAACGTTCGGTTTTCTCGACCAGTTCCATCATGGCTGTAAGCCCACGAACACAGCGTTTCCCCTGATGGAACGGGCCATTCAACAGGAACTGGCAGATATTCTCCTCGACTGGCTCAAGCAAGCTCCTGCAGGAAACGCAGCGAGTATAAGCGCAGGACGACGGGTTCCGGCAAAAACACTGGCCTCCGTTCTCAGCTGGGCCATTTTCGGCATGGCTGTCCAATGGAGTCACAGCGAGCGGACGGCATCGGCAGAAGAGATGACCAATCAGGTGCTGCCGGTACTTACCGAAGGAGCTACCCGTCTCGCCCCTGGCCTTTCACCTGAATAGCAGAAGGAAACAACAATGACAACATCCATTTCAACGGCAGCCCACCTGGCGCGTGTTTATAACCTGCTCATTGAAAGCTATGGCAAACCTGAAAATGAACCCGATTATGACCCGCTCGGCGGCTTAATCGGCACCATCCTCTCGCAGCACACCTCCGATATCAATTCAGAGCGCGCATACCGGCAACTGGTCGAGACGTTCCCCACCTGGGAAGCCGTGCGTGACGCGCCCACCTACGAAGTCGCCGAGGCCATCCGTTGCGGTGGGCTTGCCAACACCAAAGCCCCGCGCATTCAGGATGTCCTGCATACCCTGACAGAGCAGAAAGAGACCGAAAACTATAGCGGCTCGCTCGCGCAATACCTTTCCGCCAGACTTGCTGACCTTTCACCCGAAGAGGGCTGGCGCTACCTGCGCACCCTACCGGGCGTTGGCCCCAAAACGGCGGCCTGCGTGATGATGTTTCATCTTGACCAGCCGGTTATGCCAGTAGATACTCACGTCCACCGCGTCAGTAAAAGACTGGGCTTGATCGGCCCCGGAGTGAGCGCCGATCAGGCCCACGAGATTTTCGCAGAGATGGTGCCGCCGGAGTGGGTTTACCCGTTGCACGTCAATCTTATTCGGCATGGCAGAAGAATTTGCCACGCACAGAAGCCAGAGTGCGATAAGTGTCCGCTCACTGGCGAGTGTGCGTTTGTGAGAGGTAGTAACCGCTAAGCGTTGATCAATGAGCCACCCCTTTACAGGAAAAAACGGGGAGTTTCCGGGTCGCCTTCGCGTACCGCGAGAAAGGCTGTATAGATGTTGCTTCCACAGCGCGAGCAGTCTGCCTGTGGGCCAAAGATACAGCGTTCAATCGGCTGACCATCAGATCGAAGAGAGCGGGCAATATATGCCGGGCAAGATGCTGACCAGCGGGCTACTTCAGCCGGGCGTAACAACTCGATCGTCCTTGTCCCCATTGCAATGAAAGCAGGGAACTCGCGTTTGAGACGCAACAATTCCTGTACTGCCTGTTCTCGGCGCTCAGCCGAAAGGTAGAAGGACTGATTCTCACCTACATTGGGAGTGGCAAAAGAGAAGGCGATCCCTCCAATACCCCAGGTAACCGTTTCCCGGACAAATGCTTCGATACGGTCAACGTTGAGCTTGCTAATGGTCATCGCCAGCTTCACATCCTTGCGCCCAAAGGCCACCTGCTTGACTTGCTCGAAGACATGCCTCCGATGCACCCTGTCAAAGCCTCGAACCCGATCCATGCCCACTTTGTCTCCATCGCAGGAGATAAAAAAGCGTGTGCGCGGCCATTCCCCAGAGGCAGGCAAGCCGTAGGTGCCGTTGGTGACAATGATAGAAATGCCATGACGCCTGCCCACCTCCCTGACCCAGGCTTCGACTTTCTCCCGCTCTGTCATCGGCTCGCCGCCAATAAAGAAGAAGTGCCGTATACCCTGTTCCCACAGGTTCCCAATGAGTTCCACCCCCTGCTGGAGAGAAAGCTCGTTTCGCTCTTGCTCCCGCTCCGATTTCGTCCAATAGCAACCGGCACAGTGCAGGTTACAGCGATTGACTACATTAATGCTGGCTATCAAAGGCCGCTGGCGCTTTTCCACTCTCCAGAACATGAAGCGAACAGTAGGTGTCACTAGCAGATTATGAAACAGATTCATAAGAATATTCTCCTTCTTATTTAGTGGTGCAAACTGGTTTTCATCATTGAACAGGCTGATCGGGAAAGACAGGCCGATTAGTTCTGTTAGCGTCGCGCTTCTCTCTTGCGTTCGCTATGAAAAGGGTAAACTATTTTTCTTGAGGAGATATCCGTGAAACAACGTATTGAGGTACGTATTCCACCGATCACAAAGTCACTAACGAGGATTAGCTGGCCTCGATCTGCTCACCAATGCCTTTGATAGTGATTGGAACTGCACCATAAAAGCACAAGAGAGATGATTAGCTTACTTACGTGAGGCTTCTTAGAAGCGGACAGTACCATCAGGACTGCCTGAGCGGACTGGCAGGCATGGCACACAGCACCAACCAGGAACAGGCAGCCGGAAACGGACAGATGCTACAAATAGATTCGCTCCCTCTTACGTATGGTGCGATAACGCTCGAAGGCTTTGTGTTCATCTTCTAAACCAAGAAAGTTCAGGAGCGTACTCCCTCGGAAGTGCCACGCGGCCAACTGTGGCAACATACGCAGTGTGAAAAGTGGGGCGTGGGCGAACACCACCGGGACGTGGCGGGCTTTTATCCATCGTTCGGCCTGCCAGCGCATGAACTCGACCTCCCCGACTGTCAAATGCTCGGTGCGAATCACGGAAGTAGTGCCGTCATACTCCTCGACCTGCTGATTGAGGATCAGCTGGCGTTCCTGAAAATCTCTGGTCATGGGAGTGCGTGGGTAGGGCATAGGGTGTTGGATGTAGGGCCAGTCAATATACTCGCGAGCAAAATCCAGGTTTGCCTGAATCGATTGGCGTGTGTCATCGGGGTTGCCGACAATCAGGCCACCGATCACGTACATGTGATTGTGGTGTATATACTCAATCGCCTTTATTGAGGCGTTTCCGGCTTGATGTCCATGCTCGCGCTTCGTGTTTTTGGGATTTGCACGTAAGAACTGCAGGTCTTCCTCCACAATGTTCTCAATACCGAGAAACACGTAGCGGAAGCCCGCCTGCCGCATCAGGGGCGCGAGCGTTTCTCCATGATTGGCAATGGCCGAAGTCATCGCCTGCACCGTATAGTCGATATTGTTCAGACCCGCCGCAATAATGGCCCGGCACAGTTGCTCGAACCGACGAACGTTCAACGTGATATTGTCGTCAATAAAGAAGATGAGCCGCGCGCCGTGCTTCTGCGCATCACGGATATCGTCAAGCACTCGCTCGATGGGGTAGGTGCGGAAATTGCGGCCAAGCATCTCGATGATCGAGCAGAAGCTGCAATCGAAGGTGCAGCCGCGCGAGGTCTCTATGACATCAATCTGTCTCCCCAGGCAGGTGTAGCCCTGAAGAACACGAGCCGAACGATCAGGCGGGCGGATTTCTTCCCCCAGCAGTCGATGCGCGGGCCTATCAACATTGTGATAAAACTGGTCGGCGTCACGGTAGGAGAGACCGGCAATGTTGGCGTAACTGGCGTTGTTTTCGATGGCACGCAGTAATTCCCGAAAGGTGATCTCGCCCTCGCCGCGCACAATGAAATCGACCACCCCATCCGTCAGATCACAGTAGGCTGCTGGATCAAGGCTTGGGTCAAAGCCGCCGACGACAATCTTCACATCCGGCTTGATCTGCCGTATCAAGTTGATAATCTTCCTGGCGGTTTTGCGCTGGAAGGTCATCACTGAAAGTCCAACCACATCTGGCCGTAGCTCGCGAACCAGGCGTTCAACGGTAGCACGGACCCGTCTCTGTACAAGGATGAGGTCCGCGACGGCCACATGGTGATGCGGATCGACATTTCCTGCCAGCGAGGTGAGTGCGCCATTAGGGATGCGAACAACAAGTGAGGGCATATGCTCGAACGAATCCGGCATGGACAGCAACAAGATGTTCATAAGAAGCTCCTCTCTGTCAGCAACCCGGCGGAAGAGATGCAAAGCTTTTTCGTCCCTACAGATGCTTCTTCAGGTAGCGAAGTTCTTCACACGCTAGACTATACGGGTAAATATGGTGGATAGATCAACACAAAACACGCTTTTTCTCATAGCCTGCCAACCGATGCCGCAGTGAGGAGCGGTAACGGATGAGAAACCATGTATTCAAGAACAACGCTAGATATCATTGAGACGACGATCGACCGCGCTGAGCGCCTCGTTCGTCAGCCCCCACTTGAGAATAAGCTGGTGATAGGTGCCAGCAGCCTTCAACTGGCTGAGGGCCGTCTGTATGGCCTTGAGCATGGAAGAATCATTCTTGCGCACGGCGATGCCTTCAGGCGCTGTGGCAAAGACGGAGCCGCCAACTTCAAAGTTGCCAGGATTCTGTTTAACGTAGTAATCCGTTACGGGCGAGTCCTGGTAGGTCGCGACAACGCGGTTATCAACAAGCAACTGTACCACCGCCGTCTCATCTTGCAGGGCAATTATTTTGATGGCAGGCTTATCCTGCTCCTGGCAATTATCGCTGGAACTCTGTAAAACGCCCTGCTCTATGGTACCGTCCTGCACTCCCACCGCCAGACCGCACAGATCGTCCGTGCTTTTGATGTTCTCAGGATTGCCTTTGCGCACCAGGAGAGATTCACCAGCACTCAGGTAAGGGACGAAATCGACTTGCTTCTGCCGATCAGGCGTAATAGTAATTGCTGAGATAGCAACATCGAAGTTCCTGGCCGCCAGATCGTCAATGATGGTATCAAAACTGGTGGTAACAATCTTTGCCCGCAAACCTAGATGCCGGGCAATCGCTGTGATCAGTTCAACGTCAAAACCAGCAGCTTCGTGAGTTGAGGGATCGATATACTCCTGCGGGGGATAGGTAGTATCGCTGCCAACCGTTAAAACGCCAGGGGTAAGCAGGTCGGTTGGAAGAGCGGTAGTGGTTGCAGTTCCAGACGGGGTGGCGCCTCCACTACCACACGCAGCCAGGAGCAGAGATAACACAACGGTACATCCCAGAAGCAATAGAACGGGCGATGGATGACGGCCTTGTTTCTTGAAACATACAGGTATCATACAGATACCCTCCTCTCAACGAAATAGAAGTCGGCGTAGTCAGACCCACGAGATGATACGACATATCCTAAACTCAAGCGGTGGCATTGTCAAGAAAACCGAAAGCCTGAGCGCGACAAGTGTCCCTTTTATGAGAGATGCGCGTCTGGAAGAAGCGTCCATGCGCAAGAAACCGTGTTATCAAGTGAGGGGTCATGAGAACTATCTCGGAAATTTTGTAGACAAAGCTCTAAACCCTACCTATAATAGTATCACCAGTCGCTTCCTCTTTGTGAGGGTGCGTTCTATTGTTGTTCCCTTTTTACATGTACATCATCAGGAAACCATAACATATGCAGAACTATCAGACATTACTCAACGAAGCGAAAGCGGTATTACAGCGCAACACTATCATGGTTACAGTGGATGGAATCTCATACGAAAGAGTCATCCCGTCAAGAGATTATTATGTGCATCAGTGGCTGTGGGATAGCGCAGGCATTGCAATGGGACTGGTACACATCAATGAAGAGGATGCTTTTCGCGAACTTGCCTCACTGGTCGCGGGACAGTGGCACAACGGGCTTATCCCTCACATCATCTACAACCCGGACGAGGCACGCTATTACCCGCCATCAGATCAGTGGCAGACAACGGCATTTACCCGGCATGGCATAAAAACGTCCGGCATAACCGACCCTCCCCTGCTGGCAATCGCGGTCGAATATGTGTGCCGTCATAGTTCAAATGAGCAAAGAAAACGGGATTTTCTCAAGACCATGCTGCCATCCCTGATGGCATATCACGATTACCTGAAATATTACCGCGACCCCGAAGCGTGCGGACTGCTGACCGTTGTCCATCCCTGGGAATCTGGCACTGATGACTCCCCACGCTGGGATAGCATCCTCAAACGTATTGACCTGAACGATATTCCTGCCTCTATCAAGGACAACGTTGATCGCAACAGAAAGGATATACGAGTTCACAGCTCCGAAGAGCGACCGACCGAGGTAGATTACTACCGCTATATCTACCTGATCGAGCTGTTCAAAGAACTTTCCTGGGACTATAAGAAAATTGTTCAGCAATCTCCCTTTGCCGTCAAAGACATTCTCTTCAATTCTGTCTGGCAAAGAGCGAATGAAGCCCTTGCTACCTTACTGAGTAGCTATGGCTGGCAGAAGGAAGCTGACAAATATCAACAATGGGCAGAGCAAACACGAATGGCGCTTACAAACACCTGGGACCAGGCATACAGCCAGTATTGTGATATTGACGTAACGCAGGGATGCCAGCGAGCCATTGCCGTTCCAACCAACGCTATGTTTATGCCCCTGTACGCGGGAGCAGTGGCAGATCAGCAGCTAGAGATTGTCCTTCGTCGTCTCTCGCAGCCCGGCGAATTCTCTACCGCCTATCCCGTCCCCTCTACAGCCATCAACAGCCGGTATTTCGATAAAGACCGCTACTGGCGAGGGCCAACCTGGCCGATTACGAACTTTTTTATTATCGAGGGCATAAAGAGGTATGAAAACCGTCATACAGGTGTAGCGCAACAGGCAAAGCTGCTGACGGCCAGGACCATCCAGATGATCGAAGAGAACGGCTTCTGGGAATATTTTGACCCGGTAGAGGATGGCACAAAAGCGCATGAGAAAGGTATGGGCTTCAGTTCGTTTAGCTGGACGGCAGCGATTCTCATTCAGCTTATCAAGACAACACACTCAACCATTGAAGAAACGCCTGCAAGAGATACAGGCCGTTAGCGATTGCCGGGAATGGCTCCAACAACACTGCCCAGGACGCGAGCGGGCGAACGTTCCGGGTGACCATCCTGCGGGTGAGGGAGCATGCGCAGGCCATATCTGGGCTGAAGGGTGGTGCGAACGATGGCCTCTATGCGCTGGTCGGGAATCAGGTCGAGGCGAAAACGCTGCAGGAGCATGGCGAGAACTGTTTTGAGTTCCATCATGGCAAAGGGCGCGCCCAGGCAGGTGCGAGGGCCAGCGCCGAAGGGAATGAAAGCGCCGGGAGCATGCTTTTCACCGGTTACGGGGTCGAAGCGTTCGGGTCGGAAGACATCGGGATCGGCGAAGTGTTCAGGCATGCGATGGCTGACATAGGGAGAATACATGATGATGTCGCCTGCATGAAAACTATAGCCCTTCCACTCAAATGGCTCGCGAGCAATACGCGAGAGGCTGGCGGCAGGCGGGTAGAGGCGCAGCACCTCTTTGACGACCTGTTCCAGGTAGGGAAGCCGCTGCAGATCATCAGGAGTTGGAGGCTGTCCGCCCGGTTGCGTTTCCAGTTCGCTCAGCAACTTAGCGGTAACGTGGGGATGCTGAGCAAGCAGATAGCAGGCCCAGGTTAGCGCGTTGGCAAGCGTCTCGTGTCCAGCGACAAAGAGCGTGAGCAGGTGATCCATGATTTGCGAGGCGTTCAGGCGGTTTCCATCCTCGTCGCGAGCAGCTACCAGCATCGAAACGATATCGCCGGTATCGCTTTGTTCGCGCTCGTGGCGGGCAATAATCTCTTCCAGAAGTGTCCTGATACGGGAGATCGCCTGCCGCACGCTGCGCCCGTAACCAATGCCCGGCACATCAAAGGGAAGTTGGGCAAAGGCGATACGAAAAGCATCATTCATCGTCTGTGTCACCACCATCACGGCATCGCTCAGGGCATGCTCTGTTCCACTGAAATCCATACTGAAGAGCGTGCGTCCTTCGATGATCAGCGCCAGGTCATCCATCTCGCTGGCGATGTCGATAGCCACGCCGGGCTGCCAGCGATCGAGAATCTGCATGGTGACTTCACGCATGACCTGCTGATAGCCCTCAATGCGCTTGCGATGCATCGAAGGCATGATTAGCCGCCGCTGCTGGCGGTGTTCAGGCTCGTCAATAAACAGAATTCCCTGCCCAACAATCCAGCGCGCCCGCGCACGGTCAATGACGGGGCCAACCTGAAAATTATCTACCGCGTCGATCAGGATATAGCGATTGGCCTCTGCCCCGTGAAGGATTGCGCCACGAAAGCCCAGAAACTGGAAGCGCACAACATCGCCATAGCGTCGATACGTCTCCAGAAGGAAGCGGGGCTGGTCCTGGAGCCAGGGGATAACGGAGCCAAGTAGCGGCAGACCTCGCGGACCCGGCGGCAACTTGCTGGACATAAAGCCTTTCCCTTCTCCCGAACATATACTCAACCTGACCGGTAGAGCAATGGACAGACCGCATTGACCTATACTTTATATTCGACCTTGCACCTCACGCTTCCCGGCCCGTACCGTTTCTTGCCGCCAGACCCAGACCACCGTCGGTTGATATACCAGCGCCAACGCCAGGTATGCCCACATTACCAACGGTACTCCCGGCGGCGTCAAGGCGGCGATAAGAGTTAATGATTTGTTCATCTTCTTCCCCCTGGATTAGTAGAAGCATGCGTACATGCTCATTCATCCTCTCGGCACTCCATCATGCTGCCCCCAGGCATGCAAGCTGCATCAATTATCCACCTTACGTTGTCACCGTCTGTTTGGATTACTTACCATAGTCTTGCGGGTTACATAAAACAATAATGGCTATAAGAAAACTGGCTGTTTACCATCACAGCCAGTTTTCTTCATCATACAAGAACCGCATTCAGCGGTTAGGGAGACGCGCATCAGCCAGCAACTGTTCCATGGGGGATTTTCTGAATGAGTCCGGGGCATTTTCCCATGAACATTATCCCCGATTCTTACTCCACGCGCTGGCCGTATCGAGCGCGGCCATTTCCTCTTCGCTCAGTTTCAGGCTGACCGAGCCGAGTAGCTCATGGACCTGCTCGACGGAGGTCGCGCTGGCAATGGCGGAGGTAATGCCGGGTCGGGCCATAATCCAGGCAAGCGCAACCTGCGCATCTGTCGCGTGGCAAGCTTCCGCTACGTGGTCGAGCTGATCGAGGACACTGAAGCCATGCCTGTTCATATAGCGTTCTCTAACACGCTTTGCGCGTAGGCTGGAGGGCAACGGCTGGTTAGAGCGATACTTGCCAGTGAGAAAACCGCTCGCCAGCGAGGAATAGGTGATGACGCCGATGTCCTGTTCAAGGCAAAGCTCTTCAAGGCTGCCCTCGTACTCTCCCCGATTGACCAGATTATACGGCGGCTGCACGCTTTCAAAGCGAGCGAAGCCATGGAGCTGGCTGATCTGCAGCGCCTTACGCAGACGAGCGGCGCTATAGTTGGAGGCGCCAATGTAGCGCACCTTGCCCTGCTGCACCAGTTCTGTCAAAGCGGATAGCGTCTCATCAAGCGGCGTATTCTGGTCATCGCGGTGCGTCTGGTAGAGATCGATGTAATCGGTTTGCAGGCGTTTTAATGAAGCTTCGACTTCACGCAAAATATACTGCCGCGAGAGGCCGCGCATACTCGTATCGCTGCCCATCTGGCTGCCCACCTTCGTGGCGAGAATGACGCGCTCGCGGTTGTTGCGAGCCTTCATCCACTTTCCGAGAATGGTCTCAGACGCGCCGACGCCATAGACATCGGCAGTATCAATAAAATTTCCCCCGCCATCAACGAAGGCATCTAGCACCGCAAACGAGCTTTCCTCGTCCACAGTCCATCCAAATACATTGCCGCCGAAACAAAGCACCGACACGGAGAGGTCTGAGCGACCCAGTTTGCGCTTCAACACAAGCAAATTCCTCCTGGTAAGCTACCATCTGCTATTCTCAGCCTGGATGTTGCTTTATTCTAGCAAATATGTCGCAGGGGTAGCAAGCGGTACAATAGCGGTTTGCGACAGCCACCCGGTAATCCCAGCCGTATTTTCCCCGCTTTTTCATGAAAAACAGGTCTCATTCCTCTCCCAAATGCGTCAGTCTCGTGGTATACTATGCAGGTAGCAGAGCATCTCACTCAAGACACTCACAGGCAACATCGTATTGGGGCAGAGGTATTGATATCTTCACTTGCGAAAACAGCGCGGGAAGGAATTGAGGCACAATGGGTATTGAGAAGGATCTCGCCAGGCCACCCAGGAGGCAGAGGGGAGCCTCAAAGGCAAAAGCGATCCGCGAATCTGAGCCGCTGTATAAGACGGATGGAGCAAAATCAGGAGTTGACGACGAGAGAGCTGACCCGTCGTCTCTCTCCGATGGCTCTGAGGCACAGATGCTATCTTCTCTCCCCCCGGCACAGGATACCGGTAATGGAGATGAGCAGCTTGCTTCCTCCGAAAGAGTATCCCTTTCTCTCTTCAGCACAACATTGCGTACCCTGTTAAAAAATCACCACGAGATTGCCACCTTCGCTGCCACGCTAGGGGTAGCCGAAAATACCGTCTACCGCTGGCTTAAGGGCGATACTGACCCACGCCCTGTTCACCTGCAGCGCATCATGCAACTATTTCCAGAGCATTTCCAGCAACTCTCCACAGCGATCCAGCAGAGCTTTCCCGATGCGTTTGAGCCGCCAGCCTCTACCATTCAGGAAATACCGATAGACCTGTATCGCCAGGCGGTCGGGCTGCTGAGCAACACCGTGGACAGTGAGGTTAGCTGGAAAATTATGCAGACTATTTTTGATGCCGCTATCGCTCAACTGGATAGCGAGCGGCTGGGGCTGGCGGTCATGTTCGCGCAACTGATGCCGGAGCGCGCGAATGGCGTTCACTCACTCTATGAAGTGATGACCTGCGGAACGCCGCCCTGGCTTCCCACCTCCGAAAGCCATGTCTATCTAGGCAGCACCACGCTGGCAGGGATGGCGGCAATGTCCGGTCGCACGCAAAGCTGGGACACCCGCGATGATGGCGAGCGCGCGCAAGTCGATGTCGATATTTACGAACAGAGCGCCTGCGCTCACCCGGTGACGCGCGGCGGCAAGATAGCAGGCGTACTCGTCATTTCCAGCACGCAGCCTGCCTTCTTCGACGACCCCATCGTCCGCCAGTCTGTCGTCGAATACGCGCAGTTAATCGGGCTGGCCTTCCGCGACGACGATTTCAAGCCCTATACGATCTTGAATCTCCTGCCATTTCCAACTGTGCGCTGGCAGCGGGCCGAGATCAACAATTCTTACATCAACCGCATCATTGCCTGCGCCCGTCAGCGCAAAATGAGCCGCCCGGAGGCGGAAATGCTTGTGCGCCAGGAAATGGAACTCGAATTCGAGCAGCACGTGCAAAGTGAGAACTTGCAAATTATTACTGACGATATTGAGTAAGGGCGAAAAATACGCCGCCCGTCAAGAGAGCAAAAAGCCGCGTCCCAGCACATCACGCGGATTCATCATCCATTCGTGTCGTCCAGTGATGAAGGCCCGACCACTGACTTCGGGTATAATCGCCGGATACGGGCCAACCTGCGCTGAACCGGCGACGCGCCCGCCAAACGCGCTGGCTGCTCCCAGAATGCTCTCAATGACAATGTGTTGGCCTTCAGCAATTTCCCCTTTTGCATAATGCAGCGCAAGACGGGCCGAGACCCCTGTACCCGTAGGCGAGCGGTCGACTTCCGCATCGGCAAAGATACAGACATTGCGGCTATGATGAGATGGGTCTTCAGGTGGCCCGGTGAAAATGGTGCCATAGAGGAAACTGAGATCCTCTTCAAGCGGGTGCTTGATGGGAAGGACCGCGTTGACCGCCCGTGTAACGCTATCTCCTGCCGCCGCCAGCTGATATGCCTGCTCTGGCACAATGCTCAGCCCCACCTGCGCGGCAGGGAGAAAGGCATAGAACGCGCCGCCGAATGCCACATCTACACGCAGGCGTCCGCAGGCAGGCACATCAATTTCCACGTCCCGCGCATAGAGGAACGAAGGCACATTCAGGAACGAAACATACTCGACATGCCCGTCCTCATCCAGATGAGCCGTCGCGCGCACCAGCCCGGCAGGCGTATCAAGATTGACCGCCGTCTGTCGGCCCTTCGCGGGCAGCGCGCCCGTTTCAAGCAGCGTCGTCACCAGCGCGATCACCCCATGCCCGCACATGGTGCTGTATCCTTCGTTATGCATAAACAGGACGCCCAGGTCAGCTTCCGGCGTCACCGGCGCAGTCAGCACGCAGCCATACATATCGCGATGCCCGCGCGGCTCCCACATCAACGCCTTGCGTAGATGATCGTAGTGCTGCTGCATATAACGGCGTCGCTCCAGTATCGTCTTCCCCGGCAACTCGGGTAAGCCGCCGGTGACGACACGTAAAGGCTCACCCGCCGCGTGCGCATCGATGGTAGTGATGATGGTTGTATGCTCTGCCAACGGGCGCGCATCCCAGTTCAATTCCATGCTCTTTTCTCCCGATCCTGAACATCTCACCTGCTTCGTGAAAAGCAGTTGGTGGTACAATGAGGAAGGTAGTAGATTATATCACTCAGGAGCATACTTTCATGGTTGTAGATTTACGCAGTGATACCGTCACATTGCCAACACCGGCGATGCGCGAGGCGATGTACCGCGCGGAGGTGGGCGATGATGTATACGGGGAAGACCCGACGATCAACCGGCTGCAAGAGATGGCGGCGGAGCGGCTCGGCAAGGAGGCCGCGCTCTTTGTCTCCAGCGGCACAATGGGCAACACCGCCTCTATCCTGGCCCATGCAGGGCGCGGAGAAGCGATTATCGTCGGCGACCAGTCCCATATTTACCACTACGAGGTCGGCGGAGCTTCCACGCTCGGCGGCTGCCCCATGCTGGCCGTTCCCACAGACGCCAATGGCATGCTCGACTTGCAGCGTATCAAAGCGAACATCAGCGATGGCAGCGACGAACACTCGGCCCCCACCGTCCTGCTCTGTATCGAGAATACGCACAACCGACGGGGCGGCGCCGTCCTCAGCGTCGAGCAGGTTGAGGCACTGAGCGATCTGGCACATGCGCACGGGCTGGCCGTTCACATGGATGGCGCTCGCGTCTTCAATGCCGCCACCGCGCTCGGTGTGCCTGTCAGCACGCTGGTACGCGGCGTCGATTCGGTCACGTTCTGTCTTTCAAAGGGCCTGAGCGCGCCCGTCGGCTCGGTCATTGTGGGCAGCCGGGAATTTATTCGCCGCGCCCATCGCATGCGCAAAGTCCTCGGCGGCGGCATGCGCCAGGCAGGCATCCTGGCAGCGGCAGGCATTGTCGCCCTGGAGCAGATGGTCGACCGCCTGGCCGAAGACCACGAGACCTGCAAACAACTCGCTCGCGGCCTCGCCGACTTCCCGCAGATCGAGATCGATCCCGATCGCGTCGTTACCAACATGCTCATCTTCTCCGTCCTCGACGCTCACCAGCAGCTGCTCGACGACACAGGCATCACGCGCTTCCTGCACCTTGCCCGCCAGCACGGCGTCCTCATGGGCGGCATCGGGGAAGGCAGAATCCGCGCCGTCACCCACTACGGCATCGAACCCGCAGACATCGAAACCGCCCTCGCAGGCATCCGCCGCGCTCTGCTGGAGATGCAAGCCTGATCTTTCTTCATCAAGCAGCCATTTCTGCAAACAGCGGGATGGCTGCATAACCTCACTTCTCCCAGGCAACAACTCGTTCACCCTTCAGCCTCACCGGCGCTATCAGCATCCTCAACTGGAGCCGCATTCGCAGCATCAACCGGGGCAGCACGCATCAATGGTAGGCTGCGACCCGGCAGCGCAAAGAACAGGGCAAGCAGGAAACAGAAAACGGCGGCGGCAAGCGTATTGATCCAGGCCAGCCCGAAGGCAATAAGGTAGAACACTGGGCCAAACATATATTGTCGGCTGATCGCCGCAACGCCGTCCGCATCAATATTTTTCCCCAGCAGCCGCCGGTGGTAGGAGGCATAGCGCCAGAGCAGATTAAAACAGCAAGCCAGCACAACGTAGGTGCCGGTATAGACAATAGCAGCCGTATGCAAATCAAGTCGAGGCAGGTACTCAGACAGCAAGGCAGTAGACACAGGCACAAAAACGATCAACGCTAACAACAGGAGATTCAGCAGCATCAAACCCGTATCAGTGCGCTTGATATACTGGAAAAGCCTGTGGTGGTTCAGCCACATAATACCAATAGTGGCAAAGCTGGTGATATAGGCAACCAGCATAGGCCATTCGGCAGCCAGCATTCCCGGCAAACGCTTATCATCCGCTAATTGACTGAGGGGCAAATCTAACCCCGGTATCTTGATATTCAGAACCAGCAGCGTGATCGCAACAGCAAATACCCCATCGCTAAAAGCTTCCAGACGGCCAGTTTCCTTCTCATCCATACGCCATCATTCCTTTCGTTCTCATCACGTCACCAGTATATACGCTGGCCCGGTCACTGAACACGGAGAAATTGACAGGGAAGAGCCTGAGAAAACTGGCAGGAATATGCCATCCATAACTTTTGTTGCCTCTCTTTCGTAGACATGGGTGTATAATGAGCATCATACACAGGAAACGTACTTCTTCGGCAACAAAAGGAGTGATGATATGATACCTAACCCGATACGAGGCATTACGAACGCGATCACCGGTATTCTCGTGATTATAGCCGTTGGGCTGGCCTTTCTGCTGGGCGGAGGCGGCTTCAACCTGCCCATCTTCTTTTTTGTGATGGCCTTCGTCGTCATCATCGGCTCGCTCGGCACATTGCGACCGCGCGCCATCTACGGTAGCCTGTACGGGGCGATGTGGATGATTATGCTCGCCCTCTTCTTTCTGACCGGCTCCTGGCTCTGGTTCCTGGTCGGCGCCATCTTCAGCATTGTCCTGAGCGCGTTGATGAAGCCGTTGCTGGGCGCGCTACTCGGCATGGGCCTGTTTGCCGCGTTATCCGGCAGCCAGCGGCCACAACAGCCATACCAGCCGTATCAGCAACCATACCAACCCTATCAACAGCCTTATCAGCAGTACCAGCAGGGCTACCAGCCCCCGCAACAGGCATCGACCTATCAGGAAGGCGGTCAGCAATACCAGTATCCTGCGCAACCGCAACCCTATTACGAGCAGCCACAGACCCACTATCCGCAGGAGATGCCGCCACAACAGTAATACGCAGACATGTCACGCTATGAGAAAGTAGCCGGGACGTGTCATGCTGAGCGGCAGCGAAGCATCTGCGGTGACCAATTGGGGAGTGTGGTAGACGCGGATGCTTCGCTGCCGCTCAGCATGACACGTCCGCAATGACTTTTCATAGCCTGCTGAAGAGATAAATTGCGAAGCGCATTTTCGCCGACCTGTCAAGGGTTCGCGGCACGAGTTGCGTTGACACGCGCCCTTCCAAAAGATACGATCAGGTGGTATAGATAAACTGTACCACCTGATTTTTCTTTGAGAGGAGCCAGATATGGCATTGACAAACTTCGAGGGTGCGGTCGCGGTCATCACCGGTGGAGCAAGTGGTATCGGGCTGGCAACGGCCCGCGCTCTACACGGCAGGGGCGCGCACGTGGTGCTGGCAGACATCAATCGCCAGGGCTTGCAGGCAGCGCAGATTCACCAGAACGGCGAGGCGACGGGAGAGGTGCGCGCCATCTACACCGATGTCACAGACGAGGCATCGGTGCAGGCGCTGATGCATCAGGTCGTGGAAGCTCACGGGCGCATCGATCTGGTCGTGACCAGCGCGGGCATCGGGCGCGGCGGCTCGATTGACACCTTCACAACGCAAGAGATGCAGACCATGATGAATATCAACTTCATGGGAACCTTCAACTGCGTCAAGGCGGCGTTGCCAACCATGCGTGAGCAGCATAGCGGCCATTTCGTCTTCTTAAGCTCTGTCGCGGGTAAGCTGGGCGCGCCGCTGCTCAGCGGTTACTGCGCCTCGAAATGGGCCGTGCGCGGCTTCTCCATTGCGTTGCGTATTGAACTCTATGGCAGCGGGATTGGGATCACCACCGTCTATCCCGCCTGGGTAGATACGCCGATGATTCATCAAGAAGCGGACCCGCTAGCTCATCTCAATATTGAGGCGCTGCTCACGCCTGAGCAGGTGGCGCAGGAAATTCTGCAGGCCGTGCAGGAAGACCGCCGCGACCTGACGCTGGCGCCGAATCCCGATATCGCTTTTGCCCTGCAACTGATGCGAGAAGACCCGGAAAAGGCTGAGATACTGGCGGGCAAGGCGTATCAGAGAAATCTGGAGCGGCAAGCAGAGAAGTCGTAGACAACGCAAACTCGCTGATAGAGCCAGAGATAACGAACAACTTAAGGAAAGCGGGTGACTCATATGCCAGATTCCCGGTCAACAGCAGGAAGCGTCACCTGGAAGGTCGCGCAGGAAGCGATCATCAATCTCGGCGGGGCAAGGGCCGTGCTGATGCAACTGGCCCACCCACTCGTCGCAACGGGGGTAGCACAGCATAGCAGCTACCTGCGCGACCCCATCGGCAGGTCAGACCGTACCTTTGTACTGGGCCAGTTGCTCACCTTCGGCAACACAGAGAAGGCGTTCAAAGCGGCGCGCACCATCAACCGCCTGCACACCCATGTCCACGGCTTCCTGCCAGCAGAGGCCGGAGATTTCGCCGGTGGCACCCCCTACCGGGCGCGCGACCCCGAACTCCTGCTCTGGGTACACGCCACGCTGATCGATACCATCCTGCTCATCTATCCCCTGCTGGTCAGGCCGCTCAGCGAGGAGGAACAGAATCAATACTATCAGGAATCGAAAGAGCTGGTGCGCCTGCTCGGTCTCCCGCCCCGCGAAATGCCCGCGACCGCCGCCGACCTGCGCCAGTATGTCCACGATATGGTCTACAGTAACAAACTGGCTGCCACCGCGCAGGCGCGGCAAATCGCCCGTGTCGTCCTCTTCCCGCCCGTTCCCAGAGTGCTGCATCCCCTGCTGCTGTTCAATCTGTACTTCACCATCGCCATCCTGCCGCCGCCCGTGCGCGAAATCTATGGTCTGGAATGGAGCAAACGGCAGCAGATCGCTTTCGATCTCTCGACCCTCGGTATCCGTACTGTCATCCCTCGCCTGCCCCTGAACCTGCGCGTCCTGCCCATCACCCGGCGTCTGATGCAGGAAACGAGCATGTCATGCTGAGGGAAGCGAAGCATGACATATCCATAACGCATGATGTGCTGACGGAAGAAGGATTATATTCATGCAAGATGATACAAAAGGCTTGAAAGAGCGTATAAAACCTGCGGTTTAAGGGTGATCTACTCTACTTTCCAGTAGTTCGCAAACATCTCACTTGCTTTCGCCACCTCGACCCCCAGCGCGTGCAGCCGTTGTCGGATAGTCGCATCTCTGGGCTGTCCCTCTTCGTCAAAAGCGTTGGGGCTGTTGGGTACCGCGACCATTGAGGGCGCGACCCAGGCGCGCATGGCGCGAGCGGCCAGAATCATCGTCGTCAGCGTATTGTTGCCCGTGCCGGAAGTGCCAAGCTGCACAGAGATGACGCCCACCACTTTCCCCTCAAGCCGGGGAGGGTGGTCATTGTTCAACAGTTCCATATAATCCAGCGCATTTTTCAACGAGCCACTGATGGTATTGTGATAGGTGGGAGAGGCGAGAATAAGGCCGTTGGCTTCGCGCGTCGCGTTCAACAATGTGAGAATAGCCTTGCGCCCTTCAGGGGTATAGCCATCAAGTTCATAGGTGCCATTAAACATGGGCAGAGGTAACTGCGCCAGATCGATGGTGCGCGTCTCTGCCCCCACGCTTTCTGCCCCGGCCAGCGCGACCTGCAAGGCCAGCGCGGCGACCGAACCGGGGCGCAAACTGCCGCCTATACCAAGAATATTTGCCATAGATGCTCCAGATAATCGAATAATGTTGTTCGCAATTGCGGAGCTTTTCTGATCTCAGCAGAACAAACCCCACTATAGTTATAGGGCATCTTGAGCGATTCGTGCCAATCTTCAGGACTTTCCCCTTGCACAGGGTCGGTTTCTATGCTATAGGTCATACGGAAACATTTTCTCAGCAAGAGGCCAAGAAAGGATAGTCAGGCAATGGCGAATCAGGCACAGCAACAAAGCGAACAGCAGCATGCACGCACACTCCCTTTGACACTGGTGGTCAACGGGCAATCATACACGGCGGAGGTCAATCCACAGGAGATTTTTCACGAGGCGCTGGAACACGCGCTGCCGGAGGGCTTGCTGGTCGGGCATCGCATCCGCATCAGCACGCCGGGAGGTGACGAGGTCTTTCCTGATATGTTCATCGGCGAGAGCGTCGCGCACTTCAAGACGAATACATTTCACGTTGAGGCAAAACCGTTAAGCGAGGCAACGGCCACCGATCGGCAGGGTATGTGGACAAACTATGGTTTCGATCACCTGGCAATCACCGTTGCCGACCGCGAGGACGCGAAAAACTTCTTCAGCGAGGTACTGGGCATGACCGTTGTGCGCGACGACCGCCATCAGACGGTGCTGACGACGGGCAATACCGCCCTCTTCCTCTTCGCAGCCGAGAAAGCGCCGCTCTCAGACGGCCTGCCCAGTCGCTGGCATCATATCGGCTTCGTCGTCGATAATCTGGATGCCGCCTATCATCACCTCGCCCGCCATGCGCAACTGCGGCGCGAACGCAATGGCGGCGGTTCCGGCTCCATCTCATCCGATTTCACCCTGCTGGAACGCAACGAACGCTGGTCGCTCTACTGCCATTACCGCAACGGCGATACGCGCCTGATGATCCAGCTCTCAGAAATCAAGCCTGAGAATCGCGGCTTCATCAACCCGCACCACTTCGCCGATAACATGTATGACTATCTGAGTGGGCGCTACGGCGTGCGCTTCGAGAACGAAGAAGCCCTTGAACAGGAGGAACAGCAAGATCAGTGAGCGACGGTGGCGAAGAAAGCGAACACAATCAGCCAGCTAATCACAAAGGCGATCAAAAGGCGCACGACCAGACCGGAAATATAGACGCGAGGGCGCCGTGAGTGAGTGTGTACGGTCGGCATTTTTGCGCTGATACCATTCATAGCCATAAGTATTGCTCCCGTTTTTAACGGAAGCTTCCTGAATGACCTTCAATGCAGGAAGCTTCCTCTTTTTTCATCTTCAATTACATATAACGGGATTTGTAACGGTTGTTAACATGGGCTAGCGCATAAATCCCTGTCGCTTGCGGCACTCGTCACACTCGCAGCTTGCACGCAGCTTTTCATAGGTGTAGATGCCCGTGTGGTGGCCATCTTCCCAGACAGGGGTGAGACCGTAGCGGCCAACAGGTTCGATATTGACCAGCGTGGTCTCTTCAACGCTCAGGCTCTGCTTCTTCGCGAGCATGCCGGGCAGGCCGCCTTCACCCGCGCACCAGGCACAGGGGCAGGCCCAGCGCAACGCCTCCCAGCTATGGATGCTCTCGTGTTCGTCACTCCAGGTCAGGATGAGCTTCCGGTTCTCTTCGTCCAGCAAAAACGAGACCGGCGATGGATGATCGTATGGCATACAGGTCTTTCCTCTTTACATATCTCTATGGCAATGCCTGTTACACCTGCCAGGAAAACCGGATAACAGGCTCTACTGATAAAAACACCGAGACCATTATATGCCCATCCCTCGCAGAAATCCATCATATCCTCTGGCCATCCTGCATATGAGGGAATATGGTGAAAAGTTACCTGCCATAGCTCAATCGCGTTATACTAAGCACAGAGAATGACGAGTTTTTTCCATGAAGACGTATTTGTATTGAAGGATAGCGATATAACAGCGGGAGACAGGGGATTATGATAGGGACAGTGATAGTATCCGCCATCATTGCTTTACTGGCCGGTTTTCTGGGTACATTGATCGCGCTCAAAATACACTACCGTTATTTACAGAGAACGCAGGCTCAGCATAGCGCCTGGGAAAATGCGCAGGAGAGCAGGCAGCGCAACTGGGAAATGAAGCAGGAGAGACGCGCGCTCGACATGGAGACAAAACTGATCGCGGGTATCCAGCAGGTCGAGAGCGACTGGAACACGTGGAAACAGAAAAATGCGGAACTGGCCCAGGCCGTTTCGCAACAGCATGCCGAGATAGCCACCTTCTTGCATATCGAGCGCGAACTGGCGCGTATTCCGCTTGTCGAAGAGATGCCCATAGCGTTTGATAGCAAAGGGCAGCGATTACCCCTTTCCTCACGCTGGCAGCCGCTGGCCCTCGCCCGCGTCGACCTCTCCGAACGCGACCTCTCGCGCCGCTTTCTCGGGCAGGCCAACCTGCGCGAAGCCCGCTTACGAGGCGCGAACCTTTTCATGGCCGATCTCTCCGGCGCCGATCTCTCCGGCGCCGATCTGACCGGCGCAGACCTGACAGGCGCGAACCTTTCTCATGCCGACCTGCACAACGCCATTCTGGTCAACGCCAACCTGCAAGTCGCTGATATGCACAACACCATCCTCTTCGGCGCAAACCTGCACGGCGCGCGCAACCTTAGCCCGCAACAGCTTGACACCGCCATTTACGATGCTACCAGCCAGCTCGATGCGGACACCGATCTCACGCTGCCCCGCCTGCCGCGCATGAACAAGGCCGTACTCCCATCAACCACAGGCGCGCAGGCTCCATCTTCCCACCCCTCATTCTCTGACATACCAGAGACGCCCATTGTAAGAGCGAAACAGAAAGCAAACGATGCGGCCAGCAAGGGAGAGTTTATAGAAACTCCCGATCTGGACGTATCACCCACGCCGACAAAAACCCGTGCAGCTTCTCCAACCCCTGTATCTTTTGAAACCGATGGCGTTATTGAGGGCGAAATTACCGAAATCAGCGAGGCAGTCACCGTTGAAACCGCCGCCGTCAGCGCCAGCCAGGTAAGCGAACCGACCGACGCTGAAATCCGTGAAATCAGCGACAGCGATGTTTACGAGACCGGCGAAGCTGAAACCAGCTCCATCAACCGGGCAGACAGCAGCGCAGCCAGTGATACGGCAGGCGCAGCCAGCAAGACCACATTAAACGAGAGTACAGATAGTCAGCCACTGCTGGCAGGCATCGAAGAGAGTGAGATACCCGACATTGCGTCTCCACCCTTGCCAACCTCCGAAGCAGCCGTCGCTGAGCCTGAGCCACCCCTCTCTGAAAGTGAGCCTTCCACGCCTGAAGGTCAACTCTCTCTTTCTGAAAGTGAGCCGTACATCGCGGGGAGCGAGCCTTCCATGCCTGAAGGTGAGACAATGCTTGCGGAGAGCGAGCCTTCCATTGTCGAAAGTGAGCCATCCTTCTCTGAAGGCGAACTTCCGCTTACAATGCCAGCCCGGGCGGCAGATGGTGTTGCAGAGGAAGCTTCGGCAGAAGCTGTGACACCTGAGCCTGAATTGATCGCACTCGATGTTGCATCCGAAACTCTCTCCGAAGCCGTGCCTACCGAACCTGCGCTTGTCGCGCTCGAAATCGACCATGACACAAACGGGAACGGGCATGAGCATAACAATGGCAATGGGAACGGAACCGGAAATGGGTATAAGCGCAACACGTCGGCTGGCAGCGTCGCGCAGAAGGGGAAAAATAGCAGTAGAAAACGCTCAAGAAGGCAGTAGCTTGCTATTTCGCGGAAAGCAATTGCATGTTCTCCTGATAAAAACCCGGCAATCTCCCGCACAGACAGGGTTTCATGTGCTATACTAGCAGCGATGGGCTGTGATGGGGTGGGGAAATGCTGGAAGGAGGAACAGTTATGGGAAATGAACAGCAATTGCCTCTTGCCGGGAAAGTGGCGGTCGTCACAGGCAGCAGTCAGGGTATTGGCCGCGCTACTGCCTACCGGCTCGCGCAGTCAGGGGCTGATATTGTCGTAAACTATCGCAGTAATGCAAACGCCGCCGCCGAGTCAAAGGCCGCCATCGAGGCGCTGGGGCGGCGCTGCATCGCCATTCAGGCCGATGTGAGCCAGGAGGAGGAGGTGACACGCCTCTTTGCCGAGGCCAACGCGGCGCTGGGGCCAATCACCATACTCGTCAACAACGCGGGAACCACCCGCGACAAGCTGATTATCCAGATGTCGCTGAATGACTTTGAACACGTGCTGAATACGAACCTGCGCTCAGCATTCCTCTGCACCAAAGCGGCGCTGCGCAGCATGATGAGAGCGCGCTGGGGGCGTATCGTGAATATTTCCTCACCGGCAGGCCTGCTTGGCAACGCTGGCCAGGCCAACTATGCCGCCTCGAAGGCCGCCATCATCGCCCTCACTATCAGCACGGCCAGAGAGATGGCCAGCCGCAATATCACCGCCAACGCGATCGCGCCGGGCTTCATCCCTACCGAACTCACCTCTACTCTGACCGAGCAGCAGCGGCAGGCTATGCTTGCGGCAACTCCACTGGGCCATTTCGGTACGCCGGAAGACATCGCTAACGCTATCAACTTCCTCTGCTCCCCGGAGGCCAGCTATATCACCGGCCAGATACTCAGCGTTGATGGCGGCATGTCCATGCATATCTGAGCTACTATCTCCGTTTCGAGACGGTGAAACAAAATGGGTGTAGATCTTCTCTAACTTCGTAACATAGACCCTGATAAAGGAGACTACACCCATGAGTTTAATTGAAACCGAGGAAACAAACCGGTTCTCCTTTGAACCGTTTGCCGCGCATTCCTTTTATACTACCATTAACCGTTCGCTTGTTCGCCAGGCGCTTGCCCATTTCGCCGACCGTCCCACCGGCGAGGGCCTGACCATCGTTGATATGGCCTGCGGCACGGGAGCCGTGACACGCCTGATCGCCGAAGAGATGCTTCGCCAGGGACGACCGGCGCACATCATCGGCGTCGATCCCTCTGCCGAGGCCCTGCGCCGCGCCTGTAAAGGCATGCAGGAAATTGGGGCAAAGGCGGAATTTATTCAGGGAGAGGCCGATGACCTGCCGAAAATTGTGCGCAACGCTAATGCCGCCTTCTTCTGCAACGCCATCCACCTTGTCCCCGATAAGCTGGCCGCCTTCCGGCAGGTGGCGACGATTCTCACACCCGGCGGCGTCTTCGCCTGTAACAGCGCCTTTTATGAAGGCACTTACGTTCCAGGGACCGAACGTTTCTATCGCCTCTGGACGCGCCGCGCCGTTGGCTGGCTGCGCAAAGAACACCCTGAAGTGAAGCTTTCACGCGACTCCAAAGCGGTGGCCCGGCAGTGGCTGACGCCCGAAGAGTACACCGAGCAACTCAGGCAGGGCGGCTTCAGCCACGTCCAGACCGCGCAGGAAGTCGTCGATGTCACGCTCGATGGATGGCGAGACCTGGGCCGCTACTGGCTCTTCATCGAAGGGGCCTTGCCGGGCGCGCCTCTCTCCTGTGGAGCCGATGCGCTGAGCGTTGCCGTCTACGAGGCAGGCCAGGAAATGGGTCTGAGCGAAGTGCCACGCACCTGGCTGCAACTCGTCGCCGTCAAGGATGCAAAGCCTTAAGCAGCTTACAGGGCAACGGTCGACGCAGACTGAGCAATCATGCCGTCTTCTATCCTGATGCTACGGGAAGCCAGCGCGGCTACGCGGGGGTCATGTGTGACCACAACAAGGGTCATAGAGCAAGTGTGCTGTAATTCCTGAAGCAGCTCCATCACCGTAAAGCCGGTAGCCGAGTCCAGGCTGCCGGTCGGCTCGTCGGCGAGTAGCAGGCGCGGGCTGGCAATTAACGCCCGCGCAATGGCGACGCGCTGCTGTTCGCCACCGGAAAGCTCGCCCGGCAGGTGATTCGTCCGTTGTTCCATTCCCACCCGCGCCAGCAACAACCGCGCTCGCTCACGCAGTATGCGCAGCGAACAATAAGGCAACAACGGAGCCATCACATTTTCCAGCACTGTCAGCGCGGGAAGCAGGTGAAAGCCCTGGAAGACTAGCCCGATGCGCTCACGCCGAAAAGCCGCCAGCGCGCTTCCCCGCAAAGTGGAAGTATCTACGCCATCCACCAGCACGCGGCCTTTCGTGGGCAGGTCAAGTGATGCCAGCAGGTGCAGCAGCGTCGACTTGCCCGAACCGGATGGCCCGCAGATGCTCACAAATTCACCGGCATCAATGTGCAATGTTATGCCCCGCAGCGCCTCCACCTGCCCTGTCTCATATCGCCTCCATACATCCACCATGTCAACCACCGCTCCCTCTGCGGGTTGTTTCTCACAGCCTTCCTCCATCCCTTTGTGAAATGGCCATTGTACTCTGCCCATTGCCTTTCTCCTCACTCCTCGCTCAAAACGCGCTTCGGCAAAAGCCGGGCCGTCAGTAATGCCGGGCAGGCGGCGCCGCTCGCGCAGAGCAGCGCGCCCAGCAGTGGCGTACCTGCTATTACCGCAGCAAACAGGGGCAACGACCAGCTATGGTACAGGCTCAGGAAAAGCAGCACAGCCAGCAAACCACCGGTACAGCCGCCGACAAGCCCCGGCAACAGTCCCTCACACATGATTTCCAGAGCTACCGCGCGCCCTATCCAGCCGACAGCCAGCAGCAAACCGGCTTCGCGTCGCCGCTCGCGGGCAGCCAGTAACAACACCATGCCCGCAGTAAAACCTGCGCAGGCGCAGACCAGCAGGGCCGTCAGCAGGTGAATCGCCGAAAGGCTCACCTCCACCTGCTGCCCCAGCAGCGTCGTCGCCAGCAAGCCATCCAACCCCCACTGCACCAGCGCCAGTAGCCCCACCAGTCCGCACGCGCCGACTACCGCAACCAGCACCAGCAAAGTACTTCCCTTCCGCCAGCGCATCTGCCGCCACAATATCACCCACCACCATACATTGCCCACAGCGTGTCCCACCATTCCTGCATAGGAGCGTGTTTGATCGCTTTCTGGATGAGAACGAGCCTTCAGCTTCTGATTCCTGGCAGGTTGAGCAGGACGGATATTTCTCAGTGCCATCACATATACCATTATGTAAAGGAGCGTACCCGCCGTCAGAAGCCACGCGAGCAGGACAGGTGAGACAGGGGGCGCGCCAACACGTTGCAGCAGGAACGCAACGGCCCAGGCAGGACAGGCGGCCAGCAACGCAGTCATTGCAGCCTCTAACGCTTCCTCGACCAGCATGCGCCCGCCCGACCAGCCGATCCGGGCCAGCAGGCGCATATCGGCCTTACGACTGCCTGCGGCCAGCAGCGCGGCGGCCAGCAGAGCAAGAGCCGTCACGCAGAGCATCGCTACCAGAAGCAAGATAGCGGCCAGATTGACGCCGGTTGCGATGCTCACAGCCGCATGGGGCACGACCCATAGCGCAGTGAGCGCCCGATTCGGGCCACCGGCAGTTGCCATCTGTACGGTGATCGGTTCAGCAGATGCGCCATCCAGTATATCCACGTGCAGGCCGGTACGCTCCTCAATATCCGAGGCCACCTGTTGCAGCAATGCCTCACTGCGCGGCCCGAAGCCATCCAGCCCGCTCACCCGCACGCGCACGGCGCTGACGCAGCGGTTTCCGGTCAATGCGCAGGCCGCCTGTAACGTGGTGAAGAGCAAAGGCGGCCACGTGGCAAGGCTTTGCTGCGGAAACAGGCTCGTCGGCAGTTCGCCCGGCTCCGGTTTGTAAAGACCGAGCGGTGTGGCAGACGAGGCTGTCGTATGCCATACCGGCAGCGTGGTAGCATCAAAGGTCGCAAACGAGCCGTGACCGCCATCGAGCATCACCCAGGGCGTAGATGTCTGCGGCAGCAATGGCAGGCGTGTGAGATTACCCCCGGAGTCATCGCCGGAAACGGAAAGCACCGGCGCTGTGCCATTTGCGCTGCCCGTCTGCGCTACGCTATAGCCAACACGAGCATAGCGAATCACGCCGCCGCCCTGAACCGGTATCAGTGTCGGCCCTTGCTCGCGCCCGGCCAGTTCCCGTGCCAGCAACGATAGAAATGATGGCGCGTCAAGCTGTCGGCGTTGGAGAACAGCCCATGTTGCGTGAACGAACATATCGTCATTTACTGGCTGAGAGGCAGACAGTAGAGACGGAGAAAGGCTACTGGCTTCAACAGTCATCGTTGCGCTCAATGCTGACCAGGGGTGAATGTCCATCAAAAGCGGCAGACCCGCGTTTCCAGGCTGTGCAGATGAAGGTTGCCAGCGCAGGCCAACCAGTTGTCCCTCCGCCGCCGGGTCAATGCCCACCAGCAATGTCGAGAGCGACCAGGTGGCCGCAACCGTCGCCTTGCCGGAAGTATCAAGCGGCACATAGCTAATACCGCTCGCGTTCTGCTGCCCCGCAAGCTTCACATATGCGGCGAGGGGCAATACCACGAAGGTCTGTTGCTCACTGGTAGATTGCGTGGCATCATCCAGCCGGGTGATGATACGATAGACGCCTGCACGAGTAAAGGTGATCGGTATATAAGTGCGCAGGGGAAGCCAGCCCACAACAGCCTCCGGGGCGACTACCTGCACGTGGGGAATGCGAGCTATCTGTGCAACCTGTGCCAGCGAGATACCGCCGTAGGTCTGTTCCGGCCCGGCGGGATCAATCACCTGAAGTTGCCGCTCAACCGCGCTGATAGCGTCCGGGGCGCGCACCAGCAGGTCGTAGCTGGCCCACCAGGAGCGGCGAAGCTGCCGGTCGGTTGTGAGGGTAGAGAGGCGCGTGAAGCCTGCCAGCAGCGTGGTGCAAACGACAATACAAAGTAGCCCGCAGCACAACGGAAGCAGCCTTCCCCACCGACCTCGCAGCGACCACCAGGCAAGACGCAGCATCGTATTCTCTCCTTGCACATCTATTTAGTGCCAGTGCCTTCACTTGACTTTTTCGGATTTGATAGTATACTTCCCCTGGAAAAAAAGCGGCAGGAAGCGAGTCCTTTACCGACTTCCCGTCTGGGATTGAAATGGGGTGGGCAAGGTGCGTTCCTGCCGCTTCTCTTGCAGCGAAATCGGCGTCACCTTGAGCCGGGCATAGCGCGTGCCATCCACCGTCCCCACCAGCACGAACTGACGCACCTGCCCCATGCCCACGTCCTCCGCCGTGCCATAGGCCATCCCCACCTGCTGACCGTTGAGATCCATCAGATCGGCCTGCATGGTCACATCGAAGGGAAATTTCATCGTGCTGGTATTCTCCACATCGCCAAACACCTCCGCCTGGCTGCCCTCGATAAGGACGCGGGAATCGACGATCTTGAAATACTTGAGGCGCGGATCGCTCTGCTGTGCCTGCCCGCCGCAGCCGTTCAGCGCCATTGCCAGCACCAGCAGCAGGCCGCACAACCACGCGCTGATTAAGAGATTTCTCCTGTTACCATTTTTTCCCATGATAGCTTCCCGGTATTCCCTCAAGGACAGTGATTATCAAACAACATAGTGAGTGCCTGCGCGCGACTGCTGGCGGGTGCTGGCAGGCAGAGGCCGCGCAGGGCCGTTGCGGCAACGGCGAAGCTTGAGACAATCTGCTCATCCACAACGCCCGGCCTGACACCCTCGCCTGCCAGCACAAACGGCACGTGCAGGCTGCTGCCTCGCCCATCCGGCCCCATACCATAGTAGTTGTCATAGACGGTTTCATTGACCTGCGCTTCTGAGGCAGTCACCAGCAGCAGTGTCTGTGAGAGCAGGTGCTGGCTCGCCAGCCAGTTGCGCAGGAGACCAACCAGTTCATCATCGGCCTGCATGGCCCGTGCATACGCGCCGCCCGGCGCGTCGGGCGCCGCGCCTGCCGCTGCTGCTGAACCAAAGGGCGGGTCAAGTTCGCTGTAGAAGACAAAGCCACCGGGATTGTTAGCCATCGTCTCGATCAGGTGCTGCGCTGTCGCCAGCCAGTTCGCGCTATCAAAGGTC
>Ga0209062_1002051_pt1 | contig 29471 bp, 22 predicted proteins | sample Coa_R2_2_FD_187158 | JGI IMG/M metagenome (GOLD analysis project Ga0209062, IMG submission 187158) | Surface soil microbial communities from Centralia Pennsylvania, which are recovering from an underground coalmine fire - Coalmine... | ecosystem: Environmental > Terrestrial > Soil > Unclassified... | reverse complement strand
GCGTGCCGGTCCGCAAGATCAACGAAGAAATCGCCAGCTATTACGAGGTGTCCTACAACCCCGGCATTGCGAACTATGACGGCTCGTTCCGCCGCGTCAAGGTCGAAGTCGATCGCAAGGACGTCGTTGTGCAGGCCCGGAACGGCTACTTCGCCCTTCCGCCGGAGCTGCGCACCTCCGGCCTGCTGCCCTTCGAGCCGCCGCTGCTGAAAGCCCTGGCCGATGGCGCCACCGCCCACGACGTGCCCATCCGTGCCCGCCTCTTTCGTTTTCAGCCAGAGCCGCAGGGCGTCGGTACGGCGATCGTCGTCGAAGTGCCGGTCGAAGGCCTCGAATTCCAGCCCGACCAGTCCAAGCACTTCGACGCCCGCCTTTCCATGGTCGCCCTGGTAAAGAACGAGAGCGGCGCGGTAGTGCAGAAGTTCACCCGCGATGTGCCCATCCAGGCAACCGAAGAGAACCTCTCCGCCATCAAGCAGGGCAACTTCGTGTACAAGGATGTCCTCACGCTGCCGCCCGGCCGCTACACCCTGGAAGCCGCCGTCATGGACCGGGTGAACAACAAGATCGGCACGCTGCGCAGCTCCTACGTGGCCGAAGCGCCGAAAGGCCTCTCGATTTCCGACATCAGCCTCGTCCGTTCGCTCGCCCCCGGCGCCAAGGACCTTGACCCCAACGAACCCTTCCAGTACCAGGGCGGCCGCATCACCCCCACGCTGAACACAACCATCAAGGCAGTTAAGGGCGCGACGCTCTCCATGTTCTTTATCGTCTACCCGGAGCCGGGCAACCCGGCCAAGCCGACGATCGAATTGGAGTATCTAAAGGACGGCAAACCGATCGGGAAAGGCGGCCTGCAACTGCCCGCCGCCGACGCAAAGGGCCGGATTCCCTACATCATGTCTTCCTCGGCCGAGTCCATGCCCGCCGGCGATTACGTCATCCGTGCCGTCGTGAAGCAAGGCGCCGCGACAGCCGAAGAGCAGGCCACCTTCAAAGTCGAAAAGTAGCATCCCCCGGGGCGCGCGGCAACCAGCACGCCCCCATTTCCCACCGCCCTCCAGCCGCCGCTTACCAAAGCCGAAGCCCTCCTTTAACCGCAGAGACGCAGAGTACACGGAGGCGGCGCAGAGAAATCCTGGGTTTTTCTCCGTGTAATCTCCGCGTCCTCCGCGCCTCCGCGGTGAATGGGCGGCCGCAGAGACGCAGCGTGCGCGGGGGCGGCGCCGAGAGATCCTGGTTGTCTCTGCGTAACCTCCGCGTCCTCCGCGCCTCTGTGGGCGGCGCCGGGAGATCCTGGTTGTCTCTGCGTAACCTCCGCGTCCTCCGCGCCTCTGTGGTGAATAATCGGCCGCAGAAACGCAGCATGCGCGGGGCGGCGCAGAGAGATCCAGCTCTTCTCCACGCAAACCTCTGCGTCTCTGCGCCTCGGCGGTGAATATGGTCCGCGCGGTGAATAGGAAGCGACGCCCAGAAAGACCCTGGTCTTTCTCTGCGTAGGTCTCTGCGTCCTCTGCGTCTCTGCGGTTAGAGCAGATCTCGGCCTGCCAAACGCAAAAGGGCCGGCGCCCGGATCACGCATCCGGGGCCGGCCCACTGACTTACGAGTGACTCGTGAAACCGCTAGAAGTAGAACTTCACGGCCATCTCGATCACCCGGTGGCCCAGCTTCTCCGTAACCGTCCCGAAGTTCTGGTTGGTCACCTGGCCTGCCGCATTCATGTTCAGGTTGAGGCCGGGATCGCCGCCCAGGAACGACGGCATCGGGTGGTTCAGGAAGTTGTACGCCATGAAGCGGAATTGCAACTGCCGCTGTTCGGTGAACTGATAATTCTTGAACAGCGAGAGGTCGTGGTTCATGAACCAGGGGCCCTTGATGTACGGCCACTCGTACGTGCCGTTGTGCCCGATGGTCGGCGGCGCAAAGCAGTTCGGATTGATGTACTGCCCGAACGTCCCCGGCTTCGTGTGCAGGCCCGAAGCGGGATTGCAGGTGACGAACGGTTCGAGCTGTGCGTCCGGCGTGCCCAGCGTGTTCTGGTTGTTCATGCCGGTATCGGCTGCGAGGGTCTGCCCGTTGGGCAGCAGCGTTCCGGCAGGAAGCACGCCCGTGAAATTCATGTTCGCGCTCACGGACGCCTGCAGGTTCAAGCCGCTCTGAACCTGCGTGACGCCGGAAATCTGCCAGCCGTTGATCAGCGCACCCACCGCGTGGTTCTTGGTCGCATCCGGCAACCGGTAGACGTAAGCCAGATTGAACAGGTGGGTGCGGTCGGATGCCATCGGGCCGTAATCGTTATTCAGCCCGACGTTGCTCGCCGCATTGCTCCACAGCCGCACACCTAGCGTCTTGCTGAACGTGTAATTCGTCAGGAAGTTGAACCGCCCGCTCTGCTTGTTCCAGGAAACCTGGAGCGCGTTGTAATTCTGCCAGAGCGCATGGCTCGCGATGCTGACGGTCTGGTAATTCGGGTACGGATAGAAACTCTGGGTGTTCGGAGCGTTGCTCCACTGCCCGCCCACGAATTCGCCGCCGATCGGGATGGCATTGATGTTGAACAGGCTGGTGTTCCAGTTGTTCAAGTGGCTCGACTGGTTCCCGACATACGATGCCTCGAAGGTCGACTTCCACGGCGCCCGCTGAGAGATCGTGAACGAATAGGTCTCGGTCAGCGGCTGCTCGTCATCCCCCATTTTCAAAGCGCCGATCGAGCCGGGAATCACCGCCGAGGGCTGGAACGTCCCGATCTGGCTGATCATGACGCCGTTGCAGTTATTCGCACAGAAGGTATAAGCGCCTTGAGTGATCGAGAGCGCCGCAGCCTGCACGTTCTGCTCGTCGTGATACCGGTACATGCCCCAGCCGCCGCGCAGCACGGTTTTGCCGGTGCCGAAGATATCCCACGCCATACCGAACCGTGGACTGTAGAACAACGCTCGGGCAGGGACGCCGGAAAGCGGAACGTTGTGATCGCGGGCGTGCCAATCGAGCCCGGTCAGCGCCGTCGCCGGCGCGTTCGGATTGTATAGGGCCGGATTCCAGATCGCGAGGCCGGTGCCGTTCTCGTCATACCAGGGGCTGAGGTGGTCGAAGCGAATTCCGTAGTCCAGGGTCAGGCGCCGGTTGACTTTCCAGGAATCCTGCGCATAGAAGGAAATCGGGTGGTACGCCAGGGCCAGAATGGTGTCTTTGTTGCTCTCCGAGTACTGCGCGATGCGGCCGGTCAGCGTATCCGCATAGGCGTTGCCCAGCGAGTTGCTGCCCCAGCTCGCCACCACCATGGATCCGTTTACGGAGCTGTCCGAGGGCTGGTTATTGCCCGTCTTCTCCCAGTAGAAGCCCGCCTTGATGGTGTGGGTGTTCCAGACCTTCGAAACGTTATCCGCGATCGTCGGCAGCTTCTTCTTGGCATAGAGCGAGCCGGTGAGCTGGAAGCCCGAGGGATTCAGCATCGTCGCGACGCCGCCGCCCCAACCGGTGTACTCCGGCAGCTCGGTTTCGGGATTGCCGAAAATGTTCTTGTAGGAAATGCCCAGCTTATTCATGTCGATCTTGGAAGGATCGGCGAAGCTGTTGGGCAGGTCGAGATTCGAGAACGTGAAGATAAATTCGTTGGTCAGCGTCGGGCTGAAGACCCGGGTCAGGTTCGCGCTCACCACGTCGGAATTGTTGGTGTCGATGATCTGGCTCGGATACGGCACGTCCTGCGTATTGCCCCACCAGAGCGTGGTCCGGCGGTTGCCGCTTTCCCGCTGCGACCGGTACGACACATACAGTTTGGTGTTTTCGCTGATCGCGATATCGATGCGCGGCGCGATCTGGAACCCGTTGGCGTAGGTGACGTTGCCCTGAACAAAATTATACCCGCCGGTCTGCGCCGGGTTCGCGTTCGGCAGCGGCAGCAGGTTCAGGATGCCGGCGCCGGTCTTATCGAAATCCGAGGGCGGGATGATGCCGCCGGGGTACGTCGACGCGTTGATGCCACCATTGACATTCGACCAGCCGCTGGTGGAGGGCAGATTCAGGCCGGCGGCCGCGAGCGAAGCGGGGCTGAAATCGCCCTGCCGCATCGCCTGGGTCGGCACGAAGGCCTTCAGCGCGCCGTTATCGATGTTCTGCGTGTAGTGCTCGTAGTTGACAAAGAAGAAGAGCTTGTTCCGCTGCTTGTTGAAACGCGTCCCAGGGACCAGCACCGGGCCGCCCAGGTTGAAACCCGGGTAGTAGTAGGTCGATTGCGGAATGGGCAGACCGGCCGTGTTGTTGTACCAGTCGTTGCTGTTCAGATTGTAGTTGCGCGCGTAAAAGAAAACTTCACCGTGGAAGTTCTGGCCGCCCGCCTTGGTCACGCCGGTCACGACAACCGGTCCCTTCTGGTTTTCCGCGCTGAAGTTGGAGGTCATGACCTTCACTTCCTGCATGGAATCCGTGATCATCGTCGTGGCCTGGCCGCAGTTGCAGCCGGGATCGATGATGTGCGCGCCGTCGGAAATGATGTCCATCGCGCCCGTGCGCGTCCCGTTGGCCGAGTAGTTGCCGATCGGCCCGGCGCCGACGCCCATCTTTTCACCGGTGTACGAGGCCTGATTCTGCACCATGCCTGCGGCGTCGCTCGCCATCGCCATGCCGGGCATGATCTTAATGAAATCGGCTGCGTTCTGGCCCTCGATCGGGACGTTGTCCATCTGCTTGAAGCTGAGGACGGCCGACTTTTCACCCGAGTCCACGGTAGTAACGCTCTCCGCCTCCGCCGATACCGTAACCGCCTCGGCCGTGGCGCCCACCTCCAGTTTCAGGTTGGGCAGCGTGAGCTGATCGCCCAGGTTCAGCACGATCCCGGTGCGCTGCAGCGTCTTGAAGCCTTTGGCTTCGACCGTAACACTATATGTGCCGGCCGGGACCGAGGCAAAATTGAAGTACCCTTCGGCGTTGGTGACGGATTTGCGCGAGTCCTTGCTCAGGTCGTTCTTGAGCGTGACGGTGGCACCGGACACCACGGCATTGCTCGGGTCGGTCACGATACCCGTAATCGCGCCGTTCTGCTGTGCCAATAGCGGCACGGTAAAGGCCAGGGCGGCGGCCCAGCGTCCAAGCGTCTTTTGAAGCGACCTGTTCATATACCCTCTCCGTTAATCTTCCGAGAATCTACACGGCGGCGCTGCTGCGGAGCTTCACCGCCACGGATTGAATTAATAGGAATCTACTATGGCACATCCACGCTGTGAAGGTTTCCGACCGTTACAAGGGCAAATTTTACGGGATCTCCGTTTCGTACCAATTTCGTACGGGCGTTACAAACGCATTTCTGATACAATTCGACGCTGTGTCCGACTTGAAGTTGGATGTCTCCAGGGAAGAGGCAACCGCGGAGTTGAACGCCGTACTGGCGTCGCCGCTATTCGCGCGGTCTCCGCGCATGAGCCGTTTATTGAGCTACCTGTGCACCAAGTTTCTGGACGGGGAAGCCGACCAGATCAAGGAGTACAGCATCGGGGTCGAGGTGTTGCAGCGGCCCCCAAGCTTCGATCCGGCCACCGATGCCGGTGCGCGGGTGGAAGTCCACCGCCTGCGCCGCCGCCTCCAGCAGTTCTATGAATCCGAAGGCGCCGGGCGAAAACTCCGGATCGTGATTCCCCTGGGGCACTACGTTCCCACATTCATCCCGAATGTGCCCCTCATCCAGCTGAATCCAGCCGCGGAATCCGCCTGCCCCGCCCCCGAGGACCAAGCGCCCACCCCAGCTCCGGCGGACGTGGGCTTCGACGTGGTCGCGGACATCGCGCCACCGGCCAGGCGCCCTTTCCCGCGGGGATTTGCCATCGCTGGCGGCATGCTGCTCCTGGCGATAGCCGCTGGAGCAATGTTCCTCGCCCGAAGGCCTGCCAGGACCGCCCCCGCCGTTCCCGGCATCGCGGCCGGGGCCCCTACGGCGGCGGTGACCATCCGCCCGGTGGTGATCGCGTCGCTGCCGGCCGGTAATTCCGTGCGGATCGCCTGCGGCCGCACCATGCCGTATACCGATCGCGGCGGCCAAGTCTGGGCGGCCGACCGCTACTTCGAAGGCGGCACCCCGTTCGATTCCCCCCGCCAGTTCCTCCCCAGGGCGTTCGATCCCAAGCTCTTCCAGAGCGGCCGCAGCGGCGACTTTTCCTATCAGATTCCTTTGCCCAGAGGCGTTTACGAGCTGCACCTCGGCTTCGTCGAGACCACCTTCGGCCCGGGCACCGCATCCGGCGGCGGCGAGTACAGCCGCACGTTCGACGTGAAGGCCAACGGGCGGATGCTGCTGGATGATTTCGACATCTTCTCCGACGCCAACGGCACCAACGTCGCCGACACCCGCGCCTTCAAGGACATTTCGCCGGCGCCCGACGGCTTCCTGCACCTGGAATTTCACAGCCGCCGCGGCCCGGCGCTGGTCAATACCATCGAGCTCGTGCCCGCGCTGCCGCACCGCCTCAACCCCATTCGCCTCGTCGCGCAGGAGAACTTCATCACGCTCTCGAACGGCGCCGTCTGGAGCCCGGACACCTACGTCAACGGCGGCCAGCCTGCCACCCACAACGTGCCGCTGACCGGAACCGCCGACCCCGATCTCTACGCACGCGAGCGCTACGGGCACTTCGACTACGCGATTCCCGTCGATGCGGGGACCTATTCTCTATCCTTATATTTCGCCGAAGAGTATTTCGGGCCGGGCAATCCAGGCGGCGGCGGTGTGGGCTCGCGCATCTTCGACGTATTCTGTAACGGTACTGCTCTGCTGCGGAATTTTGATATACTCAAGACCGCGGGCGGTATGAACCGGGCGCTGGTCAAGACATTTCACGGGCTCACCCCGAATGCGCAGGGCAAACTGGAAGTCTCGTTCGTTCCGGTGCATAATTACGCTTCGCTCTACGCGGTCGAAGTGCTGGACGAATCGCAGTAGGGAAAACCGGACAGCTTGTCCGGTTTTTTCGCGAAGCCCGCGCGCAGAATCAGCGATTTGCGGGTGTCCGGACCGGATAGTCTGTCCGGTTTTTGGAGCGGGATCGCGGGCGCCGCGCCGCCATTGGCGGATCGGATAGAATCGATGTTCATGAAGCGGGGCGTGCTGCTTTTTCTTGGGGCGTGGTTTTTGTGGCTGTGCCCCGCGAGCGCCCAGTCGATTCAGGCGCAGCTCGAACGGGCGGTCGCAGCGCAAAAATCCGGCGATCCCGAAACCGCCATCCGCATTTACCGCGAAGTCCTCCGCCAGCGGCCCGAGCTCGGCGAAATCCATTCCAATATCGGCGCCGCGCTGGTCGAGGAAGGGCATTTTCCGGAAGCGATCCAGGAATACAAGCTGGCCTTGCAGGCCAAACCGGGAAATCCGGCCATTATCGGCAACCTGGCGCTGGCGCACTATAAATCCGGCGAATACCCCGAAGTGGTGGCGCTGCTCAGCCCGATTCAGCCGCAATTCCCGGACAATCTGCAATTGGCGCTGCTGCTTTCCGCCTGCCTGATGCAGCAAAACCAGAGCGCGCGCGTGGTCGAAATTCTGACGCCGTTCGAGAAGCGAGCCGACCGCGGCGTCGCGTTCCTCCTCGGCACCGCGCTGCTCAACGAGGGGCAGACCGCGCGCGCGCAGGTGATTCTCGACCGCATCCTCCGGGACGGCGAATCCGCCGAGACGCAACTGCTGCTGGGCGCCATGAAGCTGCGGGCGCGAGAGTTCAATTCCGCTATCGACTACTTCCGGCGCGCCGTCGAGCTCAACCCGTCGCTGCCGGAAGTGCATTCCTATTACGGCCGCGCCCTCCGCGCCTCCGGCGACACGCCGGCGGCCACCGCCGAATTCCGCGCCGAGCTGGCGCATTATCCCAACGATTTCGTTTCCAACCTCGAGCTCAGCGTGCTGCTGAAGCAGGAAGGCAATCTTGCCGAGGCGCGGCAGCACCTCGCCACCGCGCTGCACGTCCGACCCGACGACCCCGGCGCGCTCTACCAGCTCGCCAGCATCGACATTCTGGAGGGAAAGAACCAGCAGGCGCTGGCCGAACTGGAGCGCCTGGTCAAGCAGAACCCCGCGTTCACCGAAGCGCAAGTCTCGCTCGCCACCGTATATTACCGGCTGAACCGCCGCGAGGACGGCGACCGCGTGCGCGCCGTCGTCCGCAAGCTGCAGCAGGAGCAGCAGGCCCGCGACCAAGGGCAGCCGGCCGACAAGCCGCCCGACAAGCCATCCGACAAGACTTCGGACCGGAAATGATCGCCCTCCTCTTATTGGCGTTGCTGCAGGCCGCGGCCCCGCAGACCCACCGCACCACCCTCGCCGATTCCGCGGCAGAAGCACGCCAGCCTGTTCGCGTCAGCGCCACCCTGCAACCCGCCGCGCCTTACTCCCACCGCCCCAGCCTCGCCGATTCCGCAGCGGAGGCACCCAACGCCGTCCGCGACAGCAACGCGCTGCCACCCGCCGCGCCACTGGTTGACCGCACTGCCTTCGCCGATTCGGCGCAGGCTCGCACCACCGGCCGCGTCAGCGATGCCCCCCATTCCTCCACGCCACAGACACAGTGGGCTTCCCTCGCAGCCCGCGCGGCCGCAGCCCGCAAAGCCGGCCGCGACAGCGATGCCTTGCAGCTTTACGAGCAGGCGCTACACCTCAAGCCGGGTTGGGGCGATGGATGGTGGAATGTCGCCGCCATCGAATACGAGCGCAACAATTATGCCGCCGCGCGCGATGCGCTGCGCAAGCTGGTCGCGCTCGATCCCAAGGCCGTCGCGGGCCTGGCGCTGCTCGGCATTTGCGAATACAAGACCGGCGATTTCGATGCCGCCCTCGAGCACCTTGATGCCGCGCACACCATCGGACTCGGCCCAGCGAATCCGCTCGGGAATGCCGCCATCTACTATCTGGCCGTGCTGCTCAACCGGCAGGGCCGGCACGATGCCGCGGCCGGGCTGCTGCTGAGCGCGCCCGAAAACAAGGTCGTGGCGCCGGCGCTCCTGGAGGCGATCGGCCTCACCGGACTGCGCCTCGCCAAACTGCCCGAGGACCTCACCCCCGCGGAAAAGGACATGGCGCTGGCCGTCGGCCGCGCCTTGGCAGCTCCCGAAGCCGAGGCCACCGCCGCCCTTCGCGCGCTGCTCGAAGCGCACCCGGACCAGCCCAACCTCCACTACCTATACGGCATGGTGCTGCTGCACGGCGATACCGCGGCGGCCTTCGAACAGTTCCAGCGCGAGCTGGCGCGCGACCCGAAGCACGTTCCTTCGCTGCTCGCCATCGTCAACGAGATGGAGCGCGAGTCCCAATATTCCCAGGCTCTGCCGTACGCGCAGCGCGCCGTCGCAGCCGAGCCGGATAACTTCGCGGCACACGCCATCCTGGGCCGCGTCCTGATTTCGCTCGACCGCACGGCCGAAGGCGTGCGGGAGCTCGAAACCGCCAAACAGCTCGAACCGGGCAGTCCGCAGATCTACTTCTCTCTCGCCTCTGCCTACGCGAAGCTGGGCCGGACGGAAGACGCGGAAAAGGCGCGGGCGGAGTTTCTGCGGTTGAAGAACGGCGGAAACGCGGGCCATTGAACCGAAGAATGCGAATTTGCGGTTTCCCGCACGTTTGATTCTTGACAGAGTCTCACTTTAGACATATTCTAAATCCTTGATGGACGCCGAGGCGATCAGGCAGGCGTTGGAAGAGAACGGATTGCGGTGCACGCCGCAGCGCTACGCCGTCATGGCGTTCCTGTTGGAACATGCCGGGCATCCGACCGCGGCGGAGATCTTCGAAGCGGTGAACCGCGCGGATCCGCGCTCTTCGAGAGCCACGACTTACAACAATCTGCGGGATCTGGTGGAGGCGGGTTTGGTGCGCGAGGTGGCCGTCGAGGGCCGCGCCGCGCGATTCGACGCGAAAACGATGCGGCATCATCATTTCATCTGCGACCGCTGCGGCAGCGTCGAGGACATGGAGTGGTACGAGGTGCCCAAGCCTGCCTCGGGCTCGCTCGGCAAACGCGTGCTTCGCGAATGCGAGGTCATCTTCCGGGGGCTTTGCGCGAGGTGCGCTCCGCGGCGCGACGGGCGTTGAGCGCGCGGCCGTATGGGCCGGAGTTTGGCGAATTCGAAGGAGGATGCAACATGGAGAATACAGTGAGCACCGCCGCCACCGAGACCAAGTGTCCGGTAACGGGCGGCGTGCGCCGGCATACGATCGCCGCCGCCCCGACCAATGCGGACTGGTGGCCGAATCAACTGAATCTGAAGATCCTGCACCAGCACTCTCCCCGGTGCAGTCCGATGGAGAAGGGATTCGATTACCGTAAGGAATTCCAAAGCCTCGACCTCAATGCGGTCATCCGGGATCTGCATGCCCTGATGACCACGTCACAGCCGTGGTGGCCGGCCGATTACGGCCACTATGGGCCGCTGTTTATCCGGATGGCATGGCACAGCGCGGGCACGTACCGGATCGGCGACGGGCGCGGCGGAGCCGGCTCCGGCACGCAGCGCTTCGCTCCCCTCAATAGCTGGCCGGACAATGTGAACCTCGATAAGGCGCGCCGGCTCCTCTGGCCGATCAAGCAGAAGTACGGCCGGAAAATTTCCTGGGCCGATCTCATGATTCTCGCCGGCAACGTCGCGCTGGAATCGATGGGATTCAAGACATTCGGTTTCGGCGGCGGGCGCGAGGACGTCTGGGAGCCGCCGGAAGATATCTTCTGGGGACCCGAGGGCAAGTGGCTGGCCGACGAGCGCTACAGCGGTGATCGCGAGCTCGCGCAACCGTTCGGGGCGGTGCAGATGGGCCTGATTTACGTCAATCCGGAAGGGCCCAATCAGAAGCCGGACCCGGTTGCCGCGGCGCGGGATATTCGCGAAACTTTCGGCCGCATGGCGATGAATGACGAGGAAACGGTCGCGCTGATCGCCGGCGGGCACACGTTCGGCAAAGCGCACGGCGCTGCCGAACCGGGCAAGTACGTCGGCCCCGAGCCCGAAGGCGCCAGCCTCGAAGAGATGGGCCTGGGCTGGAAGAACAGCTTCGGCGAGGGCTACGGCGTCCACACGATCGGCAGCGGCCTCGAAGGCGCATGGACCACGAACCCGATCCGGTGGGATAACAATTACCTGGAAAATCTCTTCGATTACGAGTGGGAGCTCGGCAAGAGCCCGGCCGGAGCCTATCAGTGGTATCCGAAGAACGGGGCCGGAGCGGGCACGGTTCCGGATGCGCACGATCCCAACAAGCGGCACGCTCCGATCATGTTCACGACGGACCTCGCCTTGCGGATGGACCCCATTTACGGCCCGATCGCGAAGCGCTTCCGCGATAACCCGCAGGAGTTTGCCGATGCGTTCGCCAAGGCCTGGTTCAAGCTGACGCACCGCGATATGGGGCCGATTTCACGGTACCTGGGGCCGCTGGTTCCCAAGGAGCCCCAGTTGTGGCAGGACCCGGTTCCGGCGGTCGATCATCCATTGATCGATGAGCAGGATGTGGCGGCTCTGAAGGCAAAGATTCTTGCCTCCGGACTGTCGATCTCCCAACTGGTGACGACTGCCTGGGCATCGGCCGCGACGTTCCGCGGTTCCGACAAGCGCGGCGGCGCGAACGGAGCGCGCATCCGCCTGGCGCCGCAAAAGGATTGGGAGGCGAATCAGCCGGCCGAACTGGCGAAGGTCATCGGGAAGCTGGAAGCGATCCAGAAGGAGTTCAACAGCTCGCAGAAGGACGGCAAGAAGGTTTCTCTGGCTGACCTGATCGTGCTGGGCGGCTGCGCAGCCGTCGAGGAGGCGGCGCGAAAGGCCGGGCACAAGGTGAGGGTCCCCTTCTCGCCGGGGCGCACCGACGCGTCGCAGGAGCAGACGGACGTGCACTCGTTCGCCGTGCTGGAGCCGGTGGCGGACGGGTTCCGCAACTACATCCGGAAAGGCGAGACAAGGCCGGCGGAGGAGCTCCTGATCGACCGGGCGCAACTCATGAATCTCAGCGCTCCCGAGATGACGGTTCTGGTCGGCGGCATGCGCGCGCTGAACACGAACTTCGGCCAGACGAACCACGGCGTCTTCACAGACCGTCCCGGCACGCTGACGAACGATTTCTTCGTCAACCTGCTCGATATGAATACGAAATGGCAGGCCTCCACGTCCGATGGCATCTACGAAGGGCGCGATCGCGCGACGGGCGAGGTGAAGTGGACGGGCACCCGCGTGGACCTGATCTTCGGCTCGAATTCTCAGCTCCGCGCCATCGCGGAAGTCTATGCCTGCGAGGACGCGAAGGAGACGTTCGTGAACGATTTCGTGGCCGCATGGCACAAGGTGATGAACCTGGATCGCTACGATCTGGTGTGAGCAATGCGTTGGTAGTGCGCCTGTCCTTCCGCCGCGCTGGCGGAGGGGCAGGCCAGCATCAATACCGGTAAATCGCGGCCGCTCCCGTGCGGGTAGGCATCTGCTCTCCCGGCACCATCACCACCTCGCCGCCTTGATTCAGAGCCAGCTCCGCCAGATCGTCGAGCAGATCGTCGATTTCGGGATGTTGCAGGTCGCCAGGCGTGATCTGGCCAGTCGACTTGTCGATATGTCCCGGAATCTCGCGATCGGCTTCCACCAGCAGGGTTTTGACGCGGCCGGAAGCCGCGGCGGAGGCGATCGGCGCGAGTTCGTCGGCGGCCAATCCTCTGGGCTTCGCCTGATCGAATTCGTCGATCAGTTGGGCCAGGCGAGTCCGATATTGCGGCTCGACCACGCGCCACGTGCGGTCGCGCAGCTCGTCAATGGATAGGGCTTCGGGATCGATCTTCAGGCCATCTGTCATCAGGAACGGGTTGCGGCTGATCTTGCGGAAGATGCTCTGGTGTTCCGGCAAGGCAGCCAGCAACAGCGGAAGCCCGGAAGGGCGGGAGTGATGCTCGATAATCGCGCGGTCAACGGCCCGGAAGAACCGGTCCGTATCGATTTCCGCTTCATCACTCCGTCCGCCGTGGCCGTGGCGCATGGCTACGCCGGATCCAGCGGCGCCACCCATCGACCTGACGGTCTGATGCGGTTCGGTCAGCTGATCACCCAGCGCCTCCGCGATCGTGCGCGGAACGCCAGCGGCCAGGTCGATCTCGTCGAGCGCGTCGCGGTTTCCTTCGAAAAGCCGGATGGCTACGCGGCTCAATGCAAGCACTTGGTAGCGATCGGCCGACTGCGTGATGCGGAGCAGCGGCTTGACGTGAAAGCTATCGGCCACAATGGCCAGTTCGGCCACCGGCCGCTGCAGTTTGTAAACACGAAACAGGTCGGGCGACCGAAGCACGGCGAGTCCGTCTTGCGTACGGTTCCAGAATTCATCCTGACGCCCCAACTCGTTCAGCGGCTCAAGAAGAGAACGCACGTCCCGGGTCGGATACTTCTGCCGGAGCGACTGCTCCAGGGTTCTGACCAGGTTCCGAAAACGAATTGGGTCCTGCTGGTTATCGGGGTGGCGCCGATGCGTAGGCTGGTACAGGGAGAGACAGGGACGCACGCCGGACGTCGGAAGCGCAACAGGCAGTTCGTCGGTTTGCAAAGACATATGGGGGAACCTCGATTGCCGGATTGACGTTGCCGATTGTCCTGCACTCAGGCTACCGGCGTCCGAGGGCGCATGCAGGGCGCAAGCGTGCTTTGTCCAGCCGCCGCCGCGGCGGTGCGTGCGGGTGAGCGCGAATCAAAGGTGCCTGGGAATGACGATGGAGCGGGAGACGGGGATCGAACCCGCGACCAACAGCTTGGAAGGCTGTGACTCTACCACTGAGTTACTCCCGCCCAGGGTAGATTTTCATTTTACCATCGCTGTGCTACATAGAAAGGGTGACCGATGTTCCCCTGCTCAACGGGCTGATTTTCGCGGCGGCCGGCATCGCCATTTTCGCGGCCGCTTTCGCGATCCTGCTGAAGGCCGCGAACGTGGACCTGCGGCGCGAGATTGTCGGGGAGCGGAACGTGGCGGCGGCGATTCTGGCTGGGGCCGTGGCGCTGGGGCTGTGCTGGATCGTCGCGGCCACCATGCACTAGCCCTGTGATACGCTCGAAATCATGCTGTTCGAGTCCGACAAGGTGATGTTCGAAATCTATCGCGAGACCGAGTATACCGGCCGCTACCGCGTAGTCTACTTTACCGAACTGCAGGACCACAATAAGGAAACCGAAATCAACCACGCGCTGGCCGGCGAGCACTATTTCGACGGGTTCATCAAGAACTTCCGCAAGGACGAGGCCAAGGAAATCATCGACGGCATTCTGGCCCGGCTGAATAGCGGCGAGCGCATCGACCCGCAGGAAGTCGAGCGGGCGCTCGGCGAGCACATGGCCTGATCGTGCGCATCCTCCGCCTTCCGAGCGTTTCCGAGCACCAGTTTCTGGGCTGCGCCGCCGCATTTATCGATTCGCTCACGGGCGAGCTCAACGCGGCTCTCATCGCGCTGCGGCGGCTCGAAGGAAAGGGCAAGGGTGCGGCATTCGCCTACGAAATGGAGCTGGACGCGCATCGCTACGGCGCGCTGATCGTGCTCGACCGTTGGAACTCAGCGGCGGCAGCATTCGGCCTGCATGTGCGGCTGGCCGAGCGGCCGGGGATTGCGGAGCATGCGCCGGAGCGGGTGCGGGCGGCCGAGGAGATCCTGACGCGAACCAACCGGCTGATCGACGCCGCCGAATCGTATGCCAGCGAGCTGGTGGAAGCATGCGCGATCGCTTTCCACACGGTCGATGGAATCTTCGCCGAAGAGCGCGCCGCCGCCGGACAGTGGGCCAAGCTCGGGCCGATGCAGCCGGAGGAGTACCGCGCGGCGCGGACCATTTTCCTGGAAGACCTGGCCGCGCGATGAGACCGTTTGCGTGCCTGATTGCCTTGGCCGCGCTCGCCGCCGCCGCGACCCGCATCGCCGATCCGGAAGCTTTCGTGCGGCGGGTATACCGCTCGATCGAAGCGCGGCCGAGCGAGTACGCGCCTCCGCGCGATATCTACACGCCGCGCATCCGGGCTCTGATGGCCGAAGACACGCGCCGCGCCAAGGGCGAGGTCGGGTGCCTCGATTTCGATGTCTGGACGAACAGCCAGGACCCGCAGGGAATTCGGGACATCCGGATCAGCAGCCTGCCGGAAAGCGATCCGAACCGGCGGACGGTGGCCGCTAAATTCATCCTCGGGGAGCCCCAGGAGATCCGTTTCGAGTTCCGGCGCATGGGCGGCAGATGGCTGCTCGATGAGGTGATCTGCGCGAGCGAGCCGCGCTGGACGCTCTCGGAACTCCTGCGCTGCTGGAATCAGCCCAAACCGCCTGTCCGCTAGAAGAAGAAGTGCTTGGTCCAATCCACCGCCATGTGCAGCATGGCGGAGGAGGTGACGCTCGACGATTGCTGGAAAACGCGGCCATACGCGATGCCGGCAATGGTGGCCTCGATCATGTAGCGCCAGTTCGGAAGCGTCTGGGGGCCGTTATCCAGGTGGGCCGCACCGAAGATCACGCTGGCGGCGAGGAGCGTCCGCCAGCCGCCGCCGAAGCGCAGCATGAGAAAGTTCTGGATCAGAGCGCGGAAGAGGATCTCTTCGGGGAGCGCCGTTCCGGCGAAGATGATGCCGGCCGCCGCGGCCATCGTGCCGGGGGCGCGGTTCGGCAGGTGCGGCGCCGGGATGAACCCGATCGCGATGCCCACCACGATCAGCGCCGGCGCGACGGCTGCGAATCCCACGGCCGGCAGCCACCAATCGCGCGGCCGGCGCGGCAGGTTGTATTTCATTCCGGGGAAAGGCCGGAAGCCGAGCCAGAGCGTCAGGCCCAGCAGAATGGCGATACCGTACGCGACGCTATGGAGGAAACCTTGCGCATGCCGCGGCACAAGCGGCGCGCCGGCGGCGAATTCGAGCGGCAGCCATAGCGCCAGGATCGCGGCGAAATCGGCCCAACCAGGCCGTTTGGGCATGCCGGCGCGGGGAATGGCGAGGCAGATTACGGGCAGCGAGAGGTAAGCGAAGACGAGCAGAATCAGCCCAATCCTGAAGGCGTTCGCCAGTGCCGCCGCGCCGGCGAAGACGGCTGCGAGCAGAGCGGGAGCCAGCCAAATCGCGCGAGGATGGGCGGCCAAAACGCGGCGCAATGCGTTCTGCACGGCCGGCGCGAAGAACGCCAGGACCGCCGCGAGGAGTAGCCCGAGGACGCCGATTTCCATCTGGTTCTATTCGACCACAACCAGGAGGCAACCCGGCCCGGCCAAGGCCGTAATCCGATTTTCCTATAGGACCTTTGTTACACTTAGTACCTGAGCGCCTTGGGCGCATCATCGGAGATCACCAGCGCGCCGTTCGGCGGAACTCTTTATGCTGGTGGCACCTCGCCGCTTTCCGGCACGCTCATCCATTTCAACGATCCCCAATCGACTTACCAGGCGAGTTTCGACGTCAACGTACCCCTGAGCGCCGGGACTTATTGGTTCGAGTTCGACAGCGGCACCGCGCCGAATGCCGCCGATCTGTGGTGCACGAGCAACCGGCCATCGCAGGCCTGGCAAGGGGGCGTGTCGCTTTCGCCGGTAACTTCCAACAGCTTCGAAATCCTGGGGACGCCGGAGCCCGCCAGTTTCGCGATCTGCGGCGGCGGCCTGCTTCTTCTGGCGGGCGCGGCGCGCCACCTCCGCAGGACCTAGCGGATCACGATCCCGCGCTCATCCAGCAGTTCGCCGGTCTGCGTGAGCAGGTTGAGGACGCTCTTGCGCAGGCTGATCTGGGCATTGACCAGCGTCAACTCGGCGGAGGCCAATTGCTGCTGCGCCAGGATGACGTTCTGGTTGGTCTCCGTGCCGAGCTGGTATTTCTGGTTTTCGGCGTCGAGGTTCAGCTTGGCGAAATCGCGCTCCACGATGGCGAGCTTGAGCTGCTCCTTGGCGCCATCGACGGAGGTCACCGCGTTCAGGATCTGGAGCCGGATATTCTGCTCCTGGTTGCGCAGGGCAAGGGCGTCCAGCTTCTTCTGGGCCACGGCGGTGCCCATTTGCGCCGATGCGGCCTTCGAGCGGATGGGCAGCGTCAGGCTCAGGCCGGCCTGGTAGGTCGGGTAGCCGAAGCCAAATAACTGCCCGAGGGCGTCCGAGATGCCGCCGGGAACGGGCGGCGCAGCCGTGCCATCCCCCAGCAGGCTGGAGCTTCCGGGATAAAAAATGCCGCCGCGGCCCTGCGCGGTATAGGAAGCGTTGAACATCAAATTGGGCAGCAGGCCGTTCTTAGCGGATTGAATGCCGAGGTCGTCCACATCCATCTTCCCGAGCGCCAGCTTCATGTTGGGATTGATAGCCAGCGCTTTCTTCACTTCTTCCTCGCGATCGTAAGTGAAGCGGTCGGTCGAGCCGGGATCGGCCGGTTCGGTGAGGACGACGGGCAGCTTCCGGACCTCGGGGTCGAGGTCGGCGCCGATCTGGTGGCGCAGGGCGTCCTCCGCCTGGGCGAGCGCATAGCGCGCCGTCGAGACGGATACCTCCGCGGCCGCCAGGCTCGCCTTGGGATTGTAGATATCGAGCGGGGAGATCGCGCCGAGGTCCAACTGCTGCTGCATGTATTCGAGATAGGCCTTGGCGGTGTCGCGGGCGCTCTCCTGCACGCGCAGGGTCTCGCGCGCCGAGACCACGTTCCAGTACGCGTTTTCGGCGTTGTTCACCAGACCGAGCAGGTTACCCCGCATGTTGAAGTCCGCCACCTTATAGTTGCCCTGCGCGATCATCAGGGGCAGGCGGTTGACGTAGCGGCTGCGGTTGCGGATCAGCGGCTGCTGAATGCCGAACTGGAGGTTGGCGGTGATCGACGGGTTATAACTCAGGAATGAGTTGGTCTGCGAGGTTTTAGAGCCGCTGAACCCGACCGAGTAACTGGTTCCGGTATCGAGCGTCTGGGAATAGGACAGGCTATAAGGCTGCGTGAGCGATTTGGTGATGGCCGCGGCGCTCAGCGCATCGAGCGCGCTCGAAGGCAGGCCGGTGCTGCGCGTTGCGGAAAACGAAGCGCGCGCCGTGGGATCCCAGGCGCCCATCGCCGAGAGGATGCCGTAGCGCGGAATATCCAGGCTGACGAACTGAATCTGGACATCGGTGTTGTTGGCCATCACCAGCGCCAGATAGTTCTTGAGCGAGAGCTCCAGCTTGCCGCCGGCCACGAAATCCTTCAGCCTGACCGGCGGCTGCAGCTCGACGTGCGCTTGCGTGCGGGCGAAAGTCTCGCGAAAGTAACCCGGCTTGGGAAACGACGTCAACTGCGCGAGAGCGCATGCCGCGGAGGAGAGGCCGAGCAGAAGGGTTCGCAGCTTCATAGTTCTACCTGTATCAAATGGCTGACGCTCGAACCAAGTTGGACGTTGAAGCCGGGCGGGGGTTAGTTAGCGCCACGGGATTTCACACGTGTGGCCCGGCGATCTCGGGAGAAGACCCGATCTGCCACACGGTGGATGCGGCGGGCACGCAGAAGCGCGGCACGAAGTCAGCGTTCCGGCAGCGGGCAGAATGCGCCTTGCGAAAAACCTTCCGAGCCGATGGCGAAGGCGCGGTTGAAGCGCGCGCGGTTGTTTTCCCAGGCGATGGCGGCCACCAGCTCGGCCAGTTGCGGCTCGGTGAATTCGCGCGCGAGCTCGGCGAAGAGGGCATCGTCCACCGAGGCGGGCGTGCGGGTGAGCGCGGCCGTAAGGCGCAAAACCAGCTTTTCCGCGGGCGAAAACGCCGGGCTCGACTCGAACTGCGCCAAGTCCCGCAACTGCTCTTCCCGGATACCCGCCTTTCTGCCCACGGCAGAGTGGAGGTCGATTCAAAACGAGCAGCCCACCATGGCCGCCACTTTCAATTGCGCGAGCTCTTTGAGCGCGTGCGGGACGGTGCGGGCTGCCGCGTGGATGCCGTCCATCCAGGTGGAGGCGAGCAGCAACGGCGTATGGTAGGCCGCGAGAGTCTTGGATTTCGGCAGCACGCCGATCCACTTGCGGAGCCGGCCGTAAACCAGCTTCGTGAGCCAGCCGGCTTCGCGATCGGTTACGCCTTTGACGCGCTCCATGAAATCAGTGTAGCGGGCCGGGCATGCCCGGCCCCTACTTGGATTTGCCGAGTTTGCGGTAGTAATCCGCGACCTGGTCCTGGTAGCCTTGGGGCACTTTTTCGCCGCCGGGGCTGCGGACGCTGCCGCCGCCGGCCGTGTCTTCCACCTTGCGGCGCAGCTCCATCTCGACCTGCTCGACGCCGGCGAGCGCGGCCGCGATGCGCTGGGCGAGCATTGGATCGTTGGAGAGAGCGAAGGGATCGAACTGGCGCAGATCGCGGATGGCGCTCTGGATATCGCGCTGCGTGCCGGGGTCATCGCGCATGCCCTGCTGGAGCTGCTGGAGACTCTGGACGGCATCGCGGTAGCTCTGCTGGAACTGCTGCGGATTCCAAGGGCCGTCCGCCCAGTTGCCCCAGTTGCCGCCATTGTCCCGGCCGCCGTAGGCGCCCCAGGCGCCGCCGCCCGGATTGTTGCGAGGGCCGCCATTGGGCGAGTTGCCGCCCATTTGACCGCCGCCTTGCGCATTGGCCTGCTGGCCTCCCTGCTGCTGGCCGCCTTGCTGCCCGCCGGCCTGTTGACCGCCTTGCTGGCCGCCTTGTTGCTGACCGGCTTGCTGGCCGTTCTGCTGCTGGCCGGCCTGTTGTCCGTTCTGCTGCTGGCCGGCATGCTGCCCGCGCGAGAGCAGCCCCTGCTGTCCGCGCGGCTGGCCGGAGCGGCCCTGCTGTCCGCTTTGAGCCTGCAACCGCTCGAGCTGCTGGCGGAGCTGTTGCACCTTGTCCAGCGCCTGTTCGACGGCCTTGTCGTTCTGGCCGTCCTTGCCGTCCTTGGCGCCGGCCGCGAGCGCCTGCTGCACCTGCTTGACCTGGTCGCGCAGCTCGTTCAAGCCGGCGGTGGTCTGCGCTTCCGAGATGGCGGCGTACTGGCCGAGACCGCGGCGGATCCAATCGGCATTGCGCTGCATATCGCGCGCGATCTCCTGCTGCTGCATGTCGCCGAGCGCATTGCGCAGCTTCGAAGACGCCTGGCGGTTGGTGCTCTGCAGATTGCGCACGGCGTTCTGCAGTCCCTGCTCCAGCTTCTTGAGCTCGCCGAGCTCGCTTTCCTTCTGTTCCGCCAACTGCTCGGCCTGGTCGCGCGTGACGCCGCGCGAATTCTCGCCGTAGGCGCGCCGCATCTGGCCCTCGAAATCCTGCTGCCGGCGCGCGAGGTCGTCGGCCTGTTTGGCCAGGCTTTCCACCTCATTGCCGGCCTGCTGGCTCTGCAGGCCGGAAAGGAGCTGTTCGGCCTCGCGGAGCCGGTCGGCCGCGCGCCGCGCCTGCGCTTCGCCCTGGGGCGTGCCGTTCTGCTGCGAAGACGCCGCCGCGCGCATATCGTCGGTCGCCTGCTTCAGGCGGTCGAGCATCTGCTGCAACTGCTGCGCGTTGGCCTGGCTCAGGCGGCCATCCTGCTGGCCCTGGTTGCGCATCTGCTGCATCTGCTGCTGCGCCGAGGCGCGCGAGGACGCCTGCTGCTGGCCGCCGCCCTGTCCCTGCGACTGTGCCTGCTGTTGCTGCTGGCCCTGCTGGCCGCCCTGACTGGACTGGTTGCCTTGTCCCTGCTGCCCCTGCTGCGATTGCTGCCCATTGCGGCTCAGCATGCCCTGCTGGCTCTGCTGCTGTTGCTGCATCTGCTGCAATTGCTGCTGGAGCTTCTCCGCTTCGCGGCGCAGCAGCTCCTGCTCCCACCGCTGCTGCGGCGTCTGCTGGCCGTTGCGCTGCTGCTCGGCGAGTTCCTGCTGGCGCCGCGCGAGATCCTTCAGCTTCTGCAGCGCCTCATCGATCTGCTGCTGTTGCTTATCCGCCGATTGCGGCGTGGAGCGCGCGGATTCGTACTGGTTCTTCTCGGTGTCGAGTTCCAGATCGAACAGCCCCTGCATATCGCGCGACGCGCCTCCCCCGCCGCCGCCACCGCCGCCGCGGTTGCCGAAAGCGACCTGGATATCGCGGAAGGTGCTTTCGGCGCGCAGCAGGTATTGCAGCGCCTTCTGCTCCGGCGCCAGCGCGTCCTGCCAGTGCGCGCCCTTCAGCTTATCAGCGGCCGGAGCCATGGCCTCCACCGCCTTGTCCATATCCTCCACGAAGGTCTTGAACGCATCGCCGGCGCCTTCGAGCTGCCGCGCTTTCATGCGATCGGAGAGCGACTTCGCCTGATCGCGCAGCTTCGACTGCACGCCCGCCAGGAATGAGGCATTTTCCGCGTCCGTGCCGCGCGCGCCCTGGCCCTTCAACTGGTTCCAGGTGGCGGTGATGATCTCTTTTTGCCGCTCCGAAATCTCGTTCTGCTGGTTGGCGTCGTCTCCGCCGCCACCGCCGCCGCCATCCTGCTGGGACTGCGTGAAGTTGCGCTCAAACGGCTGCGCCTCGATGAAGAACATGTCGGTGTTGACCGTCTTGCGCGCGTCCTTCGCGGTGGCATACAGGCTCACGATATCGCCCGGCTGCACCTTGAAGTCCTCGAGCGAGAGAGTCGTGGTTCCCGAAGCGCTCTTCGCATCCTTCGCATTCAGCAGCGATACCGTCTTCTCCGCGCCGCCGTTCACCGCGTAGTGCAGGGTCACTTCCTTGAGGCCGAAATCGTCCTTTGCTTCGACGGCGACCGTGACTTCCTCGATGGGCGTGGCGCGGAAATCGCGGCCGGGACGCGTGATCTTCACCTCGGGCGGCTGGTCCTTCTGCGCCTCGATGAAGTAATCTTCCGTGAGCCGCACGTCCTCGCCGTTTTCGATGGCGGCGACGTGGTACAGGCCGTCCTTGCGGATTGGCACGCTGGCGACGAGCAGGCCGCCGGGACCGCTGCGCAGCGGGATTTTGGTTCCGTCATCGAGCAGCAGCGCGCCGCTCGCCAGCGGGCGGTCGGTCTGGACCGCCACTTCGGCATCGGTGCCTTCCACGGCGCGCAGGTCGCCGCCGGGGTCCTCCACGGCGTCTTTCATCCCGCTCCAGGCGGGGAAATGATACGTGACGCGGATGCGCTTCACCGACGGCAGGTCGACCACGTTGAGGTGATACGTCTGGGAGCGCACGCCGCCGGCCTCGACGTAGTAATCGAGCGACTCCGGCACGCCCGCAATCAGAAACTGATACGCGCTGCCGCCGGGCTCGGTCCGCATCTCCGCCTGCTCCCATTGCGAGGTACTGGCGTATTTGCCGAAGAAGCGCACTTTGGGCGCCTGGAAGCCGCTGAGCGTGGCGGTAATCATGAGGTCGCTGCGCTTGCGGATCGTCTTATTGCCGGGCTCCACGCGGATGGCGTAGTACGGCTTGACTTCGCCCTTGGGAATGCCGCCCCAGAGCAGCGACGTGCCGTAGCCGAGCCAGTCCGGCCCGTACAAGCCGAGCCAAAGGAGCGCCAGCAGCGAGACGAGCGCGGCCGAGGAGAAGCTGAAGATCATCGAGCCGCGCGCCACCTGCGCCGGCTCCGCCCGCTCGGCGAGCGACAGGGCGTCTTCCGCCAGCAAACTGAGGAACGGATCGTTGGGGCGCTGTTCCATGCGCTCCTGGAAGGTCAGGAGCCGCTCCTCGAAGTGCGGGAAGCGGCGCTCGACTTCGCGGGCCGCGCGGCGGCGGTTGAGGCGGACGAGCGGCACGATCAGTGCGGCCGCCAGCGCGTACGCCAACCCGAGGAACAGGAAGACGCGCGCGCCCACCACGCTGCCATTCGAGAACGCGAACCGGTTGGCCACGGCCACGGCCACTACCGTCAGAACCAGCGCCGCCAGTGCCGTCACCGCCGCGCCGCGCGTCAGTGCCACCAGACGCAAACGGCGCTCGATGGCGCCCAGATATTCGGACAAGCGATCCAAAGGTTTCATGCCGCCTCTTTGTCCACCGCGAGATGTTGATTGCCCAGAATGGATTCCGCCGCCGCCAGCACCAGCACCGCCAGCATCACGTACCACCAGAGCGACACCGGCTTGTGCTGATCCTGCGAGGGGCCTTCCGTGTTCCCGGATGCTCCCGTGGCTGTATTCTGCCACAGCGCGAGGGTCTCCGGGGCGGCCGGCGCCAGGTCGGATTCCTGCCGGTCCGCGTTCACGGCCACCAGCTCGTTGCGCCCGTTCGGCCGGCGGATATCGTAAAAGCCCGCCAGCGTGAACTGGATGTTCTGCGCGCGCGTCGCCTCTTCGAGCGAAAACACGCGATCGCCTTTGGGATCGACCACATCGACGGCCGAGCCTGTCTCCCTGGCGTCGCGCAATTCCTCGAACGATCCGACCGGCACACTGGGCGCGCCCGCGTCGAAATGGCCGAGATAGCGCGCCGTGCGGTCGATGAACGGCACGAACGACGGATGGAGAGGAAAATCGTTGGCGATGTTGTCGAAGGTGGACGTGAACAGCAGGATGTGCCCGCTGCCGACGGATTGATCGAGCAGCAGCGGCGTCTGATCCGTCAGGCGCGCCACGACGCGCGCCCCGCCCGGCGCCACTTTGATCGCCTGGTAGAATTTCACGTCGTCCCAGCGGTCATCCTTCAGCATCACGGGATGCGCCGTGTCCTGCCAGGCGACGGTCTGGTACATGGCGCCTTCACGGCCGGCGTAGTGCGTGCCTTCCACGCGATCATCCGAAACGGGGACCTTCGTGCTCGCGACCGACATCCGGCCCAGCGCAACCAGCACGGATCCGCCGCCGCGCACGTAGCTGCGCAGCTCGTTCTCAAAACCGCCGGGCAGCGAGCCGACATCCGAGAGCACCACGAATGCGTACTTCTGCGGGTTGAGGTTCGCCGTCTGCTCCACGGTCACCGGATCGATCGCGAACGCCGACTGCCCGGAGGCTTCGAGCGCCGCCTGGAAATAGAGCAGCCCGCGCGTATTGTCCGCCTCATGCACGAACAGCGCGTGGCGGGGATCGCTGCGCTCGACGGAAAAGTAGAAGGTGTCATCGGCCGGGAGCGCGTCGCCGGAATCGATCTTCACCTCGCCCTTGTTGCGCCCGTACGGCACTTCGAGCGAGAGAAATTCCACGGTGGCGCGGCCATCGGCCGGCACTTCCACCGGCTTGGTTTCGACGGTGCGCCCGTTCAGCCACAGCGAAACGTTGTGCGTGCTCTTCGAGTTATGAAACCCGGCGACGGTCGCGAGCACACGCGTCTTCTTCGCGTCGTACACGCGCCGCGGCGCGACCACGTTCTCGACCGCGAAATTCGCCTCGGGCTTCGGCAGGAGCGGATGCGGCTCGAGCCGCACGTCCGCGTTCAGCCGCAGGTCGTTGAAGTTGGCCGGCATGCCGGACTGCTGCATGTCCGAATAGAGATGCACATCGAGCGGCAGCCGCAGCGACTGCGCGATGGACCGCAGCGCGCGAGAGAGCTCCGCGTAGGACGTCCGCGCGTCCGATGCCTCGACGGCGTCGACCGCCGCGTTCAGCGGGGAATGGTCGTCGGTGACTTCGCTCATCACCTGCACGCGCTGGCCGAACGCCAGCACTTCCGCGCGCTGGCCCGGCCGCAGGCCGGCGATGAGCGATTTGGCCTGGCGCTTCGCGTCCGACAGCCGGTTGCCCGCACGCATGCTCAGCGAGTTATCGATCGCGACGACCGTGACCTGGTTGGTGCGCTGCGAGGGCAGCACCCGCTGCTCGACGTACGGCCCCGCGAATGCCAGCGCGAGCAGCGCCACCAGCGCCGTGCGCAGCGCAAACAGCAGCAGATAACGCAGGCGCCGGTGCTTGATGGAGCTTTGTGTGTGCTGCTCGAAGAACATGAGCGAGCTGAACGGCAGGGGCTGGCTCTTGTGCTTGCGCAGCAGGTGCAGCCACACCGGCAGCCCGACCGCCGCGATGCCTGCGAGAAACCATGGCGCGAAAAATCCCATTTAGAGCTTCCCCCTGCGGATGGCCAGGTATTCGCGCAAGCCCTCATCGAGGGGCCGCCCGGTATTCATGAGGAAATAGTCCATGCCCGCCCCCCGCGCCTTCGAAGCGAGCGATTCGATGTGCGCGTCGATGCGCCGCCGGTACTCGTGTTTCGCGTATTCCGGCGAGACCTCCAGCGCTTCGTGCGCGTCCTCCATATCGACCAGCAGCACCGGGTCGCGAAATTTCGGCCGGATCTCCTGCGGATCGAGCACGTGGAACAACACGATCTCGTTGCCCTTGTAGCGCAGCGGCTCGACCGTTTTCACGATCACGTCGGGCTGCTCGTAAAAATCGGAAAGCACGACGACGATGCCGCGCCGATGCAGAAAGTTCTGGAAGTGGACGAACGGCTTCACGAAGTCGGTCCGCGTTCCCGGCTCGGCCTTTTCGATGGCGTGCAGCAGGCGGAAGAGCTGCCCCTGGCGCGTCGAGGGCTGGACGTAGTTGGCGACGTCTTCATCGAAGATGATGAGCCCAGCGGCGTCGCGCTGCAGGTTGGCCATGTAGCAGAGCGATGCAGCGACGAAGCGCGCGTAATCGAGTTTCGATACCGGATGCGACCCGTAGGCCATGGAAGCCGAGGTATCGAGCAGAATCAGAAGCTGTGTGTTGGTCTCGCCGCGGTAGCGCTTGAGGAAGCACTTATCCGTGCGCGCGAAGACGTTCCAGTCGACATGGCGCAGATCGTCGCCCTGCGAGTAGGCGCGGTATTCCGCGAATTCCTGCGAGAACCCGAAATCCGGCGAGCGATGCCGCCCCGCGACGAAGCCATCGACCACGGTCTTCGCGACGAGGTCCAGGCCGGAGATGGAAGCGAGGGTCGCGGGATCGAGAAAGCGCTGGAGCATATTATTTGACCGCCGAGACGCCGAGACGCCGAGGCTCCACTGAAAAATCATTGACGAGCCGCTTGAGGCCCCGCCGCAACACTGGCTCATTAAAGTTCATTAGCAGGCCGACCTTTTTGCCCGAGAGCTTCAAGTACGTGAGCAGTTGAGCAGAATGTACTGGCGCGAGTTCCTCAACCGCTTTTAGTTCCACAATGACCTCGCCCTCGACCACCAGATCCAGTCTGTAGCCGCAATCCAGTTTGACGCCCTTGTATGAAACCGGCAGATCCACCTGCCTCGCAAATTGCAGTCCGAGCTGGCTCAATTCAAAACATAAGCATTGCTCGTATGCCGACTCAAGCAAACCAGGCCCGAGATGGCGATGGACTTCGATCGCAGCACCGATGATTTGTTCCGTGATCGCATCCATCTCCATAAACCTCGGCGCCTCTGCGTCTCGGCGGTTAACAAACATCTACTCCCTCGGGCTCGCCTTCCACTCCAGCACGCGCTTCAAAATGTCGTCCTGCCGCAGGCGGTCGCTTTCGGCGTGGAAGTTCAGCAGGATGCGGTGGCGCAACACGGGGATGTACAGCGCGCGCACGTCCTCGAACGTTACATGGTAGCGGCCCTTCATCAGCGCCCGCGCCTTCGCGGCCAGCACCAGGAACTGCGCGGCGCGCACGCTGGCGCCGTAGTTCACGTACTTTTGCACGAAGTCCGGCGCTTCGGCCTCTCTCGGACGCGTCGCCCGCACCAGGTCCACGGCGTGGCGCGCCACGCTTTCGCCGATCGGCACCATCCGGACCAATTGCTGGAAATCGACGATCTCCTCGGCGTTGGTCACGGGATCGGCCTGCGGAATCGCCGTTACCGTGGTCAGGTCCACGACCTTCAGCTCTTCATCGGCGTTCAGATAATCGAGCACCGTATTGAAGAGGAAGCGGTCGAGCTGCGCCTCGGGCAGCGGGTAGGTGCCCTCGAGCTCGATCGGGTTCTGCGTGGCCAGCACGAAGAACGGCTTCGGCAGCTTGTACATGTTGCCCCGCACCGTGCAGCTCAGCTCCTGCATGGCCTCGAGCAGCGCGCTCTGCGTCTTGGGCGGCGTGCGGTTGATTTCGTCGGCCAGCAGCACGTTGCCGAAGATCGGCCCCGGCACGAAGGTCCAGGTGCGGCGTCCGTTGGAGGGGTCCTCTTCGATGATGTCCGTCCCGGTGATGTCGCTCGGCATCAGGTCCGGCGTGAACTGGATGCGTTTGAACACGAGGCCGAGCGTCTGGGCCATGGTCCGGACCAGCAGCGTTTTCGCCGTGCCGGGGAGGCCGGTGATCAGGCAGTGGCCGCCGACGAACAGCGAAATCATCACCTGCTCCAGGACCTCTTCCTGCCCGACGATCACGCGGCGCACCTGCGTCACGATCTCGGACTGCACCTGGCGGAAGCGTTCGATGCGCCCCTTCAAAACATCGGGCTCCAATTGCGTCACGGTAGTCGACATGCGGATTCCAATCTTATTTCTTAACGGTATTCGGCTGAGTTCCAGTATCGGCGCTCAGTTCCAGCAATAATTTCTGGGCCTGCCGGTAGCCCGGGGCGGTCTCCAGCGCCGCCAGCACCTCATCCTTGGCCTTGTCGGTCTGATGGTTCAGTTGATACGCCCGCGCCAGCTCGTAATGCGCCTGCGCCGGATCGATCGGGCTGTGCGCGACGACAGCGTGGAATTCGCGCACCGCGCCGGCCGTCTTGCCGAGCGCGAGATCGAGCTCGCCCAGTTGCTGGTGCGCCTCGTTATCCATCGGATAAATATAATTCAGCCGCTCCAGCACCGCCGCGGCTTCGGCCTGCTTTCCGGCTTCGCGCAGCAGCTTCGCGTCCTGTTCGAGGGTCGCGGGCTCGCGGCCGCCGGCCTTCACGTAACGCTCCAGCTCCGCAATGGCCGCCGCCTTGTCGCCCTTGGCGAGATATGCCTGGGCCAACAACTCATACACGCTGTGCTCTTCGACGTAATCGGGATAGAAGTCGCGGATCGCGGCGCCCTCTTTGATGGCGCCGTCCCAATCCTTCTTCTGCGTCAGCTCGTACAGCGTCTTGACGCGCTTCTTCCACTCGTCGAAGTGATCGAGGGTCGGTTTCGTCTCGGCTTCGAGGTGCGCGAGAAACTGCTTGTCGAATTCGGCGGGCTCGACCTTGAGCTCCTTGCGGATCACCGCGGCCGTATCCTCGTCGTTGCCGAAATCCTTGAGCATGGCAAGGATCGTGTCCCATCCCCACTTCGCCGTGATGTAGTCGCAGATCTTGCCCGCCTGGAAGTAGCTCACGATCACCTGCTGCGGCCGCGTGGGATGGATGAAGCCGCGATCCAATTCCGCCACCGGCAGCAGTTGGTGGTTCTTGATGGCCTCGATCTCATCCGGTCCGAGCCGGTCGCCCCATTCCGGCGAAACCGCGGTCTCCTCGTGCACCGCGACGCCCTCGGTGAACCAGCGCGGCACGCGATGGTTGGTCATCGTCAGGGTGAAGACGTGGCTCATTTCGTGCCAGAGCGTGCTGCCCCAGTGGAAGCTCCCCGGCTTGCGGCTCGACGGGCTGTCCATCGCGATCGCGTAGCCGAACGTCACGCCCAGCGCGCCCAGCCCCGGCATGCCGAGCGTGCGCACCGCGAAATCTTCGTGGTCCGGATACACCTCGACCTGCACGGGGCGTTCGAGCTTCATCCGGTATTTCTTCTCGTACGCCGCGATGCAGCGCTCCATTTCGTCCTCGAAATAGGGCCGCAGCAGCTCCGCTTCTTTCTTGTGCAGCTTGAGGATCGTCTGGCCGTTACGGAATGTGACGAAGTTCTTGTAGCTATCCATCAGCTTCAGCGAGTTCTTCGTCGCGGAATCGCGAAAGCCGTTGTTGAAGCAGGTTTCGAGCTGCTGGTATGCTTCCTGGTCCTGGCCGACGCGCATCAGGTTGATGCCCAGCTCGCTGCGCGCGCGGTTAAGACCGGGGTCGAGATCGAGCGCCCTGCGGTAATACGCGATCGCTTCGTCGTACCGCCGGTTCAGGGTCATGAAATGGCCGGCCGTCGCGTAGCCGCCAGCGGTGTGCGGATCCCACGGGGTATCCTTCTTATCCGCCAGCCAGTCAATGGTGGCGAGGATCGCCTTGCCCTGCTCGGAATCGGGATCGATCGCCAGCGCCTTTTTCGCCTCTTCGGCGGCCTTGGCTTCGTTGTTGTCCTCGAGAGCGAGCCGGGCGAGGAGTTCCTGCGCCTCCACCAGCCTGGGATCGGCCGCCAGCGCGCGCCGCGCCAGCTCGCCGGCCTTGCTCTCGTAGGTCTCGCTCGCGATCAGCGCCAAGCCCGCCAGCGCGCGCGCGTTGTTCTTGTCGATGCCGAGCGCCTCGTTGAACAGATTGGCGGCGTCTTCATCCTGTCCCACGTCGTAATAAAGCCGGCCCCACCGCTCGCGGTATTCGGCGTTCTTCGGCTCGCGCTCCACCAGCGCCTTGAAGACTTCGTTGGCTTCCTCGAACCGCCGCGCCTTGCGGAGTGTTTCGGCCTGCTGCAGGGTCTGCGCGCACAACGAGCCGGCGCACAGCAATAGAAGCGGCACACGCCCGCGCAGGCGGATCGGCGAAAGCCCCAGGCTCACTTTTCGAGCGCCTCCTGAATCCGCGCCAGTTCGAGCAGCAGCGCCGTGAGCTGTTTCTTGTACTCCTCGGCGGGAATCGCCGCCTTGTCGT
>Ga0209062_1002049_pt1 | contig 29475 bp, 47 predicted proteins | sample Coa_R2_2_FD_187158 | JGI IMG/M metagenome (GOLD analysis project Ga0209062, IMG submission 187158) | Surface soil microbial communities from Centralia Pennsylvania, which are recovering from an underground coalmine fire - Coalmine... | ecosystem: Environmental > Terrestrial > Soil > Unclassified... | reverse complement strand
GCAGGACGTCCTGCGCTTCCTTGCCGATCCGAACGTGCCCTTCACCAACAATCAGGCCGAACGCGATGGCAGGATGATGAAGGTCAAACAGAAAGTCTCCGGCTGCTTCCGCAGCCTGGACGGGGCGCTGGATTTCGCCGTCATCCGTTCCTTCATCTCAACCGCCAAAAAGCAAGGCTGGAACGTCATCCAGGCCCTCACGCAGGACGCGCAAATCCAAATGAGCGCGTTGCGGATCAGTTGACGGCAAAGGCACAACCTGGGCAGTTACTCAAATCCGAAATGTCTTTGTTGACCGAATCGAACAGGCCCGCTGCGAGTGGATATTCATACTCGGTCTGGATCGGCTTCGGGTCTTGTGCTTCCCAGCACGACGCCACGAACCTGCCCCAGGAGGCGTCCATCGCGCTCTTGAGATCGTCAGCGCTCTCACCGCGGCGGTCAAGCAGGAAATTAAACCGCTTCTTGTCGTCCAGCCTTCCCCTCACCCATACCGTCTTCGAGATTAAATGGGTCGTGAGGAAGCCGGTGCCGTATTGCCCAATCGGGTCTACTCCGGAGACCGAAGGTTCATATTTTGTGGTGCCGTGATAGATGAGGTGCGCAATATTCTTGTAATTGAACGGCAGGCCGTCATGCCGGAATACGACGCGGTCCGGCTTGAGCGTGAGCCATACGCAAACGCCGTTTGCGGAAGATGCATCTCTCGCGTTTTGCAGAAGCTCCCATATCCAGCGGCTGCGAAATCGCGCCTCCTCTTGGAAGAGCCGTTTCAAATAATTACGGACGGTCTGGGCGTTACTGTCGGTCAGCACCTCGTGACGAGCGTCGTTCGCCGCCGATTGATCACGCACGTTGGCCGGCGAACGCGTATCCATTGGGGGAACCTATGCGCGCGAGCACGTCGGCAAGGGCCAATCGGGCGCCACGGTCCGCCCATCATCGCTGCCCAGCCCATGGCACTGGTCTTAAAATCGAGCTCCGATCGCAAATCCATACCCGAAAAGCGGCGTTCGAGGAACGGTAAAGCAAAAACGCCGCCGACCGCTGTGAATGGGCGCGTCCCTACCCGGCCGGCAATCGGCGATTCGGCCGCCGCACTGGTGGCCGGCGAGGGTTGGCCATTGCCCCTCCGCTTTCTCTCTAAGGCGTCGGTGCTGGGATATTATATCGTGGCTCAATCGAGGGCCGCATGGCGAGAAAGAGCGCGTCGTTCATTGCGCACCAGATGCATACCTGTCCCCGCACCTGTCCCCCTAACTCGATCAGCTGGTAGGGCAGATCTTAGATGTTGTTGTTTTGGCGGGTGATTTCTGGTCGGAGTGGCAGGATTTGAACCTGCGACCCCCTCGTCCCGAACGAGTGAGGCGACCGATCAAGGCGGAAAAGTTCAACGATTTCTGTGAAGCCCGACGACATTCGATGCCCTTTGTTCACGTTTGGTTGTGTCCAAGCTGTCCGGAAGCTGTCCGGGTCGCCTAGAAAAGGCGTTCACGGCCGCGGCCTGGAAGTCCGGATGATGGTGGCCATACACACGCTCGAACGTCTCTCGCGTCATGCCCAGGAAGCCGCAGATTTCGTGGATCGGGACGCGGCGCTGCGCCATCCAGGTCGCGCAGGTGTGGCGCAGAGTGTGCGGCGTCACGTCAGCCCCAAGGCCGGCGAGCCGGCGCGCTGATCGAAATCCCTTGTTGATGCGCTTGACCGGCTTGCCGTTAAACTCGACCACGTAGTGTCTGGAAATTCCGAGGCGCCTCCACTTCCGAAGATGGCGCAACAGCACCGGCGGAATCCTGATCGGCGTCTGCCGCTTCTTCGTCTCGACCTTGCCGGCAGCGCGCCGGTAGAACACGCCACCGTCAAGATCGACCCAGCCCTTTCCAGGTGTCGGGGATAATGCGGCCCCGCAGATGGCGGACGCCCGCGTGCCGGTGTGCAGAGCAACAAGCGTAAAGCGCGCGATGTGGGCAAGTGAACGCCTGCCGGTGGCGAAGCCCTTTTGCACTTCGCGATAGCGCGTGGCTGCCTTCCATAGGCGGAAGGCCTCTGCCTCTGTGAGCCATCGCTCCCGCGACTCGCCTCTTGCCGGCAACACAACGGGAGTCTCAGCAAGGCACAGTCCTGATTTCCAATGGTGGCGCACCGCGGCGCGCAAGTCCTCAAGCTCGCGCCGCGCCGCGGCAGTCGCGCCGCGCCACGCCACATAGGCTGCGCAAGTCTTGGCGTTGAGCTGGTCAAGCCGCTCGCAGCGATGCTTCGAGTCGCCGAAATAATCGAGCAGCTTGGCAAGACGCGCCGCCACCTCCTTTGGCCGCGAATTTTTCGGCGCCACGTCTTCGGTATAGATCGAGATGACATCGGCGATCATCACCTGAGACGGATGACGGTCGCGGTCGCGCGGGATTTTCCGCTTGGCCTTGATGTAGTCGGCGAGGGCGTCTTGGAGTTCGGGGCTGTCGATTGCATCAGCGCCGTGACCCGTGCTCTCGCTGAAGCCAAGGCGCTTTTTGAGCTGTCCGTCTCGGATGCACCACACGCCCCGCTCGATGAGCTTCCCGGTGGGATCTCGCCTTGGCTTTTGCCAGTAGAGTTTGGCACCTCGTTTGGGATACGGCATAGCGTCTTCATCCGTTGAATGTCAGCAAGAGTGGTCAAGTCCTTGCCGGCGACGCGGTAGATCGCGAGCCGCCCTTTCTTGTGCTCACGGCGCAAGCTGCTCCCGGTCATCCGGGGATCATGCGGGAATGCGAGTTTGGCGGCCACGTCGAGCGGCAATAGATCGTCGGGCTTTGGGGTAGATTCTGGCATTGATATCACGCATCGATTCGGTGCCCCCGGCGAAACAAGCGACATGATGCCCTATGCGCAAATCCCGGAAATTCGGCATGGTTTTTCCGTGCGCACGAGAACTCGGTACGGGATTTCCGTGCGCACGGAAATTGAATTTCCGTGCGGTCTGACTACAGCCTCTGGTTAAGAATTCGGTCCAACTCGTAGTAGCGATTCGCCAGTGTTATAATGCTCAACGGCCTCCCGCCTGACCCAGGCGAGGAGGTCTTTTGGGATTTGGGGATCTGGGGATGCACATTCTTGATGGCTTGCCTCACCGAAGGCGCGCCCGCATCCAGCGCTGCCTTAACGAGCCCATGGTAAGTCATCGCATCGTCGGTGACCCCTCCACCGGCGCCGATCCATTTCTTTTTTCGTCCTGCGACGCGCTTCACGCGCCCGGTCTTGGTAGCTTCGACAGGGCGCGCGGTCGTGCGGGACTCTGACGGCGAAATCGCTTCGAGTCCGCCGTAGATCCTGGCGGGCTTGCTGTTTCGATCGAGCTTCCCTTCGGCGATTTTGTTTATGATCAAGACGCTAAGGCGCGTGGTCGCGAGTTCTTCGTTGCGCGTATTCAGGCAGTTCCGCATCCAGCGCCCGTCGCTGAGGCGCACACTGGCGCGAAGCACCCGACCATCGCCGTTGACCCGACGTCGCCCCCGCGGCGTTGCATCCCCATCGGGCAAGTCCACTCCATAATCCCATGTCATGCATGGCGGCGCTTTTTTGCTCTTGCAACCACGATGAAGGTCCGCCTCCTTGATTGTGGCCTTGTAGTAGAGTTTGACGATGTCGCTGTCAGCATCGAGCCGGTCGGCAGCGACAAGCTCCTCAATGAGTGATTTAATGCGCTCGCGGGCGGTGTCGGCATCCGCCGCGTCGCCGAGTGACTTCTCGACAGGTCGGCGACCTTTCAACGGAATTTGTGCGCGCAGAACTGTACGGCCGCTGGGCAGGGTACGCCAAACCATGTAGCGCGGCGCTTTGAATGGACGAATTAGCTTGCCGCCCTTGCGGCTGGCAGCGATCGGCCTCGGACCGTAAATTAAGGCTGCCTTGCTGTTCGGTGGCAGTTTTCCTTCGGCGAGTGCCTTGAGCACCTCCCGCCTTAAGCGGGCCGCCGCCACCTGTGGATCTGCCGAATATAAATAAATTTCCCGCGTGCCCCCATCGATAAGAGGTAGCTCCGCAGAAAGCACTCGGTTGCCGCGCCGATGCTGCCACAGTGATGCATCGCCGTCAGGTATGTCCGTCCCGCGTCGCCACCTCATGCATGGTGGCGCTTCGCTGCTTTGTGGGCCCTTATAGCTTCTGCGTTTTAGCTTACGATGAGCCACGAATTCACCGCCCGCCGTCTCTTTGAGGATGGCGCGGGCAAGCATGCCTGACGATGAGGCATGCGACGGTCGGCCAACCGGCTCGCGCCAAAACGAATCGTTTTCCAACACCCCTTGTACTATGCCGCCTGAGACATTACGCTCGCTCTCACCCGATGTAAAGCCTGAGACGGTATGCATGGCCGAGCCGCAGCACAGAAACAAGACAGCAACGATCAATTTGAGAGTCGATGCGGAAGTGAAGGCCATGGCCGAGCGCGCCGCCGCGGCAGACCGGCGGTCGCTCACGTCTTACATCGAGAAGCTGATTGAGGACGACGTCGCGGGAAGACGACGGTCGAGCTTTCCGAACCAAGTGATGACGCAGCCGCGAAGAAGCGAACGCCAAAGGTAGCGATTTAGAACGTTCCTTGGCGTGAAGCTATTGAAGGCGATCGATTAGAGAATGTCCGCTGGTCCGGCAAAGCCTGGCCGCAATTTCTCATCAGTATAGCAATGCGCTCCTCCGGTTCCGATCGGCGTGTATTGCACCACAATGCCGTTCTTCACGTAGAACAGATTGTTGCAGGCTGGCACTTGCTGCATGCAATTTGTGAAGGTGTTGTAGCTGGTGCTGCTGATCACCCCGCCGAACACGGCCCCGCCGCCAGAGCACGAAATCGCCGTGCGGGCGTTCAGGTAGTTTCTGATTTCGGCGCCGTCGGACGTTTGCGTTCGAACGAGAGGTAATGTCGCAAAAACCGGATGCCGCTCCAGCTCGACGACCGGATGCCCAACCCAAGCCTGAAGATCTTCGTCTCGAACGTGTCGCGTCGCGCAGCTGCACACAAGTGCGGCGAAGATCCCCGCCCACAGCAGTGAAGATTTCATATCCCAGCCCCCCGAGCCGGCGCCGCCGGCGTTACTTCCTCAGACGCAATTTCGATGACGGCGGCGACCGCGACCGCGACGTTTTCTTTGCCTTTTGGTCGCCGGCTGGCCAGCCGGCCCGCGCCTAAGCGGATCAGTACCGCATGTCTGCCGCGGCATGCGGTCGGGGCCCGCGCACGGGCTGCATGTGAACAATCATTCCGCCCCCTTTCGCCTTGCCGGCCGGCGCGGTTTTCCGGCGCCGGCTTTGGTCGCGGGTTTCTTGCGGGGAGAGGGTTCGGCGCCGGGCGCCGACATGCGGGCCGGCGGTGCGACCGGCGCGGCGGCGGGGTTGCGCAGGCGGACGCCGGGCCGATCGCCATTGGTGAACTCGACGCCGGCGGCCTCAAGCACTCTGCGAATCGCACCGAGTGTCGAGGGGTTCGAAGGCAAATCAGCTTCAATGCGCGTGATCGTATTAGGGGAGACCTGAGCCGCGGCGGCGAGGTCGCGAACGCTCATCTTCAAAGCAGCGCGGGCCATTCGCGCCTGAGCGCCATTCATTGTGAATTTGTCCCAAAATAGTGATTGCATCACCATCGCAAAGTTGGTACAAGATACCAATCGAAGAAGAAATTTCAAGGAGGACTACCGGCCCTCCCCGCAAGAAGCGGCCCGCAACGGTGCTTCCGACACCGAAGCGGGCCTGACCACCGCAACCCCTTCCGATGAAAGGGATCACAATGGCTGACACCGCCAATACCGCGAATCGCACCGCCTTCGCCAGCGCCGGCGCGCCGGCGCTGTTGAAGGGCCGCCGCCGGCCGGCGACGCCGCTCGACCGCGCCTATGTCAAGCTCCTGCGCGCGCTTGCCAGCCTGCCGCCGCGGCCGGTCGCCAACAGCGCCGGCGCGGCCGACGTGCAGGCCCGCGCCCGCTACATGCGCGAGGTCCATCACATCGTCGCCCGCTATCTCGACGGCGTGATGCTCGACACCATCAGCCGCCTGCCCGCCGCCGACCGCGAAGTCGACCAGGCCGCCATCGAACAAATTTTGTGGGAAGGCCTCAACGGGGACTTCGACGTCGTCGCCGCCTTGCGCCGCGCCGGCTGCCGCTTCGGCCTCGCCGACGCAGCGTAAGGGAGGCGGACCATGCCCGACGCACTGCGTCCTCATCCGGCATATGGGGCCGACGAGCCGGCCGGCTTGTGCCGGCTCCCGGCCCGGCCCTTGCCGCTTGCCCAGCCCATCGGCTCCGGCTGGATGCCCGTCATTTACCATCCCGCCCGCATTGCCGAATATCTGCGGTTCGAGCGCTTCCCGCGCAAGGCGAAGGCCACGGGCGAAGAAGCCCTGGCCTACGCGGCGCGCGTCCTGTGGTGGCGCAATCGCCGCGAGCGCGAAAAGCGCCGCCGTCTCGAAATCCTGCAGGGCAATTTGCTGCGGCAGACCAAGCTAAGCCCCGGCGAGGCGATGGCCGTTGCCGAGCGCGTCTGGCGGCGCTGGCCGGCAGAGAAGCGCCGCAAGATCGAGGCGCTGTCGTCTGCGCATTACGCGGCGTGGCTGGAAGCGGCGGAGTAGCGCCCATGGCCAAGATCATCACCCGCTACGATCCCAAGCCTATTCCCGATCGCCGGTTCGATTGGTCGGCGGTGACGGAGGATTACGATCTCGGCTCGCCGGCCGGCTACGGCCGCACCGAGCAGGAGGCCATCGACGATCTCCTCATGCAGATTGAGGAGGACTGAGGCCATGACCCTGCACATCCTCATCGCCGGGCGCGAGCGCTTCGCCGCGCCCTTTTATCCGGACGCCGTGGCCGCCACCGCGCAGCTGCTGCGCGAGCAGCTGCCGGCGCTGCGGGCGCTCGGCCGCGTCGCCGTGATCGTCCGCGACGGCAACGTCGCCCATCTCATCGTCACGGAGTGACCAGCCATGCTCGATCTCACAGCCAATCCTCGCGCCGCCATCGGCCACAACCAGCCGCCGGGCGCGATCGAACTCGCCAAGCCCACGATCGAGGAGCTGAGCCGCTTCCTCGCCGATCATCCCGTCGTCAGCAACGAGGCCGAGGCCCGCGAGGCCAAGGCCATCCTCGACCGCGCCGTGCTCGCCCTCAAGGGCGTCGAGGACGAGCGCAAAGCGAAGGTCGCCCCGCTCAATGCCGAGCTGACGGCCATCAACGGCGACTATCACCGCTGGCACAACGCCAACGGCAAGCCGGGGACGTGGGACACGCTGCTCAAGGAGCTGCGCATCCGGCTCACCAGGTTCGCGCAGGCCGAGGAAGCCAGGCGCCGCGCCGCCGCGGAGGCCGCCCGCAAGGCCGCCGAGGAAGCGGAGCGCAAGGCCAGAGAAGCCGAGGCGCGCGAGCGCGAGGCCGCCGCGGACGCCGCGCAGGGCGTGTGCGATGTCGATATCGCCGCCGCCGCCCAGGAGGCCGACGAAGCCTTCGCGCAATTTCAGCGCGCCGGCCGGGCGGCGGCGCGCGCCGAGCGCGACGCCAAGGTCCGCATCGGCGGCGGCTTCGGCAAGGCGGCGACGCTGCGCACGGCCGAGACGCTCGTCATCGCCGACGTGCATGCGGCGATCGAGGATATCGGGCTCACCCAGGACATTGCCGACGCCGTGCTCAAGGGCGCCCGCGCCTACCGCAGAGAAAACGGCGAGCTGCCGGCCGGCATTTCCGCCACGTACGAGAAGCGCATTTAGGAGGCGCGATCATGGGACACGTCACGCTCACCATCGCCGAGATCAGATGGCCGGCCGAAGGCAAGGACCGCGGCGGCGTCGTCGGCGCCGACGGCAGGAAATTCGGCTGCTTCCGCGAGAAGCTCGGCCTGTTCGCCGTCGGCAATACCTACGAGATCGAGGTCACGGACGGACAATATCAGAACGTCAAGTCCGCCAGACTCGTTGCCGCCGCCGCGCCAAGCCGGCAGCAGGCCGCGCCGGCGCCGCAAGCGAACGGCAGCGGCAACGGCTATTACCGCCCGACCTCGCCCGAGGACTCAGAACGCATGTTCGTGTGCGCCACCTTGGGCGCCTTGATCCGCGCCGGCGAGGTCAAGAACGACAAGGGGCAGCTCTTCCATACGACGCAGATGCTGCGGCTTATCTGGCAGCACACGTTCGGCGCTCAGGGCGCCGGCGGCGCGTTTCACGCGGGCGAGAACGCACAGCGGGCGCAGGCTTAATTGCCCCCCCGGCAACATTCCTTGGCGGCCCGGAATGCGAGCGGGCCGCCGCGGCGATTTGCAAGCGCCAAGGCGGCCCCGGCCGCCAACCTTAAGAAGGACCAGATCCATGGCCGATTCCGACCCTGCCGTGATTCCATCCCGAATGATGCCGCCGGAGCTGATGGCGTTCGCGGCCCGCCTGCGGGCGAGCGGCAACAGCGCCGTCATGCGCGGCCACCCCGCGCTGCAGCGCGACCTCAAGCTCGCCGCCGCGCTCGTCAACCGCCTCGCCAACCTCCTGGTCGAGATCCGCCATGCGGCGGAGGCGACGGAGGACGAATCCACCGAGCGCCACCTGCGCGAACTTTTGGGAGGGGACTGAGCATGCCCGGCCATATCCATCCCGACGACCTTCCGGCGAGCGCCACGCCGCTGATCATCGCGCAGAGCACGACACATGTCGTGGTCGCGGTTGAGATCGCGAAAGCAGCGCTGGTCAGCCATCGCCGGGCGCTTGCCCAGCTCATCGCCGCCGCGGACGAAAGCCGCGCCATGCCGGCCGCCGCGGGGCAAAGCGGCGCAACGCCGGCCGGCATGGCGCAAGTCGCGATCGATCTTTCCGGCGATGAAGCCATGGCGCTCGATGCCACCGAGCTGCTGCGCGGCCTATGGGGCGCGACATTCGGCAAATCCAACCGCCGGGAGGGCTGACGCATGCCATCGCCATCGACCATCGCCATCTCGGCGCGCAATGCCCGCGCCGTTTCCGACCGGCTGCTCGGACTGTCGACGCTGTCGATCTTCACCATCTCGCAGCGCGCCGACTTCAGGCTTGCCGCCAAGCTCCTGCGCACGCTGCTGCGCGAATACACCGACCGCGAGGTGATCGAGATCGAGATGGGGAGCGAGCACTGATGCGAATTCCGGCCGCGAGGCCGGATAGGGGGCCGCCTTCATGAGACGCCCCCGGGCCGCCGCGCCGGCCACCACACCCCCGGCGGCGCGGCGGCTTCCCGTAGGGCGCAATAAGCCAAGCGCATTGCGCCGCAAACAAGCGGGCCGCCGCGGCGTCTTCCCCGCCGCGACGGCCCTGATCACGACAATCTCAACCACGGAGCAAAGATCGCCATGACCAACGGCACCCATACCACACGGCTGACGCTGCGCGACGTGCAGGCGCTGGCCGAGCGCCTGCACAGCCGGGCGGTGAGCAAATTTCTCACCGGCCAGGAGCAGGCGAGCGACGGCCTGCTGGCGGCCCTGTTGATCCGCCAGCTGATCGTGGAGGTGCGCGAGCTGCGCGCCGCGGCGGCGATGATCGCCGCCACCTGCCCGCACGAGCCGACGGTGGAGGCGCTGCGCGCAGCGCTCGCCATCGACCGCACCGACGAGCGCACTGCAATCACCATCGTTTTCGAGTGAGGAGAACGTTCGCCGGCCCCGGCGGCCGCCGTGCCGGCGACGGCCGCCGGCTCGGCGGCGATGCAAAGAAGGCTGCCGCGGCGGCGCTTTTGACAGGGCCGGGGCGCAACTGGCGCCTCGCCGCCCTTCCCCCGCAAGCGGGGGAGGGTAAGGTGGGCGTATTCGTCTGAAGGGGATGTCATGGCTGCATCGGCGGGCGGGCAGGATCACTATGCGGCGCTCGGCGTCGCGCGCACGGCGGACGCCGTCGTCATCGCGGCGGCCTATCGCGCGCTCGCCAAGAAATTCCATCCCGACATGTCCTCGTTGCCGAAGCACATTGCGGCAGAGCGTTTTCGCAGAATCGCCGAGGCTTACGAGGTCCTGTCCGATCCTCAGCGGCGCGCCGCATATGACGCGCAGCTCGCCGCCGCCGCCGCTCAGACGCGGGCCCAAGAAGCGCCGCCAGGCCCCGCCTGGGAGGCGCCGCCGCGGCCGGGCGAAGGCCCGCCGCGGGCGGCAAAGGCCGGTCCTGAGCTATGGCCGGACGAAGCGCCTGCACCGAAAGCTTCGCGGCAAGGGGCAAGCGGCGCCGGCGGCTGGCTGGCCTATGCTGCAGTGCTCGCGCTGGGCCTCTTTGCTGCCGGCTCATGGCCGCCGCTGCGCACGGCGGTCACGGTCGTGCTCATCGTCGCCGCAATCATCTGCCTGGTTTGGGCCGGCCCTCACGATGAACCAAAGTCTGAGCCGCTGTTCACGCCGCAACCTCGGCCGCAGCGAAGCCGCGGAGCGGCGATGGCAAGGGGCGCGTTCGCGGCGGTCGCATTGGCGGTGTACTGGACTTTCGCCGGCCTCCTGGTGCTGTCCGCGGCCATCGCGGTTGTCATCGCGGTCGCCGGGTATTAGCGGCCTGGCGGAGCGCGGCCTCGCCGCCGACTCAGCCGGCGCCGCCAAGCCGCGCCGGCCGGCGAAGCCGAAGTAGGCGACCGTAGGCGACCGCTTGCTTTCTTGCCTTTTATATCAATAGTGATATAGCCTGCCCATGATACTCAAGCGGGTGACGTTTCACGGCGACTCGCTCGATTGCTTGCGCGAATTCCCGGTAGATGCGCGCCGGGAAGCCGGCCACGAGCTCTATCAAGTCCAGAAAGGTCTTGATCCGAGCGACTGGAAGCCAATGGCAGCGATCGGTGCGGGCGTTCGCGAGATTCGTATCCGCGATGCCGCCGGAGCGTTCCGCGTGATCTACATCGCGACCCTCGCCGACGCCATCCACGTGCTTCATGCGTTTCAGAAGAAGACGCAGAAGACCGCCCGGCGCGACCTGGAGATTGCGAGAGAGCGGCTCCGGGAATTGAAGCGAGGCTCGTAAATGACGAAACGGCAGACCTTCGCCAATGTGTGGGACGCCCTTGAGGATACGCCCGAGGATGCCGCGGCGATGGCGATGCGATCGGATGTCATGACCGCGATCACGGCCACAGTGCGCAGCTGGAGCGCAACCCAGGCCGAGGCCGCGCACCGGCTCGGCATCACTCAGCCCCGCCTGAACGACCTCCTGCAGGGCAAGATCAACAAGTTTTCGCTCGACGCGCTGCTGATCTTGGCGAGGCGCGCAGGCCTCAAGGTCAAGATCAACGTGCGCTCGGTCGCCTAGCATTGACGGAAAACAGCGATGCGCGTGAAGAACCCTCCCCATCCGGGCGAGCTCGTCAAGGCAAACCTTGATGAGATCGGACTGAGCGTCGTCAAAGCCGCGAAGACACTCGGGATCACGCGCCAGCAGCTCTACAATGTCATCGGCGGCAAGAGCGTCGTGACGCCTGAGATGGCCGCGCGTTTTGAGAAGGCGTTCGGCGGCAGCGCCGATATGTGGCTGCGCATGCAGGCTGCCTACGACCTTGCCCGCGTGAGGCAGCATGAGAAAGAAATCGTCATGAATCGTCTCGCTGCGAAAAAGAAGGCGGCCTCGTTTCCGCCGGCGAATGGTGGAAACATCTGCGGTGGACGAAGCCGGCGTTCTGGCGCCGCCATCGGCAGGCGGAGCGTCGCGCGGCACGGCTTGAAGCGGAATGCGAAGCCAATCTGGATTCGGAGATGCGCGAGGAAACCGACGCGCTGGTCAAACACTTTTATCGGGAATAGCGATCAGGCGTCACCGCGGCGAGGCAATTCCTCCTCCTGACTCCTGACATCCCGATACCCGAAACCTGATACAGCCGCGCCGCCCCCGCCACCCCCGGGCGGTGCGGCCATTGTATGTCGCTTTTCTGCAACAATGGCTAAAAAACGGCCAAGTCGGTCTTGCGACTCTAGGATGAAAGTGATCTTTTCCGCCCTCCGGCGCTGCCAGGAAAAATGGCGGGGCTTCAAATAAGGGGAAAACCGAATGATACAGAAAATGCTTCTCGGTGCCGCGGCCGTAACGTTGCTTGCCGGCTCAGCCGGTGCCGCCGATCTTGCCGTCAAGGCAATGCCGCAGCAAGCCGCGCCATTTATCGCATCGCCCTGGGATGGCCTCTATATCGGCGGCAATGTCGGCTTCGGATCGACCGATTTCAGTGCCGCCGCGAGCATTTTCGGCCTCTCTGGCACAGACAGCGTGACCGGCAGCGGCGTCGTCGGCGGCGTCCAGGCTGGCTACAACAAGACGTTCGGATCATTCCTGCTCGGCCTTGAGACCGATTTCGACGCAACTTCGATCTCGAATACGACCGGTGGGGTCGAGACCAAGCTGCCCTGGTTCGGCACCACGCGGATACGGGCTGGCTTCCTGCTCACGCCTGCTTTGCTGTTCTACGGCACCGGCGGCGTCGCCTACGGCCATGCGGAGATATCGGCGCCGGATGCATCGATTACCGTGCCTGGCGTCGGCTGGGCGGCTGGTGCTGGCCTCGAATGGAAGTTTGCGCCGCAATGGAGCATCGGCGCGGAATATCTCCACGTCGAGCTTGACGGCCCCAACGCCAACATCGGCCCTGTAACTTTCACGACGAAGGCCACGACCGATCTCGGCCGCGGAACGGTGAATTTCCACTTCTGAGGCAAGCGCGAGAATCCGGCGCGCCGAATGGCGCGCCGGCTTCCGCCAAACCAGGGGGGGAACGCAATGTGGCTCGAAGAATTGGAAGAAGAATTTCCCGACAAGGGACCGAAGAAAAAACGAGGCGGCCACAACAAGCTGCCAGCCGATGAGGCGCTGCGAAGGTCCAGGGAGAGAAATCGCAAAAGACAGGCGCACTATCGCGCCAAGCACAAAGACAGGCTCAATGAGCGACGGCGCGTCATCTGGGCTAAAAACAGCGAGAAAATCAATAAGCGGCGTCGTGACGTCTATAACGCAGCCGCAGACGCGTCACGTGCCAGCGTAGCTCACGATAACGACTCCGGAGCCGCCCGAACCGCCCGCGTTGGTGCTGATTGACGAGCCTGCCCCGCCGCCGCCTGCCCCCGCGGCGCTGGCGATGTACTGGACTTTTGCCGGCCTCATGGTGCTGTTCGTGGCCATCGCGGTTGCCGGTTATTAGGCCGCCTGGTCCACAAGCATCGCCGCAGGACTGCGGGAGGCACGGCTCTTGCGCGAGCGAGCGCGTGCATCATATTCGCGTTTCAAAATTCAATGTCGCTTGCGTCGATGGTTTCGCGGCCGATCCGGAGCTCGCCTGAACCCCATCCAACCATTTTCTCTTCCTGCGTTTTTGTGACTCGGCCGACGACGATGGCGCGCGCTGGCTGATACCCCGCTTCCGCCAGAAGCCGGGCGCCGGCAATTAGTTGCGAGCCGGAAGTCATAACGTCGTCGAAGAGCACGACGGAATGTTTGGGCTTGCCCAACAGGATCATCTGTTCCTGAAATTGGTCAGGATACCTGCGGCCGGCACTCTTATGCTGCGGAGAGCGGGCAGCTTTCCACCGTATCAGCGGCTCGACAACAGCGCCGTCTCCGAACCCGCCAGCTATCTGCTTGGCCAACTCGTCGGTCCTGCAGGCGACAGCTGACGGCGCAACCGCATCACTGTTCGGAATTGGTACGAGCGAAATCTTGCTTCCATCGCCGTAAGTCTTCCGCAGCTTCCGCCCGATCGCGCCGGTCAGCTCCTGCACAAACTCCTGCACATTACCCTGATCGAAGCGGCGAGGTTGTTTCCCGGCCGACATTATGATCTCGAAATGGCCTTTGATCGGCTCGCCTTTCACCGCTTTCACGATCTTCCAAGCGGTGTAGTCCATATCCCGCCACTCGATGCCTTCAACTTCGGTGAGATACCAGCACGCCCACGAAATCGGTATTGTGCTCATGCAGCCGCCTGGATGGTGTTCACGATGTCAGAGGTTGCTTGAAGGACTGCGACTTTCGGCTTGCCGACGAAGCGCCGCGGCCAGTTCAGGCTCGCGTCGTCCACGACCGACTTGGCGACGAACAGCCAACGCCCGAGCCGCTGGCATTCGGCGGCCTGGTGCAGCGTGCCGGACGTGTCGGACGCCTCGATGATCACGGTGGCGTCTGACACTGCCGCCATGACGCGATTTCTGACCGGAAAGTTCGCACGGAACACGGTCGTGCCTTCGCGAAAAGGCGTGAGTAGAAGATGCTCGCGCCAGATCGTCTCTTGCAGTGCCGCATTCTCAGCGGGATACGCTTTGCTCAGAGGAGTACCAATCACGGCCGCCGTGCGCCCGCCGTGTTCGATAGCGCTTGTGAGAGCAGCGGTGTCGATGCCTCGTGCAAGACCGGACACGATCGTAATGCCAGCCTGCACCAGCTCGCGGGCCAGCCGGCTCGCACGCGCGACACCGTCGCGCGATGCTTCGCGTGTCCCCACGATCGAAACGCACCGTTGCGAAAGCAGGCCAATATCGCCCGCAAAGAAGAGCTCGACATCTTCGCTTCGCCCGCGCCCGGCATCAGAAGCGAGCAATTCAAATTGGCGGGAAGTAAGCGGATCGCGTCCTGTCGAATGCAGGAGCGCCTGCAGCGAAACCGTGCCAATTCGATCAGGCGCTTGATATCGGGTGCGCCCGACTTCATCGGAGGAAGGACGGTAGCCCCGCCGGGCAGTCATGAGCATCGCAGCCCTGCATCGTTAGGTTCGATTCGCAACGTTAGCAGCAATTGGTGCGAGCGGCCACGATTCCGCGCATGGTGCCGGTCCATATCCCCGCTATCCTCTCCGCCCACGACACCGGCTGCCATTTGCAGCTCGCGCCGTGCCTTGAATGCGCGCCGGGCCAGCTCACCCCCGCGAGTGCTTCCCCACCACGCGGTGGCAGACCGGCCAATCCTTGCGCGACAGCGTGAAATCGGCCTTCATGCCTTCCGGCGGATTCCATTGCCTTAAGTACCAGGTGTCGGCGGTCTTGCGGCGCAGCCGCTTGATGGTGGCGCGCACCTCGCCGTCGCCGGCGCGGCCGTAGAAGATGCAAGTCGTGTCCGGGATCACCGGCAGATGCGGGTTGACCAGCGCGACGTCGCCCGGCTCGAACTCCGGCGCCATCGATTCCCCGGTGACGTAGAGCCCATAGGCCTTGCGCACGTGCGCCACGAGCGGCGGGCGCGGCGCCCAGTCCACTGCGTCCGCGGTGACGATGATGAAGCCCGCACCGGCCTCCGCCGAGGAGTGAACCGGCAAATCCCGCTGGCCTGCCGGCGCGGCCGAGCCGGGAATGCCGCCGCCCGTTGCCGGCGCCTGCGGCGGCGCGACGTTCGCCCAGTCCGGGTCAAGTTCGCCGGGCGCAACGCCGAGCGCCGCGGCCAGCCGCAGCAGGAACTTGGTGGTGCGCGTCGCCCCGGTCTCGATCGAGGCGACGAGCTGCTGGCTGACCTTGGCGGCGGCGGCGAGTTCGGCCTGCGACAGGCCCCTGGCTTTGCGGGCGGCGATGAAGGCTGAGCGGTCCAGCATCCTCAACGCTTACCAACGCATTGGTTGGTTGTTCGACAAATCTGCTTGTCATGACTACTACTATGGTGCTAGTTGGTTCCCGGACGGGCCGGGAGGGATGCCGATGGGGCGTCGCATCAAGAGCCATCTGAGGTTGCGTGCGCTCATCGCCGAGGCGGTGCGCATTGCCGGCTCGCAGGGGGCGCTTGCCGAACAGCTCGGCCGCTCGCAGCAGCATGTCTCGTTTCTGTGCACGCGGGCGCGGGGGATTTCACCGCAGGACGCCATCGCCATCCATCGCGTGACGCGCGGCAAGGTGCCGGCCTCGATGCTGCGGCCCGACCTGTGGCGCCGTCCGGAGCATGTGCCGGTGTGAGGAGGCAAAGACGCATGGAGGGGATCATGAAATTTCAGATCGGCGGGTTCACGTGCGAGCTGTCGCGCGGCGCCGGCGGCGAAGTGACGGCGCGGTGGCTGCCGCACCGGCCCCGGTACCTCAACAAGCCCGAGCGCGCCGCGTATGAGGCGGCGCGCGCCGCATTCCTGCGCGACGAAGAACCAGGCGACGCCGCCGGTGCTGCCCGAGAAGCTGGCCGCGGCTTCTCACAGCGGGCCACCGCGCTTCACGGGCGCCCTTAGCCGTGAGCCCGTGAGGGACGGCTCGCCCCGCGGCGTCCTCGTCGCACCAGGCCTCCGCCGGGGCGGGCCTCTTTCGCGCCTGCGGCACAAACCGATGCGCCGGCGGTCTTTACGCCGGCCGCTGGTGGCGGCCGGGGGGCGGAGAGTTCGCATGCCTCGCACGAAATCTCACTCATTAGGCAACCTCATGCGCATGTTCACGCCCGAGAATACGGAAGGCTTCACGGCGGAGCGATTGGCGCAGATGACGGCGGCGGGGCCGCCTGCCCCGGACGAACTGGAGGCGCTCGCCGCCCGGCTCGCCCGGCATAACGAGGACGTAGCCGCCGCCCTGCGAATGCCGGCGACCAAGCGGTCGATGGCGCGGCCGGCGGCGCAAAGAAGTGCGGCATCCAGTTTCAACGCGATGCCGGCCCCGCAGCGATGATCATGGCCTCTGCGCCGGCCTATTCCGATTACACTTTCTCAGACCCGAACCCGATCAAGCGGGTTCTGCAGCGAAGTCGTCTGAGCCATGCCATGAAGCTTGCGCGAACTGTGCATTCTCCCCGTGCGATTCTGGACTTCGGCGCAGGCAATGGCGAGCTGTGCAAACTGCTACGCGCGGCTTACCCGGACGCGCGGATTTTTTGCTATGAACCGTCGGCGGCGCTGATGCAGGAGGCAAGACGCAATCTCGCCTGCACCGACGGCATTGAGTTCGCGTCCGCATCGGATGCAATCGAGCCCGGCAGCGCCGATATCATATTTTGCCTCGAAGTCTTTGAGCATTTGCCGGCAAAACAAACGGTCGACGCATTCTCCAGCATCGCTGCAGCGCTTTCCCAGCGCGGTCGTCTAATCATCGGCGTCCCGATCGAAATCGGCATTCCGGCGCTCTACAAAGGCGTCTTTCGCATGAGCCGCCGCTACGGCGCCTTCGACGCGACGCTGACAAACGTCTTATTCTGCGTTGCCGGCCGCCCCCCATATCGGCGGCCGTTGTGCGATGCTGGCGATGGTCTGCCTTATTACGCCCATCACGTAGGCTTTGATCACCGGCGTTTTCGATCGAAGCTGAGCAAGAACTTTCATATCGAGGCGGCGTCTCCAGCGCCGACGCCAATGCTGGGGGCGATGAACCCGGAGATTTACTTTCTCTGTCGCCATCGTCACTGAATCCGCACGATCTTGGTGAGGATCATTGTGGGCTGCAGCAGGGACATGGCGTTGCCGGAGCCCGCGTTGCCGATCGTAACGTTCGCAAAGCCAGTCCCGGTGCTTATGCTCCCGCCGGCTTGCATAGGCGTATCGCCGCCGGACGAATAGTTGCCGGTGCCAGTGGAGATCGCTACGGAGTGCGTATGCCCACTGTCCGCCGCCGAGTGATTATGGGTGGCCAGCTCCGCCAGCGTCTGCGCATGCGTCGCCGAGCCTGCGGCCGAGCCCAGCGTCGTGCCGACGATCGTCCCCGAGTCCGTGCTGACCGTGCCGATCCGGCCCGCGGCGCTGCCGCCCATATTGTCCTGGCCGGCGGCGAGACGCCCGCGCAGGTCCGGAATGTTGAAGGTGGTCACGCCGTCGCCGGCGCCGTAGGTGGTGCCGACCAGGCTGAAATAGGCCGCATAGGTGGTGCGCGAGATCGCCTGGCCGGCGGCGAGCGCCCAGTTCGAGGTCGGCGCCACCGCGCCGGTATAATCGAGCATGGCGCCGAGCGGCACCGGGATGTTGCCGGCGCCGAACAGCACCCAGGCCGGCTGCGAGGCATTGTAGCTCGCGCAATAGGGCGTGCCCTGGATCAAGCTCGACGCGCCGACCGGCACGCCCGGCTGCGTCTGGATCGCCGTTGCCGCGCCGAGATCGACCGCGAGGGTCGGCGTCGCGCCGTTGGTGACATGCGGCACGAAGCAGACGAGCTGGCCGCTGTTGGGCGTCGCCGGCAGGCCCTGATTGGTGGTGAGCGTATAGGCGGTCGAGGTGCCGCTGGTGGTGAGCGAGCCCGAAGTGTCGTCGCGGAACTCGGCGAGCCGCGCCATCATGGCGCGCGCCGAATCGTTGACGAGCGCGGGCGGCATGCCTTCCGCCCAGTTGATGGTCGGGTCGGCGGTCGAATTCGAGGATGCGGTCTTCGACCACTGCCACGTCGCCGGACGGGCAGTCTCCAGCACGTCGTGGGCGATCATGCCGAGGCCGATCAGCGCCATCACCACGCCCAGGCCGAGCCGGTTGCGGTTGATGTCCGGACGCCTCCTGAGCCTCCCGAGCGTCCTGAGCTTGTCGACCAGTCGAACGGCGATCATGGGCGCCACTCCTCCGATGGCTCTGCGGCCCGTGGCGCTGCCGCGCGCGATGAGCCGGGCGCCGCCGGGTCCGGCAGCTTGCGGACGGTCCGCGTGCGGCGGGGCAGCCCGCTCATAACAGAAATCTCGAAAACGCCGCCTTCGCCTCGCCGTCGAGCGACTTCACGGCTTCGATCATCGATGCAGCAAGGGGGCGAAGCCGTTGCCACGCCGGCAGCAGCGGTTCCCCGACTGTCCGGTATTCCTGCCCGCCGACGCACAGCTTCGGGCCTACAGGCGCGAGCATTTGATCCGGATCAAATCCGTTGTCATGCGCGAGCTTGCGCGCGATCGCCTCGGTCAATTGCTCGTCGGTCATGGTGCGATATCTCCGCACGGAAGCATGGGGCATGCCGCCGGAACGCATCCGGCCTGGCGCGCCGGGATTTTTCGCCGGGAATGGTTTAAGGCTGCTTAAACTGGCCGCGGCCGGCGGCATCTCGCCCATCGGCTGTTGCCGATGGGGGCATCTATAGTGCCGATTTCGGGTAAACCCGAGATCGGATGCCCAGGGAATCGACGCCCTACGGCGTTTCGCGATGTCGCGGGCGCGATCCGATCAGATAGGCGGCGGCGCCCATCAATACGGTGCTTATGCAAAGCGTCAGGACGCGGTTCATGATCGGCAGGTCGCTCCTCAAAAGCGGCTCCACCAACCAGATGGCAACGCCGAGCCACTCCGCGGCATAGAAGACAATGCCAAGCCGCCGCATCACCGCGCGACTCACTGGTTGAACTGCGCCGCCGCCGCCCGCGCCAGCGCCTGGTGGCCGGTGCGCAGCGCATTCATCAGGCGATTCGAGTGCGTAAGCAGCCTCATCCCGAACTGCACCTGCTGCGGATTGGGCGACGCCAGTTGCTTGGCGATTTCCTTCGCCACGCGCTCGTTGACCTGGGCGCGGCCGTGCAGCGCTCCCCACGCCAGGGCGGCATGCAGGAACGTCTCGGAGTCCCAGTTGAGCGGGTTGCCCGACTCGATGATGCCGGTCCCGCCGGCAAGCCCGAGCTGCACCAGCTGGCGCACCGACGTGGAATTGCCCTGCACCGCCTGGCGGCCTAAATGCATGATGTCCTCGAGCCGCACCCGCGCTTCGATTTCGCGCAGCCGCGCCGGCCCCAGTGCGGTTTCGGCCTCCTGCCGCGCGGCCGGCGAGTTGATGACTCTGTTGAGAATGTTGGCGCGGTCGGGACTGCGCAAAAGCCGTTCGGTCAGCGCGCTCGCGTAGCCGTCATGAAACAGATCGCGCTCTTGCGGCGTCATGCGGGCGACCTGCGCCGCCTCGTCGGCGCCGAACTTGCCTCCCTTGTCGATGTAGTTGCGGCCGGCCTCGTAAGCATTTCGCGCGCCGCCGAAGAATTTGACCGGCTGCGCCGCGGCGCGCGCCGCGGCGTATTCCGGCACCAGCAAATCGAGATTGTCGCGCAGGATCTTCGCCTGCATTTTTGCCTGCGGCGTGCCGATCTGATCGAGCGCCCGCTTGATGTAGTCCCAATATTGCAGGCTCGGCAGGACGGCATTGCCGGACGACGTGGTGTTGAGCACGGTGCGCGGCGCGGGCCCGGAGCGGTCGATCGCGAAAGCGCCGGCCGGCGGCTTGAGGCCGGAGAGGTTCGCCCAGCTGCGCAGCTGCAGCGTCGCAAGCGGGATCGCGGCTTGGACCTCCGGCGACTGTGCGGCCTGGGCCAGATCCTTCAGCGCCTCGAGCTGCTGCGGCGAATATGGCCCGAGCGGCGAAGCCGCTCTGGCCTTGATGAGATCCTTGTCTGGCCATAGCTGGACTGTGCGCGACGCCGCATAGGCTTTTTGATATTCCGGCTGATAGACATTTTCGGCGACATCGCGGATCGCCTGATTGCGCGCGGCTTCGGTCGGATAATTGAGCGTGCCCTGAAACCAATCCGCCCATCGCTGCGATTGCGAGGCAAACCGGTCGTCGAGCGCCTGGTTGAGGATGTGGGAACCTTCGGGCGAAATATTTGCCGCCGCCCGCGCGAGATCGCGGCCCGGCTGGCCGGCAAGATCCAGCGCCGTGACCGGGAAGCCTTGCGCAGCCGCCTGCTGATATTCGGCGGGCGTCAGCGGATTGCGCGAATAGCCTGGCGTTTCCGCGGCAAGGCGCTGCCCGGCGTCGATTGTCCGCGCCGTCGTCAACGCCGCTTCCGATTGCGGGTTGATGACGCCGCGCACGGTCTTGAGGACGGGCGCCGCGACGGCGCCGGCGACGCGCGCCGCGGCCGGCGCGGCGGCGCCGATCGCGCCGCCGGCGATCCCGGCCGGTGCGATGGTTCCGATGTCGCCGCCGCTGCGCATCAGCGCATCGGCGGCGTTGATGATGCCGCCCGAGATCGCCCCTCGCGCCGCCTGTTCGGCCAGCGTGCGGCCGCCCATGCCGAGCGCCCATGCGCCGAGCCGGGTGGCGCCGGCAAGGCCCGTTGCGCCGGCGCCGCCGGCGAGCTCGGCCGCCGTCGCGGCGATGGGGTGCTCGGTCTCGAATTTCGAGCTTTTGCGTTCTTGGATGTCGAGGGCATGCTTGTAGCGCTCGCCATAGGTGGGCTCGGGCAGCTTTTCGAATGAGTCGGGCAGCACCGGATCGACATAGGGCGCAAGGAAAGCGTTGGTCGCGGCCTCAAGGTTGTTGAGCGCGCCGCCGATCACCGGAACCCCCTCGGCTGCCGCGCGCGCTAGATTTCCGGTCGTTACTGGCGAGGCCTTCGACGGAGCCGCCGTGCCGCCTCCGAAGTGCTTCATCATGACGTTATTGATGACCGCGGCGTCGGTGCCGTCAGGAAACGATACGGTGATGTTGTCAGGGCCACTAACGGTAATGGGCATTTGTCAAATACCTCGCGTCGGCCACCCGCTAGCGTTTTGCAGAACAGGGCCAGTTAATGGACACGTGGGGTCGGGAGCTCCGGCTGATCGTCATCGCGGCGACTTAATCGGCCGGCGGCTTCGAGAGCGGCAATGCGATCGGAAAGGCGTCTGTTTTCTGCAATCAGGTCGACAATCACATTGTTCTGTGCCTTCTGCATCTCGGAGACGCCAGCAAACTCCCGGGTCAGCCAGGCGATGCGCCAGAACAGTCTGCGACCGGCCATGGGATCAGGCGCCTCCGAGCGCGGCGTTGTAGGCGCGGCGCTGCTGCGGCGTGAGCGCGCGCTTCCAGGCGAGATATTGGCCGTCGGTCATCGCCGCGATGCGGGCGAGATCGAAGCCGCCTTGCGGCGCGGCGGCGCCGCGTTGGCCGGCCGCCGCGGCAGCCTGAGCGCCTCGGAACCCTCGCGCCCTGGCAAGGCCATAGATGACCTGCGCCGGCGATTGCCGCGCCTGCAGGGCGCGCGCCACGATATCGCGCTCATCAAGCGCGATGATGCGCATGCGTTGGCCCGGATCGTTGTAGCCGGCGGCAGCCAGCTCGGCATCGCGGTTTTGCATGAGCCAATTATAGGCGAGCGGGAAATCCGGCGTGCGCGAGGCAAAGGCGCGGGCATCGTTGACATAGGCGCTCTGCAGGGCCGCAAAGGCGTCCCGCTCCTGCGTCTGCCGGCGCAGCGCGTCGACTTGGGGGCGCAAACCTTCGAGTTGCTCCTCCAGCCATGCCATGTAGGCGAACGGGTCGGCCTCGCGGTCGGGCTTCGGCCTGGGCTGCGGCGCCGCGGCTTCCTGCATTGCCTCGCCGAAGATGCGCAGCCGCTCGTCCTGCCGCGCCGCGATTTCGCGCAGCCGGTCCAGCTCGGCGAGGTCGCGGTCGCGCGCGGCGGCGCTGCCCGCATGGGCCTCGCTTTGGCGGCCGTCCGGTCGCGGCGCCGCATCGGCATCCGGCCTCGGCAAATGCCCGGCCGCGGCGGCGTGCGCCGCCGGCTCGCGGCCATCGCCGGTATCGGAGAAATAGCTGCTGCCGGGCGGCGGCGTGAGCCCTTCGGTTTGCGTGCCTCCGCTCACCAGATAGTTGGCTTCGGCTTCGGTGAGGCCTTCGTCGATCAGCGCGTCGCGCTTGGCGGTGTCGAACATCGGTCAGTTCCTCTGTGCAAGCGGGATGATCAGCGCCTCCGGCGAGGCCGCGGCATCCGATGGCCTCCTGGCTTCACGCGGCCCTGCGGCCGTTGCCCTTCGCCTTCTTTTGGGGTTTTGGCGCACCCGCTGCTTCGATCGCGGCGCCCGGCTTCGCGACGGCTTCGAGCGGCGCGATGCGGCCGGCGCGGCGCTCGCTTTGCGCGGCCTCGAGCGCCGCAAGGCGGCCGGCGAGCCGCCGGTTCTCGGCGGCGACGCCGGCGATCAGCGCCGCTTGTTCGCGATAGTCCTCTTCAACCTTGCGCAGGCGCATCTGCTCGCGGACATATTCCGGATTGAAATCCCACACGTTCGTCCGGTGCACCGCGCCGTTGCCCGCCGGCGAGCCGCGGCGATAGAGGTTCTCGCGCGTGGTGATCTCGCTGTTCTCGGCGAGCAGCACGACGGTGAGCCGCCCGTCAGGCCAGACCCGCACGCAGACCGCAGGCACTTCCCCAAGTCCGGCAAACTGCTCACCGGTATTCGGGACGAACAGCACCGGGCAGCCGGGGAACGGCTGCAGGCCGTGCGATGCATCCGATTCGCGATTGATGGCATGCGTTGCGACCGGCGCGCTTGATGCGGCCGGCGCCGGCGCGGGCGCGGGAACGGGCGCAACCGCGGCAGACGGCGAGGCTGCGGGCGGCGGCGACGCGGGCTGAGCGCCTGTCGAAGCCCGCTCGATCGGAGCGCTGGCGATCGGCGCTTCCGGCACCTTCGCCTCGATGCCCCATTTCTTCGCTTGCTCGGCGATCGCCGCGAGCTTGGCCCGCGCCTCGCCGGCTCTATCGGCGGCGGCCTCCCCCAAATTGCGCTTCGCCTCGGCGAGCCGGTCGGTCAATTCGCGGACATGGATATGCCTCGAAATGTCGGCATAGGTCTCATCGGTTTTCGGCCCGAGGATGCGTTTGCCGTCGGCCGGATCGAAAAACTCGATGGTGCCGAGCGACCGGCAGGCGGCGGGTGCGCCGGCCGGCGGCTCCAGATAAACGGATTGCGCCATCAATTCATATCGGTTGAAAGGCGTCGTTATTTCGGCATGGCTGGGATCGCGCTGGACCGGCTTGTTGGGATGTGGCCGGAGATCTGTGCGCGCGTTGATCACATCCGACAAATGATTGAGCGCGAAGGCTTCGAGGGTTTTCATTTGACTGAGCATCGCCATAGGTGGCCTCTTCACTGTCCGCCGAATTGCGACCGCAGCCGCGCGATCGTCGCATTCAACGCCCGCAAGCGTTCTTCTTTGTTGGCGATCTCCGCTGCCAGCGCCGCATGGCCCTCGAAGTGGCCGTGCAGCGCCGTCGCCTCCGCGACGGCCGCGGATACCGACGCCAGCTCGCTCTGCTTGGCGGCAAGCTCATCCATCACCCCGCGAAGTTCGATGCGCCGCGCTTCGGCGGCGGAGTTGACCGCATCGGCCTCGGCGCGGGCCTCGGCCAGCATCCTGCCGGCCTCGGCCTGCGCGTCGCTCCTGATTTTGGCGGCTGCCGCTTCGGCTGCGGCAATGCGGCTGGCGTCCTCGGCCTTTGCTTGTTCGATGGCGGCGCGTATCTCCTCGAGCTTGGTCAGCGCTTCCGCCTGCGCATTTTCGAGCGACGCCAGATTTTGCAGGTCGGGCAGCACATCGGTGAGCCCCTTGAGCCGGGTCACGAAAGTCAGCAAATGCTGATAGGCATTGTGCTTGCGGGCGGCGCGGAGAGCGACTTCGCTTCGGCCTGCGGTCGATATGTCGCTCATGCCGGCGCCTCGCTCATCGCGGAGCCGCGAGGCCCGGCCATGGCATCGTCCTCCTCGACGAGGGTGATGCCGTCGCGCGCCAGGCGCTCCAGCAGAGCGCCGCGCACATAAGCTGAGACGTTGGTCATGGTGCGGTCGGCCGCGCGCGCCGCCGCGGCTTCCAGCGAGCGCGGACAGCGAATCACGATCGCGCCGGCAAATTTCGGATTTGGCCGCTTGGCGGCCATGGTCATGGTCACAGACATACGAATCCCGTTCGCGCGCCATAAGGCGCGCAGCTGAGCGATGACGGATGGCGCTGAAGAGTCAGCGCGGCCTTTGAAGCGGGATGCGGCCCGGATCGGCGATGCGCTCGCCGCGGGGCGTTGACCACGGAACGCTGGTCAGGCGGATCGGTGCGTAAGCGCGCGCACCGCAAGGCGCAGCCGGTGACGCCGGCCAGACGGATCGATGCTGAACGCGCATCGCGGCGGATCGATTACGTCGATCAGGCGATCGGCCGTCGCAGGCGCCGCGCCCTGGCCCGCGCCGAGACGGCACGGACAGATTCCAAATGTATGAGAGAATTTCCACAACGCAAGACACAACGCGGCGAGCAGCCGGCGCTCTTGTCAAATCGGCTCCAGGCGCGCGATAAAATCCTCTGTTTCAATCTCGCCCTCCCAACAGGCAAGCAAAGCTGCGCGATTTCGTTCAATGAATTGCTTGGCCTGCTCGACCAGCGCCGGCGGGATGTAGCCGCCCCGCATGCTGTAATCGCCGATCGACATCGACGCGCTCTTGCCGCCGGCAATCAACCGTTTTGGCGGATCAACCGCGATCTTGATTCTCGGTCCATGCCGGCTGTCCACATAGCCTTTCGTCGAGGCGAAAATCGTGTTGTCGATGCCGGTTCTTCTTTTCGTCAGCGAAACCATGTCGCCGGCCTCGTCATCGGTTTCCTCATCTGACAACGCCACGAGATCGCTCGGAGCGATCGTGTAATTGAGATTCGAAAGCGTGATGACGCGGCGGGCTCGCATGTCATCGAGAAGCCGTTGAGGATCAGCGATGATTTCCGCAGCTGACGATCGGATAACGACGCTCACTGCTAGCGCTCCGTTGCTCGCTTTGGCTTACGGCGCGGCTTCGAGCAGCCGCACCACCGGCCGGGCGCCGAGCGCCTGGGCATAGCGCTCGATGGTCGGCCATTTCGGGCCGCCGTGTCCGCTCTCGATGCGGGCCACCGCGGCCTGCGAGGTGTTCATGCGCGCCGCCAGCTCCGCTTGCGTGAGGCCGGCCTTGCGCCGCGCCTCGGCGAGCGTCATCGCGAGCTCCATCTCGGGACCGATGCGCTCATACTCGGCGCGGAACTTGGGATCCCTCATCCACTTGCGGCGCAGCGTTGCGAACGGGATGGTCATAGGCCGATGCTCCGGGCGCGGTCATGCGCGAGCTTGACGATGCGGCCGGGCGTCTTCTTCGTCTTCTTGACGAAGGCGAGCACGATGACGGCGCGCCGGCCGGTTGCGGTCACGTAGAGGGCGCGCCCTTCCGTGCGCTTGCCGGACGGGCGCATTTCCCACAGCTTGCCGTCGAGGCGGCGGACATGGGGTTCGCCGATGCGATCGAGCCCGAGGCTCTCGACCCGGTCGATGATCCGGGTCAGCGCGGCGCGCAGCTGCAGCGGCCAAGCATCGATCTCGCCGGCAACCTCATTGTTGAGAACCTCGACGGTCCACCGCTGCATATATCACCTGCGATATATCTGCGCAACCCGATGGGGATGCGCCCGGAATGCTATATCGGACGATCAATCGCATGCGGCCGAGCAGGCCTTGATGTCGATCGCCGTGTTAATCGCCGTCACCGCAACTTCCCAAATCCATCGTGCTTCGCAGGGGTCCACGTCTTCGTCGCAGAAGGGGCTGACCAGCGCCCGGGCACAATAGTGGCCGGTCTGTACGACGGTTTCGATCTCCTCCGCCCCCGCATAGAAAGCGGCCGTCGCGGCATGCGCACTCGCGCTATAAGCGAAGCTCGCGAGGCGGGGCGTGACGGCATCGCGATACTCTTTGCCAATCGTGTGCTGCGCGGTCGCCGAGGCAAGCATTGCGTTCCAAAGATCGGATTGGATTTCGCAATTTCTGGCCAGGTTGCCGTAGCCGGCTTGGCGCAGACGCCGTGGCGCAAACCCTCTCACCGCAAGCCAGGCGAAGAATTCGGCGCGCAGGCGCTCGTCGCCGATGCCGTCAGAGGCCTCGCTTGCGGAAAGCCCGGCATCGATCGCGCGTTCCAGCGCCGGCGGCATCCGCCCCTGACTCCAGCAGATCAAGCCTGATGCAAAGCTTGAGATGGTGCGGCTTCCCGTGAACGGTCGAGAGAAGATCTTCCCGTCAAGGACTGTCGCGAACGAGGGCCCGCTGAGTATGGACAGAACGCTCGCAATGCCCGCGCTCAAGAACTGCCGGCGATGCATGCTGCGTGGCTGGCGGCGCGATACTACGGTGATCTCATTTTGCATGGTCAATCTCCCCGAGCGGGCGTGAAACGGCGCGGCCGGCTGGCTCTCCCAGCCGGCGCGCCAATGTAGCAAACCGGCTTTGCCGCAACGCCGCCGGGCGCGATCAGCGATCCCAGAAACGCCGGCGCCAGTGCGGTTTCCGCGCTGCACGACAACTATTTTGCTGCGATGGATATTGAACAAATTGTCATGGCCTGATTGCAGAAGTCCGCATGGCTGTTGGCGTTGTGCGACGCACGGCAAGTTCGGCCGCAGCGCCGGCGTCATTTGCGCAGCCGCCGCGGGAGCTCGCCATGGAGCGCATCCCACGCCAGGAACGGATGATTCGCGATCATCGCCAGCAGCACGCGCGCCGCCCCGCTGGGCCGCCGCCGCCCTTGTTCCCATGCCTGCAGCGTGCGAAGCGGCACGCCGAGGAGGCCGGCGAAACCTTGCTGCGTCGCCGCCGCGCCGGCGCGGATCGACAGCCGCAGCGCGCGCACGTCGATATCGTCAGGCGCGGTCACCGCCGGGCGGCCTGGCCGCCGGCGCATGGTTCCAATCGTTGCGGATTTTCATCACCCGATAGAGTGCCTGTTTAAACTGCCACGCCGTCGGCCCGTCCCGGACTGCCTTTCTGGCTGCGCAACCTCAATTGCCCGTCGGCCGCGAACATGCAAGCTTAGGACTGCCATAGGCCTGCAATCTAGGACAACCGCGAATGCCGCGCCTCTCCCGCCGCGCCCTCGCCCAGCAGCTCATCGAGCTGCAGACCGAAATCGAACCGGTATTGGGGAAGATCGATGCCCTCAAGGAGGACCTGCGCCAGATCGCCGAGCAGGAAGGCCAAGGTTTCACCGAACAGGTCGAAGGCGGCAGCGTCGAAGTCAAGCCGGCCCGCGCGCGCGAGCTCAAGGGCGTCCTCCCGGAACTCAAGGCCGAAGCGTTCCTTGCCCTGCCGCAAAGCCGCCAGGACAAGCTGATCGGGCAGGGCCTGGTCGAGATGGTCCATCAATGGTCCCCGGCCGCGCGGCCGAGCGTCACCGTCAGGATCGGCTAAGCCGCTAGCCCTCGATCGCCTCAAGATATCCCGGCTCGATGCGTAGCCGCGCCGTCGGCGTCGGCAGCGGCCGGTGATCGGGCACCAGCGTCACCATACGTTCGCCCGCCGCTACCACCGTGCCGGTGAGCTTCACGCGGTTGCCGGTGCGAAAGACAGGCTGCGGCGAATGAATGGCGCGGCCCTCGATGGCGGCGCTCTCGATCCAGAGCTGGCGGTGGGGAGAGCGGCCGTCGATCTCGACATAGACCTCGCGGTTGCGCTCACTGATTAGGCGCACCACCGCGCGAACCAGGACGACATCGCCGGGGGCCGGAAACCGGTCCCCTGAGCCCTCGTCGAAGGGGCCGGCGGCCGGCGGTGCGGGCGGTGCGGAGGCGTCGTCCATCGGGGCGTCTCGGGCCGGCACACCATACCAAAAAGCGGCGAAACATGTGGGATTTCAGGCTGATCGGGTCCCGGCATGATCGCCCTGCCGATTTCTCGCAGAGAACTCGGCAGCCGCGGCGCCCGGCGGGCCGCCAGGCGCGGCGCCGGCGGGGTGCGACACCTTGGCATTAAATAAGCCCGGCCTGGGGCTGCCGATTTTTTGAGAGAGTTCGGCGGCCTGCCTCACCAGGCCCTCCGGGCCGCCCTTTTTCCCTCACAGTCCGAAACCACCCTTCACGTGACGCATTTTGTGTATAGTGCCCGACAGCATGAAGAGAGCCCGGGCATGGCTGAATTGCGCGACGAAATCGCGGCCTACGATGAAATGCGAGCTGATCTCGAGGCCGGCAGTCTCGGGAAATGGGCGCTCGTACACAATCGGGCACTGATCGGCACATACGACACATTTGAAGCTGCAGCCGAGGATGCAGTGCAGCGCTTCGGCCGCGGCCCGTATCTCATCCGCCAAATTGGAGCACCTCCGATTTCCTTGCCGGCATCCGTGCTATATCACCCGATCCATGGCTAAAACACTTTGCGGATTCGATGATGGTCCCCTCGGAACAGGGCAGCGCCTGCTAGTCCAATTCGGTCCCACTTTGCGTGTAGATATCGGCTTCGACGTGCACTTTACGCCGACGTCAGGGAGACCGCCAAACTTGGCGGTGAAAGGCGTCACGGCTCTTATCGATACTGGCGCAACGGCGAGCTGTATCGATAGCGGCTTGGCAATGCAGCTGAATCTACCGATCATTGATCGTCAACGGGTGAGCGGCGTTCACGGCGTTCGTGAAGTGAACATGCACCTCGGTCACGTAGTGATCCCAACGCTGGGGAAATACATCTCCGGTGCGTTCGCGGGGGTAGATCTCATAGCAGGCGGCCAGCCCCATCACGCGTTGATCGGGCGCATGTTTCTGCAGCACTTCGTTCTGTTTTATGACGGTCGAACCGGTCTTGTTTCTATCAGTGATGAGCTGCCGTTGACTTAGAATGCTCCGTCAGCAGCTCGGCAAACTCGCCGCCGCAAATTTGCACAAACGCTAGGTGGAATTGCTCCGCCTCCCGGCCGCCCCTCCACCCATCCCGCGGGCCGCGGAGGCGGGGCTTGCGCGCCAACCTGACGAGACGGTAGTCACCATCCACAATAAATTTAGCCTCATCGGGGATTCGTGTGGGTGATTTTAGGTGATTTTGAATGCTGTTTGGTGTTGTTGTTGCGCTGTGGGCATGTGGGCAACGCTTCTTCAGCGTTGTCCACATGCCCACAGCAATCTTGAGGC
>Ga0209062_1002048_pt1 | contig 29476 bp, 30 predicted proteins | sample Coa_R2_2_FD_187158 | JGI IMG/M metagenome (GOLD analysis project Ga0209062, IMG submission 187158) | Surface soil microbial communities from Centralia Pennsylvania, which are recovering from an underground coalmine fire - Coalmine... | ecosystem: Environmental > Terrestrial > Soil > Unclassified... | reverse complement strand
ATTATATAATGCAACGCGAGGTATCAGCGAGCTCATCACACGGCACGGCTACATCAACGTCGACTTTGCCGACGTGCGTACCGTTATGCGCGAGATGGGCGATGCACTTATGGGATCGGGTCTGGGCGCGGAGATCATCGCGCTACACTGGCTGCGGAGCAAGCTATTTCGTCTCCGTTACTCGAGGGTGTAAAGATCCAGGGCGCGCAAGGCGTGCTCGTGAATATCACGGGTGGCCGCTCGATGTCGCTGCTCGAAGTGAGCGAAGCTACGCAGATCATTCACGATGCTGCTGGCGACGATGCGAACATCATCTTTGGCGCAGTGCTCGATGACTCGATGGAAGACGAGATCATGGTCACGGTTATCGCGACCGGCTTTAATTCTCGTCCGAAGTATACGGGGCTTAGCCTCCATGGTGAAGTGCCGAGAAACAATTCGATACAGCAGGAGGCCGCAAAACCGCGGGTCGAGCGTATCACTCAACCAATGGAGGAGCCGGCCTACGGCGGACAGGCGCTCCGTGAAACCACTATGGATGCGCATGATGACGAAGAGGAAATCCCACTTCCGAAGATCGAGCGCATGTACAAACCGCGCGGAACACTCACAGAGAAGGACCGTCGCGAAACATACGAGCGTGGATCGGTCGATCTCGTGGCTCGTAGCGGAGCAGCGATCCGTAGCAATGCCGAGCACGTCGGCAATATCGCGCGGCTTACGCCTAAGAGCGATACGAAGCACGTACCATCAGGACCGCGTGACCTGAAGGACTTCGATCAGCCGGCATATCTTCGCCGCGGCATTACGCTTCCGCCGATCGAAGAGACCGAGGATGAGCAGCAGGTAGTCGCTGAACCGGCGCGACCGGAGCGGCGCGAAGAATCGCCGCGCAACCGCGACGATCGTCCAGCATTCCTCAAGCGCATCATGGACTGATCCGGTCCAATGGGTAGCTGTGACCTTCACGGTCCGGCTCTGTAGCCGTGACCTTTAGGTCACAGCGAAATAAAAGTCAATGGTAGCCGTGACCTTTAGGTCACGGCGAATAATGGCAAAATAAAAGTAGGGGCAGATAAGACGAGCGATCGTCTCATCATAGCGGGCCGCATTCCAAGGCTGGGTGCGGCCCGTTATATTTTGTGCGTCAATGACCATATAAAGCCGTTCGGAACTTCCGCATAGGTGCCTATGTGTTCACCTAGCGGAAAATTGCGAAGTACAGGCTGCCGAATCATACGCCGAAGGCAAGAAATATGAACCAATTCATAATCGTGGAATTCAGCGAAATTTCCATAGCAATTATGAATATTAAACGAACACACGCAATATTGCCAACTATTGCTGCGAGTACGTGAGCGTTGAAAGAGCATCGAATGAGTGGCGAGTCATGCTTTTCTCCGTATTTTTGAGAGACTTATAATCTCGACCCATTTATGTCAGCAATCGGACCAGCCGCCATCCTGATCGTTGTAGCGGCGCTATTTTTCCTGATCCTTTTCCTCTACTTCATTCCACTCGGCTTGTGGATCACAGCCCTTTCGAGCGGAGTACACGTTCGCATTTTTTCGGATCTCGTCGGAATGCGCTTACGCAAAGTGCCGCCGGACGTCATTATACGGAGTAAGATCACAGCGCTCAAAGCCGGTATTCCGGTCGATCTGCCGAAGCTCGAAGCGCATTACCTCGCGGGTGGTAATGTACCTCGCGTAGTGAACGCTCTCATCAGCGGTGCCAAAGCGAATATCGATCTCGATTTCAATCGTGCCGCCGCAATCGATCTTGCGGGTCGAGATGTGCTCGAAGCCGTTAAGCTTTCGGTCACACCGAAGGTGATCGAAACGCAGCAGGTGCCGGCAGTGGCGAAGAATGGTATTCAGGTTCGAGTCGTGGCGCGCGTTACGGTCCGTGCCAATATCGAACGCCTCGTTGGTGGCGCCGGTGAAGCAACGATCCTGGCGCGTGTCGGCGAAGGCATTGTTACGACGATCGGTACATCGGAATCCCATAAAGATGTGCTCGAGCATCCGGATCGCATTTCGAAAGTTGTGCTCGATAAAGGACTCGATGCTGGTACTGCATTTGAAATCCTTTCGATCGATATTGCGGACGTATTTATTGGTGATAACATCGGTGCCAAACTGCAGAGCGATCAGGCCGAAGCGGAGTTAAAGATCGCGCGGGCGAGAGCGGAAGAACGTCGAGCGGCTGCGGTTGCAACTGAGCAGGAAATGAAAGCCCGCGTACAGGAAATGCGCGCAAAGCTTGTCGAAGCAGAAGCACAAATTCCAATGGCGATCGCCGAAGCATTCCGCTCCGGTCATCTCGGAGTACTCGATTATTACAATCTGCAGAACATACAGGCTGACACCAATATGCGGAAGTCTATCGCGGAAGGCGGTACGCCAGATAGCGGTACGACACCGGCAGCCGGCGCAACGCAGAGCACTTCGTAAAAATTAAGAATGATGAATTATGGAAGTCTATGGTTTAGGTAGCTCGTAATTCATCATTCAAATTTATCCTTGTTAATACGCTCTATTTCGGGACTTCGCGGCACGATCGGAGAGGACGATAATGGTCTCTCCGCGGAAGTGGTCGCTCGTTACGCTGCCAGCTTCGCACAGTATCATGATTTCAAAGGTACCATTGCCGTAGGGTATGATGGCCGGCTTGGCGGAGCACTATTTTATGAGGTCTGCCGACAAACGCTTGCAATGTGCGGTTGCGATGTTCTCGCTCTGGGGGTTGTGCCAACTCCCACCGTGCAAATGGCTGTCGAACTTGGGGCGGAAGTCGTCGGAGGAATATGCATAACCGCGAGCCATAATCCGAGCGAGTGGAATGGAATGAAGTTCGTCGCGCAAACGGGGCTTTTCCTGGATGCGGAAGAGAATCGCACGCTGTGGGATATCGTCGATACCGGCAAGCCTCAGCCGGTGCCGGTCGTAGAGTTCGGTGATATTCTCGATGCCCGCGATCTTGTAGACGATCACATCCAAGCGGTGCTCGATATTCCATTTGTCGATCGAGAGAAGATCGCCTCCAGAAATTTTCGGGTAGTACTCGATTGCGTTAATGCATCCGGTTCACTTATTCATCCGCGCTTACTTCATAGCCTTGGCGTTGCGGACGTGGTTGAACTATCATGTGACGCCTCTGGCATTTTTCCTCACAGACCGGAGCCAATACCTGAAAATCTAACATCGCTCAAAGAAGCGATCCTTCGCGAAAAAGCTGATCTCGGAATCGTAGTTGATCCCGATGCGGATCGTCTCGTTATGATAATGGAGAACGGCGAGCCGTTTATCGAGGAGAATACAATAGCCCTTTGCGCGGAGCATGTGCTAAAGCATTCGCCAAAAGGCCAGACGGTCGTGGTAAATCTTTCGACCACTCGAGCAATCGAGGACATCGCTACCAACTATGATGCTAGAGTGATCCGTACTCCGGTTGGCGAGATCAACGTCGCTAAAAAGATGCGAGATGTCGGTGCCATTATTGGTGGTGAGGGATCGGGTGGAGTTATCCTGCCTTCTGTACATCTGGGTCGCGATTCGCTCGTTGGTGTTGCTCTTGCGCTTTCGGCGTTGGCAGAATTTGGCGGACCGATTTCTCAGAAACGCAAAGAGCTACCTCAATATGAGATCGTAAAATCGAAGATCGCGCTTACAAATGCTGAACAGGTTAATTCGGTTTTGTCCGATCTCTCAAATAAATTTGCTGGTAAGGCGAAAAGTATAAATCGCGAAGACGGCATCCGATTCGATTTTGATAATTCCTGGCTACAAGCCCGTGCTAGTAATACGGAGCCCATCATTCGAATTATCGCAGAAGCACCCACCACGGAAGAAGCGAAGTCATTAATTGCCGCGTGCAACTCTTAGTAAATATGAGGGTTCTTATAGGGCGATGTCTTCTACATGAGATGAAAAAGCTCGTCCTTTTAAGTGCCTTTTTGATCGTTGGCTGTCGTAGCGGCATTAATGACCCCACGCTGAAGCCACAAGGGTACATGCATATAATGCTCGATGGGAAGGCTTATGATGCCGATCAGGATCCTCACTATTATGGAGCGATTGGTCATGGACAATACGTTAATTTTGATGCGCACTTCTCTTCCAGACCGTTTCCATTCTCGTTGGGTATTGGCTGCCCCGGTGAAGATAGCTTGATGACCTATTACAAGGGCGAGACACGATATCGAGATATTTGGTGTGCGATAGGGCTGGAGAATGTTTGGCCAGGTCTCGAGTATGGCGCCAATTCCGGCACCGTCACGATGACTGCAATTGCTAAGGATAGCATTAGTGGCTATTTCGGATTTCACCTTATTGGAAATGACTCGAGTGAGCATACTTTGACAGGCTCCTTCACGTGTGTCGCTCCCTGATTTTTACCTGTGAACCATTGCGCCACTTGCCTGATTAACGGTCATAGTGAGAAAATTTTTAGGCCCCGAGCCGTATCAACAATCAGAAGACGATAAGCGCGTTCAGCAAGAATTACGCTCGCTTGGCAAATTGCCGAAGCATATTGCCGTCATCATGGATGGCAACGGCCGGTGGGCGGAAGAACGCGGTCTGCCTCGAGCGGCAGGACATCAGGCCGGCATTGCAAGTCTTCGCGATGTGACGCGCTCATCGCGAGAACTTGGTATCGACTTCCTCACCGTCTATGCGTTTTCGACCGAGAACTGGCGTCGTCCACAACGCGAAGTCTCAATGCTCTTCCGATTGCTCGTTAAGATGTTGCGAGAAGAGTTGCAAGAGATGCTGCAGAATGGTGTCCGGCTAAAAACAATTGGCCAGACCTCACTTCTTCCCAAGCTCGTGCAACAAGAGCTTTCAAGCGCGATCGAGCGAACAGCTAATAATAAAGGCTTGACTCTTACGCTTGCTCTCAGCTACTCCGGACGATGGGATCTCGTGCGTGCGATGCAATCAATTGCACTCGAGGTCCGTAGCGGAAAAATTTCTCCGGAAGATATTTCTGAAGAGACGATCCATCAAGCACTTACAACCAACGATCTTCCCGATCCCGATCTGCTTATTCGCACTTCCGGCGAACTTCGACTTTCAAATTTTCTCCTTTGGGAATTAGCCTATAGCGAGCTTCATATTACAAAAACGCTTTGGCCGGATTTCCGCCGTGAGCATCTTTACGAAGCTGTTCGCGAGTATCAAAAACGCGAACGCCGCTTCGGGCTCACTGGCGCTCAGCTAAAAAATGCTCATACTTCCAGTGATATCGAGCTTCCACCGGAGCAAAAGTCCTACGTTGATAAAGTGATCTCCGCGATCACTCGTGGTGGCAAAAAGTAATTTGCTTATATGGTCCTTGTAAACTTCACCTTCAATTCCAGAATTCTTCCGTCGCTTAAATCCTTCTAAATCCTGCGAATCAATCCTGACAATCGTTGTGATCCGGTAAATCGTGGTCGATTTTTACGCTGAATTTCCTCGTCTGCTGCGCTCGTTCCTCGAGTATCTCGAGCACGAACGTGAGGCCAGTTCGAAGACCATCGAAGCCTACGAGGGAGATCTCGTCGACCTGTACCGCATTCTTAAATCGGAGCATCTCGTGCTCGAAGGCACGCACGACGATCTCTACGTCCTCCGCCGATATCTCGCCATCCTTTCGCAACAGCAGACTGCTACCAACCACCGCATCAAAGCTAGCTCCATCGGGCGTAAACTCGCGGCGGTTCGATCGTTCGTCAAATTTCTCGTCAAGCGGGGTGTCTTCGAGTTCAATGCTGCACGACTTCTCAAAACGCCGAAGGCCGAGAAGCGCCTGCCCAACGTCGCGAGTGAACGCGCGATGGCAGAAGTACTTTCGAAGCAGCCAACCTCTAACCACCCCGCGACTCCCGCCGTGGAGAAGCAGGGGAGTGGTAAAGCAAAGCGGCTTCGAACCCGTCTCGAAGAGCTACGCGATCTCGCCGTCATCGAACTCCTCTACTCCAGCGGACTCCGTCGCTCCGAGCTTTGCTCGATCGACCTCACCGAGCTTGACCTCAAGGCTCGCACTGTTCGCGTATTGGGTAAAGGCTCCAAACAGCGTATTGTACCGATCGGCACTAAGGCCGCCGAGGCCATCAAGCTTTACCTTGCCGAGCTTTCCCGTACTCACTCTTCCGAGCGGGGCCAGGGGGTGGAGGATCCCACAGCTCTCTTCCTTCTCAAGAACGGTAAGCGACTCACTCCCCGCATGGTCTACCACATCGTCCAGCGAGCATTTGGGGAGGTACCCGATATCCCCCGAGCTCATCCCCACATGCTGCGGCACACCGCAGCCACTCACTTGCTCGATCATGGCGCCGATCTCCGCGCCGTCAAGGATATTCTCGGACATGAATCGCTCCGGACCACCCAGCGATACACCCACCTTACCGTCGACCGCCTCAAGAAGGTCTACGACCAAGCTCATCCGCGATCCGGAAAACCGTAGGGGAAAGGGTAAGGGGTAAAGTCTGAAATTGCTTTACCCCTTACCCTCTACCCTCAAACCACCGGTAATTTTCCATCATTAAATCTCATCTCAGGTGTTACATTTTCCAGACTTTGGCAGTATATTAGAAGCGTAAGCCTTTAGCATCTAATTGCCATTTTTATGGTCGGGATTTCGGGCTTAAAAGAATCGACCACGATTCGAGGATTGCCGGCGATGCGACGCTCTTTCGACCGCACCGCTAACCATCTATCCCTCACGACGCTGCTCCTCGGCGAGCGGGCAAAACCCGGCTGCCCCGACCTTTTTCCCTATAGTACTATGACTACCAGAATTCAAGTCCGCCACGAGGCGGCGAGCGAACGCATTCAAAAGTACATCACTACCGAATTCGATCACATCATCCAGCGGTTCAACGAGAGCGCTGACACCCGCCCATACGTCATTAGCGCCGAATTCATCGTCGATCAGGAGGGGTCGAACGGACACCTGAAGACCTTCGAGGCTATCGTGAAGGTCCCGGGCGATACGCTCACCGTGAAGGAGCGTGACCCCGAGGCCCACAAGGCCGTCGATGCCGCGATGAAGGTTCTCGAAAAGCTCCTCAAACGCCACAAGGAGACCTACCTCAAGCCCGGCAACCTCATTCGACACCAGGCCGACCGGGCCGCGGGAGCCGGGCAGATATGAAGTATGAAATATGAAGTATGAAACGGACCGGCGGTAGCCGGTCTTTTTTTGCCCGTTTTGTAAAAATGCTAGAGAGAATTGAGTTTTGTTTTCATAAATGACGTCAGATAGAAAGAAATATCAAAATTCTATGTTTTTGTTTTTTGTTACGATTCATTAATTGCCAAGAGAAAACAGGCGCCCAAACCGAGTTCCCGGAAGTTAGGAAATTTGTAATATATGGACGTTGGACAATTACGAATTACAAATTACGAATTACGAGTTTTCTTTCGTGGAAGCGGTAGGGGATTGCAATCGGAGATTGCGAGTACGCGAACGTCGTGCGGTAAACATTTTTCTCCGAAAATATGTAAATGTCGGCATGCTTGGAGCATTCTCATCGCTGCCGCACGACCCTCGCAAACTCGAAGCGCTTTGCCGCGAGTATCACGTGAAGCGGCTGGCTGTCTTCGGATCGTACCTGCGCGGCGATGCCAAGCCTGAGAGCGATCTCGACCTCCTTGTTGAATTCGAACCGCAGGCGCGGATCGGACTCTTTAAGTTTGTAGATCTTCAACGCAAGTTAGAAGACATTTTTGGTAAGACGGTCGATCTGAATTCTGCTGGATTCCTCAACAAAACTTTCCGTGAGGATGTGAAGCAACATGCCCAACCTATCTACGCGCGATAATGACCTCTGGAATAATTCGTAATTTGTAATTCGTCATTCGTAATTGTCCCGGTATGGAGCACGAACTCGTTACCAAATTTAACCAGTGGCTGGAGGTGAAGAACATCACGCGTACCTGCCCGGCGTGCGGTGCCGAGCATTGGGCCGAGCCACAGCAAGTGATCGCGCCGAAGCGATTTACCGGATTCCTCTGGGATGCCAAAGATCCTCAGCCGACGATCGAGACCGTGTGCCCGAACTGCGGCTACACCGCCTATTTCCGATTGAAGTCGATGGGCATCGCGTGGCCGCCGTTTAGGTGAGGCTGACAGCCGTTCTCAACCACACGAGAGCATTCCTGTCGCTAAGTTACACAAGATTTAATAAGATTAGTAGACTGCTGTAAAGGCATCCACTGTCTGTTCCCATAACAGTCTCCCTCGAAAGTTATTCGAATTTATTTGATATTGACCGTTTCCGTTTGTTTGTCCTCCTGCCGCAAAGTATGGATTTGGATAAGGTGTCAACTGATAAGGGAAAGGATCATTTACGATGACATCAAGCGAGCCATCATCGTATTTGATGTAACCAATAATCAGTGTGGCATGCTGTGCGGTAGGGCCTACAATGTATCCATCGGGATTGATTCCAGCTTCGATAGGACTGCCGGCATCGATTTGAGCCATAATTTGATCGTCGCCTAGAGACGATTCGTAGGCATTATATGTAATCGTGCTGGGACCAACTCCTCCGTTCAAGGCTTTCGCTGTCGCAGGATAATAACTATAGACGCGCAATATATCGTCGAGCGATTGGGCGGCATTATTACGGCAAAGGTAACAGTTCGAATAACAGGCAGTGTTCTGAAAATACCAACCAACGATGCCGCACTGGTAATCACCAGCGGGATTAACTGTGCCAACATGATTGAATTGAAGCACCATTTGGCAAACGCTAACCCAACACCATTCTGGTGTTTCTTGATATTGCTCCTGAATGGGCAAGGAATATTGCTTTACCGGCTTGGGTGTCGGATCACAGCCGAAATTTGCAAGCAATAAGACAAGTAAACTGTAAAGATAGAAATTCTCGTTAAAAGATGATCTAAGGACTAGGGACATGAGCGTTTTCATAGGATTTAGACAAAAGATTAAACGACTGTTCCATCTCATAAGCGACAACTCCGGACCGCAAATATATACATCGAGAAAAGGCCAGATCCCAAAAGTCTCCAAATTTTTATAGGTGTAACCGTAGTCGTAATGGCCGTTTCGAATTGCAGTCGATGGGAGTTGCGTGGCCGCCGTTTAAATTAGCGGCTTGTTTGTGGCTAATTGAACAAAACTCCTCTACAAGAGGTGAACATTGGGGCATTACGCAATCGGCCACTTTCAAAACAAATCAAGCTTCAATGCAATCACTAGTCCATACTTGTCGGGACGTTCTCTTTTTCCCAAGACTAATTTAAGTGCCAGCGATAGATAAATGTGTTACGCGTCCATAACCTTATATATCACGTTAGCAGGACAAAACTCCGGAAAGAAAAGCCGCACTTTACACTCATGTTTCTTCGGTTGGAGTTGGAGTCTGAATACGGGTCTTCACACGAGCTTCGTACCGATTGCCGGTCTGCTTGCTTTCCAAAAAACTATCCATAAGCAGCTTAATCACGACATCGATATCTGCGAGGGTGGTGATCTGAACACGACCACCCACAATTTTTAGCTCTATACCATTCCGCTTCGCGACATTGGCCATCTTCTTAATACGCTCTGGTGAAAGCTTGTGATAATCTTCAAGTTGTGCTAACTTTGCAAGCTTCCTAATAAGGGTGCTACTCCGTTCGACTTCGTCTCTTAAAAGGTCAGTGCCCTGAATATAACCATCTGCGTTAAGCTCATCTATGATGCCGACAGCACTCGCTTTGAACTCTTCTTCCATTCCAACCATCTGCTCAAACCTAGCCTTTTCAAATACGAAAAATTGGTCTGCAAGGTAGAGGCAATCAATTCGCTTGTCAAGGGTAATAGCTTGACCTTCGAATCTTTCCAGCCTTGTGTTCCGTGTGTCGAAATACGCGAGGAACGAGCGAAGACCAGTTGCATTCTCACTCTCTTCAACGACAACCTTGTTTGAGAAAAGCTTGCGGAAGGTGTATGCCGTTGGGGTGGTGGGACTTTGAATAGCGATACAATAAGCCCATAACTTCCCAGTTACTTCTTCTAGGCTTTTAATTTGAGGCACATCAACCCCTGCGGCTAACTGAACATTCAGTATCTTGCAGAATGCGTTAGTGGAAGTGGCGGCATAAGTGTAAAGAGTCGGAAGTTCGTCTCCAAGGACGTCGTATTCTTTCACTTCAACATCAGTGGATTCGATCACCCCTCGTAGCTGTCGCCTTAATACAGTGAGAAGATACTGCTGAAGATCAGTATCTATCTCGACCTGAAGAGCGGTGAACTCGTATTTGTCAAGCATCTTTCGATGACTTGGTACACCTTCCTTTAATTGCCGAGTAATCAGAAAAAAGCGAAGATGATGTGTTTCACTGCTATCAAGTTCAGTGAGGAAATCAAGAAGACTAGGTGGTAGCTTGTTCTCCATTTACAGCAAAATATAGTTTTTGACCAATTTTTCGAAGAAGAATTTTATCGCCCTCTTCGAGGAAACGTTCTCGAATGATAACCGTCCCTGATTTGAGCTTTGGCTGAGAAGCGGGCGGGTTGGCTAATGTATCATCAAAATCAACCTCATAAAGAGAATATCGAAGATTTAACACAGGATTAATTAGTATCAGGGAGGAATTAACATATATAAAGTAAATAACGATTAGGAGAATTCCTATGGAGAGAGTGTCATAGAGCTGAGTGTAGTCTTGGAAGAGAAATGGAATGATATAAGTGCCAATGTAGCTAATGGCTTCACTATTCTTATTCCTTATGTCAACGACTATGGCAAGTACACCATTAGACTTCGTTGCTCTTTTCATCCTGTAAACAAAAATCAAGAGGCCGGTTGCGCCAGTGATGCCAACAAACAAAAGAATTGAGCTTAACCCGAACCGCGAAAGCCAAATTGCGAAGGAAGCAATTGATATTCCTCCCCAGTGAAGGTATTGGGAATTGTCTGAGACCTGCTTTAATACCATTAGCAGGAATAGGGGACTGTACGATGTCGCAAAAAGTGAGTAGCGGGGAGCGTGTCGTAAGACGTTTGTTCGTTTTCGCCTCATACCAAGGAGAACTCAAGGCAGAAGTTTACGCAATTCAGTCTCAATCACTTCTTGTGTTTTGGTGTTGGGCTTTTGCTTTTCAGCCCATTTGCGTCCCGGATGAATAACATCCCAAAGTGATCGCTGGCCTTCATATCTTCCACTCCCGGGATCATGATTACCAAACCCATCAAGATAGCGATTCCATAGAGGTGAGAATTGCTCTATCAGCAAGGTTTCTCCCAGCGGAATCCATATATCCTCAACGACCAAGTATCGGCAGCAGAAGTCATCAACTCTTAGGTTCGTTGTCTGCCGGATCGACTCCGCATGCTCATCAAGACGCTTATATAACGCCCGACCGAGATAGGGTCCGAGTATTCCACCCTTTCTGGCCCCTTTTGGAACAGCCTTTCCAACATATATTGGCGCACCATATTGATTTTTGCGATTCTTTTCACTGATGCGCTCGTACAGGGGAAAGTACCCTTCATAATAGAGAGCATAGATGCCTGCCCCGGAAAAAATCTCTGTCGGTGGCAGCTTCTCTACAGGACGCGTAAGCAGAGCCTCGGCAATACTTTCGCCGAGATTAAGTTTGTCGAGGGGGTTATACGGTTGCTCTTGGCGCATACCAGGGATCAAGACATGACTTAACGCTTTCAGCGACAATCTGAGCTAGCCCTACGGGCACAGCATTTCCAAGTTGCCGCATTATTTCACTCCAAGACCCATGAAACAAGTACTCGTCGGGAAACATTTGCAGCCGAGCGGCTTCACGTACAGTAAAGTAACGTATCCTTCCTCTCTCATCAACCAGCATGTTTTCTCCGCCGGGTACACCATGATCACCAGCCTTCAGCGCCTTAGCGGGAAGATCAATTGGGCTACCAGTGTGGCCAGAATAGCTGCGAGCACCCGGTATTAACAGGTGATTCGAAATGCTCTCATATCCCTCGGGGCGTGGTTCCGGCAAGTCACCGATAGCGTCGCGAACTGTTCTCCAGGGTAGCTTTCCATCATCTTCTAACTCCATTGCCTTTCGTGTCGGCTTAGGCGGCCGCCTACGTTTGGCAACCTTATGTCGTTCCCAATACTCCCCGGTAATCCACTGCTCTCGCCAAAGCGCTGTGGCGCTATGTGTTGGATTTGGAAAAGCCCACTCGAGACCTAGATCGTGTCTAAATCCGACTATTATTATCCGTTCGCGTTTTTGAGGAACGCCATAATCGGCGGCGTTCAGGACACGAAACACTACGTTGTAATCCGTCCGCTTACTAGCAGTAAGTGCTTTCTCAAGTCGAGTGAGATGTCCAAGCCATTCCTCGTTCGAACGGCGTTCGATCATAGGATAACTTAACTGTAGCAAAATATATTGGAGGTATTTCGTGAACGCTGTTCGTGCAAGTCCTCTTACATTCTCGATCACGAAAGCCCTTGGACGTACTTCTCGTATCGCCCGAACCGTTTCAGGAAACATATCTCTTGGATCGAGAAATGCACGGTGCTTTCCCCCAAGCGAGAAGGGCTGACATGGTGGTCCTCCACTTACTAAGTCAATGCGGCCCGCATATTCGGAATAATCGATCTCGCGTACATCACGTTGAAGAATTAGCCAATCCTTCATATCTCGAACACTGCGGTCACGATTGACGCGTAATGTATCGCAGGCGTGCTTATCCCATTCGATAACCGCCTTCGGCTTAAACCCAGCATGAGAGAACCCAAGCGATAGACCTCCAGCACCTGCGAAGAGTTCTATCGAATGGCGCTCAACCGAGAAATTTTTTAACTCTCTTTTCGACACGTTCGGTACTCACTAATTCACATTCCCAAATTACAAGACTCGACCAGCCCAGGCGCTTTAGTTCTAGCAGGGTGGCCTTATCGCGAACTGCGTTCGCTTCTAGCTTTGGTACCCAAAAATCAAGCTTTGACTTCGGCCACCTAGCGTTCTTGCAGCCTTCATGTCGGTGCCAAAAGCACCCATGTAAAAAAATAACTTTATTTTTCGAGTGAAATGTAAGATCCGGCTTTCCCGGAAGCTTGGTGACGTTGAGTCGATACCGGTAGCCCATCGAACTCACTATCCTTCTTAGTTTCATCTCTGGCTTGGTGGCTTTGCTCTTGACAAGTCCCATCCTTTTGCTGCGTTCCGCTGGGGAAAGAGTATCGACCATTGATGGCCGTAACCAGCAAAACTCTCGCATAGGTGCCCATTACCTTGTTGGTAATATACTAATAATTTTGCTCCTGCAAAAATAGATCAAGACATTCGTTAAGGTCATAGTGCCTGCCGCTATTCTCCAGAAATTATGCATTCTCGCCATTGCCTGAATGCAAATCTGATAAGAGCCGAGTACTACTTCCCGGGTTAATGGTCAAATACTTCGAAGAGCGTTAGAATTCTGCTCGACCAGCCGAATTTCTTGCTCCGTTCAGAATGACGCGAGTCGCTCTCTGCATCGACCCGCTACCCTTTACCCAATCCACTACCGACCCGGTCGTTGCGGACGCTGGGTCGGTTGCTGTCCCGAAGATGGCTGCTGCCGGGGCGCTTCGTTGCGCGGTTGTTGAGTCGGCTGTTGCCGTGGTGGTGGTTGAGTCCGCTCGGCCGGCTGCCTCGGAGGAGGAGGTGTGCGCTGCTGCTCCGGCCGTTGCGGCTGCGGATTGCTCTGAGGTGGATAGCTCCTCTCGGGAGGATTGCTCCGCGGTGGCGGCATAGTCCGTGGTCCCGGTTCATGCGGACGAGAAGGTCGCGGCGGGATCGGCGGCGGTGCCGGTGGATGATGTGGCGGATACGGTCGCGGCCAATGCGGTCCATGATGATGCGGCGGCCAGACAGGCCCAATCCTCCAGGGCCACCACCACCAACGCCACCATAGCCCGCGCAGGAATCTTCGATGCTCGTGATAGAGATCGATGCGTATCACGATATCACGTTGCCACGGATCCAGGTACGCATCATAGAGCGGATCGTATGCGAGCATGTGAGAAGCATAGCGTTGTTGGAGCGCGGCTTCCTGCTCCTCGGTCGCGTCGGGATGGGAGGCGAGCCAGCTTTCGAGCACGGCTCGATCGCGTGTGGCTTCGTCGTCCTGTTGCAGCATGAGCTCACGAATGCGGGCGGCTTGCGCTTCGGTGAGATGAAGCGAGTCGCGCCAAAGAGCGAGCTCCGCATCGACGCGCTGTTCGCGTGTGGCAAGCGTTTCCCGCTCGGGCGCTTCCTGCGCGGGCGCTATATTGGGCACGAGCGCAACCAAAGAGAGTGTGGTTGCGCAAAGAGCGATAGAGCAAACGAGTGAGAGAATGAAGCGAGTCTTCATAACCAGTGATGAACGGTGGCGCATGAGCGGGTGTCCTCGTGCTATTCGTTGCCAACACCTCGGTAGCCTCCGATAGCGCGTGCTCATGCGCCACGTTCAGGAAGAGAGGGAATATCCGTGCCCCAAGCCAAATGTGGCGATTGTCGCGCGCCGCGTGCGTGTTTTCACGGAGCTGTCACGCACGGGAGTAAAGTATTTTCGGCGGTAGGGGAGAAAAATTGCCGGAGGGATTGGGAGGGCAGATCGTGGGAGAAAAAGCCTAGGTTTGAATCACAAAACCAATGCGCTTTGATTCGCTCTTTTGCGGCGAAAGAAGTTTGCGAATATCGTTGAAGAGCTCTTCGAACATCTCCTCATGGCCATCGAGCCTCGCCGATAATTTTGATTCCACTTCGTCGAGCTTGCGTGCGAGATCCTGGGTCTCGGCAAGCAACTCTCGCATTCGTACAAATGCACGAACGACGAAGATACTCATTGCCACTGCTTTTTCGCTTTGGAGCACACTTGCCGCCATGATCGCGCCATGCTCGGTAAAAGCGATCGGATTCGTGCGTCTTCCGCCCCAACTTGAGGTCACAATTTGTGACTTCAAGTTTGTAACCTCTTGATTTGTAAGGTTATACAAGAAGTCAGGAGGGAACTTGCTCGGATTTCGTCGAACCTGCTGAAGGAGCACTTTCGTAGGTACTCCGTAGATTCGAGCAAGATCGACATCGAGTATAACTCGCTTGCCTCTAACAACATGAATTAGTTCGTGGATAGAGAGTTCTTCTGAATCTTTTTTCTTTCGCGGCATAGGAGGAGGTGCCTATCTTGAAGTATGCAAAATACGAAATTATTACCCTTCCGACATCCACTTAGCCATCGAGCTTTCGCGCAAGGTGCCGCGCTTGAGCGAGCGCACTTTCATCAGGTAGAATAATATCGGTGTGACGATAAGCACGTGGATCGCGCTCGTCAGCATGCCTCCGATCATCGGTGCAGCGATGGGTTTCATCACGTCGGAGCCGGTGCCGTTGGAGAACAGAATTGGCACAAGGCCGAGCATTGCAGTGGCGACGGTCATTAGCTTGGGGCGAAGTCGCAATGCGGCGCCGTTGATCGTTGCGTCGAAAATATCTTCGCGTGTAAGCGGCTTGCCATTCGCTGCGCGCAATTTGCGGTCGAGCGCTTCGTGTAGATAGACGACCATCACGACGCCCGTTTCGGTGGCGACACCATAGAGCGCGATGAATCCCACCCACACCGCGACCGAGAGATTCATCCCGAGCAGCGCGATAAGATAGACTCCGCCGATCAAGGCGAATGGCACACTCAACATCACAACTGCCGCTTCTTTCGCATCTCGTAATGTGAAGAGAAGTAACAAGAAGATGATGAGAAAGACGAGCGGTACCATGATACGCAGTTGTGATGCCGCATGCTGTTGCTGTTCGTATTGGCCGCTCCAGGAGAGTGTATAGCCGGTGGGAATGTGCAGGTTCTTCGCTAACACCGATTTCGCTTCACCGACAAAGCTTCCCATATCGCGGCCGCGAACGTTAAGATAGACGATCGATCTGAGGAGCGCATTCTCACTCGAGATCATTGGCGGGCCATCTTTTATTTCGACCGTTGCAAGCGCACCGAGTGGCACGTATTGGATCGACGTGATGAGTGCCGGCGAAAGAAGGCTTGTACTGTTCGTTTGTGACGTCGCGAGCTTTGCAGTAGGCATCGAAGATGGTGGAGTCGGTGAAGATGCACCCATGCCGGACATACCGTCTTCTGCATTCGAAGAATTGGTTGCCACGTTTGCACCGAGCGAAGTTGAACTCGGTATAAATTGATTTTGAAACTGTGGAATTGTTATCGGAACCGGCAACTCACGTAACGCATCGACCGATTGGCGATACGCGGGCGCATAACGGACTGTAACAGGAAAACGCGCGCGGCCATCGACAACAGTGCCGGCGCTTTCACCACCAACGGCCGTCTCAATTATATTATTAATGTAGGCCGGGCTTATTCCGTAGAGGTTCGCTGCTTCCGGTCTCATCGTTATTTCGAGAAACGATCCGCCTTGTACTCGCTCTGCAGCGACATCCGCAGCGCCTGGTACACCTTTGAGTAGACTTTCAGCATCGATGGCGAGGCGTTCGAGCGTATCGAGATTATCGCCGAAAAATTTAATTCCAAGATCGGTGCGCACGCCGGTCGAGAGCATGTTAATGCGATTGATGATCGGTTGCGTCCATCCGAGTGCGACGCCTGGCATTTGAAGTTCACGGCTAAGATCGGTAATGATCTTATCCTTCGTGATACCAGGCCGCCACTTATCGCGTGGCTTGAGCAGAATGATCGTTTCGATCATCGATTGCGGGGCCGGATCCGTTGCCGTCTCGGCTTTACCTACCTTGCCCAACACTTGCTCGACTTCCGGATAGTGCTTGATGATGGCATCCTGCGCTTCGAGAATGCGAGTTGCCTCCGGCATCGAAACACTCGGCACGAGCAGCGGCATGAAGAGCAGACTGCCCTCATCCAGAGGCGGCATAAATTCGGTACCGAGATTCAAAACGATCGGTATCGCAATGAGGAGTGCGAGAGCATTGATTGCGATCGCGGTTTTGCGATGATGCAAGGCCCACCGTAAGATCGGCAGATACAGCGTTTGAAAGAATCGCGAGACCGGATTCTTCTCTTCCGGTCGCATCTTACCTTTCATGAGCAGTGTCATGAGTACAGGCACCAGTGTAATAGAGACGAGCGCGCTTGCCATGAGCGAAAACGTCTTTGTAAAGGCGAGTGGATGGAAGAGCTTTCCTTCCTCGCCCGTCAGTAAGAAGACCGGAAGAAAGCTTACGACGATGATCAGGATCGAAAAGAAGATCGGGCGGGCAACTTGTTGTGCACTGCGTACGACTACTGCTTTGTAGTCGTACTCGATCCCTTCCGTTTCCTTGCGATGTTGTGCTTCCGAGAGGTGCCGATGTGCATTCTCTAAGAGCACGATCGATGCATCGACCAATACACCGATACCGATCGCTATTCCTCCGAGCGACATAATGTTCGATGTAATACCGAACAAGCGCATGAGAATAAATGCGATAAGCACCGAGACCGGAATCTCGATAACAATACGAAGTGCACTCGGCAGGTGAAATAGGAAAAGGAGTATGACGATCGTAACAATGATCGCTTCTTCGATAAGCGTGTGTTCAAGGTTCGCAACCGATGCTTCGATAAGTTCAGAACGGTCGTACGCTGGTTGGATCGTTACGCCCTTTGGCAGGCCCGGCGCGATCTCAGCAATGCGTTCTTTTACTCGGTCGATCACATGCTTGGCATTTTCGCCTGTGCGCATGACAATAATGCCGCCAGTTACTTCACCTTCACCGTTCTTATCGAGCGAGCCGCGACGGGGAAGCGGGCCGATCGTTACGTCGGCCACATCGCCAAGATGGATTACGACGCCATTTTGTGATGTGAGTGAAATAGATCGGAATTCCTCCGGCGAAGTAAAGTAACCTTGTCCGCGTACGAAATTCTCTTTGCCATTTATTTCAACAATGCGGCCACCCACGGCGTTATTCGAACGCATTACAGCAGTGGTAATGTCGGCGTTTGTAATGCCGTATAGCTGCAGCTTGTGCGGATCGAGATTGATCTGATATTCGCGCACATAACCTCCGACCGATGCGTCTTCTGCTACACCTTCGACGGATTGCAATTGTGGTTTGATAAACCAATCCTGAATGCTGCGAAGTGTACCGAGATCGTAGCCGTTACCTTCAACGGTATACCAGAAGACATGTCCTACGCCGGTGCCGTCGGGCCCCAATTGCGTAGTAGAACCGGCGGGAAGTGTGCCTTGAACGGTTGCCAGCTTTTCGAGCACTCGAGAGCGTGCCCAATAGATGTCGACATTATCTTCGAAGATCACATAGACGAAGCTCATGCCGAACATCGAAGTTGCGCGAACCGCTTTGACTTGCGGCAGTCCTTGCAAAGCGGTGACAAGTGGAAACGTCACCTGGTCTTCCACGATCTGTGGCGATTGCCCCATGTATTGGGAAAAAACGATGACCTGATTCTCCGAGAGATCCGGAATCGCATCGAGCGGAGTTGTTGCGATCGCCCAGGCACCAAGGACTGAGATCAAGACGAACAGTCCAAGGACAATAATGCGATGGCTTGCGCTCCAGGTTACTATACGTTCGATCATCGTTGGGTGGATTTTAAAAAGCCTGTGAACGGGAGGCAAAATGAGTGGCATAACCCGCTTCCGTTTGAAGCGGGTGCTTTACTCTTTTGCGCGAAGTCGAAATGGAGCATCATTTACGAGGCAGCTTCTCTATTTTGGATATCCGCGTGACGAGATAATTACCATCTTTAGAGGACAGCGTAAAAATTACCGAGTCGCCAACTGCAAGTCCGTTAAGCATCGATGCTTTGGCTATCGGATATCTCATTCGCATCGCCATCATGATGTGTGGAATAGTATTATGCGATATATCGAGCACCTTGGCCGATGTGTCGATCCCTTTAATGAGGCCACGTCCCTTTCTGGATCTATTAGGAGTTACGATAGAATGACTATTCGTTGTACCGAAAGTTATTGCAGCGGATGCTCCGATAAGAAGGAGCGTAAGGAGTATTACTGAGGCTGTTTTCATATGTATAGGGAGTTGATTATGAAATTAAGTTGCTACTGTTTCTGGATTGCAGTGATATCAAAATTTCCATTCGGCATCCGTGTGAGGGTAAAGCGGACAGCATCGTTGATCTGTACTTGCTTTAGAAATGCAGGATCGTTTGCCTTATAAGCCATTGTCATAGCGGGCATGACGCCCGGCACATTACCATGATCGAGAGTGATGGTCTGTTTGGCCGGATCGATCGCTCGGACAGTGCCGGTGCCTTCACCGGAATTCTTATTTCCGGTCTCGCCCATATTCATACCGGCCATCGGATTATTTTTCGTGAACTGATACTCTGCATCGACTAAGAAGGCCCCTTGAGCGGCAACCTCATCGCCAGCATCGAGACCGGAGAGGATCTGATAATAATTGTCTGATGATAGTGCTCCAAGCGTTACTGAATGAGAAGTGAAATTGTCGCCGCCATCATGCACCCATACGAAATCGCCTTGACCAGTTCGAATAACCGCGCTGGCAGGAATTGCTAAGGACCGCCCGCCCGCAATCGGTATTGAAGCATTAAATGTCATTTGAGGCCGCAATTTGCCCGATGCATTTGAAAGGGCAACACGAACGCGAATAGTCTTAGAAGCCGCGTCTTCTACCGGCGAAACAAAGATCACTCGGCCGGTAAACCGATCGGTGGGATAGGCTGGAGAGGTAATGCTGATCGACTCTCCATCGCGAATAAAGCGAATGGCCGACTCCGGTACTTGGATCTCAGCCCATACGGTCGATAGGTCAGCAAGCTGATAAATGCTGGTGCCTTCGTCAACGTATGCGCCTTCTTGTCCTAGCTTTTGAATGACAAGGCCGTTCGCTGGAGCGAGCATCAATATCGTATTTGCAACGGTGCCATCATCCTCGATGCGGCGGATCTGATCGTCCGTTAGTCCTAAAAGTTTTAATCGCTCCTTCCCAGCCCTTACGAGACCCAAATGCTGGCGAGTATGCTCGGACATCCCTTGCATGCCAGCCATCGTTTGTCCCTTCTCACCGCTTACAGCGATCAGGTATTCTCGTTCGGCATTGAGAATATCAGGCGAGTAAAATTCGAAGAGCGGTTGGCCTGCTTTAACATACGCTCCACTCGCAGCAACGAACATGTGTTCGATACGGCCTCGAGCGCGCGCAGCGATCGTATGCTGAGCAGGTTCCGGAATGGCGATCGAGCCGACCGCTGTGACCTCGCTCGAGAACTCTCGCGTTTCGACTGGTATAGTGGCGATTCCCGACCGCACGATCGTGGGATTCGACAGCATGACCATGGCGACCGAGTCTGCCGGCGTCATCGTCATCGAAGTTACAATGGTGGTCTTCGTTGTGATCTTATGTGGAGACCACGGCTTTAGAATAAGTAGAAGCGCTGCGATCACTATTACAATAGCGAGCACTCCAACGAACCAATAGTTCTTTGAGCGTGAGTTTGTCGAGGTGGTTGTTGTAGTTTCCATGCGTCACTTCCAGTCATTGATACTTGAATATTGCACGAGGTTTTGTCCGGTGAGGTATTCGATCTCGGCGAGTGTCTTGTTATATTCTGCCTCGAGCCGGTACCGATCGTGTTCGCGGTGAAGCAGATTCAATTCGTCCCGAAGTACTTGCTCGATCGTTGCCTTACCGTACGTGTAATTGGCTTGACTCGTCTTTAAGCTCATTTGTACCACCGGATATATGGTGTCTTGAAGTATGGCATACTCCCGTCGCAGTCCTTGTAATTTGGCGAGATTTGTTTTTAGATCGGCGTGAATGTCGAGCGCCGTTGCGCGCTCTTCTGCCAACTTCATCGTTCGCATAGCATTAGCTTCAGACGATGCTTCTTCACGCTGATCGCCATAATTGATCGGCAACTCGATGCTCAGCGTTGCCGAGACCATGTCCGATTGCGCCATCGGCATTGGCATGATGCCGAGCTGTGCCGCCGAAGGGCTATTGCTCGGATTCATAGGCGACGTTGCTAAGAGGGCGTCGCGCTGCATATATTGTAGGGAAAGATCAAAATCGGGGTACTTATTTAGTCGCGAGCGTTCGGACTGAAGCACTTGCTGATCAGCTTGTGCCCTCAATCCTGCAAGTTTGGGTCGAGCATGGGACGCAATGCTATCGAGGTCAGTGATGCCATAGGCTAATCGTGGCAATGCCATTTGAGTTGGCATCTGTAGGTTCGTTGGCGCTTTTCCGAGTGCTCGTTCCAGGTCAGCCTTTCGCATTGCGAGCGTCATCTGATCATCAACGATCTGCGTTTGAATATCTGCTTTTTCGAGTTCGAGATTTAAGATCTCCGATTGTGTTGCCGATCCCGTTGTAAGCTTCGAGCGCTCTGCTATAAGCAATTCTTCCAGCGAGTGCACGTGAAATTCATTGGTAGCGATCGAACGCTCGAGGTGGTAAATGTCGAAGTAGGCGAGTTTTATATCTCGGGCGAGCGTATTCTCCTGTTCGCTCATTGCAGTTGAAGCGGTTATAGTATCGACCGCCGCTATTTCGCCCTCGATCCTAAGCTTGCCCGGAAACGGGAATGACTGGCTGATGCCGATCATTTTCGCCGTCATCGGCTCTTCGGAAAAGCTAAAATTATTGGTGGGTAGATTCTCGATGCCGAGCATGAGCATCGGATTCATCAGCGAGGATTTCATTGCGATGCGATGCCGTGCGGCCTCGATGTTTGCACGCTCAACCTGAACCATGGGGTGCACACCGACCGAACCCAGCATTTGGTAAAGGTCGGATATGTCGGAATCTGCTGCTGTCTGGGCAACGGAATTTCTGCTTGCGACGCTGGCAAGTGCAATTACAATAGCAATCTTAAGTCTTATCATTCGAACTCATATTCTTTGGATGGCCAAGTCATCCTAATAATTAGTTAGCGATTTGCGGCTGCAAATAGCCGATAGCATCCGACGCAAATCGGTGCTACGTAATTAGTATGAGTCTATTTTAGATGCGGAAGATCGAGGTAAGGGCGCACTTCTCCAATGAGGATGGAGGAGAAGTCGGGGAGTGTGATCCGAAGGTTGTAGGTACTGTCGCGATCGGTGCACAAATGATTGCAATGACCGGAAGCACTTGATGAGGAAGTACAACAGTATGTTGGACCGGCTTAGCGAACTCGGATTTTACAGAAAGAAACTTATTGATCTTAACGCAGCAGGATTTGGAGGTTAAGGAAATGCCCGATGACGCTTTACGACAGTGCGTGCACATGTTCGACGTGGTCGTCGCCTGACGTTTACACACAACGCTTGCTATCGTCACGCCGGACGACGAGACGAGCATCGCGATCGCTAAGACTATGGCAAGAAGTTTCTTCACCAATCGGTATTAAACGATTTTTGGCTTAATAGTTTCCCCATGCTTTACCACCTGGCGTATAGCAGCAAAATTGGGCAGTTATCGGAGCAGAATAACGTTACATAAGTGTTTGTTATTCATGAAATATCATTGCTTCCGTGATATTTTAATAGAAACGGGGTTCTCTATAAGGGTCTATCCTTTCTCAAATTTTTTAACAAATGACCACGCGGCGTGAATTTTTGGCTTGGACGGGTAAGATCGCCATTGGCGGTATGGCTGGCCTTGCCGTTCTGGAGGCCTGCGAACCGACCTCATTCCCGAGTGCGGCGTCGAACTCGGTTACGCCGCCTCCGCCCGGACCCGATGGTCGTATTGGTATCGACGTTTCGGACCTGACCAGTTCTAATCCGGCAAAAATGGCGCCCGGTCTTACGGGTCCGGATGGAATGCCGGTGATGGTGACTTTTACCGGAGGAACGAGCTACTACGCGATGTCGATGCTATGCACGCATGCCGCGTGTGAGATCAATTCAAAAGCTTCGAACGGTGTGATCCCATGCGCCTGTCATGGATCGCAATATGATCTTTCCGGGAAAGTGGTGCAAGGTCCCGCAACCGCAAATTTGCACCAATATGATGGCGTCTACGATGCTGCCAACAAGCAGCTTCGTATTAAGTTAGTCTGAGAATGTGAGAGTGATATGAAGTTTCATCGGATATTTTGGAAAGTAGTGGTCGCTGTATTCGCAGTGCTATTTGTGCTTCGCGAAGCTGCGTGCGATTATACCGTATTGCCACCCAAAGGTGGTAACGGGATCACCGGCGGCATTAGCGTAAGCATTTCGCCACTCACCGATTCGATGGCGACGAGTACCGCCGTTCAATTGAAAGCGACGGTAAGCGGCTGGAAGAGTGACAGCACAGTTATATGGTCCATGTCGGACACAACCGGTACGCTGGTAGCGACAGGTAACAGTGCAACTTACATCAGTCCAGCGCATCTGAAAGCAAGCCCAACTATTGTTATCGTCCGGGCACAATCGAAAGAAGATACTTCGCGTTCAGGTTATTGCACGATCACCATTACATCCAGTGGTCCGATCGATACAAATATCAAGGTGAGCATCGTACTCACTCCATTTTCGGTTACGCTTCAGCCAGGACAAAGCCAGCAGTTTCAAGCAACGGTATCTAATACCGCAAACACCAATATATCCTGGAAACTTGTAAGCGGTCCGGGTACACTTTCGGCACAAGGCCTTTATGTCGCGCCAGCTTCGGTCGGCTCAAGTGCTACTGCTATCGTTCAAGCGACAGCGCAAGCTGATACCAGCGTATGGGCACAGGCAACGATCACGATCATGCCACCGGCAGATACAACTCCGTGCTTTCAATCGCTTATACTACCTATCATTACAAGTAATTGTACGATGAGTGGATGTCATAGTGCCGGCAGTAATGGTGACGCCGAGGACCTGACGACCTATTCCAGAATTATGCGCTACGTTCGTGCAGGTAGTGCCTCACAAAGCCGGTTGTATACTTCGATCACTGGTACCGGTGAGGACAGAATGCCCAAGTCGCGTCCGCCGCTTAGCCCTGATCAGATCGCACTTATTGCACGCTGGATCAATGACGGTGCGAAGAATACAACGTGCGACCAAGGGACGGCAGGATGTGATACGACGAATATTCACTACTCGAGTTTTGTCAAAGGGGCAATACAGAATTACTGTCTTGGCTGTCACTCAGGGCCGAGTGTTCCTTCATCGGGAGGCATCGATCTTTCAACTTATTCTGGTGTACAAGCCGTTGCCGCCAATGGGCAGCTTGTGGGTACGATCAGTAACATTTCTCCATATCCTCGTATGCCGCAGACAGGTCCTGCGCTCGATTCTTGTACCGTCGCAAAGATCCGAGCCTGGGTCAACCGCGGAGCACCCAACGACTAACGGTAGAGCTTTTCTCGCGTGCGATGATGACGTATCATCGCACGATTGCTTCTGATCGCGGTATTCTTTTTGCGGAAGACGACAACTTTTCTCCGGTTGCTGTCACCTTATTTATAACCCGCCTCAAAGGGAGGTCCGTTGCCAAGCGTGGAAGATCGGTATAACGAATTTTGGACCTTGGTCGATAGAGAGCGCCATCACGCCTGGCGCCTCTGCCGCATGCTGACCGAGAGTTACGACGATGCTCTCGACCTGATGAGTGAGACCGTCCTTGCAGCGCACCACAGTTTTCCCGCTCTCCGCGATACGCAGGCATTCCGAAAATTCTTATCGACGATCGCGATACGGATCCAGCGGCGTAAACGGTGGCGAAGGCGGCTTTTTGTGCCACTCGAACTGGCAAGCGAGGTTGTGTACGAAAACACAACGGAATCGTCGCACGACCTAAGTCTGCTGATCGATGCTCTTGGTCGGTTGCCGCACGCCGAGCGGGAGGCCATCGTACTCTTCGAGCTTTCGGGTCTTTCCATTAAAGAAATCCAGGAGATGCAGGGCGGTACGGTCTCCGGTGTAAAATCTCGTCTTGTTCGCGCGCGTAAGCGCTTACGGCACTTGCTTGTCGAAGAGCCGAGTGAACAAGAGCATGTCATTCCGCTCGTCCTGAGGCGGTTAGAGCTTGTGAATGTTCAACTTCAACAGCTATGAAATTCTGGACACTCGCTAAGCCCAAGAACACACGCTTCATAGCGTCGCATGAGCCCGATCTTTTTCAGCCGGCTCGTAATCTCACGTCGCCAGTTTCGATCGAGCGCCTAAAGGCGTTTGTAATTGAGGCCGAACCAAAGATCACCGCTAAGATCCTTTTGCGCCATCTGCTAACGGAGTTTCTTGCTCTTGGCTCGATCGCAGCGGTTGCATACACAACGCTTCGTGCGCCTGTGATCACGAGTGAGAAGCATCTTCGAACGTTCGCGGTTGCACAGCGGCTACAACCCTCGATGCCAGTACTAGCTTCGTCCATGCCACACGTTGGCGGGCGGACTTATATGACAACGGGGACTGCAGTGCACATTTTTAATCTGGCTGGAAAGGAGCCTGGACTTTTGCCAGTGGCCATGGTAAAGGAGGCCCCCGCAGTAGCTGCGGCGCAGTCACAAAATTATAGATCACTGAGAGCAGGTGAGTCTCTGGCGCCGATCAACCCGAATGTTACGCTGTTTGCCACTGCATCCGCCGGTGCGTATTTCGATCACCTCCGTATGCTGGTCGAGAACGTATCCGTAGGAATAAACGACGATTGGCGATACTACGCCGTCGGCTTCCGCTCGACGCGCGGCACGCATGACATTCAGGATTTTGCGGCGCATCATCCGGACGCATCCACCATTCCATGGAAGAGAAACGACGAAGAGCTGTATGCATCGATCGGCGCACGATTATTCGTTTCTGATTTTGAGATCCGGCTTGGTGCCGGACCCAGCTATTTTACTTCTTCGGTCACTTCGGTAGCCGCCGCAAGTGGCAACGTTCAGGCGCCTTCCGTCGCGCGTCTGTTCGGTATTGCAACGGAAGGATCGATCTCGTATACGATCGCTTCCCATCTCCAAACGACCGCAGGGGCCTTCGTGGGCTATTACGGTCAAAGCACCATCACCTCAGGAGTATCGATCGGACTTATGGTTACGCCGTAATCCTGGCCGTCAGTATTGCCTTTTTTACCGGTACCTCTTCGCCGGAGAGAACGACATGACTAATACAGGAGCCTCAAAAATTGGCCTCTATCTTTTGGACCGTCTTACGGACCGGTTTCCGGTCGTTATACCTCGGTTCTTTCAACGTACCTTTATAGGGCTGCTCGGCAGCGAATTCATTTTTCGCTTGGTGTGGTGGAAGTATCAGCGCCAATGGCGTTTGGCTAAGATTCGATCTGAGTATTCAATATCGAAGATACTGCTCATTGTTGATATTTGCATCGGCGACACCGTGCTCTGGGCTCAGTGCATGCGAGTACTTCAGTCGCATTTCCCGAATGCAGAGATTCACTACGCCTGTAATCGAACGGGTGGTGAACTCATTGCCGCAATGCCGAATGTAACGGTGCACAATATCATTCAGGGACAACGTGGAATGCCGACAGCGGTAGACCTCCAGGAGCTTAAAAATGTGATCGAGCGGGAGTCGTCTTCGCTGATATTCAATCTGTCGCCATTCATACCTCAGAAGACGCTTACGTACCGCCTTTCACGCCTTCGTGCATTTCAGATCTATGTTCCCTTTGCAGCTTACGTAACGAGAGCATGGAAGCGAGGAGGGGAGCGCCACGTTTCGTATTTATCCCGCCAATTCTTTGACTCCTTTCTCAACGCAGCAAAACATTCCGGCGGTGAGTATATAGAGAAAGAGCGGACGATAGACTTGAATGCAAATATGGTCTATCTGGATAGGGAATCGGTTTCAGCGGCAGAAAATTTTTTTGCAGACAATCAGATCGTTTCTGACTCTGGCGTCGTAATGTTCAATCCGGATGCAACGTCGGCGTATGGGCAAATGCCGTTCGATGTCCAGTCGCAATTATTGCGATCGATCGCACGCATGCCGGAAGTTTCAAAAGTTCTCATTGGTAAAGCCTACACGAGCAAAGGAATAGAAGAGAGGCTCCTTTCGAAGATCGCGCCGGAATGGAAGCATAAATTTGTACTCATTCCACACGTTCCGCTACCGGTTTATACGGCGATGATCGACTTGAGTGATATGTTCATTTCCAGCGATACCGGTCCATTGCACATTGCTTCGTGCTGGAAGGCGCGGTCGTTGGATGGCTCATCATTACGGAACAGAACGGCCGTCATAGCGATCTACGGCGCGACCGACTCCCGGATGTATGGTTATGATTCGTCAGCATCAGAACATACCCCGTCGAACCAATCGGCCCCCAGTCGCTCGTTTACAGCACCAGTACCCTGCCGGAATATTTCTTGTATTAATAAGTTTGGCAAGTCGTGTAGTCAGGTGCGGTGCTTCGATCGGCTGCCGGTAGATAGGGTTCTTATGTATATCTCCTCCTACTTTCAGTCTACAGACCGCCTTCGTGCCGGCCACGAAAGCGACGTGATCCCGTCCTCCGATCTTCTTTCTATCACTATTCCTGAACGTGTCTACACTACTTAGTACCGTTTTACTTTTCCTGTGTGTCTATATTCTCGGGTTTCTCGCCGCGATACCGGTCGGGGCGACGCAGATCGAGATCGCGCGGCGCTCGCTCGCCGGATTTTTACGGTCGGCCTTTGCGGTAGCGCTCGGTTCGATCTCGTCCGATCTTGTGTATGGCTCGATCGCTATGTTCGGGTTAGGCACATTTTTCCAGAATCCGGAGGTCGAAGCGATCTTCTGGCTCATCAATGCCGTACTCACTATGATACTCGGCATTGCGTCGCTTCGGGAGAGCGCTGAGGAAGAGGCGGAGCCGCCACTTACCGTAAATGTGCTGGATGTGCCGGTCGAATCACGGTCGAAAAAGAGGCGGCGCCTTCGAACGCAACCAGAGTATTTGAAAAAATCCAGGACTGCATACGTGGCGGGGTTTTCGCTTGCCTTCACCAACCCGATGATGATCGCCTGGTGGCTGCTAGCTGCACGTATCTTAAAGGATGTCGGACTTATACATGAGTTTGGCTTAGGCATTCGAGCAATGTTCGTACTTGCCGGTGTCCTGGGCATTGGATCGTACTTATTTCTGCTGGCGACGACGACATATCGTGCGCATAAGAGTGTTTCGAAAAAGCGGACGAAAAAAGTCACGCGATACTTTGGTATTGCTATGATCGTGCTTTCCATTTATTTTGTCGTTCGGGCCATTCAGGTCATTACGTCCAATGGTGGCGATGCCGGACTAAAATTAGGCGCAATAACTTCTATCATTCCGTCGTTTGCCGCATGAATTTTGTATCACGGTTACCGTATTGCTGTGATAGACCACGCGGCGGTGCATTACACTTTTCACACCAGTAATGAAAACACGAAGAGAATTTTTACTTGGCTTAAGCAAAGCCGCCGGGTCAGCCGCTTTGGGATATGCAGTTCTGCCGGTACTCAATAGCTGCATGCCGACCTCAGCGCCGCTTGAGCCGCAGTCGAATAGTAATCCTGTGGGACCGGACGGGCGGGTAGCGGTACTTGTTTCGGACGTGACACCGGCGAATCCCTATAAAGTAGCGCCGGGCGTTACCGGGCCCGATGGTATGGGCGTGGTCATCACGTTGGCGAACGGAGTGTATCATGCATTCTCACAACGGTGTACGCATGCAAGCTGCCCGGTCGATACAAGACTTGACTCCAATCGGGATATTCATTGCAGTTGCCACGGCTCTCTCTTCGCGCTGGATGGATCTGTCGTGCAAGGACCGGCAACGGCACCGCTTACACCATACGATGCCATCTACGATCAGGCTTCCCAAGTCCTTCATATTAAGTTAACGTAGCTGGATGCTTTAGAGCCGCACGCTTTCTATCACTTTTTTACTATGACGATTTTACCTTCACGATCGATGCCATCTCATAATACAGCGAGAGTATCGCGATCTTATCTCCAATACACCGGGGTTCCGGTCCTGTTATTAGTAGTGCTGGCGCTCGCCTTCGTATGGACTTCTCCGGCTAACGCTATCCCGCGCTTTTCTCTTCTTACGGGTACGCGTTGTTCGGCATGCCACTTCGACCCGCAGGGAAGTGGAATACGCACACAGCTGGGGTGGGAGACAATGAATGAGGTCGGGATTTTCAAGTGGCACGGCGAAGATACGTCCGGCAATTTGCCAACGAACACCATGTTCAATGGGCTCGTCATTCCCGGTGGCGATGCGCGATTCCAACTCGTTCGCGAATCGAAGACGCATCAGGAGTTGCTGATTCCCATGCAACTCTCCGGATCTCTTGCCATCATGCCAACCAAAGAACTTTCGGCTTACACCGATATCAATTTTGCAAGCATTTATGTGCGAGCGGTCCAGAGCCAAATGAACGATCTGTTCGGCACGACCAGCGCGCTTTATGCCGGTGAAACGGACTTCGATGCGGCCATTCAATATCAGCCTTCGGTCACCATGCCTTCGATCCGAGTTGGTATGATACAGCCTTCCATCGGCATTCGTCAGGACGACCATACGGAGTTTGTTCGTGAGGAAGCGGCGATCAAGGGAATTGCACTCATTCCACCTTATTAC
>Ga0209062_1002047_pt1 | contig 29479 bp, 33 predicted proteins | sample Coa_R2_2_FD_187158 | JGI IMG/M metagenome (GOLD analysis project Ga0209062, IMG submission 187158) | Surface soil microbial communities from Centralia Pennsylvania, which are recovering from an underground coalmine fire - Coalmine... | ecosystem: Environmental > Terrestrial > Soil > Unclassified... | reverse complement strand
AGGGCCCAGCCCACCTGACCGCCGGACAGGATGCGCTGGATATCTTCGAGCCTGTACCGCCGGTGCCCCGTCGGCAACCGGACCGGTATGAGGAGCCCCTGCTTCTCCCAGGCCCGAAGCCGGTTCGGGTGGACCCCCAGCCGTTTCGCCGCCTGGCCAATGGATAGCAGCTCCACAACGTGATGGGTAGCAAGAAGGATGCAATCCAGTCAGTTCAGTTAGATTTTCTGCAGCTGCTGCGGACCTCCCCCGGAGTCTTTCCGGAGGAGTTCTCCCCGGGCCCGGGGATGCCCTCTGGGCGGCAGGGCTCACCCCTCCCGCACCGAAGTGTATGGACGGAATGAGACCGGCCATCGCCGATCGGGTGAGGGAGTCCTCCGGGCGAGCCCCCCTCCGCGGGCGGGGGGTCCGGGGGGACCGCCCCCTGCGCCCGCCCGGGGAGGCGGCCTGACGGGACGAGCCGCCCATCCCGTGATCCCCGTGCGGTACCTCCTGACGGGCGTGCTCGTGGCCCTCCTCGCAGGAATCCCCGGGGAGGCCCAGGTGCCGGCTCCCCCCGGGACTCCCCTCGCCGTGCGCGTCACGGGGACGCCTGTGCTCCCGGACACCCTCCGGCTCGCCATCGCGACGGCCGCGCGGCTCGCCTCGGTGGCCCCGCCCTTCGCCCGGATCGAGGTCCACGGCACCCGGCCTCCGCTCGCCCCGCTGGCCGCGCCCGCCGACGCGACCCTGGAGGCGACGCTCGCCATCAGCCTGCCCGGCGCCCCGTCGGCGCGGCGCGTGGTCCCGGTCGCCGTCACGCCCGTCGTCCTCCCCTGGTCCGACGCGCAGGCCCTCTTCGTCAGCAACAGCCCGGAGACGCTCCCCTTCGGCAAAGTGCTCTACGCAGGCAGCCTCGCCCGGGCCCAGACGGTGCGGCTCCTCTACCACCACCAGAACGGGTCGCAAAGCCGCCGCATGACCATCCGCGTCGACCTGAGCAACCCTACGCGGTCCCCCGTGACCCTGTGGGTCACGGCGGGGAGCGGCGGCCCGTCCCCCGGGGAGCTCGCCGCGGGGCACGAGGCGGCCAAGAGCTTCCTCGAGCAGTACTGGGACCGGTCGGGCTTCGTCCTGACCCTCCCCCCCACCACCACGGTCCCCCTCCTCGTCCACGACCTGCCGCCGCGCGACATCGCGAGCGGCGTGGTGCAGGCGAGCCTCCTCGAGGGGGCGCACCTCAACGTGGAGGTGGTGGCCCGGGCGGAGGGCGAGCCCGAGCCGCCTCCCCTGAGCTTCGCCCCCGACGCCGACCTGGAACACCAGCGCGGCGCCTTCCCCCGGCCCCAGGTCACGCGGTCGCTCTCCTACACGGTGGGCGGTCCCGGGGCCGAGATGGTGCTCGGGGCCGACGCCGACCTGCTCCCGGAGGCCCGGAGCCGGACGCCGCTCCAGGGAAACTACGGCGTGACCTACTGGTTTGCGGTGGAGATCGCCAACCCCACCCTCCTCCCCGCCGCCGTGGCGCTCGTCATGCACGCCGACGGGGGGCCGGCCCAGGGGACGTTCCTGGTGGACGGCCAGGTCGTGGACGGCCCGCCGGTCCTCCCCCGCGCGCCCCGGATCCTCACCACCGTCCACGTGCCGCCCCTGGCGCGCCAGCTGGTCCGCATCGGGACCATGCCCGAGAGCGGCTCCAACTACCCCGTCCGCCTCACCCTCGAGCCGGCATGGTGACCGACGGAAACCGCCCCCGCCCCGACCGCGTCCAGGCCGCCCGCAGGATCGTCCTCAAGGTCGGGACCAGCACGCTCACCGGGGGAGGGCCCGCGCTCGACCCGCGGCGCCTGGCCGCCATCGCCGAGGACACGGCCGCGGCGGTCCGGCAGGGGCGCCAGGTGCTCATCGTGAGCTCGGGCGCCATCGTGACGGGGGCGGGGCTCCTGGGCCGGACGCTCCCGGTGCGCCGGCTCGCGGACAAGCAGGCGCTCGCCGCCGTGGGCCAGCCGGCGCTCCTCCAGCGCTACAGCGCGGCCCTGGAGAGGCTGGGCCTGCGGGCCGCCCAGGTGCTGCTGACCCGGCACGACTTCGCCAACCGCCGCCAGTACGTCAACGCCCGGCAGACGCTGCTCCGGCTCCTCGCGCTCGGGGTCGTCCCCGTCATCAACGAGAACGACACGGTGGCCACGGAGGAGATCCAGATCGGCGACAACGACACCCTCTCGGCGCTCGTCGCGAGCCTCGTGGAGGCCGACCTCCTCCTCATCCTCTCCGATGTGGACGGCCTCATGACCTCAGACCCGCGCCGCTCGGGCGGGGCCCGCCTCATCCCCGTGGTGGACCGGATCGACGCGGCCATCGTCCGGGCCGCCCGGCGCACGCCGTCGCTCCAGGGGGTCGGCGGGATGGCCACCAAGATCGAGGCGGCCCGCATCGCCACCGAGTCGGGCGTCGCCACGGTGATCGCCAGCGGGGCCCACAGGGGCCCCCTCGCGCGCCTCCTCGCGGGCGAGCCCCTCGGGACCCTCTTCCTCCCGGCGGAGCGCACCCCCTCGGCCCGGCGGCGGTGGCTCGCCTTCGGCCTCCCGGTGCGCGGCGCGGTCGTCATCGACGACGGCGCGCGCGAGGCGCTGCGCCGGGGCAAGAGCCTGCTCCCCCCAGGCGTCCTGGCGGTGGAGGGGACGTTCGAGGCGGGGGACGCCGTGGCCATCCGGGACAGCCGCGGGCAGGAACTCGGCCGCGGCCTCGTCAACTATCCCAGCCAGCAGCTGGCCCGGATCGCCGGCCTCCGGTCGCCCCAGGTGGCGGCCGTGCTGGGCTCGAAGATACGGGAGGAAGTCATCCACCGAGACAATCTCGCGCTGAGGAGTGAGCGTCCGTGAACCGGCCCACACCCGCGAGTCCTGCGACCCGGAGCGTCCAGGAGCAGGCGCGCGACGCACGGCAGGCGGCCTCGATCCTCCACCACACCCCCGACGACGCGCGGCGGGCCGCCCTCCGGGCCATGGCCACCGCCATCGGGGACCGCCAGGAGGAGATCCTCCGGGCCAACCGGCAGGACCTCGAATGCCTCACCGACCGCCCCGCGGCCTTCCGGGACCGCCTGACGCTGACGCCTCCCCGGATCGCCGGACTGGTGCGCGCCCTTCGGGAGATCGCCGAGCTCCCGGACCCCGTGGGCCGCGTCGTGGACTCCCGCCGCCGCCCCGACGGCCTGGAGATCCGCCGGATCCGCGTGCCCATCGGCGTCATCGCCATGATCTACGAGTCGCGGCCGAACGTCACGGTGGACGCCGCCGGGCTGTGCCTGCGGGCCGGCAACGCCGTCATCCTGCGCGGCGGGGCCGAGTCCCTCCGCTCGGACCAGGCGCTCCTCGGGGCGATCCACGCGGGGCTTGCGGCCGCCGGGCTCCCCCGGGCGGCGGTCACCCTGCTGGAGCGCCGCGACTACGACGCGATCCGCGAGCTCGTGGGGCTCCACGGCCTCGTGGACCTCGTCATCCCCCGCGGGGGCGAACCGCTCATCCGGTTCGTGGCGGAGCACGCGCGCGTCCCGGTGCTGCGGCACGAGAAGGGCGTGACCCACCTCTTCATCGACCGGTCGGCCGACCCCGAGATGGCCGTCCGGCTCGCCCTCAACGCCAAGACCAACCGCCCCAGCACCTGCAACGCCCTCGAGACCCTCCTGGTCGACCGGGAGGTGGCCGACCGGATCCTCCCGCCCCTCGTGGCCGCGCTCCGGGAGGCGGGCGTCGAGGTGCGGGGCTGTCCTGCGACCCGCGCCCACGTCCCGGAGGTCCGCCCCGCCACCGAGGAGGACTGGTCCGCCGAGTACCTCGACCTCATCCTCGCGGTGCGGGTCGTGGACGGGCTCGAGGGCGCGCTCGCCCACATCCGGGCCTACAGCACGGGCCTCGCCGACGGCATCGTGACCCAGGACAGGGAGCGCGCCGAGCGGTTCGTCCGCGAGGTCGACAGCGCCGCGGTCCTCGTCAACGCCTCCACCCGCCTCGTCGACGGAGGGGAGTTCGGGCTCGGGGCCGAGGTGGGCATCAGCACGAGCCGCCTCCACGCCCGCGGCCCCATGGGGGTGGAGGACCTCACGACCACCAAGTGGGTCGTGTGGGGGTCGGGCCAGGTGCGGGCCTAGCGCGAGGACGGAGAGGCCGGCGGGCCGGGCGGGACGGGCACGAAGGTCTCGGCGACCCCGGGGCCGCGCCACAGGAGGGGACGGCCGTCGAGGGTCCCCCGGAGCGTGGCCTCGCCGCGCAGCTGGAGAAACGCCTTCCCCGGCCGCGCGAGGCTCCCCAGCGCGTCACGGACACGGAGCGTCAGGGTCATGCGGTCGCGCCCCGAACCGGCTACGACGGTGACGCGCCCGGGCGCCTGCACCCTCCGGCCCGCGACTCGGGGCCCGGGGTGCCACCCGTCGTAGCCGATCCTCTGAATCGGAGCCGCGCCCAGGAATCCCCCACGCCCGCCCCTCTCGCCGGAGCCCCAGAGGAAGAGGACGGGGGGACGGCCGGCCGATAGCGACGCGCGGTCCGTGTGGAGCGCGCCGTAGAGCACGGCGCCCCCGGGACTTGAGGCCTCTCCCCACTCCCAGGTCACGCCGCGCCACGTCCCCCAGTTGTGGTCGTGGTACCCCAGGGCCCCCGCCAGGCGGTGCGTCACGCCCCGAAGGCGCACGGTGCCGCTCACCCAGCCCCGCACGACAGGGACGACGTACCCCGAGCGCACCCCGTCGGCGTCCATCTGGATGGGCGGGAGCCAGTAGCCCGGGGCGGGGACGAGCCGGAGGTCCAGCCACAGGCGCGGGTCCGCCACCGTGATCCGGTACGCTTTGCCCTCGACCCACACGCGGGCGGGACCGAGGCGCTGCGCGGCTGTGCGCAGGGAGAGGTCCCCCGGGCGCACGGGGACCGGGAGCGCCACGTCCAGGACGCCGTGGCCGGGCTCCCGCCACCGGAAGAGGACCGTCCCGCGCCCCTCTCCGCCGGCAAGGAGCGTCAGGTAGCCGTAGGCCCCCGAGGCCGGGTCCTCGAAGGTGAAGTAGTCCCACTCCGCCCAGTCCCGCCGGGGGCCGGCGGGCGCGTGGAAGTGGTCGATCCTGTCGTAGAAGGCGCCAGCGGGCGGGTGGAGCCACGCCTCGTCGCGGGGAGAGTCCCGGGCCTCCGGCACGGCGTCTGCGGCGCGGGCGGCGCGGTCGAGCGACGGGATCCCCGCCGAGGCGTCCGCGGGGAGGACGCGGCCCCGGAGGCGGACGTAGACGAGACGGCGGGTGAGCTGCGGGGCCACCGCGGCGATCTCCCCCCCAAAGCGCGGGCCCCGGAGGACGTCCCGGACCAGGAAGCCCGCGTGGGGGATGGTGAAGTACAGGCCGGTGATGCCGTTCACCTTGAGGACGGCGGGGTCCACCCCCTCGGGCAGGAGGACGACGTCGCCGCCGGAGGCCAGGTCGCGGTCGCGGGCCTGGACCAGCAGCGCGTCGCCCACCGAGAGGAGGGCGATCATGACCGCGACCCCGAGGCCGTAGCCGCCGAGCAGGAGGGCGGACCGCGCCGGCCGGTCGGCGAGCCACCTCCAGGCGAGGAGCCAGGGGACCCGGCTCACAGGATCGTCCCGTCCCGCATCCGCACCTGGCGGTCGGCGAGGGCGGCCAGGTCGGGGTTGTGGGTGACCATCACGACGGCGCGGCCGTCGCGGCTCACCTCCCGGAGGAGCTGGACGATCTCCCGGCCGGTGGCCTCGTCGAGCTCGCCCGTCGGCTCGTCGGCGAGGACCAGGTCCGGCGCGTTGGCGAGCGCCCGCGCGATGGCCACCCGCTGCATCTCGCCCCCGCTCAGCTGGCCCGGCCGGTGCCGGGCCCGGGGGAGCATGCCGACCCGGTCCAGGAGGGCCCGCGTCCGCTCGCGCCGGAGGGGGGCCGGCACGCCGGCCTCCATCATGGGCAGGGCGACGTTCTCCTCGGCCGTCAGCATCGGGAGCAGGAAAAACCTCTGAAACACGAACCCCACGTGCCGGAGCCGGAGCCGGGACAGCTCGCCGTCCCTCAGCTCCGACGTGCACCGGCCGAGGAGGGTCACCGCCCCCGCCGTCGGGAGGTCGACGGCCCCGAGCAGGTGCAGGAGCGTCGACTTCCCGCAGCCGCTCGGGCCGACGATGGCGAGGAACGCGCCCCGGGGCACCTCCAGGCTGACGCCCCGGAGGGCGCGGACGGTCCCCCCCGGCATCCTGTACTCGCGGACGACCTCGCGGGCCACGACCACGGGGGAGGAGGGCTCCTCCGGCGCGCCGGGCGGGGGCGCGGGGGAGCTCACGTCAGCACCTCGCCGTGCAGCGTCGCGGCGACGCCCAGCCGCGCGGCGACCCAGCCCGGGTAGACACCGGCCAGCGTGCCGGTCCCGAGGACGAGGAGGACCGTGCGGAGCGCGGCCATGGGGGTCAGGGTGAAGAAGTGCAGGTTCTCGGGGACGGCCGGGGCGCTCCGGAGGAGGGCGTCCAGGTCGCGGCCGATGAGGAGCCCCAGCGAGAAGGCCCCCGGCAGGCTCGCGAGGCTCAGGGCCACGCCCTCCAGGAGGACGAGCGCCGCGATGCGGCGTCGCGTCATCCCCACGGCCCGGAGGACGGCGATCTCCCCCAGCCGCTCTCCAAGGGAGAGGGTCACGATGGCGGTGATGAGGAGGAAGGACACGAGCAGGCTCGTGGTCCCCAGGATGAGGGAGAACTGGGTGAAGTAGGTGAGGCGGCTCCCCGCCCGCGCGAGGAAGCCGCGGATGCTGAGCGCGTCCGCCCCCTCCGCGTGGGCGTCGATCCAGCGCACCAGCTCCTCGGCCCGCGCGGGATCGCTCATCCGCACCAGGATGAGCGACGCCCCGCCCACGGGGCGTCCCTGGATGCGCCGGAGGTCGCGGAGGTCGATGGCGAGGGACCGCTGAGCGGCGAGGTCGAAGAAGAAGTCGCCCACGCCCACGACCCGCGCGACCTCCGGGGCGCCGCCCGCCGCGGGGGCCGGCCCGGCCGACCGCGCGAGGAGGAGCGTCTCCCCCACTCGGACGCCATCGAGCGTCTCCATGAGACGGTTCACCACGACGGGGACGGGCCCGCTCTCCGGGGACGATCCCCCAGGCGGCAGGTCGCGGCCCCAGAGCACCGCGTACGCCCCCGACCCTCCCCCGGGCACACCCAGGGCGAAGGAGGGGACAAGACGCGTCCCCGCGCGCACGTAGAGGTTCGTGCCGACGACAGGGATGGCCGCCGCCACCCCCGGCCGGGCGGCGATGGCGCGCGCGAGGGCGACCCCGTCGGGGATCTCCACGTCCCCGCTGAAGGGCAGCGTGCCGCGGGGGACGACGCGGACCGCGAAGCCGAGACGGCTCAGGACGGCGCCCAGGCTCGCCTGGAGCCCCCCCGCCAGCATGCTCATGTCGAGGAGGAGGGCCCCCGTGACGCTGAGCCCCGCGAGGACGAGGGCGGTGCGGGCGGGTGATCGGAGGAGTCCGCGCAGCGCGAGGAACACGAGCGACGCCACGGGTCCTACCGCCCCACCTGGTCCAGGGGAGGGCGTCCGAGGAGCCGCCAGGCCACGAGCGCGCCCGTGGCGATCCCGAGGATGACGGAGAGGACGAGCACCTCCCCGACGAGCTCCGGGGTCACCCGGGAGAAGACCAGCTCGGTGTCAAACGCCCTCCTGTAGTAGAGGTTGATGGAGAGCGACAGCACAAACCCGAGCCCCACGCCCGCGAGGCTGCCGGCGAGGGCGACCCCCGAGGCCAGGAGGAGGACCGCGCCCGCCACGTGGCGGGGCGCCACGCCGAGGAGCCGGAGGACGCCCACCGGCCGGCGCAGCTCCTCGCCCCTTAGCGCCATGAGGACGACCAGGAAGACGCTGCTCGCCAGCACGGCGACCACGCTGATGGCCCGGTGGAAGCGGGCGATGACCTCGAAGGTGCTGGAGTTCCTCCGCGCGAGGTCGCCCGACGTGTAGGCCCGAAACCCGAGGGACGCGGCGTTGAGCCGCGCCGCCACCTCTCCCGCCGCCCCGGGATCGCGGAGCCGCAGGACGATGCTGTCCACCTCGTCGGCGCCGCCGAGGAGGTCCTGGAGGTCAGGGAGGTGCCACCGGAGCTCCACCCGGCGGTCGGTGACCTCGGACGGGTAGAGCACGGGCCGGTAGACCTCCTCGACCCGCACCCGCCGCCACGGGCCCGCCGGCGTGGGGGCGACCTCGAGCGTCGCCCCCGGGCCGAGCCCGAGGCTTCGGGCCGCCCGCTCGCTCACGGCCACCCCGGGGAGCGGCCCGGCCCGAAGCGGGGCGCCCGGGCCGAGCACCAGCCCGAGGAGGAGGACCAGCGCCAGGCGGCGGAGCACGGGCGCCCTCCCTACCGCTGCGTCCGGCGCTCGAGGACGGCCCGGAGGGCCCCGGCAAGCCGGTCGTAGGTGGCCGTCAGGTCCTCGGGCAGCACCTTCACCTCGCCCAGGACGGGCATGAAGTTCGTGTCGCCGACCCAGCGCGGCACCACGTGGACGTGGAGGTGGTCCTCGATCCCCGCGCCGGCGGCGCGGCCGAGGTTCAGCCCCACGTTGAAACCCTCGGGGTGGTAGACCTCCTCCAGCGCCTCCATGGCCGCGGTGGTGAGGTGGAGGAGCTCCAGCCCCTCGTCGTCCCCCAGCTCCCCGAGGCGGGCGACGTGGCGGTGGGGGACGACCATGAGGTGTCCTGGGTTGTAGGGGAAGGTGTTGAGGATGGCGAACACGCGGCGGCCCTGCACGAGGATCCGGTGGTCGCGGTCCCGGCCCTCGCGCGGGAGCGTGCAGAAGATGCAGGCCCCCCGGGGGGGAGACGTGATGTACTGGAGCCTCCACGGGGCCCAGAGGTACTTCACCCGGCCCGACTCCGCTTGAGGTACTCCAGGGCCTGCTGGGCCGCGGCCTGCTCGGCCTCCTTCTTGCTCCGGCCCCGCCCCTCGCCGAGGACGCGCCCCGCCACCTCCACCACGGCCACGAAGTGGCGGTTGTGCTCGGGACCCTCCTGGCCGGTGATCCGGTACCGCGGCAGGCGCCGCTCGCGCTGCTGGACGAGCTCCTGGAGCTGGCTCTTGTAGTCGCCGCCCCCGGGCTCCTCCAGCCGCGCCAGGTCCTCGGAGAACCACCGGGTCACGAAGTAGTGGGCCACCCCGTACCCGGAGTCGACGTACACGGCCCCGATGACGGCCTCGAGCGCGTCGGCCAAGAGGGACGCCCGCGTCCTGCCCCCGCCCTTCTCCTCCCCCCGGCCGAGGACCAGGTAGCGCCCCAGGTCCATGGCGCGCGCCACGCGGGCGAGCGGCCCCTCGCTCACCACGGCGGCCCGCAGGCGCGCCAGGTCGCCCTCGAGCCGCGTGGGGAACAGGCGGTACAGGTGGTCGCTGATCACCAGGTTCAGGACGGCGTCCCCCAGGAACTCGAGCCGCTCGTAGTTGTCGCCGTGGCGGCTCCGGGCCTCGACCCCGGCCGACCCGTGGACGAGCGCGGTGTGGAGGAGCGTCCGGTCCCGGAACCGGACCCCCAGCCGCATCTCCAGCTCGGCCAGCTGGGCGTCCCGCTCGGGCGGGAGGGCGTCCGTGCTCACCGGGGCCTCCGGATCACGAGGGTCGCATTGTGCCCGCCGAACCCGAAGGCGTTGGACATGGCCGCCTCCACGCGGACGGCCCGGGGGGCGTTGGGGACGTAGTCCAGGTCGCAGTCGGGGTCGGGCACGTGGTAGTTGATGGTGGGGGGGACCACCTGGTGCTCGAGGGCGAGGGCGCAGGCGACGAGCTCCACCCCGCCCGCCGCGCCCAGGAGGTGCGCGGTCATGGACTTGGTGGAGCTCACGGGGATCCGGTGGGCGTCGGGGCCGAAGACGCGCTTGATGGCGAGCGTCTCCAGGCGGTCGTTGTAGGGCGTGCTCGTGCCGTGGGCGTTGATGTAGCCGATCTCGGCCGGCTCCATGCCGGCGTCGTCCAGGGCGCGCTGCATGGCCCGCGCCGCCCCCTCGCCCTCGGGGTCCGGCTGGGTGATGTGGTAGGCGTCGGCGCTCGTGCCGTAGCCCACCACCTCGGCGTAGATGTGGGCCCCCCGCCGTTCGGCGTGCTCCCACTCCTCCAGGACCACGACCCCGGCGCCCTCGCCCATGACGAAGCCGTCCCGCGTCGCGTCGAAGGGGCGGCACGCCTTCTCGGGCTCGTCGTTGCGGGTGCTGAGCGCCTTCATGGTGCAGAAGCCGGCGAGGCTCAGGGGGGTGACGGCCGCCTCCGTCCCCCCGCAGATCATGGCGAGGGCATCCCCCCGCTGGATGATGCGGAAGGCCTCCCCGATGGCGTGGCCCCCGGTGGCGCACGCCGACACCACCGAGAAGTTCGGGCCGCGGGCCCCCACCAGCATGCTCACGATGCCCGAGGCCATGTTGATGATGATCATGGGGACGAAGAAGGGGCTCACCCGGTGGGGCCCGCGCTCCAGGAGGACCCGGTGCTGCTCCTCCCACGTCCGCGCCCCCCCGATGCCGGTGCCGATGATGACGCCGATGTCGTCGCCGTTCCTGCGGGTGATCTCGAGCCGCGCGTCCTCGAGCGCCAGCCGCGTCGCCGCCACCGCGAAGTGGACGAACCGGTCGTTCCGGCGGACCTCCTTGCGGTCGAGGAAGGCCGAAGGGTCGAAGTCGGGGATCTCCGCGGCGATCTGGGACTCGAAGGGGGAGGGGTCGAAGGATGTGATTCGGCGCACCCCAGACCGCCCCTCCAGCATGGCGGTCCAGAAGGCGTCCTTGCCGATCCCGATCGGCGTGACGACGCCCATGCCCGTGATGGCGACCCGCTTGGCCATCCCCCGCTCCCCCGGCCCCCCGGCGCCCGCGCGCGGCCCCGGGGACGGCCGCCCCTCGGCCGCGGAGCCCCGCCCCGTGCGGCGCTACTCCGCGGGAGCCTCCACGTGGCTCTCGATGTACTTGACCGCCTCGCCCACCGTGGCGATCTTCTCCGCATCCTCGTCCGGGATCTCCAGGTCGAACTCCTCCTCGAGGGCCATGACCAGCTCCACGACGTCCAGGGAGTCCGCCCCGAGATCCTCCACGAACTTCGACTGGGGAGTCACCTGGTCGGGCTCCACCCCCAGCTGCTCGACGACGATCGCCTTCACGCGATCGAACACCGGTGCCATGCGACGACCACCCCCTGAGTGTCTACCGCATCACCAGGCCGCCGTCCACGTTCACGACCTGGCCGGTCACGTACGACGCATCCTCTGAGGCCAGGAAGGCCACGACGGCCGCGACCTCGTCCGGCCGCCCGGTCCGGCCCATGGGGATCTGCTCCAGGATCCGGGCCCGCTGCTCCTCCCGGAGGGCTGCGGTCATCCCCGTCTCCACGTACCCCGGGGCCACCACGTTGACGGTGATCCCCCGATCCGCCACCTCCCGCGCCACGGCCTTCGTGAACCCGATCACCCCCGCCTTCGCTGCCGTGTAGTTCGCCTGGCCGGGGTTCCCAACCTCCGCCACCACGGAGGCCACGTTGATGATGCGGCCCCAGCGCTGGCGCAGCATCTCGCGCAGGGCGGCGCGGGTGCAGTAGAAGGTCCCGTGGAGGCTCACGGAGACGACCGCATGCCAGTCCTCGTCGCGCATGCGGACGAGCAGCGCGTCCCGCAGGAGGCCGGCGTTGTTCACCAGGATGTCCAGCCGGCCGCGCCAGCTGGCCGCCTCCTGGCACAGCTGCCGGCACCCCTCGGGCGACGTGACGTCGGCCTGGAGGAGCCGGGCCTCGCCCCCCGCCGCCTCGATGGCCCGCACGGTCTCCTGGGCGCCCTCCACGTTGCGGCCGTAGTGGACCACGACCGCCGCGCCCTCCCGGGCCAACCGCAGCGCGATGGCGCTCCCGAGGCCGCCCGAGGCGCCGGTGACGAGGGCCACCCGCCGGTCCGTCCCCATCTCCCTCACAGGCGCCGGGTCCCGAGGATCCCCAGGGCGGCCTCGCGGGACGCCCAGTCCTCCACGTGGCACACGTCGGCGGGCACGGTGCGGCGGATGAGGCCGCTCAGGGTCGTCCCGGGCCCCACCTCCACGAAGAGCCGCACGCCCGCGTCGTACATGGCGCGCACGGACTGCTCCCACAGGACCGGCGAGGAGACCTGGCGGAGCAGGGCGCGCCGGATCTCGTCGGGCTCCCGCACCGGCGCGGCCGAGACGTTGCTGAACACCGGGAACCGGGCGGGCCGGATCGGGATCTCCTCGAGGACGGGGACGAGCCGGCGGGCGGCGGGCTCCATGAGGCTCGTGTGGAAGGGCGCGCTCACGGGAAGCGGGACGGCGCGCCGGGCGCCCCGCGCCCGGGCCAGCTCCACGGCGGCCCGCACCGCCGGGGCGTCCCCGCCGATCACCACCTGGTCCGGGCCGTTGACGTTGGACACCTCCACGACGCCCAGGTGGCCGGCCTCGCGCACGACCGCCTCCACCCCCTCGAGCCCGAGACCCAGGAGGGCCGCCATCATCGTGTCGCGCCCCGCACACGCGTCCTGCATATAGAGTCCCCGCAGGCGCACCACCCGCGCCGCGTCCTCGAGCTCGAGGGCGCCCGCGCACACGAGCGCCGTGTACTCCCCCAGGCTCAACCCGGCGGCACAGGCAGGCTCCAACGGGACCGTGGCCAGACACGCGAGGCTCGCCACCAGGATGGCGGGTTGCGTATTCGCGGTGTGCCGGAGGGCCTCCTCCGGCCCCTCGCGGCACAGCCGGAGGAGGTCGAAGCCGACGGCGTCGCTCCCGCGCGCGAACACCCGGCGCGCCTCGGGGCAGCGCTCGGCCAGCTCGACGCCCATGCCCACGTACTGGGCGCCCTGTCCGGGGAAGACTGCGGCGACGGCCATCTCCACGCCCGCGTCGGTCAGCGGGGCTCCGGCCCCGGGCTCCCCGTCACTCGGCTGAAAACCCCTGGGACACGGCCAGCTCCGCCAGGCGGCCCACGTCGGCCCGGATCGCCTCCACCATGCGGGACCGCACCGACTCCGCCGCGAGCGCGACGGCGTTGCGGATGGCCTTGGCCTTGGAACTCCCGTGGCTGATGATGCAGATCCCATTGACGCCCAAGAGCGGCGCCCCGCCGTACTCGGTGTAGTCCAGGCGCCTGGCCAGCGCCCGTAGACGCGGCGTGGCCAGCGCCACCCCGAGCCGCACGAGGAACCCCCGGCTCAGCTCCTCGCGCAGCAGGGTGAAGATCCCGAGGGCCAGCCCCTCGCCGAACTTCAGCACGACGTTGCCCACGAACCCGTCGCAGACGACCACGTCGGCCTGCCCGGTGAAGACCTCCCGGCCCTCCACGTTGCCGATGAACCGGAGCCCCGAGTGGCGGAGGAGCTCGGCGGCGCGGATGACCACCTCGTTGCCCTTGGTCTCCTCCGCCCCGTTGCTCAGCAGGCCCACCCGGGGATCGGGCACGCCGAGCACGCGGGCGGCGTACACGCTCCCCATGACGGCGAAGTGCAGCAGGTGCTTGGGACGGCAGTCGACGTTGGCGCCCACGTCGACCATGATGGCCTGTCCCCGGAGGGTGGGGAGGACGGCCGCGATGGCCGGCCGGTCGATCCCCTCGATGCGGCCGAGGGTGAGGAGGGCCGCCGCCATGGCCGCGCCCGTGTTCCCGGCGCTCACCATGGCGTCCGCCTCTCCCCGGCGGACCAGGTCCACGGCCACGAGGATGGAGGCGCGCCGCTTCCGGCGCAGCGCCATCGCCGGGGCCTCGGCCATCTCGATGACCTCGGGGGCGTCCTCGATGCGGACGGACGCGCTCCCCGCCTCCGCGGCCCGCAGCTCCTCGCGGAGCCGCCGCGCCGGCCCCACGAGGATCACTTCCACCCCGAGGTCGAGCGCCCCGCGGACCGCGCCGGCCACGATCTCGCGGGGGGCGTGGTCGCCCCCCATGGCGTCGACCGCCACCCGCAGCGTGGGGCGCCCGTCCTCCACTCCCGCTCCCCCGCGCGACCGCCTACCCGCGGGACTCCTCGGCCGTCTTCACGAGGACCACCTGCCGGCCGTTGTAGTACCCGCACGTGGGGCACACGCGGTGCGGCACCATGCGCGCGTGGCACTGGGGGCACTCCACCAGCGTGACAGGGCGGGACCGATAGTGCGCCCGCCGGGCCGCCGTCCGCGCCTTGCTGAACCTCCGCTTCGTCAGTCCCATCGCTCACGTCCTTCCTGGATCCCCGAAGGGGCCGCGGACCGCCAGCAGGTCCCCGAGCGGCGCCAGCCGGGGATCGATGTCGTCCTCCGCGCAGCTGCAGCGGACGCGGTTCCGGTCCGCCCCGCACCGCGGACACAGCCCCCGGCAGTCCGCCCGGCACCGGGGGGCCAGGGGAAGGGCCAGGAGCACGTTTTGCCGGACCACCTCGGTCACGTCGATCACGTCCCCGGGCTCGAGCGGGGCGAGGAAGTCCCCGGCGGAGAGCTCCCGCTCCGGGGGAGCGACCTCCTGCTCCCCGGGCGCCGGCCGGTAGAACTCCTCCCGGAGCTCCACCTCCAGGGGGTGCTGGAACCACTCGAGGCACGCCCCGCACACCAGGTCGGCCACCGTGCGGACCGACCCCGTGAGGCACACCGAGTCCTCGGTCCCCGTGAGCACGAGGGTCCCCTCGACGAGGCCCGAAAGCCGCACGTCCTCCCCCGGATCGTCCAGACGCTCGGAGAAGAGGAGCTCCTGGACGACGTCGGGATGGCCGATGACGTCCGTGACCGTGATCCGCACGCGACACCCGTCCTGCACGACGTGTGCCCGGGCGAACCGCGCCGGGCACACCACGTGATTATACGGAGGCCATTTTTTCGTTGTCAAGGGACGGGGCCCGCTGGGCCTCCTCGCCCGCCCGGGCGGGAGCCCGGCCCCGCTCCACGAGGATCGCCTTGCCCCTGCGCACCGCCCCCAGGATCCGGGTGACCTCCTGCTCCAGCCGGTCCAGCACCTCGAGAGCGTACTGGTCCGCCCCGCGCCGCGTCTCCTCGGCCTCCCGGGCCGCCTCCTCGCGCAGGTGGCGGAGCTGGAGCTCCGCCGCGCGGGCGAGCGGGCCGTCCTGCAGGGCGCGCCGGGCGCGGTCCTCGGCCTCCAGGACGATCCGGCGGGCCTCGTCCTGGGCGCGCCGCAGGACCGCCTCGGCCTCCGATTGCGCCCGCGCCACCTGCCGGTCCAGCTCCTGGGTGAGGAGCGCGCGCAGCTCGGCCACGAGGCGGCGCATCTCCACCTCCCGCGCCGCGCGGCGCGGCCCGAACAGCGCCCCCGGGGAGGCCAGCAGGCGGTCCAGCCGGTCCAGCAGGTCGAGCAGAGAAGCGCTCGGTGTCGTCATCGGCTCACCTTCCTCGCGGATCGGCCGACCTGCCGGAGCCGCCGCTCCACGGCCGGCGGCACGAGGCCGGCGACCGACCCGCCGAACTGGGACACTTCCCGGATCAAGGTGGAGCTCAGGTAGGCGTACTCGGGGCTCGTCATCATGAACACGGTCTCGATGTCGGGCTCCAACCGCTTGTTCATGGCGGCCATCTTCAGCTCGAACTCGAAGTCCATCATGGCCCGGAGGCCCTTGACGATCACCCGCGCCCCGATCCGCCGGGCGAAGTCCACCGTGAGGCCGTCGAAGGCCTGGACCTCCACCCCCCTGTAGCCGGCCGTCGCGCCGCGGAGCATGGACACCCGCTCCTCCGCGGAGAACATCGTCCTCTTCTCAATGTTTGTGGCGACCCCCACCACGACCCTGCCGAAGACCCGGCGGGCCCGGAGGATGATGTCCATGTGCCCGTTGTGGACGGGGTCGAAGCTCCCCGGGTAGAGGGCTGTCGCCCGGTCGAGCCGCGCCATCAGGCGCCCTCCTCCCCGTAGAACCACAGGGCCGTCTCCCCGTAGCGCGCCGTCCGCACCCGCCGCAGCCCCGGGATCTCCCCGGGATCGTCCCGCCAGTGCCCCTCGGCGACGATCACGCCCCCGGGGGCGAGGAGGCGGGTCGCCGCGAGGAGCCCGAGGCACCGCGCGAGGAGCCCCTGGCCGTAGGGAGGGTCCAGGAGGATGACGTCGAACCGCCGCCCCTCGGCGCCGAGCGCGGGGACCTCGGCAAAGACGTTCCCGCGCCGGACCTCCGCCCGCTCCCGGAGCCCCTCCCTCTCGAGCTCGCCCCGGAGCGCCCGGACCCGTCGAGGGTCGCGCTCCACGAACACCACGTGCCGGGCCCCGCGTCGTAAGGCCTCCATCCCGAGCCCGCCCGTCCCCGCGAAGAGGTCCAGCACCTCCGCCCCGGCGAGCCGAGGGGCGAGGGCGTTCCCCACCGCCGTCCTGACGCGGCCGGACGTGGGGCGGAGCCCGCCGGGCCGCCCAGCCTGCCGGGGCGTCCTCCCTCCCGTGGCGACGGGCGGCCCCATGTGGTCAGCCCACCTGGGCGTTCTCGGCCGGAGCCGCCCCGAACCGGGCCCGGAGCGCCAGGGCCAGGCCCCGGTGCTCGGGACGCCCGAGGGCGGGATCCTGCGCCACGATGCGGAGGGCCTCCTCCCGCGCCCGCTCGACCCACCGGTGGTCCCGCAGGAGGTCGGCCACCCGGAAGTCGCTGATGCCGTGCTGGCGCCGCCCGCCCAGGAGCTCGCCCACGCCCCGCAGCTCCAGGTCGCGCTGGGCGATCTGGAACCCGTCCGTCGTCTCCACCATGACCCGCAGGCGCGCCCGCGCCTCCTCGGTCCGCGGGTCGGCCACGAGGATGCAGTAGGACTGGTGGGCCCCGCGTCCCACGCGGCCCCGGAGCTGGTGGAGCTGGGCCAGCCCGAAGCGGTCGGCGTCCTCGATGACCATCACCGTGGCGTTCGGCACGTCGATGCCGACCTCGATGACGGTCGTGGCCACGAGCACGTCGATCTCGCCGGCGCGGAGGGCCTCCATGACGCGGTCCCGCTCCTCCACCCGGAGGCGGCCGTGCACCACCTCCACGCGGAGCCCGCGGAGGGGACCCTCCCGGAGGCGGGAGGCCAGCTCCGTCGCGGCCTCGGCCTGGAGCTTGTCGGACTCCTCGATGAGGGGGCAGACGATGTAGGCCTGCCTCCCCTGGGCCACCTGCGCCCGCACGAACTCGTACACCTTGGGGCGGAGCTGCCCGGCCCGGTGGACCGTCCGGATCGGCGACCGCCCGGGGGGGAGCTCGTCCAGGACCGAGACGTCGAGGTCGCCGTAGAGAGTGAGGGCCAGGGTGCGCGGGATCGGCGTGGCCGTCATCACCAGGACGTCGGGGCGCTCCCCCTTGCGGCGCAGCGCCGCCCGCTGGGCCACGCCGAAGCGGTGCTGCTCGTCCACCACCACGAGGCCCAGGCGGTGGAAGGCAACGTCCTCCTCGATGAGGGCGTGCGTCCCCACGACCACGTCGGCGCGGCCGTCGCTTGCCCGCGCCAGCGCCTCCTGGCGCTCCGCCCGGGGGAGGCTCCCGACCAGCAGCTGCACGGTCACGCCCAGGGGCTCCAGCAGCCGCCGGAGCGTGAGGTAGTGCTGCTCGGCCAGGATCTCCGTGGGCGCCATGAGGGCCCCCTGGGCGCCCCCGCCCACGGCCCGGAGCAGCGCCGCCGCCGCCACGACGGTCTTCCCCGAGCCCACGTCGCCCTGCAGGAGGCGGTTCATGGGGTGCGGTCCGTCGAGGTCGCGGAGGATCTCGCCGAGGACCCGCCGCTGCGCCGCAGTGAGCCGGTAGGGGAGACTCCCGAGGAAGCGCGCGAGGAGCGGGCCCGCGTCGCCGTAGGGGACCGCCCGCGTCTCCGCCGTCCAGGCGGCCCGCTGCCGCAGGACCAGCAGCTGGAACAGGAGGAGCTCCTCGAAGACGAGCCGGTTCCGGGCGGTCTCCCAGGAGGGGAGGCTCTGGGGGAAGTGCGCCTCCCGGAGCGCCTCCCCAAGCGACGGGAACCCGTAGTGGGCGAGGATCTCCGCGGGCATCCACTCCTCCACGGACCCGGCGTGGTCGTCCAGGGCCCGGGCCACGATCCCGCGCAGGGTGCGCTGGCTCAATCCCTCGGTGCTGCCGTACACCGGCACGATCCGGCCCGCGTGGAGCGTCTCGGCGTCCTCCCCGTCCTCCACCACCTCGAACTCGGGAGAGACCATCTGGACCTCGCCGCCGCGCCGGACGACGCGTCCGTGGAGGATCACCCGCCCTCCCACGGGGAGCTGCCGCGCCAGGTAGGGCTGATTGTACCAGACCGCCTGGAGGACGCCCGTCCCGTCGGTGACCGCCGCCTTCACCAGCACGAGGTCCCGGCGGCGCCGCGGGCGGAACTGGGTCACGCGGCTCACCATCCCCTGGACGGTGTCGGTCGTCCCGCCGGCCAGCTGCGCGATGGGGCGGAGGTGGCTGCGGTCCTCCAGGCGCCGCGGGAGCCTGTACAAGAGCTCGGCCACCGTGCGCACGCCGAGGCGCTCGAGGAGCTGCGCCCGCGCGGGACCGACGCCGCGGGCGTACCGGACAGGGAGCTCCTCGAGGGAGGACAGGGCGGGTGAGGAGGCGCCCGGCCGGAGTCCCTCTCTCGGAAGACCCGTCATGCCCGCGGCCTCCTGCGTCCTCCTCGGTCGTCGAGGTGCCGCGAGTCCATTCTACACCCGCCCGGATCTCCCTGCGGGCCTCCTCCCGCATCCCCCGCGCGCCTCCGTTGCCGACCGGAGGCGCCGTGTGGTAGACTCGAGCCCGGTGCCTCGAAAGGAGGGGTCGGGACCATGGCGCAGCGCTGCGAGATCTGCGGCAAGGAACCCCGCACGGGGTTTTCCGTGAGCCACTCCCACCACAAGACGAAGCGGCGGTTCGCCCCGAACCTCCAGCGGGTGCGCGCCCAGATCGGGGGCGTCCGCCGCCGGGTGCGGGTGTGCACGGCGTGCCTCAAGGCCGGCAAGGTCCCGCGGGTCGCCTGACTCACGTGACCAGCGCGCCCGAGCGCAGGCTCGCGATGAGCGCCCGGACCTCCGCGGCCTCCAGGAGGTAGCGGTCCCCGCAGAAGCGGCACACCACCTCCGCCCGCCCCTCCTGCGCGAGGAGCGCTTCGAGTTCCTCCGCTCCCAGGACCGCCAGCATCTCCTCCACCCGGCGCCGGCTGCACCGGCAGTGGAAGGAGACCGGATACCGGCCCGTGAGCACCGGCGAGAGGTCGCCCGCCACCTCCGCGACGATGTCCTCCGGGGTGCTCCCCTCGGCCACCAGCTGCGTGATGGGGCGCAGGCCGAGCGCGCGGGCCTCCAGGGCCTCCACCACCTCCTGGGACGCCCCCGGGAGGACCTGGAGGCACAGGCCCCCGGAGGCGAGGACGCGGAGGTCCCGCCCCACGAGGACCCCCAGGGCCACCACCGACGGGAGCTGCTCGGAGGTGGCCAGGTAGCTCGCCAGGTCCTCGGCGATCTCGCCCGACACGAGGGGAGCCGAGCCGTGGTAGGGGGTCCTGAGCCCCACGTCGCGCGTCACGTGGAGCATCCCCGACCGTCCCACGAGCCCTCCCACGTCCAGCTTGCCGCCGTCGGTGTGAGGGAGGTCGGCCTGGGGGTTCACGGCGTACCCGCGCACGTGCCCCTGGGCGTCGGCCTGGGCCACGATCCCGCCGACGGGTCCGTCGCCCAGCACGCGCAGGAGGACCGACTGCCCCTCCTTGAGGCCGGCCCCCAGGAGGACCGCCGCCGTGAGGCTCCGGCCCAGGGCGGCCGTGGCCGTCGGGGACGTGGCGTGGCGCACCCGCGCGTCCTCCACCGTCTGGGTCGTCACCGTGGCCATGACGCGGACGGCCCCTCCGGCCGCCGTCCCGCGCACCAGGTAGTCCCCCATCTCCGTCACTCCCTTCCGTGCACCCGTGCCCACGTGCTCCATCATACGGCTTCAGGCGGACCGCGTCCAGCCGAGGCCGCTGAGGGGATTGGCGGGGCCGTGGCCGCGACCCAGAGGGAGCGCCGCCTCGATGGCCCTCGTGATGAACGCCTTGGCCGACCGGAGGGCCTCCGAGACGCCCTCGCCGCGGGCGAGGGAGGCGGCGATCGCCGCGGAGAACACGCACCCCGTGCCGTGGGTGTGCGGGGTCTCCACCCGCGGGGCCTCGAGATGTTCCACCTGCGACCCGTCGAAGACCACGTCCACCGCGGCCCCCGGGAGGTGTCCCCCTTTGACGACGACCACGCGCGGCCCCAGGTCCGCGATCCGGCGCGCGGCCTCCTCCATGTCCGCGAGGGTCCGGACCTCGCGGCCCACGAGTGCTTCGGCCTCGTGGAGGTTGGGGGTCACCACGAGGGCCAGGGGCAGGAGCAGGGTGCGGAGCGCGTCCACCGCCTCCGGACGCAGGAGCGGGGCCCCGCTCTTCGCGATCATCACCGGGTCCACCACGAGGGCCGAGAGGCCGTGCCGGCGGATCCGGTCGGCCACCACCTCGATGATGGGGGCGCTGCTCAGCATGCCGGTCTTCGCCGCGTCGACGCCGATGTCGGTGACGACGGCGTCGATCTGCCGCCCCACCATCTCGGGGGGGATCTCGTGCACGCCCGAGACGGTCACGGTGTTCTGGGCGGTCACCGCGGTGATCGCCGTCATCCCGAACACGCCCAGCGCCGAGAAGGTCTTGAGGTCGGCCTGGATGCCCGCTCCTCCTCCCGAGTCGGACCCGGCGATGGTCAGGGCGCGCGGAATCGTCCTCACTGGTCTCCCTCCTCCCGGTGTCGGCGGAAGTGGTCCCATCCTGCCGGCCGGAGCGGGACGCGCCCCCGGGACGTCCGGACCCACGCGCCTTCTCCGGCCGGGACCACCTCGCCCACGGGGGTCAGGGGGACCCCGGCCGAGGCCGCCACGCGGGACGCGATCCCGTCGAAGTCCCGGGTGGCGGTGAAGAGGAGCTCGTAGTCCTCCCCGCCCCCCAGGAGCCACGCCTCCGGGTCCTGGCCGGCCGCCCGGGCCGCCTCCTCGAGCCCCACAGGGCGCGGCACGCGGTCCAGGTCGAGCCACACGCCGACACCGGAGGCCCGGGCCACGTGAGCCAGGTCCGTCGCCACGCCGTCGCTCGTGTCGATGAGGGCGGTGACGGAGGGCTCCGCGGCCAGAAGCCGTCCCAGGGCCACCCGGGGCTCGGGGCGCCGGTAGCTGGCGGCCAGCCGGTCCCTCCCGGGCACGTCCACCTCGGGGTGCTGGAGGAGGAAGAGGCCCCCTCGGGCCTTGCCGGCCCAGCCACTGAGCCACACCCGGTCGCCCGGACGCGCGCCCCCGCGGCCGAGGACGCGGTCGGCCTCACCGAGGAGCGTGACGTCCACCACGAGGGGGCCGGGGCTCCCGGACATGTTCCCGCCCACGACGACCACGCCGTAGAGGCGCGCCGCCTCCCCGAGGCCGCGGTAGAGGTCGTCGACGGTCTCGGCGGCCATCCCCTGGGGCAGCGCCAGCGAGACCACCGCATACCGGGGACGGCCGCCCATGGCCGCGATGTCGCTCAGGTTGACGGCGAGGGCCCGCCACCCCACGTCTGGGGGCGCGCACAGCTCCCGCGTGAAGTGGATCCCCTCCACCTGGATGTCGCAGGTCACGAGGACGCGTCCCGCCAGGGTCACGACGGCCGCATCGTCGCCGATCCCCGCCACCACCCCGGGCCCAAGGACCGGGACGAGGCGCGCGACCCGCTGGATGAGGGCCTCCTCGCCGAGGGCCCCGAGGCCGGTCTCCCCCGGATCCCAGGGTCCCCGGGCGGGCGGGTCAGGAGGAGAGCGCCGCATCCACGGCCTCCCGGAGCCTCCGCGTGGCCTCCACCATGTCCTCGGCCAGGCTCACCGCGGTGATCACGGCCACGCCGGCCGCGCCGGCGCGGATCACCGCGGCGGCGGTGTCGGCGGTGATGCCCCCGATCCCCACCACGGGGATGGGGACGGCCGCGCTGATGGCGCGGATCCGCTCGAGGCCGACGGGCTCGCCCGCGTCGGGCTTGGTACCTGTGGCGTACACCGGTCCGACGCCCACGTAGTCCGCGCCGTCCCGCCAGGCCGCCAGGGCCTCCTCCACCGTCGCGGCCGAGACGCCGAGGAACCGGTCCGGGCCCAGCAGGGCGCGCGCGGAGGCCGCCGGCAGGTCGTCCTGGCCGACGTGGGCGCCGTCCGCCCCGGTCGCCACCGCCACGTCCACGCGGTCGTTGACGAGCAGGGGGACGCCCCGCAGGCGGCACAGGGGCAGGAGCAGGCGGGCCACCTCCACCAGGACGCGGGCGGGCTCCTCCTTCATGCGGAGCTGGACCGCCGTCGCCCCGCCCCGGAGGGCGGCCTCGGCGACGTCCCGGTGGGACCGGCCCCGCTCGGGCCGGGCCTCGGTGATCACGTAGACACGCCAGTCTCCCCGGGGCATCACCGCTCCACCCGGGCCCGGGCCCTCACGGTCGCGGCGTCCAGCCCCGCGAGCGCGTCGAGGAGCATCCCCCGAAAGGTCCCGGGCCCCTCGGCGCGCGATGCGGCGATCTCGGCGGCGACGCCGACGCAGACGAGCGCCCCCGCGACGGCCCCGACCCCTCCGCCGACGGCCAGGAAGGCCGCCACCGCCGCCGTGGCCATGCACCCGCTGCCGGGGATGTGGGCGAGGAGGGGGTGGCCGTTATGGACGCGCACCAGGGCCGAGCCGTCGGTGACCACGTCGACCGGTCCCGTCGCCGCCACGAGGCTCCCCGTGGCCCGGGCCACCTCCACGGCCCACCGGGCCGCCTCCGCCGGATCTCCTCCCGCCGCCTCCACGCCGCGGACGAAGCCGGGGTGGCCGCCGAGGGAGGCGATCTCCCCCGCGTTTCCCCGGATGCAGGCCACCCGGACCTCCCCGAGGATCCGCCGCGCCTCCCGGGACCGGAACGCGCTCGCGCCCACCCCCACCGGGTCGAGGACCACGGGCACCCCGGCCCGGTTGGCGGCGCGGCCCGCCCGGCACATGGCCTCGACGACGTGCGGGGTCAGGGTCCCCATGTTCAGGGCGAGCGCCCCCGCCCTCGCGGCCACCTCCTCCACCTCCTCCGGGGCCAGGGCCATGACCGGGCTCCCGCCCAGGGCGAGCGTCGCCGCCGCCACGTCGTAGGCCGTCACCATGGTGGTGATGTGGTGCACGAGAGGGCGCGTCCCCCTCAGGCGCAGGAGGAGCTCCACCGCCTCCTCGGCCACCGTCACGGCCGCCCCCGCCGGATCCACCGGTGGAGCCAGTGGCGGACCCGGAGCCTGAGGTCCACCCGGTCGACGGCCTCGCGGAGCGCCTCGTGCGTGATCCGGGCCGGGTCGTACCGGACGCGGGCCTCCTTCGTCCTCACGTCGACGTCCACCCTGTACACCCCGGGGAGCTCCTCCAGAGCCCGCGCCACCCGGCGCGCTCACAGGCCGCACACCATGCGGTCCGCCCGCACGGTGTCCTCGCGCGCGTGGTCGGCCGTCATGGGCCCGCCTCCTCTCCGAACACCGGGACCCGCCGCAGGAGCCGGACCACCGCGTACCCCACGAGGGCGCCGGGGATGCTGCTGGAGAGGAACGCCACCTGGAACCACCAGAGGGTGTGGTGGGAGCCCACGAGGGGCTGGAACAGCCAGGCCGCGAGGGTCGCGCCCAGGGGGCCCGTGCCCAGGGGCTCGCACAGGGCCGCCTCGTCCCTCCGCAGCCACCGGTAGGCGTACCCGACGACGAGGGCGCCGAAGGGGCTCCCGGGGAAGGCGAAGAGGGACCCCCAGTGGAGCTCGTACCGCAGGGTCGCGGTGACGAGGGCCGCCCCCGCCGCGTACCAGGGCCCGAGGACGATCCCCGCGACGGCGTTCACGGTGTGCTGGAAGGGAAACACGCGCGTGGGGCCCACGGGGACGCTGAGGGGCCCGAGCAGGGTCGCGATGGCGGCGCACATCGCGGCCAGGACGAGCTTCCGCAGGGGCGTCACAGGGGCCACTCCTCCATCCGGTACGCCATCTCCCAGAACAGGTACTCGTAGCGGGTGCTCACGAGGTACAGGCCCCGCAGGACCTCCTCCCGGCGGGGCGGGACGTCGGAGGCGAGCCGGTCCAGCAGGTCCACGAGCCACCGGGCCATGGCCTCGTAGTCCTCGGAGGTGTACAGCCGGATCCAGTCGGCGTACAGGGGCTGGTGCTCCGGGAAGCCCCGCGCCCGCAGGGAGGCGGCGATCTCCCAGTAGCCGTAGGCGCAGGGGAGGAGGGACGCGAGGATGGCCGGGAGGTCCTCCGTCTCCGCCACGAGCCGCAGGTGGCGGGTGTAGGCCCAGGTGGTGGGTGCCGGCCGCGTCTCTTCCAGCGCCTCGGGCGAGATGCCCGCGGACCAGCACACCTGGCGGTGCAGGTCCATCTCCACGTTCAGGGTGAGGTGGAGGAGGTCCGCAAACCTCGCCGCCACCTGGAGATCGGGGGCGCGCGAGGCCGCGAGGGCGAGGACGCGGCTGTACTCGATGAGGAACAGGTAGTCCTGCCGCAGGTAGTACTGGTACTGGGCCACGGGCAGCGACCCGTCGCCGATCCCCCGCACGAAGGGGTGGGCCAGGATCCGCTCCCGGAGGGGAGCCGCCGCCTGCTGGAGCCGCGCCACTAGGCCCATGGTCCTCCCTCCCCCTCCCCGCACCATCGGCTCAGGACGCGGGCGTACACCCGCGCGCACGCCTCGAGGTCCCGGAGGAGGACGGACTCGTTGACGGCGTGGGCCTCTTCCCACCGGCCGGGACCGTAGATGACCGCCGGGATGCCCCGCGCCGCGATCCACCCCGCATCGCACACCGAGGGCAGCATCTCCACCCGGGGCGGCTCCCCGTGGACCTCGATGTGGGAGGCCACGAGGAGGCGCGCGAGGGGGTGCTGGGGGTCGGTGGCGAAGGCGGGAAAGGCCTCCCCCCTGTCCTCGATCATCGAGCGCCCGCCCCAGCGGAAGGCGGGCGGGTGGCGGCGGAGCCACGGGTCGGCGCGGGCCGCCGCGCCCACCGTCTCCTCGATCTCCCGGGTCACGCTCTCGACCGTCTCCCCGGGGTAGAAGTGGACGGTGATCCACAGCGCGCAGCGGTCCGCCACGAAGGCGGGGTGGCGTCCCCCCTCGATCGCCGCGGGATTGATGGTGGTGGTCCCGGGCGCAAACCCCGGGGAGGACTTCATCACCGCCCAGTGGCGCTCCAGGGCCTGGAGGGCCTGGAGGGCCTGGAGGACGACCACCATCTTCTCGATGGCGCTCGCGCCGAAGATCCCCCCTCCCGCGTGAATCATACGCCGGCGGAGGGCGTCGTGGAAGGTCTCGGGGCTCCGCAGGGTGATCCACCCGGTGACGACCCCGCCCTGGCCCAGGGCGAGGACTCCGCCCGTGGGCTCCGGCACGAGCGCCCCGTCCACGGGCGGGGTGTGGGCGAGGGCCACCTGCGTCCCCGCCTCCCCCATCTCCTCGCCCGTGACGCAGTGCACCACCACGTCCCCGGCGAGCTGGCCGCAGGTCTCCAGGACCGCTTCGAGGGCCAGGAGGCTCGCGGCGAGGCCGCCCTTCATGTCGGCGGTCCCGCGGCCGTAGAGCCTCCCGTGCCGGCGGGCGGGCTCGAAGGGGGGCGTCTCCCAGGGCTCCTCCGGGGAGGTCGCAGCGACGTCCACGTGCCCGTTGAGGAGGAGCGCCCGCCCCCCTCCGCGGCCGGGGAGGCGGGCGAGGAGCTGCGGGTCGCCCGGGTAGAGCGGGATCCTCCTCACCTCGGCCCCGAGGCGGCGCAGCCACTCGTCCAGGAACTGCTGGACGGGCTCGGCGTTGCGCCCGGGCGGGCACGGCGTGGGGAAGCGCACGAGGGCCTCGGCGAGGCTGACGAGCCTCTCCCGGTGCGCCTCCAGGTAGGCGTCCAGCCGGGCGTGGCGGGGGGGCGGCTCGCCGGACACGGGGCCCTCAGCGGACGAGGTCCACGTACAGCTCGGACGCCGGGAGGGGCCGCGGGATCACCTTGTGGGCGGCGAGCCAGCGGGCGAAACGCTCCCAGTGGCCGGGGTCCTGGTGCTGGTCCCGCGCGAAGTAGGGGAGCGTGGCCTCGAAGGAGCGGCGGTTGAAGGCGTCGTTCAGGCGGGGGTTGAAGCGGACGTACTGGCGGAAGGCCTCCTCCGGGCGCCGCTCGGTCAGGGCGAGGCCCCGCGCCAAGGCCCCGACGAACCGGGACAGGACCTCCCGCCGGCGCTCGATGGTGGCGTCGCTGCTGATCAGCACCAGCTCGTAGAAGGACGGGACGCCGTACTTCTCCGGCTCGAACATCCCCACGGCCTGCCCCTGCATCTCCAGCTGGACCCGCTCCACGTTGCGGTAGGCCCCCACCACGGCGTCCACCTTGTGGGCGAGGAGGGCCGGCACGAGGTCGAAGCCCACGTTCACCAGCGAGAGGTTCGACTCGCTCGCGCCCTCGCTCCGCATCACCTGGTCCAGGAGCGCGTCCTGCCACCCGGTCACCGCGAACCCGACCCGGCGGCCCACGAGGTCCTTGGGGGTCCGGATCCCCGACCCCTTGAGGAACATGACGGTCGTGAGGGGGTGGCTGACGAGGAGCCCGATGCTGCGCACGGGGAGCCCCTGCGCGCGCGCGATGACGACGCTCGGCTCGTAGTTCACCGCCACGTCCACGCGGCCCACCGCCGCCAGCTTCAGGGGGTCGTCGGGGTTGGCGGGCACCTGGAGGACGACCTGGAGGCCGGCCTGGGTGAAGTACCCTTCCCCGAGCGCCGCGTAGAGGGGCACGTGGTCGGGGTTCGGGAACCAGTCCAGCATCACGGTGACCCGCGCGGGGGGCGCGGCCCCGCTCCGGGAGGACCCTCCGGCGAGCGCCACCGCGAGGACGAGCGCGACGGCCGCGGCCCGCAGGCACCACTGTCTCATGCCCTCACCTCCGTCCCATCAGGTCGTCAGGCGGCGCCAGGGCAGCGCCGCCCACTCGATGGCCGAGACGGCCAGGAACAGGCCCACGGCCATCACGCTCAGGTACACGATCGCCGCGAACACCAGGTCCACGTGGAGCTGGGCGTTGGCGTGGATCATGAGGAAGCCGAGCCCCTGGGTCGCCCCCACCCACTCGCCGATCACGGCCCCGATGACGCTGGTGGCGACGGCGATCCGCACGCCCGAGAAGATGAAGGGGAGGGCCGCGGGGATCCGGAGGCGCCAGAGGATCTGGGCCGGGGTCGCGCCGAGGATGAGGAAGAGGTTGACCATGTCGGGGTCGGTGGCGCGGAGGCCGTCGACGGTGTTCACGACGATGGGGAAGAACACGATGAGGGCCGCCATGACGACCTTGGAGGCCATCCCGTAGCCGAACCAGACGATGAGCAGGGGCGCGATGGCGAACACCGGGATGGTCTGGCTCGCGATGATGAGGGGGTACACCGCCCGCTCCACGGTCCGCGACGAGAAGATCAGGAGGGCGAGCAGCACTCCGCCGACGAAGGCGATGGCGAACCCCACCACCACCTCGGCCAGGGTCGCGGCGGCCTGCCCCAGGAGGAGCCCGCGCTCGGTCACCACCAGCTCCGCGATCCGGCTCGGCGCCGGCAGGATGTAGAAGGGCAGCCGGAACGCCCGGACCGCCCCTTCCCAGAGGAGGAGGACGCCGGCGAGGAGCGCTGCGGGGGGCAGGACGTGACCCACGCCGGCCAGCAGGTGCCCGGTCCACGGTGTCCGCGGCCGAGGGGGGAGGACGGCGGCCGGGACGCGCTCCGCCGCCGCGGGGACGGCCTCGCGGGGGCGGGCCACCGTCACGGGGAGACCTCCTCGAGCTCGAGCAGGCCCAGGAGGCGCGCCTTGTGCTCCACGACCCCCGGGTCCGTGGAGCGGCGGGGGCGCGGCAGGTCCACCCGCACCTCCGCCCGGATCCGGGCGGGCCGGGGCGTGAGGATGTAGATCCGGTCGGAGAGGAGGACGGCCTCCTCCACGTCGTGGGTGATGAACAGCACCGTCTTGCCGAACTCCGCCTGCACCGTCCGGAGGTACCCCTGCATCGCCCGGCGCGTCATGGCGTCCAGGGCCCCGAAGGGTTCGTCGAGGACCAGGAGGTCGCGCCGGGACAGGAGGGTGCGGACCAGCGCCACGCGCTGCCGCATCCCGCCCGAGAGCACGGCCGGGTAGGCCCGCTCGAACCCCTCCAGGCCGAACCGGCGGAGCATCTCCCGGGCCTCCCGGCGCGCCGGCCCGCGGGGGGCGCCCTGGATCTCCAGGGCGAGGAGGGCGTTGTCCAGCACGGTCCGCCAGGGGAGCAGGAGGTCCTTCTGCTGCATGTAGGCGACCCGCCCCCTCCGCGGCCCTGCGTCCTCCCCGTCCAGCCGGATCGCCCCCGCATCGGGAGGGATGAGGCCCGCCACGATGTTGCACACGGTGGTCTTCCCGCACCCGCTCGGCCCGAGGAGCGTCACGAACTCGTTGTGGCCGATGTGGAAGGACACGTCGGCGAGGACGTCGAGCCAGCCGCCGTCGTACCGGAAGCCCTTCCGTAGACCCCTGACCTCTAGGGCGACACCCATGGCATAAAAAACGCGCCCTCCCGGAACCGGGCGGCGCGTGTGCATCCCTCCGCTGGCATTACCCAGATCAGGTTCCGGGGTCGATGGCAGAGTGAGCCATCCTCTCAGCCTGGTTTCCCCAAGCTCCCCCACCTATGCGGTTGTCACGTCCAGTATACCACAGCGCTGGGGGCTCGCAACTTGCGGTCGGAGAAACCGCCGAGCCGTCATCGCTGCGTCACGTACCGCCACAGGCGCCGGGGCGAAGGCCCCCTCCCCGTCGCCTCCGCCGTCCCGCGCCCGCCTCACTCACTCGGCGTTCGCCGCCACGACCTCCTGGAGCGCCTGCCCCGCCTCGACACGACGCCCGACGGTCTCCACCCACGCCGCCGGAATGTGCAGGACCCGCGTGCGCCCTCCCGCCCCGGAGGTCAGGTGCCAGGCCGGATGCCCCGTCCCCCGCGCGCAATGACACGTCGGCTTCCCGGCACCGGAGGCGACTCAGCGACACGGAGCCGGGCAGCATCTCGAGAGGCGTGACCGGCAGCCCGGGGCGCCGAAGCAGGGCGTGTCGCCGCTTCCGGAGCCGTGCCGCGACAGGCCCCCGCGGCGCCGCGCAGTCGACGCGCACCCGAGCCCTGGACGCCTTATCGTACCCGGACAATAAGATCCGCCCCGGTGCGTCAACTACCCCGGACTAAAGTCCGGGGCTTGGGAGGCACTCGGAACGGCCGCCGCAAGGAGACATTATGCGAGGACGGCGGACGCTCCTCATCGCGCTTCCCTTCAGGGCCGGATTGACGCTCGGCGGTCTTCTCTCCCGCCCGGCCCGCCGCAGCACGGATGTCCCGTGCCGCGCGCCAGGACATGTTCCTCGCACCATTCAGGTGGGCGTTCAGCCCATATCCGCAGCACTGGCATGCGAAGGCAGCCCCCGAACGTCGGGTGGCGCGGCTGCCGCACCGGCTGCAGTAGCGGGACGAGAACGCCCCCGACAGGGGCTTCACGCGCATCCCCTGTCGAGCCCCCTTGGAGCGCACC
>Ga0209062_1002046_pt1 | contig 29488 bp, 25 predicted proteins | sample Coa_R2_2_FD_187158 | JGI IMG/M metagenome (GOLD analysis project Ga0209062, IMG submission 187158) | Surface soil microbial communities from Centralia Pennsylvania, which are recovering from an underground coalmine fire - Coalmine... | ecosystem: Environmental > Terrestrial > Soil > Unclassified... | reverse complement strand
GTGGTAGAACGCACGCATAGTTGGCTCAACCGGTTCCGTGCGGTGCTGATCCGATGGTGCAAGAAGCCCGAAAACTACCTGGCCACCTTGCACTTCGCCCTTGCACTGATCACGTACCGAGCTACCAGGTTAACCGGATAGGCTCTTAGCCGCAGTGGAACGTCATCGGATCGTTAAATGTGACAGTCTCATCGGATTCGTGTATCAGGTCGTCGGCTTGGACGTGAAGGAAACTGTATTTGGGCCATTGTCTCTGGGATTGTTGAGCATCGTGGAACCCAACTGGCGTTAGCCGGCGTTATCCGACTGGTCTGTTGAGACTCGTGGTCTATCGCGGGCAAAACCGTGCTTCACGGTCGCTCCAGGAGCCGGAAATCCTTGATGAAATAGCATAAGTTCCGGCTATCGGAAGCGAAATACTCCGGCGGTCGACAGCGAATGCGGATCATCGATCGGCCCGGCGGGAGGTCGACGATGTACGAGTGGGGTATTCCATACCGCTTCGTATCGTGATCGTCCTTCCCGGGTGGTTTTTCGAGCGTGAATGAGTCGGTTACGAGTCCTGAGAACGTAAAATCAAACGGGCCTGTTGTATCGACGCCGATGGTGAAGGCGATTTCGAAGCGTCGAGTGCGGTCGGCCGGATTCACCAGGTAGAGCGTTTTGTCCGGCGTGCCCCAAATCAGTCGCTCGCCGTCATCGGAGGGCTCGGTGACGAAGAATCCCAGCCAGAGGGGTGCAACCCAGTCGCGCTCGTATGCTTCCTGTCTGGCGTAGTCTGCGGGCTTCATTGTCCGCCATGCATCCCGGAAGGGCCTCAAGTCCAAAAAGAATTGTTTGCCGTCTTCATGAACGATCTGCGGCAAAAGGACGCCAGGCTGACCCACAACAGCCTGAAACGCACCATTAATGCGCTTGATTAGCACAGCGGCGCGATCGGCGTCGCGGGCGGCCGGGAAGCCGCGCCCATCGATCAGCAACCCATCGAACCCACGCGCGACAATCCGCTCGAGCATTTTCTCCGGTTGCTTGGGAAGCATATCGGACACGTCCTTCTGCCAAGCGTCCGCTTCCCGGCCCTTCATGGCGCCATAACTCCAGCAGAGCGTGTCGGTCATGATGTAGCCGCGTGCATGTTCGTAACACGGCATCTTGTGGACGGGAGGACTTTCGGGGAATGGCGAGTAGGGAAGGCAAAACACCTTCGTACCCGGCGGCATTGATTGTTCGATTTCCTTAAAGAACATCTTATCGGCGCGGAATCGTTCCGCGAACGCATCAATGGGAGCCATACCGTGGCGATTCAGAGGATTCCAACCCCACGGTGTCTGGTCGAAATATCCCAATATGAGCAGGCCAACCAGGATCGGATAGCGCAGCCGGCGCATCGTCTGACTTTTACGGGTAAGTAAGAACCAGTCGAGCCACCACAGAATCGCAAAGAACGAGAGAAACCCAATAAACACGCTGATCCGGTTGTAGGCGCGAATCTGTGCTGTCACGATGAGGTTGAAGAGTGAGCCGAGCGCGCCGACCGTTCCCAACAGGACGAGATAGACAGTGAGGGCGACGATTGGTCCTTCGGGCCATCCACGTCGGAAGGGCAAGAGCGCCAGCCCAAGAAGGGCGATGAGTCCCATTCCACCGATGATGCCGAGCGAGCCAGCGCTCTCGCCGTCTGCCGGGCGTAGTGGATTGGCGTACCGAGTGCGAAGATTCGCAAACGGCCGGAAGTTATGGTCATTTGCGGGCAGCACCAAGTGCGCGAGTTTCAGTCCATAACTCTCGGCTTCGTGTGGTTGGCGTTCAGTGATGGGATTGTTGCCGTACTTTTGCTGGTAGATAAACGACGGTAGGTGGTACGCGAACCCGACGACAAACACCGGTGCGATCACGAGCGCCGCAGACATCGCTCCACGCCACGTCCGGTAAACGATCGAGGCATAGACTCCTGCGAATGCGTATGCCGCACACGCGAAGAAGGCGTAGTACGCCCCCGCCGAAGCTGTCACCACGCCAATTGCAATGGGACAAAGTGCTCGCCAGGTGAAGAGTGATCGAATGAGCCACATCGTTCCGCGAACCGTGGAGGTCAGAACGGTTCCCCAGGCGGCGCGGGAGCCGCGAATGGCTCCGGCTGCGGCTGCCCGCACTGTCGTCCAGTCAATCGCCAGTGGAATGAACTGCCCCTCGGCGTTGCGCCGGAAGAAGGGAAAATCACCCTGGCATAACGCGATCGCGGGAACCAACGACACGGGTACCCACCAGTACGCGGCAAGGAAGTAGTGGTAGTGGTAGCGCTCCTGATGATACGGGAGGAATGCGTAGAGCAACCCACCCAACGCGGCTGTCGGCAGCGACAATTTCAACCATCGTAGTACCCACATGGCGGTGAGTACCGTGAGTGGGTATGTCATCAGGCTGTAGGCGTTATAGACGAGCAACAAGTCGGAAAAGACGCGGCCAAGCAGCCACAAAATGGCGAAGTGAAGGTAGTCGATGACGGGAAAATCATACAGTTCCTGGATGCCTGGTGCACCCATTCGTTCCGTTTGCCAGTGACTGCCGTGATCGACCGTCGTTTTGACGAGTGGAAGATAGAGCAGGGAATCGAGATCGTAGTAAAAGGGGGCGCGCAAGTCGCGGTTCCAGAGTTGCATCCCCACTGTCGCGAGAATGCACGCTAGCAGCATCGCCCCGATATACCAAGCCGCACGAGTCCACCATCGCGGAATTGGCTCAAGATCAGCCGGCGCATTTTTGACTGGCTGAGAAGTCGTCGGCGCTGGAGCGGGGAGCGACGTAAGATCTCCGTTCCCAGTTGCCGGGTGTGGAGTGGCTTGTGTCAGGATGGGCGGCTCTACCATGCGGAACGAAGGCCTCACCGGGGGAGGAGATGATTATCATCTCCCGCGTGCTGCGGCGGAAGCCGCGAACCATCAACCCGAATAGTTAGGGTAAGTAGTGTCCGATGTCATCCCTTGCCGGTTCGATCCCGCAACGACTCATCTTTGGATGCGGCTACTTGGGCCAACGCGTGGCGTCGCTCTGGCTTGGGCGGGGGGATCGCGTGACGGCTCTCACGCGCCGAAACGCAGATAATCTCCGCGATTGCGGAATCGAGGCGATCACCGGCAACGTGCTCGATCCTACAAGTTTACCGGAGCTACCGGCCGCATCCACAGTGCTTTACGCCATTGGACTGGATCGCGCGGGCGGGAAATCAATGCGCGAAGTGTATGTAACGGGACTCCGGCACGTTCTTGATACGCTCCCCGCCTGCGTCCGGTTCATCTACATCTCGAGCACGAGCGTCTACGGCCAGACGGATGGAAGCTGGGTTACGGAAGAGAGCGTAACCCAGCCAACTGAAGAATCGGGGAAGATCATCCTCGAAGCCGAGCAACTCCTTCGCGCATTGAGGCCAGACGCGATTGTTCTTCGATTCGCCGGGATTTATGGCCCGGATCGGCTACTTCGCAAACAGGCCATTCTGAAAGGCGAGTCACTGGTGGGCGACGCCGAGAAATGGCTGAATCTCATTCACGTTGCCGACGGGGCTTCGGCGATTCTCGCTGCGGAATCACACGGAACACCGGGCACAACGTACAACGTTGCGGATGGCACTCCCGTGGCGCGCCGCGACTTCTACGCGCAGCTTGCGGAACTACTCCACGCCCCGCCGGCGCAATTTGCGCAGCAGGCGGAACCAGGAGCCGCAAATCGCCGGATCGATGCTGCGAAGTTTCGCTCACTCGGCTGGTCGCCGACCTTCACCAGTTACCGCGAAGGCTTGACCGCGGCGGTTGCAGAATCGACGATATAACCCGTCGTTTGCACACACAAGAGGCATGTCATGTTACGTTTGCTCTCCACGTTGCTCGTTTGCATGTTTGCGTCCCCGGTATTCGCCGACGACAAGAACAAGCCGAAACTCCCCACGCTCACGCCGAAGGAGATCGAGGAGGGGTGGATTCTTCTTTTCGATGGCGAGACCACGTTCGGATGGAAGACTGAGGGGGATGTGAAAGTGGATCAAGGAATACTCGTGGTGAACGGGACGAAGGGCGGCAAGATCACCTCGAGGGTGCAGTTCTCTGTCCCGCTTGAAATATTGGCTGAATGGAGATGGAGTGGGGACGGAGGGGCGCTTCTCAAGTTGGGTGGGTCAGGCAGCAGCGTTCCCGAAGGCCAGTGGACGGAACACCTCATGACAGTCACCCCGGAAGGTGTCGGTGCTCGAACCACAAACAAAACGCGCGTTCCGGGCGGTGTGTGGAAGGACGGCATTGGGAACTCCGGCGGACTCTTCAACACACCCATCAGTACGGAAGTCCCGAAAGGGGCTGTAGCTTCGTTCCGCAGTATCAAGGTGCGGCCACTCGGTGCAAAGCCGCTTTTCAACGGCAAGGATCTCGACGGGTGGGAGATCAACGAGGCTGATCCCAAACGGGTGGCGTCGAAGTGGAGTGTGACCCCTGCGGGCGAACTCGCCGTCAAGAACGGACCAGGCGATCTCGTGTGTGAGAAAGAGTTCGATAACTTCGTGTTGCAATTCGAATGCAAGACCAACGGCAAGGCACTCAACAGCGGCATTTTCTTCCGGTGTATTCCTGGGCAGTACCAAAACGGCTACGAAGCGCAGATTCAGAACGCGTACAAAGACAACGACCGCACGAAGCCCGCTGATTTCGGTACCGGAGCCATCTACCGCCGTGTTCCCGCTCGGAAAGTCGTGAGCAACGACAACGAGTGGTTCACAATGACCGTGATTGCCGACGGCAAGCACTTCGCGACCTGGGTGAACGGCTACCAGACCGTCGATTGGACTGACGAACGCAAGGCGGACGAAAACCCGCGGAAGGGGTTCCGCGCCAAGAAAGGCCCGATCTCCATTCAGGGTCACGACCCAACTACAGACATCCTCTTCCGCAACATCCGTATTGCGGAGCTGCCGCACGAGAACAAGTGACAGAATAAGAGTACGGGGAGGTGACCCGGGAACCGCTCCTCCGTGTTGTTCTGCGAGAATCTTCTTGCGGACGGACGTGCGCCCGCTTATCCCTATTAATTCTCTACCCGTTTCTGCCTCTCCCGGTCCCGCCTGATGTCGTTACCGGTCGTGTTGTTTGTCGTGGTCGCCACCGCGACGGCGGTTTCCGCCGTGGGGGTGGTCGTGTCGCGTAATGTTGTGCGGATGGCGGTGTGGTTGCTCTTCACGTTGATTGGTGTCTCCCTTATCTACTTCCTGCTCGGTGCCGAGTTCGCCGGAGCCGCGCAGCTCATCGTGTACGTGGGTGGCACACTCGTGCTAGTCGTTTTTGGTGTGATGCTCACTGCCCACGGTCCACTGCGGGAATTGCGGACACGCCAGGCCGAGTGGATCGTCGGCGGTTCGCTTGGTGCCGCGTTGTTCGTTTTGCTTGTCGTCGTGTCTTTGAAGTTAGGCTCTCCACAGCCCGACGAGGCGCCCCTCCCGGGCACACACACACTTGGGCTGAGTTTTCTTGGAGTGGGTGACACCAGTCCGGCTGGTCCTGTGAGTGGAGTTCCGGCCGATAAGCACATCCAGCGTACGCAGTCCTCGTATTTTCTACCTTTCGAGATTGTGTCGGTCCATTTGCTGGTTGTCCTTGTGGGGGCGGCGTACCTTGCGCGCGCGAAACGGCGGGTGAAGTCATGAACGAACTCGGCCTGACGCCATTTCTGCTCCTCAGCGCGTTTTTGTTCGCTTGTGGAGTGACCTGCATCGCGACCAAGCGAAATGCGATTGGAATCCTGATGGGTGTGGAACTCGTCCTGAATGCCGCCAATGTGAATCTCGTTGCATTTGCGCGCTTCAACAGCGGTTTTCGGCTGGAAGGGCAGGTGTTTGCGCTCATGGTCGTGGTTCTGGCAGCCGCGGAGGCGGCCATCGCGCTGGCGATCATTCTGAACTTTTACAACAACCACGCCACGGTGGACGTGGACGATGCGAAAGACCTGAAGGGTTAATTCCAAGTGGTCGAGTGGTTCCAGTCTGTTCCGGGTCGGCTGTACGTCCTTGGCACGCTCTTGCCGTTGCTGGGATTCGTGCTGTTACTGGTCGCCGGAGGGATTCGCGCGCTCTGCCGACCGTTCCGGCAGCAAGGCGGAGCGGCGGCGTCCATCTACTGGGCCTTTGGTGGCGACACGCCCGTGAAGACCGGTGCGTATCTCGTCACCGCGTGCATGGCAGGGTCCGCAGCGCTGGGCGTAACAGGTCTGGTCCTGTTCCTGAACGATCACTCGGCTGGAGCCGACCACGCTGCCCGGTGGAGTGAACGCACCGATTGGATTCGCCTTGGCCCACTCGACTCCGCCGCGCCACGCGTGTGGGAAAAACAGCACGAAGCCGACCCCTCACGACCAACTCCACCCACCGCTCTGGCTCTGGAAGTCGGGTACAAGATCGACCAGCTCACGGCCGTAATGTTTGCGATGGTCACAGTCGTTGGGACGTTCATTTTTATCTTCTCCATCGGCTACATGCGTGATGAGACGCAGCCCACGGTGGAAGATCACGAAGTCTCCGTTCCCGATTCACCGGGAGGATCTGGTCATGGTCACGATGAAGCTCACTCCGGCCATCACGCCGGGGGTGCGCATCACCTGCACCGTCGCGGGCGATTTGGCCGCTTCTTCCTGTATCTGTCGCTGTTCTGTTTCTCGATGCTGAATCTGGTGATCGCGGACAACCTGTTTCAGGTGTTTGTGAGCTGGGAACTGGTCGGCGTCTGCTCGTTCTTCCTCATCGGCTTCTATTACGAGCGACCCAGCGCGAGCCGGGCTGCGAACAAGGCGTTCATCGTCAATCGCGTCGGCGATGCGGGGTTTCTCATCGGGATTCTGATCGCGTTCACGTATCTCGGTACGTTGAACGTGGAAGAGATGGTCCATCGTGTGCGGGGGGGAATCAACGATCAGCTCGTGCTGGTGAATCCGACTGGAGTGACGGAAAAAGGCCAGGCGCCACAATACGCGATCCCCGCGAAGGGGCAGTCGGGGGTCGGCGTGGATCTCGCTCTTTACCCGCTTCTTGGCAGTCCTCACCCCGAGGGCACCATCGCCGTGCCTGCAAAACAAACCTTCACCACCTTTGGCGTGATCCCTTACTGGCTCTTCGTGGTGATGGGTTTAGGTCTATTCCTGGGCTGTGTGGGGAAGAGCGCGCAGATTCCGCTTCATACGTGGTTGCCGGACGCGATGGAAGGTCCGACTCCGGTTTCCGCCCTCATCCACGCTGCCACAATGGTCGCGGCCGGCGTTTACCTGGTCGGCCGCATCTACCCACTCTTTGCGCCGGAAGTTCTGCTGACCATCGCTTACGTCGGCGGGATTACGCTGTTTATCAGTGCGAGTATTGCGCTGGTGCAAACCGACATCAAGCGTGTGCTTGCCTACTCCACTTGCAGTCAGCTTGGCTTCATGATGCTGGCGCTGGGCGTTGGTGGATGGGTGGCGGGGTTGCTGCACCTCATCACGCACGCGTTCTTCAAGGCCCTCCTGTTCCTCTGTTCGGGGAGCGTGATTTACGGCTGCCATCATGAACAGGATTTGCGCAAAATGGGCGGGCTGAAGGCGAAGATGCCAATCACGGCGTTCACCATGCTCGTCGGCGTGCTGGCGATCTGTGGTGTACCGCTCTTGAGCGGCTGGTACAGCAAGGACATGATCCTTTCTGCCTCACTCGCCTATGTGTCGGTGCATCCCGAACACGTCTTGCTCTTTGCCCTGCCGGCCGTGACTGCGGGGATGACCGCTTACTACATGTTCCGGCTGTGGTTCCTCACGTTCACCGGAACCCCGCGCGATGCGCACGTGTTTGAGCACGCTCGTGAATCGCCCGCCGTGATGACGGTTCCGCTGATTGTTCTTGCAGTGTTCAGTGTGGGTGTGGCGTGGGGATGGCCGCTATGGGACGCGGAAGCCAGCGCTTTGGGGCACGTGATGCATGAATCACAGCCGGCGAGCGTGAATGTGACCTTCGCAGCCGAACAGGCCAAGGAACACGAAGTTCACCTGCAGGCGGGGGGAATTGCCCTGGCCGTTGCGATTGTGGGAGGAGTTGCAGCGTTCGTGTTCTTCTACCGGAAGCAGCCCGCACGCGACGTCCTCTACGCTCCTGGGCCCGCGTGGTACGCCTTCCTGTTGGGGAAATGGTATTTCGATGAACTCTACGACGCGACGTTTGTGAAACCAACGGTGGAACTGGCGCACGCCGCAGCAGCAGCAGACAAGCGCCCAACCGAAGCTCCGCACACGCATACCGGGCCAGAACCCGATGCCGGGACAGAGACAACGCGGTTCGATTTCCTCACACTCGACGGCATCCTCAACGCGCTCGGACAGAGCGCATCGCTTCTGGGAACGGCATTGCGATCGGTGCAAACCGGCCGAGTGCGATCATACGTCGCAGCCCTGGCCTTGACTGCCGCGGTATTGTTAGCGATGCTCGCGGTTCTCTTGCACTGATTCCTTCTTATTTTTCAGCCTGTTTTTTTGGGGCCATGGAATGCCCGAGACGGACCTGATCTGGCTATCACTCCTCGTCTTCCTGCCAGCGATCTTTGCGGTGGGGTTGCTGGCATTTCCGCCCAAGTGGAATGAGGCGATGCGGTGGTGGGCCTTGTTCGGCACGGCCGCCACGCTCGCTATCGGTCTGTGCGTGGTCGTCGGTTATTACAACCTTCTCGACAGTCATCTCGATGCCAACGGCAAGCCGGGCTACTCCATCCACACGCGGCTCGACGCCCGTGCCGACCAAGCCGCCAGCGATGCCGCTCAACCTATTCCGAAAGCACTTCAGTCCTCCGACTGGATTGCCCGCCGGCCGTGGATTCCGCGTTTCGACATTCAGTATGCACTCGGTGTGGATGGCATCAGCCTCCCTCTGGTTGTGCTGACCGCAATCGTGACGCTACTCGCGGTGGTCGCAAGCTGGAAGATCGAAGAATCCGTGCGCGGATATCTCGCGCTGCTGTTGATTCTCGAAACCGGCGTTATTGGTGCGTTTCTCGCGCTCGATTTCTTTCTCTTTTACGTCGGCTACGAACTGATGCTCTTGCCGATGTACGTTCTCATCGGGCTATGGGGTGGCCAGCGGCGGAAGTATGCAGCGCTCAAATTCGTCGTTTATACACTTCTGGGCGGCGTCTGCCTACTCGTGGCGATGATTGCTCTGTATTCGGCGAATGTTCGCGATTTCGTCGATCAGGCAGAAGTAACAAGGCGACTTGAGGATTTTCAGAAACTGAATCCGCAATACACCACTGCGGAAGCCCGCGAGCGAGTCGAGGTACACACGTTCGACTTCGTCACGCTTGCCAAAGTGGGCCGCGCGGTCTCGCTCGTCCTCAGCGGCCAGGAAGATCGGCTGGCCGTGAAAACGAGCGTCAGTGAAGAGCCAAGCCGAGGCGACGATCCCACGAAAGTGAAGCTCTTTGCGCCGGGAGTGAATCGTGATGCTGCCCTCGCACGCTTGAAGGCACAGCCGGTTTGCACGCGGCAGTTTCAGTACCTCATCTTCGCGCTACTCTTTATCGGTTTTGCGGTGAAGGTACCGATTGTTCCGCTCCACTCGTGGTTGCCGGATGCGCACGTTGAAGCACCAACGCCGGTGAGCATGATCCTCGCGGGCGTGCTCCTGAAGCTTGGTGGTTATGGTCTTCTCCGGATCGCTTTTCCCATCTGCCCCTGGGCCGCGTCGGAACTGGCGTGGTGGGTCGGGCTGATTGGTGTGATCGGCATTATTTACGGCGCTCTCGTGGCGATGGGACAAACCGACTTCAAGAAACTGCTGGCATACTCCTCCGTGAGTCATATGGGCTTTGTCGTACTCGGCTTGGCGAGTTGGGGATCAGCCGCCAATGCCCGATACTGGCAATGGGGTGTTGACGGTGCGATGTTCCAGATGGTCGCACATGGCATTACGGCATCAGCCTTGTTTTTCATTGTTGGCGTGGTGTACGACCGCGCTCACCACCGCGATCTCAACCGTTTCGGTGGACTCAAGGAACCTATGCCCCTCTACGCCGGCTTCAGCGCCATCCTCTTCTTCGCTTCAATGGGGTTGCCCGGACTGTGTGGCTTCGTGGGGGAGTTTTGCGTGTTCATTGGCGCGTGGAACTTCTCGCCGGCTCTTGCGATCCCGGCTGTTCTCAGTGTGATTCTGACCGCGGCGTACCTTCTCTGGACGTGGCAACGCGTCTATCTGGGCACCAATCCCGCCACCAAGGACTTCCCCGAACTGACTCCGCGCGAAGCCGTGTGTCTGTTACCTTTCGCAGTTCTAGCCATCGCACTCGGCGTTCTGCCGGGGGTGCTTCTGTTCAATTGGATGGACCCGAGCGTGAGCGGTTGGATCGAGAACATGGCCCCGCTCCGGCCGTGACCCTGTATAGCACATAGTCAAATATCTGTATCTCATAGCATCTTCACATTGAATTTCACAACATCTTTTCTTCAACACCTCTTCGCAATTGTGCGCGAAATGCTTGTAACAGGCTGTTACAACGTTCTCGTTCCTCTGCGAGCAACGTAGTTTCGCAGAAGAACGAATGAAGCCTCCAATGCCTCGCTCAGCGGCATGTACGATCATCCTGTCGGCCCTGGCACGGGCCAGATTACCGGCGTATCTGTGACCACGAGGTGAAATGGGATGACGCGACGTAACACGCCGCCTGCCTTCACGCTTATCGAATTGTTGGTTGTAATCGCGATTATTGCGGTATTGATTGGGCTTTTGCTCCCCGCGGTCCAAAAGGTCCGCGAGGCTGCGGCCCGGTCTCAGTGTTCGAACAACCTGAAGCAAATCGGCCTGGCGTTTCACAACTACCACGACGTCAATAAGAAGTTGCCGACCGGCGCGAGCGATGGTCGCCCGGCAGGTCAAACGTTTCAGACATGCTGCAACTGGGATGACCAGAACGCAGCGACCGAAAACGCGGCTGGCCAAATGGATGACCGCACAGGCTTCAGTTGGCTTTATCAAATCCTGCCATACGTCGAGCAGGATAACCTGTATCGTTTGCCCAGCCGAGCCACACTGTACGCGACGCCCGTAAAAATTTATTACTGCCCCTCGGCACGGCCGCCGACCGTTTACGGCGGCACCCAGGCCAAAAGCGACTATGCGGGGAATGCCGGCAATATGTGGGCGCAAGACGGCGGCGGCACCGTGATTCACACGACGATCCCGTGGCATTCGTCTTACAGCTTCTCGACCGTAACCCTTCAGACGATTCCGGACGGCACTTCGAACACCTTGCTGGTCGCCGAGAAATGGCTGCACCCGAACCAGCAGGGCAAGGACGGCGGCGACAACGAACCGTTCGTTAACGCGGGCTGGGACGAAGATCACGTCCGCGCCACAGGCGGCACCTACGGCTGCGAGTACTGCTTTGGGTCGACATCGTCGACGTCTGTCTCGATTAATTACGTTCCTCGTCCGAACCTCCAGGCACCGAACCCTCCGAGTGGGACGACCATTTGGAATGAATTGTTTGGTGGTCCGCACACGGGCGGTATCACTGCGGTCATGTCGGATGGCTCGGTTCACTTCGTGAGTTTTTCGGTCGATCCGAACGTGTGGTCGGCGGTGGGTTCTCGCGCCGGTGGCGAAACGCTCACACTCAATAATTGATCCTCAACACCCGTTCGACAGGAGATGGTTGGATGCGAAACGTGATATTGGCTTGCGCGGTGGTGGCCGCCGCGCTGACGGGGTGTTCCAAGAAAGAAAGCCCTGTGGTGGTGACTCCCGAAATGGAAGCGGAACAACAACGATGGCAGAAAGAGGTTAATGAGCTGGAAGGAGCCCGGAAGAAGAACGAAAAGCCCGAGAAAACGCAGCAACAGGTGGTTGCGGATCAAGAACGGGCCCGGCAAAAGCGCTGAAACGTTCGCGAAAACTCCCGGCCGCACTTGACGTGCGGCCGGGAGTTTTCTTTCCACTTCTGCTCAGCCTTTAATAACCCCCAGCGGACGCATCCGGGCGACGCGGCGCGACAAATCGGCGTCGTGAACGACTTCGACCACGTCATCGACGTTCTTGTACGCTTTCGGCTGCTCCTCCGCGAGACCGAATCGGCTGCTCGCCATCGCGATCACGCCGCGATGTTCGAGTTCCTTCTCAATCTTCCGACCGGTTGCGTCATGCTTCGCGGCCGTGCGGCTCATCGCACGCCCCGCGCCGTGGCAGGTTGTGCCGAATGTCTTTTCCATCGCGCCCTGCGAGCCAACAAGAACCCAGGACGCCCGACCCATGTCGCCGGGGATAATCACCGGTTGCCCAACAGCCCGGAACGCCTCCGGTACTTCCGGGTGACCAGCGGGGAAGGCTCGCGTCGCACCCTTGCGGTGCACCCACACCTTCTTCTTCTTGCCGTTAACCGTGTGCTCTTCAAGCTTCGCGATGTTATGGGCCACATCGTAAAGCAACTCCATGCCGAGGTCTTCCCACGAAGTGCTGAAGACGGAAGCGAACACCTCGCGTGCTTGCTGCATGAGCAATTGCCGGTTGCAGAAGCCGTAGTTGGCTGCCGCACGCATGGCGGCGATATACTTCCGCCCCTCCGGTGAATCCACCGGGGCACACGCCAGTTGGCGGTCGGGTAACTCGAAGCCGTATTTTGCCGGGCAGTTGCGGAACACAGCCAGAGCATCGTCGCACACTTGATAACCCAACCCCCGGCTGCCGGAGTGGATCATCACGCAGACCTGGTTTAGTTCCAGGCCGAACGCCTTGGCGACTTCCGCGTCGAAAACGCTGTCGACGACCTGCACTTCGAGGAAGTGATTCCCGCTGCCGAGCGTGCCGCATTGCTCCGCCCCACGCTTGACGGCGTGGTCGCTCACCTGATGCGGATCGCCGCCTTCGATGAGACCGTTAGCCTCGGTGTGTTCCAGATCGCGCGAGACACCCAGGCCGCGGTTGATGACGAAGCGCGGTCCTTCGCCCATGAGTCGGCGGGTTTCGGTACTGTCGAACTTGTAGCGGCCGCTTCGTCCCACCCCGCTTGGGATGTTGTTGAACAACTCCCGCACCAACTCCTTCATGTGCGGCTTCACATCGTCAAGATGGAGGTTAGTCTTCACTAATCGGACACCACAGTTGATGTCGTATCCGACTCCGCCAGGCGAAATGACGCCACCCTCTTCCGGATCCGTGGCGCAGACGCCGCCAATGCAGAAGCCGTAGCCCCAGTGGATGTCCGGCATCGCGATGCTTGCGACCTGGATACCCGGCAGCGTGGCGACGTTGGCGACCTGGTCCGGCGCCTGGTCCTTTCGGATGGCTTCGAGGAGTTTGTCGTTGGCGTAGATATGGCCGTCCACGCGCATCCCTGCCTTATAGGTCTTCGGAATCCGATGGCAGCAACAGCCGATGTGTTCCAGCGGCCCGGTATAACTTCCCTTCGTCATATCGCCCTCGGATGTATGCTCTGTTGAAACTCTGGGTCGGTTGTCACGGAGTTAAAATCTTTTGAGGTAGTTTTCTCCGTGATCGCGACAACCTCAACCAGATTTCAACAGAGCATCAGATGTCCACGATGACTTCCGCCAGCCAACCCTCGGCGGTCTTCTCGACTTTTAACTCGTGATACGTGATCGCTTTCACTTCATGTGAAGGCAAATGGCGAGAGGGGTCAAATAGCTCGCCCCGAGCGATCGCTGTAAGCCCACTCTCGGTCACATTCACCTCGAACGCACTGAACAGCAGGTGATCCTCTTCAAACCGCAGGAGGAGTTCCTTCAGCCAGTCGAACAGAAGGAACTCGCGGTCGGTCCCAGCCAGTTCAATCCGCACTTCTTGCGCCGGTTGCACACTTGCGGGGTCTTCGATAATGGCCGACATCAGACACGCGGCCATTTCCGCAAACAGCGCGTTGATGGTCGGTGCAGTGGCCCGCAAGCCGAGATCGGCAGTGTGTTCGAACAGTTCGTACATCAGCGACACACGGACACGCGGAAAAGGGTAGGGGTTCGCATCGTCCCCATTCAGGCTAGAATCGCCAAATGCGAACGGCTTGCTCGGAACCGTGTCGAATCACCTCAACCGTGAATTCTGTTCCCGTTGCCTCCCCACGACGGAGGATTTCGGGATACACCAGATACCGCCAATCGCTGAGAGAAATACGACCTGCTTCGACGACTCCGCCATGTCTGCGGTAACACACCCGTACGATTTCCGTATGCGGGATGAAAATGATCAGAACCGCTTGTCGGCGATCCGCGCCGCGTAACACATCATCCAGGAACTCCGCACCATCGTGAACAGGGTATGTGTCCGGAACGGCGTCAGTTTCGCTTGGTAGACCCGCTGCCAGTTCTTCGAACACGACTGCTCGCTCGTGCGCAGCCGCATAAGCGACATTCAATGCCTCAATGATCCCTTCCCAATCGCCGCCGACCACAATCACTGGCCCTGCGAGTAGCCGGTGGACCGTCCGAATCGCACGCTCGTCCACGGGAGTCGGATGAGCGACGAGGAGTGCACCGCTGCTGTCATCCAAAGGCAAAAGGGGCATTGCTCGGGCTGTCTCTTCCGCTATGCGGTCGATGATCGCAGGAGCGGGAAGGAATGTGCCAATCTGAAGAGTGATGTTCGTCAGCGGGAGCAGCGCCAGGAGTGACTTGGGGTAGCCGACGAAGAGCTTGGCGGGGATGGTGAGGTTTGCTCGGATTCTGGGGGCGTACTGTGCGGCCTGTCGTTCAAGTTCGCTGTATTCGTGGCTGTTAAACTCGTAGCGGTCGGCTTCGGCCTTGAGGCGGATGTAGTAAGCCCACGCTATGTTGTGCGGTTGGCCGGTTTCTTCCAGCCAATCAGCGAAGACAAGACGGGCCGTGACGTCAGTCGGTTGGGTAAGATACTTCCGCATGAACGCATCAGCGTCGGCGTTCGAGCGGATTGTGAGCGAAGTAGACATGAAGTAGCTCCGGGCTGGTGAGATGCGCCCGGATTGAGTGTACCGCATTGAACGCGGGCGGTCACCACCGCAGTACGGCCGTGCCCCAGGTGAGGCCAGCGCCGAAGCCGCTGAGAACCACCAGATCACCCGCCTTGAACCGGCCCTCGGCGGCGGCTTCGTCGAGGGCGATGGGAATGCTGCCGGCCGACGTGTTTCCGTAACGTTCGAGGTTGTTATAAACCTTACCGCGCGGAATGTTGAGCGAATCGATCGCCGCGTTGATGATCCGGATGTTTGCTTGATGTGCAACGAAGAGATTGATGTCTTCCACCCGCAGCTTGGCGGCGTCGAGAACATCCCGGATGGTATCGCACAGGATGTTCACCGCCCATTTAAAGACGGCGTGGCCGTCCATGTACATGTAATGCTTGCCTTCGGCGAGGAGTTCCGGCGTCACGGGCGTTCGGCTGCCGCACGCTTCGCGTTGCAGAAGTCCTCCGCCCCAGCCTTCAGACCCCATGCTATAGGCGAGCAAACCTTGGTCGGGCCGGCCGGGTTCGACAAAGACCGCGCCTGCGCCATCGCCAAAGAGCGGATAGGTCTTGATGTCGGAGGGGTTCAGGACACGGCTGTTTGTATCGCCCCCGATGACGAGAGCGCGTTCGCTCTGTCCGGCTTTCACGTAGGCGGCGGCGGTGGTGAGAGCGTACATGAAGCCGGCGCAAGCGGCTTCGACTTCGATTGCCGGGCCAACCATGCCCAGCCGATCTTGCACCAGGCAGGCCGTGGATGGAAACGACATATCCGGCGTGAATGTGCCCAGGACGAGCAGGTCGCAATCCTTCGCCGTATATCCCGTCTTCCCGAAGAGATCGTTGGCGGCCTCAACGCACAGGTCCGATGTGGCCTGATAGGCTGCCGCATGACGGCGTTCCAGGATGCCTGTGCGCTTGACAATCCAGTCCGAATCGAAGCCAAGGCGGGCGTGCAAATGGTCGTTGCTGACGACCATGTCCGGCACGTACTTCCCCGTGCCCACAACGCGGACGCCCAGCAATGATCGGCATTTCGGCCTAAACGAAGGTCGGTCAATCATCATCGGTTCGACATCCGCACGGGGGTATCCGGCCGGGTCGCCCGCTGTGGCCGTGAAGAGGGATTATATGAACGTGCAATACCGAACGCGCAGGGCAGAATTCTTATCACCAGACGGATTCGCAGAACCCCGATCGTCCGTCAAATCCGACCAACCTCTCCGGTTTACCGGTGTCAATTCCACCCAGACCTTCCGCGACTGCCATCAACGCATCACGGTCCGGTGCGCTCTGCACCGGACCAGAGGTATCGCAAGAGACCCACGATCGCACAGGCAGTCGCATCGGTTTGCAGGTTTCCATCGTTGGGCGAGAGGTGAAAGGCTCCAATGAGCATGTTGGCACGGAAGATGTTATCGAAGTGTCGTGTGTTCGCTTCGATGAACTGGAGACCACAGAGAAACTCCACTGCGCCGAGGAGGGCCGGGCGATACTTTCGCTCTCGCGTTAAATCGCCTGTCAGGCGGGTCAGTTGGTCGGCACACGCCAGGCTCTGAACGTACAAGCCAGTTTCGGCGGTGGTTGGCGGTGCCTTCGCCTGCCCCTTCTCGACCGAGCGAAACCCTCCAGCCCACTGTGGCGTTTGTGGATCGGTCAGGACAATCTGGAGTGTGCAAAGCCAGTCGTTCATCTCGTAGACCGCTGTGGCCGCATCATTGAGTTTGGTCTGGAGATAGTATTCGAACGCGCAAGGAGTGAGCGTCGCGGCGAGCATGGGGTGGGGTTTGGTGCGGAAGAGGGTGTGGTAGTAGCCAACGCCTCGCTTCACCGCGTCTTTCTTCCACTCCGCTGGTCGGACGCGGTTGCTGACCGCCAGCGCTTGCAACGCGTAACCGGGGTATTCATTTACGCCTGCGGGGTCGGTTTGTGTGGGTACATCGGTGGGGCCATCGGTGTAATGCACGGACCCATCCGTGCGGAGCTGAGTGCGGAGGAATCCACACAATCGTTCGGCGTCGTCGATGAGCTTTGGATCCGCGTTCGGCAATTCGTAAATGGCCAGCGCAAGAATCGCCGTGAACGCGACGCGATTGCACACGACCGACGCCTGCACCGGCACCCGACAGTTGGGGTCACTGGGGGAAAGCTTGGTTGAAGCCAGCAGGGTGAGGATGGCTTGGCTGGCGATCGCAGCATGCTTCTGATCGCCGCTGAATTTTGCCGCTTGTGCGAGCGCTAACGCCGATTGTGCCTGTTTAAGATCGTGTTCGCCGCTAATCGGCTGCCGGAGCGCGGGATTGTAGCCGTAGAGGAACCGGCCGTGCGACTGGTGCATCTTCGCCATCCACGTCGAACCCAGCAGCACGCCGCGGACGGCAAACTGCGTGACCGTGGGGAAGGAGGCGAGTGGTTCGAACTTGCTCAACGGAATATCGGAAGCCGCAACGGGGGGAGTTGGCGTTGGAGCAACCGCCATCGGCAACGGTTGTGGTGGCCTGGGTAAAACCGGATCACCCGGCGGTTGGGGTGGGTTCACCGCTGGGGGCAGGGGAACGGGTGTGGGAGGGACGGAAGGGATCGGGGGCTGCGCGGAAACAACCACGACGAGGAGCCCCATCACTCCCAATGCGAATAGGATGCGGCGCACGGCAAGCCCTCCCTGGCTGCAACTCGAGCGAATATCGGCGCACTGTAATCCAAGTCGCTGCAAGAATGCAATGCGAAGGTTGAAGAATCGGTGTGCCTGGGCGTGCCTGGTGATAAGGCAGGAGGAGAACGGGAACCGCGGACGGCAAATGCACAGATGATATGCACTTGCGGTCCGCGGTTCGATCGGGATTGTGAACGTGATTTTGCTCAGGTCGTGGCAGGCGCCGGGGCTTCTCCAGGAGCCGGTGCAGAAGCGGGTTCCGGCTTCGGCGACTCCGGTGGGGTCGGCTCACCGGCCTTGAGAATGTGCGTGACCTTCACGCGAACGTGGGGTTGTGTATGTCCCTTCAACCGACGCGACGACTTGCGGCGGCGGAACTTCTGCGTCATCGTCTTGACTTTGTGGAAGCCCACGACTTCCGCCAACACACGTGCCCCTGCAACGAGGGGTTGGCCGATCAACGTATCCGCGCCGCTGGTGAGCAGCAACACTTTGCTCAGCTCCAGGCGCTGACCAACCTCAGCGGTTCGATAATCCAGCGTAAGGATTGCTCCATCTTCCGCGCGGTATTGCCGCGAACCGTCTTCAATAATAGCGTACATGTCTCACCTGACAGATTCCGTGCACAACCGTAAGATTAGCATCATAGGAGCCAAGAGACGCAACGACCAGCACATGCGCGGGAATCCTATGACTTCCTCTGTGTTGGATTACGCCCGTTCCGCCAGTGGTTTCACTGGTCGCGGGCTCGGACCCTTGTAGAGCGCACGCGGACGAATCAGGCGGTTGTTGTCCAACTGTTCGATAACGTGTGCGGCCCATCCTGCAATCCGCGACATGGCGAAAATCGGCGTGTAGAGTGGAATCTCCAGTTTCATCGCGTTGTAGAGCCGGCCGGCGGGCCAGTCGAGATTCGGGAACATGTTCTTCTCAGTCGCCATCACTCGTTCAATGATGTCAGCGGTGTCTTCCCACTTCTTCAAATCGCCGCCAGCCTGCGCCGCCATCTCACCGGCAAACTTCTTGAGGATACCCGCGCGAACATCACCGGTTTTGTAGACGCGATGACCAAAGCCCATGATTCGTTCCTTGCGCGCCAGCGCAGCCTTCGTCCACGCCTCGGCAGTATCCGGTCCACCGGCGGCGTGCAGAATGTCCATCACCTTCTCGTTCGCGCCGCCATGCAGCGGGCCTTTCAGAGCACCAATCGCGCCGGTAATTCCGCTATGGAGATCGGAGAGGGTGGAGACGATCACGCGGGCGGCAAAGGTACTCGCATTAAATTCGTGTTCGGCATAGAGAATGAGCGACACATCCAGTGCTTTCACTTCGGCGGGCGATGCTTCCACCCCGCGGAGCGTGTAGAGGAAGTTCGCCGCGTGCGCCAGATCCTGGCGGGCGGGAACTTCCGGTTCCCCCCGGGAGAGCCGGTAGTGATCGGCGATCGCGACGGGAATCTGCGCAAGCAACCGCTCGGCTTTCCGCAAGTTGGCGTCGTGTGAGTTGTCCGCCGCATCCTGGTCGAAGTGCCCCAGCGCGCTGACAGCGGTGCGGAGTGCATCGAGCGGGGTTGTCCATTTCGGGAGGGCGGCGAGGAATTCCTTCAGTGGCGGAGGAAGCCGGCGCGCAGCGGCCACGCGTGTGTGAAACTCCTTCAATTGCGTGGCGTTGGGCAACTCGCCGTGCAAAAGGAGATATGCGACCTCATCAAAGGAGCAATGTTCGGCAAGGTCGCCAACGTGGTAGCCGCGGTAGCTGAGTCCACCTTCGACAGTGCAGATCGCGGTTTCACCTGCAATCACACCTTCAAGGCCAGGAGAATACGCCTGTGTGGTCATATCGTCTCACTCGCGAATCGAGGCACCCGTCGCGGACGCGTCGGGTTCACATTCTTTACGCTACCCTCGCCGAAACGGGCGGCCACAACAGAGCGTAAACGGTGTTGGTTAGCATGGCGAGAACGAAGTCGATCATCAGGATTGCAACGAATGAGATGACGAAGGCTTCCGTAGCGGCTCGGCCCACGCCTTCGGCCCCCGGCCGACTGTTGAACCCTCGGTGGCAGGCGATCAGCGACAGCGTTCCGCCAAACACTAGGGCTTTTCCCAACCCCACCAATATATCCCAGGGCTTCACGAACGCTCTGGCGTGCTGCCAGTAATGGTAGCTATCGATGTTGTAGACGTGCAGACAGATCAGCGAACTACCAACCAGTCCCATCACGTCTGCAACAACAGTCAGGAGAGGAAGAAGGAAGACACAGGCCAGGAATCGCGGTCCGGAGAGGAACTTGACGGGATCGACTCCCAAACAGGCCAGCGCATCGATTTGTTCGGTCACGCGCATCGTCGCCAACTCAGCAGCCATCGCGGAACCGACGCGCCCCGAAAGCATCACTGCCGCGAGAACAGGGCCGAGTTCCCGAAAAACCGACATCTGAATCACGGCGCCGAGCGACGTCTCCAACCCAATGGTGTGGAACTGACTGTACGCCTGAACTGCCAGCACCATCCCGATGAAAAGGCCCGTGATCGCGATCACGCCGACGCTATTGGAGCCGACTTCCACGGAAATTCGAAGCACTTCACGACGGGTGAACTCCCGACGGACAATTCCGCTCCAGGTCCGAAAGGCGAAGAGCCACCAGTCGCCCAGCGCGACCGTGATATTCGCCAGTGACTGAACCCAGCGGCGTTCCGACAGCGGGGTTGGCGGCGCAGACGACATGAGGCGGTTGTACCGCGCCGCGAGCGGGAAGGGCAGGCCAAAGTGGAGCGAGCTTCCCGGTGAGGAAGAATCTCTCACCGGGAAGCTCGCTCTTTCATTCGGGTAAATGAGAACATGGCCTGCCGCGTTCTCATTTACCGAACAGATCGGTTACGTCGGGATTTCGCGAATGGGGACGCCATTCACCCACTGCACCCAGACGCGGCGTGCGGAATCCCAGGCGAGCCCAGAGAATCGCCGCGCAGCCAAGTCAGCGGCCACGTCGCTGGGTGCCGCCGCAGGGGCGGGGGAAGGCTCGGGCGCGGGTGCCGCGTCACCGAACCACGCTCGCACGCGCCGGCCAAAATCCTTCCGAGCCTCGGCAACACGAATCGCTCCGAGTTCTGCCTGGCTGAGTAGCCAGACCACAACCGCAATGGCGATCAGGTTGACGGAAGCCCAGGCGATGCCTGCGACGAGCAGTCCAATCGCGACCACGGTACCCACTTTCACCGCGACTTCCGTGGCGCGAAGCCGAGGCATCCGAGTCGCCAAAAGTGCCCGCAGGACACGTCCGCCGTCCATGGGGAATGCCGGCAGCAAGTTGAAGACGAACAGAACGACGTTGGCCCAGAACAGACGAGCGACAAAGAGTTCCATCAGGCTGCCATCCGAGACCCACGGAAGCAGCATGTCGCAGGCAACGACTCCCACAAGTAGACCGAGTGCGATGGCGACGTTCACTGCGGGGCCAGCGAGTGCCACCACCACTTCCTGAAGTGGCTTCTCAGGCATCCGCTCAAGTGAAGCGACTCCGCCGATGGGGTAGAGCGTGATGTCGCGGGTGTGAATGCCGTAGGCTCGCGCAGCGAGTGCGTGCCCAACTTCGTGCAGCGCGACGCATGCGAATACGGCAAACACGAACAGCAATTGGAACGCGAGCGCGGACAGCCCCGCACCGAGCGTTGTGAACAACACAAATAGCGGCAACAACCAGAACGTGCTGTGAAGGTACAGGTCGATGCCGAAGATTTTCCCAAGTTTTAATGAGCCGAACATGTGGGCATTTCCTTCCTGGGCGGACACTTCCCGCCCTCACCATTATTCGAGTGCACGAGAGCGAAATTCGATTCAATCCCGTGCCAGTTTGTGCTCAGAGCAGAATCAGCCACGCCGCCGAGAAGAAAATCGCGATACCCGTGACATCGACCAGCGTTGCGACGAGCGCTCCGGATGCAACGGCGGGGTCACCGCCAATTTGGCGGATAATGAGCGGAATGATGCATCCAATGAGTGTCCCCCACAGACAGATCCCCAGCACGGCGATGGAAATTGCCAGACCCAACTGCCAGCGGCTAACGGGCTCCGATCGGAGTTCGCATTCCGCCGGGAACTGGTAAACCCATCCGTTGGGCTGCATATCCGGCGCAGGTAAAGGTTCCGCTCCTCTTGGTAATCGGACGCGAGTGTTCTTTTCCATCGCCACCGTTTGTGGCGTACCGGCCGGAAGTGCAACATCCCGACGGCCATCTGGCCCCAGCTTTGTGCCGGGCGCCACTCGGACAGTGAAGGGATCCTGGATTTTTCGCGGTCCACTGCGGGTGTCCGTCGGGGTGAGTGAACCGCGAAAAAACGCGATTCCCCCCAATGCAGAACCCAGCGCCAGGCCCATCAGCAACTCTCGCCGGAGAATACGCTTCCAGTCGCGCGGACTAGCGTACCCTAGAGCCATCGCTCGCGTGACAAGCGTGGCGGCCTGGGTTCCGGAGTTCCCTCCCGTGGAGATACAGAGCGGAACAAACAAGGCTAACACCACGACCGCCGCAATCAGCTCCTCAAAGAACTCCATCACGGTAAACGTGAGTAGTTCGGCAACGAAGAGTACCGCCAGCCACTTCACACGACTCTGCCACACTCTGTAGAAACTGGCATTCAGATAGTCTCCCTCGATGGGACCGACCGCCGCCTGGCGCTGCAAGTCTTCCGTGGCTTCTTCGCGGACCACATCGAGCACGTCGTCGTGCGTAACGATGCCGAGCAATCCGAATTGCTCGTCGACGACCGGAGCCGCGAGGAAGTCGTAGCGAGCGAAGAGTTGCGTGACTGCTTCCTGATCCTCGTCATAGCGGAGCGTGACGAGGTCCGTTTCCATCAATTCGCGGACAAGCGTGTGTCGAGGGGCGAGAATCAAATCGCGAAGTGACAACACCCCAAGGAGTCGTTTGGGGGCCAGCGTTCCATCCGGTTTCCGGTTAGGGTCGTCGAGAACGTAGATGTAATAAATCGTTTCGCGGTCGGGCGCTTGTTGGCGAAGCTGGTCGATGGCTTCGGCCGCAGTGAGGGTACCGGGGAGCCACGCATAGTCGGTGGTCATAAGAGCGCCGACTGTGTTCTCCCCGTACTGGACCAGCTTGGCGATGTCCTGTCGGTCGGCTTCGTCCACCAACCGCATGATCGCTTCGGTCACGCGGGGTGGAAGCCGGCGGAGCAAATCGACGCGATCGTCATGCGACATCTTCGAAAGAAGTGCGCCGACCTGCGGTCGCGCCTGCTCCGCCATTTGCACTTGAAGTGGGGGGGGGAGGTACTCAAACACCGAGGCTTGTGTCCGCAGGTTCGCGTTGCTGATGACTTCCCAGATTTGTTCCGGAGTGAAGTCAGAGTCGAGTGCTTCGGCAACAGTGGCGGGGTGTAATTGCTCGCAAAACTCCCGCAAACCGGCGGAATTGTTCTCCGCCAGCATCTGCTTGACTTCAGGGCCGAAGAGAGGATGCGGCATAGCTGAACCAGTAACGGATGATCCACGAGCTAAAAATGAACCACGACGGATAACTCACCAATAACCAAGGAGCCCGAAATGCAAAATGGGGAAACCGTCTGGATGACGTGATTCCGTTAGTCTTCGTTTGCATCTGTGCTTGGTAATAGGCAGGTCACGGGTCATTTCCAGACACAGTGTGTTGAAAACCTCAGGATGAAGTTGTCGCAAGACGGAAGAAACAGCTTCGAAGTGCAGAATCACGCGACAACCGATCCGAGGTTTCAACACAGCCTTTCAGCCAGTGAGATCATTCGCCATGATTCAACACCACATTATCGATGAGTCGCGTCGTGCCCAGGTAAACAGCCACAGCCGCAACCGCAGGACGGTCGAGCCGAGCGATCGGTTGCAGTGTTTCGGCATCCACGATGCTGGCGTAATCGACCCGTGCGTTGGGAATGCTCGATAAAGCGCTCTGTAGTTTGGATTCGAGCCGAGCGACGTCAACCTCACCGGCCATCGTGTGTGCCTGGATCGCTTGCAGAGCCTGATAAATCCGCGGAGCAACCGCTCGTTCGGCAGTGCTCAGGTAGCGGTTACGCGAACTCAGCGCTAACCCATCCGGTTCGCGGACCGTTGGTTCGATCTTCACCGTGACCGGCACGTTCAAGTCGCGGACCATCTGTGAGATGATACGAGCCTGTTGGTAATCTTTTGCTCCAAAATGGGCGGTGTGTGGACGGACGATATTAAAAAGTTTTAGCACGACGGTACACACCCCGCGGAAATGCCCAGGTCGGCTGGTACCGCAAAGGTGGTCGCCTAGTTTGCCCACTTCGACAGATGTGAGTGAGCGAGCGGGATACATTTCTTCTGGTTTGGGGGCAAAGATGAGGTCCGCGCCCGATTGTGTGGCAAGTTTTTGATCGGCGGCCAGCGTCCGAGGATATCGTGTGTAATCCTCGTTGGGTCCGAATTGTGTCGGGTTGACGAAGATCGACACCACGACGAAATCACTTGTCTCGCGCGCCGCCCAGATCAGTGCTGCATGTCCATCGTGCAGGGCTCCCATCGTCGGGACGAAGCTGATAGTTTTCCCATCTTGGCGGAGTACATCCACGACGGCGCGCACCTCAGCGACTGTGGAGACAATCGGCGTCATCGTAGTTCCCCCTTGCTCACTTTTCAGATCGGTCGGCACGTTCCGCATCGAGAACCAGACCCAGGTACGACTGCGGTTCCTTGTCGGTAAGTCCAAGTTCCGCTGCGGCGGCGAGGAGAGTTGACTTTGCGAGCTCGTACTGTGCTTCCTCAGCGAGGATTTCCAGCTCCACGAAATCGCCCACCTGATCGACGCTGTCGAAACAGGCCTCCATATCGAATCCATCGCGTTCAAACTGGTAAACACGGCGCTTCTTGCGGACTGTTGCAACCGGTTTGAAGCCGAGCGCAAGGAACAGTCGCTCTGCATCTGCCGCGGCCGAATCGCCCTCGGCAAGAGGAACTTCGATTTCGGTGCGCGTTTTCGTTTCGGTATCGCGCTTCGGCCCCTTATAGGTCAAGTAATTCTTCGCACCAACGCGACGAACGCGAAACGCCTCATCCGTCGCCTTCAAATCCCGATCCGGAGCCTGAAAGTACAGATCCACCTCAAGGCGATCCTGGACGAGGCGCGCGCCCCAATCGAGCAGGGTCGCGACGGTGGCGGCGCGATCGGCATTCCGGTACTTAACTTCCACCTCAAGCATGATTGCTGGGTGTTGCGAGTTTTGGGTTCTTCGGTCGCAGAGGAGTAGAGCGAGTCTCTGCTATGATAACCTATGAGATTCCCAGAGCATAACGTGAACGGAGGAGGAATCCAGTGGGTCAGCGCGTGACCGTGGCGAAAGTGAGCGGCATTCCGGAAGGTGGGAGTGTGGTGGTGACCGTGCGCGAGAAGGATATCGCGATCTTCCGCATTAATGGAGCTTTCCACGCCGTCGACGATATGTGTCCGCACATGGGGGCTTCACTCTCGGGTGGGTTTGTGGAAGACGGTTGCGTGACGTGTCCGTGGCATTACTGGCGCTTCCGCCTCGCTGATGGTGCGTGGGCCGACAACCCAAAAGTGAAAATCGGCTCCTATCGCGTTCACGTCGCCGGTGATGAAGTGCAACTGGAACTGCCGGACACGGCGGGGTGAGAAAAGGTCGCTCCTCGAATTTGCATGTGAGAGAGAACTTCCTCATCCAGAAAAGTTGGGCACATGACCATTTGGCTACGGTGCTGGTATGTTCCCTTCTTCATTCTGCCCAGTTTCGGAATCGAGAATCTTTCACGCGGCCTCTTCCGGCTCGCGACATTGATCCACCAGCGAGCGGACGAGACGGACAATCCGTTCGCTTGCAAGATGCTGTTTTAACTCGCTCATGAATTGCTTCGCATCGGTGGCACGGGCGGTCGTATCCCAAGACATGTCGTCCTTGTAAATGACCAGTTCGACTGGATAGAAGTCGAGTCCATGACGGACGTGAAGCAGAGCTTGACGAAACTCCAGCAACGGCGCGGTCAGATAGAATTGGTGGAGGAATTGCCCAGGGGCTTCGGTTTTCGACACAATTTCTCCGATGACGTAATTCTGCGTTCGTTGGCCAAGTAGGTACGATTGTTGGCGGAGAATAGAAACTGGTGAGGGTTCCGGCGAAGTCCCAAAATCAGGCCACAAATCGGGAATTGTCGTATTCATCTCACACCTGGATAGTTGAGGCGAATCAGAATCGGGAAATGATCGCTTCCAGTCGTTCGGTCAGGGCGGCCATCGCGGGCTGACTCGAAGGAAACCTGTCCATCACCAGTGAGGATTTCAAGATCAGCATTCAAGAAGTATTGTAACAAAGAGGGACGAAGGAGCACTTGGTCGAAGATGTACCAGAAACGGCAATCGGGCCGCGCTTGGCGCCAGAAAAAAGTTCCCGGTGGTCCAGGCGTTGCGTCGCTGAAGAAACGCCACATCGGATTAAAGAAGTATCGATGTGTTGATCCAGCAACGATGCGCGTATCTTGCATAGCCAATCGCCGAGTTGGAACCGCATGTAATCCGGCCGTTGAATAAAGTCCGTACTGGAATGGATCAACATTAAAATCCCCAATGATCAACGTTCGCGAGTGGCCGCGCCTGCGTTCCATGTCAGCGATTAGCGCACTCAAGTCCCGGAGTAGACTGTCTTGCTCTCGTTCGGTTGGAATCAATTGACTCGGAAGGTGTGCAGAGCAAAGTAACAATTCAGGAACTCCTGAGCGTTGCAATCGCCTCAGTGAGTAATACCGTGTACCGCTCTCTTCGGGCCATTGGGCAGGAACAAAGCGGGTGAAGATGTGAACGCGCGTGTCACTGGGATTCGGGAGAAGGTGATATCTTGCTGGTGTCCCGATCGGATTCAATGCCCCCAATACTGATACTGGTCGCGAGCACTCCGCGAGTAGGAGGACGGTTACATCATGGGAACGCGCAAGTCGGGCGCAGACCTGTGCCCGATCTAGGCCACCCATATTCCAGAACAGGAAAGTGAGCATCTTTCACTTCGCGGTTTCCGTGGCTCGACTTTCCCGAATCACAGTCACCTTGATTTCGCCCGGGTAATCGAGCTGTTGCTCGATGGCGCGGGCGATCTCGCGGCAGATGCGAATCGCATCGGCGTCAGTGGTTCGGTTAGCGTTGGCAATTACACGAAGTTCCCGACCCGCTTGAATGGCATACGCTTGTTCCACTTCGGGAAATCCGCACGCCACCGCTTCCAGATCCGCCAACCGCTTCACGTACTTCTCCAGCGTTTCGCGACGCGCACCGGGCCGGCTGGCGCTGATTGCGTCAGAGGCGGCGACCAAGACCGTGTAAATGTTGTCGATGGTCACGTCATCGTGGTGGCCGCTGATGGCGTGCAATACTTCTTTGCTCGTTTCGCCGTAGCGTCGCGCCAGTTCGGCTCCCACTTTCGGGTGACCACCTTCCATCTCGTGATCGGCCGCCTTCCCAATGTCGTGCAGGAGTCCACACCGACGGGCTAATTGCGTATTCAGGCCCAGTTCGCCGGCCATGAGGCCGCAGAGGTGTGCGACTTCTACCGAGTGGGCGAGAACGTTTTGACTGTAACTCGTGCGGAAACGGAGTCGGCCGAGTAGATAAATCAGCTTTTCATGGGGCACTGGCACATCCGCATCGAGGACCGCCTGGTTGCCGAGTTCCATGATGTGCTTTTCCATCTCGGCTTGTGTTTCCGCAACCACCTCCTCAATGCGGCTTGGATGGATCCGTCCGTCCTGGATGAGTTTGGTCAGCGCAAGCCGAGCCGTTTCGCGGCGGACATTGTCGAAGGCGGAGACAATGACCACCCCCGGCGTGTCATCCACAATCACGTCCACGCCGGTGAGTTTCTCGAAGGTACGGATGTTGCGGCCTTCGCGGCCAATTATCCGCCCCTTCATGTCGTCGGAGGGGATATCGACGGTGCTGACGGTAATGCTGGCGGTTTGTTCGGCGGCGTAGCGCTGAATCGCCACGGTAACAATCTCGCGTGCCCGGTACTCGGCTTGTTGCTTGATACGTTCATCGTGGTGTCGGATCTTTGCCGCGATCTCCTCGGCCAGTTCCCGCTCAAGTCGTTCGAGGAGCATCCGTTCGGCCGTTTCACGGCTGAGGCCGGTCATTTCGTGGAGTTTCTTCATCTCCTGTTCAACGAGTTCATCAAGGTGCTTGCTTTTCTTCTCGAGCGCGTCCTTGCGGTCGGAGAGTTTCTCTTTCAGGACATCGAGATGCTTCTCTTTGCGCGCAAGTTCCTTCTGTTTTTGCTCGGCGGCATCTTCGCGCTTCTCGATCCGTCGTTCCATTTCGCGAACTTCGGCCCGGGCGGCTTCGGTTTCGCGCGTGAGTTCTTCCCGACGGCGGAACGCTTCATCACGAGCCTTCAATTCCGCATCACGGATGATTTGTTCGGCGTCGCGTCGGGATTGTTCGATTAACTCCTGGCCGCGGATTTCGGCGGCACGGGCGACTTCTGGGTCTGGTGTGTGATCAGGCGGGACATTGGGGCGCGGGCTCAACCGTCGAACGATGAAGTACGTGCTACCAACACCAAAGAGGGCAGCAACGAGGGCAAGCCCGCCGGCCTCGAGCGGGTTCATGAATGGGCCACTCCTATGGATTCCTCCCGCACCCCTTCCGTATGAGAATGGAGGGCCGGAGGGACGGCGAGTGGTGGCCCGTCGAAGCTCGGTAGAGATGGCGAACCGCCGCCACGGCCAGCCTTCCGCACGCCAGGTTGTTGGGTGGGAAGAGGTGGCAATCCGGGCGGATGGTTTCAACTCCGCATGATCGGCAGTCGCGGCGCGACAATACGCAAACCGCGGTCGTCGGCGTCAAGCCCCGCACGAAGCGGGGTCCGAGAAGCAACGGGCGAACCAGTCTATATATATGGAACGAGCACTCGCCTTCCGTGGCGGTCGGCGGCGGGACCACCCGCGACCGACATGATCTCGCTCGGCACATCCTGACCGAGCGAGGCTTGCGGTATTATGGCGACACCGAACACGGCCTGCAACGGATTGGTGTTCGTTGTTTCATGTTTCTTGCGTTATGTCTCGGAAACGCAGGCAGGATCCCGCAAAGCGAACGCGACCCTGATACGGGAACCCGATGAGACTGTCGCATTGAACGAGCCGCGTCGCTGGAGTAGATGAAAACCCGGCAGGCCGTGTTCTCATCTACTCCAGCGACGCGGCTCGTTCAGCAACGTGACACTTCCAGCGGCTTCATGTATCAGACTCTCCGAAGAGTTCGCTATTTGATATATACATTTGTATAGTAATATTAATTACGGCCCAACTGTCACCCGCGTTACAGTTGGGCAGGGAGGGACCAGACCAACCAGATAAAAGGCTCGAAAACCGGAAACCAGGGGGAAAAACGGCCCGAAACACGACACCGGACGACACGGGGGAATAGGCTCGACACACTTTTGGTGGCTGGGCATCCGCACGGCAGCAAAGCTGTCAACCCTGACAATTTGCAGACAAATTCTGCCACAGTCAGCGATGAGTCCCCGCAAGAGAGTTACCACAAGAACAACGAGAAACCGCTGGTTTTGGCCATTCTTTGGAGTCTGCCATCTGCCGGATTGCGGAAGGTCGAATATGGCAGGACAGCCGGTAACCTGACAATTTGCAGACAAATTCTGCCACAGTCAGCGATGAGTCCCCACAAGAGCGAAGAACCGCCCTCATACAGGAACCCGATGAGACTGTCGCATTGAACGAGCCGCGACCGCCAGGGAGCGGGCAACGATTCCTGCTGCATTGCGAGAGATAAGAATGAGGCCTGCCGTGTTCTCATCTACTCCAGCGACGCGGCTCGTTAAGCAACGTGACACTTCCA
>Ga0209062_1002042_pt1 | contig 29541 bp, 31 predicted proteins | sample Coa_R2_2_FD_187158 | JGI IMG/M metagenome (GOLD analysis project Ga0209062, IMG submission 187158) | Surface soil microbial communities from Centralia Pennsylvania, which are recovering from an underground coalmine fire - Coalmine... | ecosystem: Environmental > Terrestrial > Soil > Unclassified... | reverse complement strand
TAGTCCTGCACGCGCGGCGGCAGAAGCTGCGCCTCGTCAATCTTCCAGGGTCGAAATTCCTTGCTCATGGCACAGCAGGGAATCAGAATTCGCCCCTCTTGACCAGACTATTCAGACAAGCTCCTAGGCGTCGCTCACGCCGGGGCGTGATTTCGCCGCGCCTTGGCGCTAAAGTGAGGCATGGCCGCCGCCCTCGCTCATGTCGCCTGGGAGCCTTGCCTGGTTGATGCGCAGCGCGACCGGGCGCTCGAATCCTATGCCCGGCGCAAGCTGGGCATGCCGATGCCGAACATCCGGTATTTCGCGCCGGTCCCGTGGCTGGCGCGAGCCATGATCGATCTGCACCCGGAGTTCGGGCTGTTGCGGCACCTCGATCACAGCGATGCGGACGTCATCGCGCTCGTCGTCAGCCAGGAGAATTCGTGCCGCTTCTGCCATGCCGCCATCCGGATGATGCTCTGGGCCCAAGGGTTGAGCGAGGCACGTATTCAGCGCATCGAGCAGGATCTGAGCCGTGCGGAGCTCCCGGCGAAGACGCTTGCCGCCATCGCATTCGGACGGGCGCAATCGCGCGTCGGTCCGCAAGGGGCGCGCGAGGCGCGGCAAGAGCTTCGCAAGGCCGGCATCAGCGATGAGGAAAGGAAGGAGATCGCCTTTGCGGTAGGCTTCACGGATTTCTCCAACCGCATCCACACCATCGCGGCGATCCCGTCGCATTCCTTCGAGCGGATGCCCGACCAGATTCACGTTCGGCTGCTCCGTCCGTTGCTCAAACGCATCGTGCAAAAGCATCGCTTCCGGGGCCGGGAGACACCCCTCGAAGCGATGCCTTCCTATCCCTATGGCGGCTTGGTCAAAGCCTATGCGGGATCGCCGATCGCACCGGTGCTGGGACGGACGATCGAGGAGATGTGGGCCTCTCCCCATCTGACGCGGCGCTGCAAGCTCTTGATGCTTGCGGTCATCGCGCGCGGCCTGGGTTGCGAGATGTGCGTGGCGGAGCTTGGCGGGGCCTTGCAGCAGGAGGGGCTCGACGGCGCGGCGGTCACTCAGATCCTCACCCATCTCGACGCGCCCCAGCTCGACGAGATCGAACGCTTGCTGGTGCGCTTCACGCGGGAGACGATCTGGTACGAGCCGGCCGCGATCCAGCGGCGCGCCCGCGCGCTGCGCGACCGCCTGTCAGGGCCGCAGTTCCTCGAGGCCATCGGCGTGGCGTCGCTAGGCAACGGCCTCTGCCGCATGGGCGCCATGGTGATGGACCACCCATGATCTCGGCCGTCGTCGTGGGTGCCGCACTGGTGCTCACGGCGATTCTCGCGGGCTTGCTCTACCGCGAATGGCGGCGCAGCCAAGACCTGCGGGCGCAGCTCCAGGCCGCGGCCAGCGATCTCGAGCATCTTCAGCGCGCCTGCTCGCGCTTGGCGCCGGCCGGCGTCGTGCAGCGGCTCGTCGCCGACGGCGTGCAGCGCGATGGCGGCCCGGTGGCCGAGCGCAAGGTGGCGACCGCGATGTTCGTCGATCTCGTCGGCTTCACCGCGATGAGCGAGCGGCTTGAGCCCGCCGTCCTGGTGCGCGTACTCAATGGCTACTACCAGCGCATGAGCGATGCGATCGACGAGCATCGCGGTCAGGTCGGAAGCTATATCGGCGACGGCATCGTCGCCTATTTCGGCGCGCTCCAACCGAATCCCTGGCAATGCGACGATGCCGTGCGCGCCGCCCTTGCCATGCGCGCGGCGATCCGCGACTACAATGCCGAGCTCGACCGCGAAGGCTTGCCGCCGCTCGCGATCGGCATCGGCATCCATCGCGGGCTCGGCCTCGCGGGCCTCGTCGGCTCGAACGATCGCCGGGAATTCTCTTTTCTCGGCAGCGCCGTGAACCTTGCCGCGCGCGTGCAGGCGCTCACCCGCGTGCACCAGGTGGATATTCTCGTGACCGAGGCGCTGCGCGCCGAACTCGACGAGAGCTTCATCTTGGCGCCGATGCCGGCGGAGCGCGTCAAAGGCTTCGCCGAGCCCATCATTACCTACACGGTGCGCGGGACGCTTGCCGATGGAAACGAGCAGGCGACAATGAAGGCCCTTTGAGATCGCCCTGATTGTCCCCGAGACGAGGCGATCGCGGAGCGCCGGAGATGCGCCGCCACACCTCCCTTGAGGCGGCGATGCGCCAGACCCGGTTGCCACCAGCAACGCGCCGCGACGCTCGACCGGCCCGTGGATTGTCCCTCCCCATAATGGAGGAACATTTGCGGCATCCGCCACGTCTATAGGCAGAGCCAGGGAGGACGAGATGGGCGGCGACAGCAAAGCGAGCGGTCCTGATCTCAAGGCCGGCATTCCGCTGAGCGAGCTTGGCGAAGGCGCGATGGTGCTGGGCCAGGTCGATGGCGAGGCGGTGCTCTTGGCCCGCATCGGCGGCGAGATCCTTGCGATCGGCGCGACCTGCACGCATTACGGCGGTCCGCTCGCCGAAGGTCTGCTGGTCGGCGATACCGTGCGCTGCCCCTGGCACCACGCCTGCTTCAGCCTCCGCACGGGCGAGGCGCTGGCAGCGCCCGCCTTCAACCCCGTCCGGTCCTGGCGCGTCGAAGAGAGCGACGGGCGCGCCTATGTGCGCGAGAGGCTCGAGCCGAGCGAGCGGGCTCTGGCGCCAACGGCGCGCCCGGCCAAAGTCGAAGCAGGCCGCTTCGTCATTCTCGGCGGCGGAGCCGCGGGCTTCGCCGCTGCCGAGATGCTGCGGCGCGAGGGTTTCGGCGGCAGCATCACAATGGTGAGCGAGGATGAGGCGCCGCCTTACGATCGGCCCAACCTGTCCAAGGATTATCTCGCCGGCACCGCGCCCGAGGAATGGATTCCGCTGCGCCCGCCCGAATACTACAAGGAGAATGGCATCGAGCTTGCGCTCGGCACCACCGCCGTCGCGATCGACAAGGATGCGCGCCAAGTGAGAGCCGCCGATGGCCGCGCCTTCCCCTTCGACAAGCTGCTGATCGCGATCGGCGCCGAGCCGATCCGGCTCGATAGTCCTGGCGCCGAGCTGCCCCATGTGCGCGTGCTGCGCTCGCTCAAGGACAGCCGCGACCTCATCGCGCGTGCGAGCCGCGCGCGCCGCGTTGCCGTCATCGGCGCGAGCTTCATCGGCCTCGAAGTCGCCGCCGCCTTGCGTCAGCGTAATCTCGATGTTCATGTCGTGGCGCCCGAGGCGCGGCCGATGGAACGCGTGCTCGGACCCGAACTCGGCGACTTCATCCGCCGCCTTCACGAGAGCCACGGCGTCGCCTTTCATTTGGGGCGCAAGGCCAAATCGATCGACGCGCAGCGCGTCACCCTCGATGACGGAACGGTGCTCGATGCCGATCTCGTCGTGGTCGGGATCGGCGTGCGGCCGCGACTCGATCTCGCCGAGCGCGCAGGGCTCGCCATCGATCGCGGCGTCCTCGTCGACGCGTATCTCGAGACCAGCGTTCCCGGCATCTATGCTGCGGGCGATATCGCGCGCTGGCCCGATCCGCACACGGGCGAGAAGCTGCGCATCGAGCATTGGGTCGTCGCCGAACGCCAGGGTCAGACCGCGGCGCGCAACATGCTGGGCCGCGGCGAACGCTTTGCCGCGCCGCCTTTCTTCTGGAGCCAGCACTACGACATCGCCATCGACTATGTCGGCCACGCTCAGCGCTGGGACAAGCTTGAGATCGACGGCGACATCGACGCCCACGATGCGGCGGTGCGCTTCCGCCAGGCGGGCCGCACGCTTGCAGTGGCCACCATTTTCCGCGGCCGCGAAAGTCTTGCGGCGGAAGCGGCGATGGAGAACGCAGCGCCCCGCTCTCACCCTTGAGCGGAGCGGCGGCTTTCAACCACGCTAAGTGAGCTTCATCAGCTTCCGCGCGGCAAGGCCGTTCGGGCCATAGGGATTGCCGAGGCTTTCGCACATCTCGAAGTGGTTGAAGTTCGGTGCTTCGATCAACTCGACCGGCTTGCCCACCGCCTTGACCGCGGCGGCGAAGTCGCGGCTTTGACGCTGAAACTCCGGCGTCTCGTCGCTCCCATAGGTGACGGTGACGGGTGCCTGCAGCTTGTCGATGTGCCGGAGCGGGCTCAACGCTTGCTCCATGTCGTCGTCGAATTTGATGTAGGTGCGGCGCGACGAAAGCCGCGGCGCCTTCAAGTCGTAAATCCCGCTCATCAGCAGGCCGCCCGTCACCAGATCGGCGGGCAGCCCGAAATCCTTCTGCCAGTCCGTCACCAGCGCGATACTGCACAGGTGACCGCCGGAAGAATGTCCGCCGACATAGAATCGTTTGACGTCGCCACCGAAGCTCGCCGCATTCCTGTAGACCCAGGCGATCGCGCGACGCACCTGCTCGGCCATCGGCCGGATATCGCCCTGCGCGGCGTCGACGGCAATGAAGTCCGGCACGATGTAGTGTACGCCGGCATTGACGAAGAGGTCGGCGGGAAAGCCAAAATCCTTCGCCTTGCCGTGCAGCCAACGGCCGCCATGGATGAAGATGAAGATGGGTGCGTTCGGTGTTTTGGCCGGATAGAGATCGAGCGCCTCGACCGCTGTGGGTCCGTAGGCGAGCCGCTTCGGTTGGCCGAGGCGCGCGCGTGTCGTCTCGCTGCTGCTGGCAAGGCGCTTTTGGATCTGGCCGATGAGCGGCGCGTAAGCTCGCTGATCGTAGGCGGCATCGAGCTCGACCTGGTCCATATCCATCCAGACCAGCGGTCCCTTCTCATGCGGCGGCGGCCCGATCCGGCAAGTCTCGGCCCAGGCCGGGGTCGCGACCAGCGCGGTCGCCGTGCCGAGCATGGCGCGACGCGAGATCGCCTTTGAAATCTGCTTGTGGTCGTTCGTCATTTCCAGGGGACCTCAGAGGGCAAGAAGAAGCCAAACTGCCCCACGGGCAGGCCGCCGGCAAGCACCCGGCATGTCTAGCACTCCTTGGAGAACAGGCGACCGAGCAATCCGATCTTTTTGGGTGTGAGATCTTGCACACCCCGGCGACACAGAGCGGTGCTGAAATCGTCGCATGTCGATCGGTCAGCCCTTTGCGTCCGATCGTCAATCGCGAATGGAGGTGACGCATGGCCCCTAACCCAGAGAAGCTGCAGGCTTTCCTCGGCACGGCTATCGGCGATCTCGGCGCCGCGATCAGCGCAGTATTGATGTTGATGGGCGATGAGCTCGGACTTTACCGCGAACTGGCGAAGGATCGCCTCACGCCGGCCGAGCTGGCGCGGCGCACCGGCACGACCGAGCGCTATGTGCGCGAATGGCTCGGCAACCAGGCGGCGGGCGGTTACGTCGATTACGACGCCCGGTCAGGCCGCTACTTCCTCAACGAGGAGCAGGCGCTGTGTCTGGCCGACCGCGAGGGACCGGTCGATCTGCCGGGTGCCTATATGCTGGTCCAGGACCTCTTCCATGTCCGCTCGCGCGCGCTCGAGAATTTCCGCACCGGGCGCGGCATGGAATGGGGCGAGCATCATCAATGTCTCTTCCACGGCACCGAGCGCTTCTTCCGCGCCGGCTACAACGCCAACCTCATCGGCTCCTGGCTGCCGGCGCTCGATGGCGTGGTCGAGAAGCTGGAGCGGGGCGGTCGCGGCGCGGATGTCGGATGCGGTCACGGCGCCAGCACGATCCTCATGGCAAAGGCCTTTCCCGAGTCGGAATTCGTCGGCTACGACTATCATCCGGCATCGATCGAGACCGCGCGCCAGCGGGCGCGCGAGGCCGAGATCCGCAACGTACATTTCGAGGTTGCCGATGCCGCGGGCTATCAGGGGCGCGATTTCGACTTCATCGCCTTTTTCGATTGCCTCCACGACATGGCCGATCCCGGAGGCGCCGCGCGGCGCGCCCGCGAAGCGGTCAAAGCCGATGGGAGCTGCATGATCGTCGAGCCCTTGGCCGGCGATAGCGTGGAGCACAATCTCAATCCGGTCGGCCGCATCTATTATGGCGCGTCCTCGCTGATCTGCGTGCCGGTCTCGCTGGCGCGAAACGGGCCGGCGCTCGGCGCCCAGGCGGGCGAGAAAAGATTGCGAGAGATCGTCACATCGGCCGGTTTCTCGCGCTTCCGCCGCGCAACCGAGACGCCGTTCAACATCATTCTCGAGGCCAAGCCTTGAGGTGATGCGGGCTCGCGCGTGCCGACCGGGGGCGCGGGAGGTGCAGCGCCGCTGCGTGAGATCGCTTCAGCGCGGCGGCGTTGCTCGGGCGCGCGCCAGGAGAGCACCCAGAGCGTCGGTCTTCCGCGCAGGGCCGCGATCGGCGATGGTGAGCCGGCATCCTCATGCTGCCGGGAGTTCCCATGTTCGAAGGCTTCACCCGCCGCGAGATCCGCACCAGCGGCGCGGCGATCGTCACGGTTCATGGCGGCAAGGGCCCGCCGGTGCTGCTCCTGCACGGCAATCCCTTCACGCATCTCTCCTGGGCCGATATCGCGCCGGTGCTGGCGCGCGATTTCACCGTCGTCTGCACCGATCTGCGCGGCTATGGCGATTCATCAAAGCCGCCGGGCGGCGAGAACCATGAGAACTATTCGTTCCGCGCCATGGCGCAGGACCAGATCGAGGTGATGGCAGCGTTGGGATTCACCCGCTTTGCCGCGGCGGGGCATGACCGCGGGGCGCGCGTGCTGCACCGCATGTGCCTCGACCATCCCGAGATCGTCGCGCGCGCCGCCTTTCTCGACATCATTCCGCAGCATCATCTGCTCAATCACGTCAATCGCGGCTTCGCGGTCTTTTCCTGGCATTGGTTTTTCATGGCGCAGCCCTACGATTTCCCCGAACGCCTCATGGGCGCCGATCCCGAATATTTCATTCGCAAGAAGCTCGCGAAGACGGAAGCCGGCTTGAGCTTCTTCCGGCAAGAAGCGCTCGCCGAATACATCCGCTGCATCAAGGACCCCGCGACGATCCACGCGATGTGCGAGGATTACCGCGCGACCTTCGGCATCGACCTGGCGATGGACACCGCCGATGTCGAGGCGGGCCGCAAGATCCTGTGCCCGGTGCTGCTGCTTTGGGGCGCGACGGGCGGGGTCGGGCGCCATCACGAGCCGATGGCGATCTGGAAGCACTACGCCGCCGACATCCGCGGCGCCAAGACGCTCCCGTGCGGGCACTACCTCAACGAGGAATGCCCGGCCGAAACCGCGGCGGCGCTCCATGCGTTCTTCTCGACGGATGCCTCCTGAAGCGAGGAATTTGATTTTCGGGGAGTGGATGGGATCAAAAACACTCAAAGCGTGTTTTTTGAGAGTCTTGCGGCATTTCCCCGCATTTGCGCTAATATTGGCAAAAATGTGATGGAGCTGGGCATGCGCATCTACACCGTGACCAAAGCCGACCAACCCGTGGCGGTCGTCCGCGCGTCCAATCGGATCGATGCCATCGACACTGCGCTCGCCCTGACCGCGGAAGTGCGCCTGAGCGATGCGCTGGACGTCCGAGACCCCTCGGATGCCGAGATGGTGGGTTGGCTGGAGCGCCGGGAGGACTACGTCGTCGAGTCCGCCGGCGCCGCCTGAACGAAATGCCCTTCGGTTGTTACAAAAAAAGTCTGCCGCCCCTGGAACCGTAACAGAACGTAACCGTTTGTAAGACGACAGCACGCCGGTTGGCGCGCGGATACCAGGAAGAGGAGGCAAGCACATGACTGCATCAGCCGCTCTTACGGCCATGCAAGCCCTCGAAGACGAGATCGAAGCCGAGCTGCCGATCGCGACGCAGATCCAGCGCTTTCTCGACGGCGAATCGGACGGGCGCGCGCTCTTTGAGATGCTTTATGGCGAGATCGGCGATGAGCCGGTGCCGGAGCATCTCCTCGCCCTTGTCCGGGAAAAGTGCTGATCAAGGGATCATTGGGCGGCCGTCACGGCGGCCTCCGGGGCGTCGAAGCGCCAGCGGTCCCAGACCGGCTCCTCTCCGAAGCGGCTAATTAGGAAATCGACGAAGCTGCGGACCTTGGCCGAGAGGTGCCGGCCATGTGGGTAGACCGCGTAAAGCGCCACCTCCGGCAGAGCATAGTCGGGGAGAAGCCGGACCAGGCGGCCGGCGCAGACATCATCGCCGACCATGAAGCTCGGCTGAACGCCGATCCCCTCGCCTTGCAGCAGGGCCGTTCGGAGGATATCGCCGCTATTGGCGAGGAGACGCCCGCCGACCGAGACGACCTCGTCCTTGCCGTCCTTTCCCGTGAACCGCCACTCGCCGCGCGCTGAGGCATAGGTGTATTGCAGGCAATTGTGACCGGCGAGATCCCGAGGTTTCTGCGGTGTGCCGTGGCGCGCGAGATAGGTGGGCGCCGCGCACAGGATCATCCGAATGGGCGATAATCGCCGGGCGATCAGGCTCGAATCCGCCAACCTGCCGATGCGCAGCGCGACATCGACCCCCTCCTCGAGGAGATCGATATAGCGGTCGTTTAGCGTCATATCGACCGTCACTTCGGGAAAGGCAGCGAGGTAATCGGCAACGGCCGGGCCGACATGGCGGATGCCGAAAGAATGGGGCGCATTGACCTTGAGCACGCCGCGCGGCGTGGCATGAAGGTCACGGGCGGCACGATCGGCCTCGGCCAGCTCGGCGAGGAGCTGGCGCGCCCGCTCGTAATAGGCGCTCCCCACTTCCGTCGGGCTCACGCGGCGCGTGGTGCGGTTGAGGAGTCTCGCGCCGAGCCGCTCCTCGAGCGCCTGGACGTGCTTGCTCACCATCGCCGGGGACAGGCCGAAATGGCGAGCAGCGGCGGCAAAGCTGCTGTCCTCCACGACCTTGACGAAGATGGCCAAGCCGGTGAGCCGGTCCATGCTTAACCTCGATTGTCCACTCCTGGAGCACAATGTTCGTTCCGGAAGCGAAATCATCAAGGCCGGAGGCGCAGGATATCGACCGCCGGCCGGTCACTCGGCCATCCCGAGGGAACCGCCGCGGATTGGCTGCCGCCGCCATTTACCGGCCATTAACCATACGACTCTACGGTTTGTCCGAGACACCGCATTTCCGGCGAGCAAGCACCTTCCATTCCGAGCCGGGCCGACGGCCCTTCGATGGAGAAAATAATGTCGCAGCATGTGCAGGATTACATGACCCAGTGCTCGACTTCCGAGCTGCGCGAAGTTATTGAGGTCAGCAAGGAATCGGAGCGGCAGGCACGACTGGACGGCACCGCGGAGATGGCGTCATACCACGCCTGGACGCGGTTCTATGCCGAACGGGAACTCACCAACCGTTCTTCTCATTGAGATCAACCCGCCGCCGCGCCGCGAGGCGCGCGGCGCGAGATTGGCCATGCAAATTCCGGAGCCCGCCTCGGACGGGGCGGTCATGCGGCGAGGGCTTTCAGCCCTCGTCTGGGATGGCGTCTTCTCTCAGGCGCTCGGCGTGCTCGCCGGCGGCACGTTCCTCACCGGTTGCGCGCTGGAGCTTGGGGCATCGCCCTTCTTCATCGGTCTTCTCGTCGCGATCCCCTATTTCGCACAGCTCGCCCACATTCCCGCCGTCATCCTGGTGGAGAAGATCAGGCGTCGCCGGCCGCTTTGCCTGGCCAGCACCCTGACGGCGCGCGCGCTGCTTCTGCCGCTCGTCCTCGCACCTTTGCTGTCCGACCACGCGCTCGGCCTCGATTTGATCCTCGGCGCCTTCGCGCTGCTGACACCGCTCGCGGCGATCGGCGGCTGTACCTGGATGTCCTGGACCTGCGATCTGGTGCCGCATGACCGGCTGGGGGACGTCTTCGGGCGCCGGCAGATGCTGTCGACATTCTCCGGGATCATGGCCGCGCTCTTGGGCGGAGCGATGCTGGGCGGCTGGGCGCATGCCTTCCCGGCATGGCATGCCGGGGGATATGCCGGCATCTTTGCGCTCGCCGTCCTGGCGGCGATGGCGAGCACGTGGTGCCTCACGCGCATGCCCGAGGTGCCCCTGCCGCCGGCCAAGCAGCGGGATTGGCATGCCCTGTTCACACATCCCTTCCGCGATGCGAATTTCCGGCAGCTCATGATTTTTCTAGGTTGCTGGCAGTTTGTCGCCAATCTCGTCCTGCCCTTCTTCGCAGTCTATCTCATCCAAGGTCTCCGGTATCAGATCACGACCGCGATCGCCCTCGGCATCGTCAGTCAGCTCGCCAGCATCGCCGCCCTGCCGCTCTGGGGAAAGCTCGGCGACCGCTATTCGAATCGCACGGTGATCGCGCTCTGCGCCCCGCTTTTCCTCGCCTGCCCGATCGGTTGGACGTTGGCCGCCCAGCCCGCCGCGAGCGCTCTTGCCTTGCCGATCTTCGCCGGGCTGCAAGTCTTGTTGGGCGCCGCCACGGGCGGGCTCGATCTCGCCTGCGGCAATATCGCGCTCAAGCTCGCGCCGCGCGGCGAGGCGACGGTCTTTCTCGCGGCGAATGGATTATTGAAATCGCTTTGCGCCGGCTGCGCCCCGCTGGTCGGCGGTCTTCTCATCGATCAGTTCAAGGGGTGCAACCTGACCTTTGCCCTGGCCGATGGCGCGATCTCGCTTTGCCTCCAGGCTTGGCAGATCTTCTTTCTGATAACCTGCCTTCTGGGCGTGCTCGCCTTGACGCGGCTCGGGGCGGTCAAAGAGGAAGGCGATATCGGCATCTGGGCGATTCTTGGATGGTCACGCCGGCGACCTGCCGAAGCGCCGAAAGGGATCGGTCAGCCATTCGTTCAGCCGAGCGATTCCGCGCCGATTTGGGAGGGTGAGGCCCGCGAACCCCTGGATGTCGAGGTGCACTCGCCGGGTTTGACGGGCGAAGTTCCGATCTCGCCCTGATGCGAGCGGCAGGGGCGGGTCCGGGACCCGCCCCTGCTAACGCCCTCCGGATCTGAGCGGCGGCTACTTCGCAGGAATGATCGCGACCTTGTCGCCGCGGAACGTACCCACCCAGAACTCGTCGCCGACTTTGAGCCCGGTCGTGCCGCCGCCGAAGGCCGGGCTTCCCTTGTCCTGAACCACGGGCTCGGCCTTCAGGGTCTTGGGATCGACCTTGAGGACGGTGAAGGGATTGGAGCAAATCTCCGCCTTGCTGGCAAAGCAGCCAAAGATGTTCTGCGCCGTGTCGGCCTGCCCCGCGGCATAGAGGAAGCCATCGGGTCCCCAGCGCAAATTATCGGTGTGGAACCCGGTTTGGATGACGTCGCGCTGCTCCTTGCCGGAAAGCGCGATGCGCACCAGCGTCTCATCGGCCCAGCCCGCGATGAAGAGCCACTTGCCGTCGGGCGAGGTTTCGACACCGTTGTCGCCGGAGATCGGCAGGGATCCAGGCACCACTTCCCAGCCGCGATGGGGCCGCCAGGTGAAAGTGCTGCCCATCGGCTCCTTCGCATAGAGCTTGTCGACGAATTTCGGGTCCTGCGGATTGAACAGGCTGGTGGCGGCAAAGCCGTTGCCGGGAAGCGGCGCCACCGCATTGCCCGAACTCGCCGCGGGATAGACGGCGCAGCCGACCCAGGTCAGGCGGGGTTCCGCCCCCTTGGCATCGAGCTTGAAGATCTCGATCGATTCGCGTCCGCCGTGATGCACGACATAGAGCGTGAACTCGCCTTTGCCGTTGCGGCGGAGATTGAGCCCATGCGCCGAGAAGTTCTTCTCGTCGGGAGCGCCGGGGCAATCGGCGTAGGTTTTCGTGTCCTGGCGATAGCTGACCGTGCTGCTGGGAAAAAGCACCTTCATCGCGTGATCGCGCGCATTGATCAGATACAGATGGCCTTCGGGATGATCGCCTTCGGCAAGGCCACCGGCGATGATCCACGGCGTCCCGGGTATGTGGACGAGATCTTCGGGATTGATCGTCCCACAGACGAATTTGGTATTGCCCACCGGATCGCAGGCCGCGAAAGCGGCACCATCGAAGCCCAGGAGCGCCGCGCCCGCAGCCGCGAGCGCCGCGACGATTCGCAAATTCATAATGTTCCTCCCCAATTTATAGTCGCGCCGCCCACTCTAGCGGATCTCGCGCGGCGCGACCGATCACTTCGCAGTGACGGAGATTAGCCGATCGTCACCGCCGCGACGCCGGCATCGACGCCTTCCTGTCCCTCTTTGATATTGACGGCCGTTACCGTGCCGGCGCGGGGCGCCTCATGCGCGACCTCGGTCTTCATCACTTCGAGAATGAAGAGCACATCGCCCGCCGCCACCTTGTCCCCCACTTTCACTAGGACCTTCCAGACATTCCCCGGTACTTGCGTCACCACCTCTTCCATGATCCTCCCCTTCTCAGACGATGCTTGTCTCGGAGCAGAGCGCGTCGATCTCGCGCCGGAGCGCCTGCGCCTGGTCGACGCTCACGGCTTTGAAGCGCAATATTTCGGCGGGCTTGGCTTGGCCCAGCTTCCAGAACGCGGCGGACGGCACGGTATAGGGATTGATGAAGCCGCCCATGCTCGGCCCGTCATTGACGAGGATGATCGGCGTCTGACCGGCGAGATTGATGGCGCCGACGGGATAGCCCTGGTCGATGATATTGGAGGGCTCGGAACCATGCTCGGGCGCCTTGTTGGTCGCCTTCGCGGTGAAGGTCCATTGCGGCCCTTCGAGACGGAAGCCGGTGCGGTCGCTTTTCGAGGAGAGTTTCCAATCGCTCGAGAGGAAGCGCTGCTGACCCGCGGCGTCGATCCAATCGTCATTCGGCCCGGCGACGACCTCGACCGTCCAGGTCTTGTTGGTCGAGAAGCTTGGCCGGCAGTCAGCCTTGATTTTGCGCCCGGCGCGGCCCGCCCCTTTGCCGACCGGCACGACCTGTCCCGCCTTCAAGGCATGTCCTTCCATGCCGCCTACACCGGCCTTGTGGAAGGTCGAGCGTGAGCCGAGCCAGGGCGGCGTGTCGATGCCGCCGGCGATCGCGATATAGGTGCGCGCGCCGAGCGTCGCGAAGCTCAAGGCGAGCGTCTGTCCGGCTTTGACCGCCACGCTCTCCCACATCGGCAGCGGCTGGCCGTCGAGCGTCGGTTTCATCTCGGCGCCGCATATGGCGATCACGGTGTCGCGCTGGAACTTCAAGGTGGGGCCGACGAACTGGCATTCGAGGCCCGCGGCATCCGCCTTGTTGCCGACCAGCAGATTGGCGAGGCGAAACGACCAGCTATCCATCGGTCCCGAGGGCGGGAAACCCTGTGCCCAGAAGCCGATGCGGCCGGGATAATCCTGGATGCTCGTCTCGAGGCCCGGCTTGATGACTTCCAACATGGCTGTGCCTCCTAGAAGCGCTTGCTCTTGTCGAGGATCTTGATCCAGTTCTTGTAGTTCCGGACCGAGAATTTCTGGTACTCGACCACGTTGTAGAGGTATGTCCCGGCCTTGACCTCGGCCTCGATATGGTCGAACTCCTCCTTGGTGATCGGCACGAACTTGACGCGATCGCCGGGCCTGAACAGCACGATGCTGTCGGCGAAGACGGGAAAGCGCTTCTCCGTGTCCCAGATCGGCACCGGCGTGCGCGCGAAGATCTGATAGCCGCCGGGCGTCGCCACCGGATAGATCGCGGTCGAAGCGCCACCCATGCCGACCGTGCCCTGCGGCGTCCAGGTGCGCGGCGGATTGTATTTGGGCGCCGTGATGACGCAGCGCGGATCGAGCGCCATCATGAAGGGGAGACCCGGCCAGAAGCCGAGCGAGGCGACCCAGTATTCCGTGCCGGAATGGACGCGCACGAGCTGTGCCGCGTCGGCAAGCCCGTTGATGCGCGCGACGAATTCGGGATCGGGCTCCTTCTTGGTGATCTTGGCGCAGTAATCCTCGACGCATTCGCGCGTCCAGGGATCGCGATACATGGTCGGAAGATAAAAGAGCCGGCTGTCGAGCTCGATGTCGTCGGACGGCCCGAGCGAGGCGATGAGCGCCGTCATCTCCTTCTGGAGATCGCGAAAGGCGATTTTGTCCGGATCGTAATGGACGAGCAGCGAGGCGAAGCAGGGTGCGGTCTCGATCACGCCTTTGGTCTTTTGCTCGGCGATCTTGGTGGCGAGACCTTGCGCCATGAAGTTCAGCTCGAGATTCATCTCGTTGCCGAACTCGATGAGCACGAACCGATCACCCCCCGGAAGAAATTTAGGTTCTGGATAGATCATGCGCGATCTCCCGCTGAAGGCTTGGAGCAGGTTCTGAAAAGTTGGAGGCATCCCCGCTTACCCCTCTCCGCCCGCTCGCGGGGGGAGAGGGAAAGTCGAGGAGCGTGAGGAAAGAAAAACGCCACCCTCATAACCCCGCCACCAAGTCATTGCGATGCATGGTGACGAAATTCGTCGCAGTCTCGCCGGCACGGAAGGCGGGGTGTTGCAGGATATTGTTGAGGAACGCGATATTCGTGGTGAGGCCTTCGACCTTGAAGGCGGCAAGCGCATGGCTCAGCCGGTCGATTGCCGCCTCGCGCGTCGCGCCGCGGGCGATCAGCTTCGCGATCATGGGATCGTAATGGAAGGTGACTTTGTCGCCTTGGCGGAATCCTGCATCGATGCGCAGATCCTCCCTCGTCTGCGGTGGCGCGAAGACCGCCAGGGGACCGGGCGAGGGCAGGAAGTTCTTCGCCGGATTTTCCGCATAGATCCGGACCTCGATCGCGTGACCGCTCGTCTTGATCTTGTCCTGCGTGAGCCAGGCGAGATCGTCGCCGCGCGCCAAGCGAATTTGCAGCTCCACGAGATCGAAGCCGGTGATCATCTCGGTGACGGGATGCTCGACCTGGATGCGCGTGTTCATCTCCAGGAAATAGAAGCGCCCCTCGCGATCGGCGACAAACTCCACGGTGCCGGCGCCGACATAGCGCTCGCGGCTCGCCAGCGCGGTCGCGGCTTGCGCCATGGCGCGCCTGGTGCTCTCGCCGAGGCCCGGCGAGGGGCTTTCCTCGATGATCTTTTGGAAGCGGCGCTGGATCGAGCATTCGCGCTCGAAGAGATGAACGGCGCGGCCATCGCCGAAGCCGAACACCTGAACCTCGATATGCCGCGCGGGCTCGATGAAGCGTTCGAGATAGACGGCGGCGTCGCCGAAGGCTTTCCCCGCCAGCGTCTGCGTCGAGGTCACGCAAGCCTCGAGCTCGCCCGGACCATCGACCCGCCGCATGCCGATGCCGCCGCCCCCTGCCGCCGCCTTCACCAGCAGGGGATATCCGACCACTTCCGCGGCCGGCGCGAGCCCGTGCAGATTGTCGGGGGTGAAGCGCCGGCTGCCTTCGAGGATGGGGACGCCGGCCGCCTTGGCGAGAAGGCGCGCGCGCTCCTTGTCGCCCATATCCTCGATGCTTTGCGGCGTGGGGCCGATCCAGACGAGGCCGGCCTCGCGCACGGCGGCGGCGAAGGCGCTGTTCTCCGAGAGGAATCCATAGCCCGGATGAATGGCGTCGGCGCCTCTCTCCTTGGCGGCGGCGATGATCTTCTCGCCGACGAGATAGCTGTCCTTGGCCGGTGGCGGGCCGATGGCGACGGCTTCATCGGCCGTCTCGACATGGAGCGCCTCCCGATCGGCCTCCGAATAGACAGCGACCGTCGCCAAGCCGAGCTTGCGGCAGCTCCGCATGACACGGCAGGCGATCTCGCCGCGATTGGCGATCAGAACCTTGTGCATCGCCGCCTCAGCCGAGATAGCGCGCCACCGCGTCCTTGACGCTGCGGGCGACCTCGACCGCATTGGGCGTGTCGGAATGGACGCAGATGCAATCGGCGCGGACCCTCACATCCCGGCCATTGGTGGAAGCGACCTTTCCCTGCTCGACCGCGCGCACGGCGCGCGTCGCGGCCTCCTTGGGATCGACGGCATGATGCTCGCGCGTGATGATGAGATTGCCGTCATCATCATAGTCGAGATCGGCATAATATTCCGAGATGAAGGTCAGCCCCTCGCCGGTATAGACCTTCTCATGCATGGTCCCGGCCATGCCGAGCACGGGAACGTCGAAGACCTTCGCCGCCGCCGCCACGGCCTTGGCCGTCTCTTCCGAACGCGCCGCCATGCCATAGAGCGAGCCATGCGGCTTGATGTGGAAGAGCGGCATGCCCTCGCGATCGAGAAAGCCCTTGAGCGCGCCTACTTGATAGATGATGCAGTTGGTGAGCTCCTCGGGCCGCATCTTCATCTCGCGGCGGCCGAAGCCCTGGAGATCGGGGAGCGAGGGATGCGCGCCGACCTTGACGCCGTGCTCGCGCGCGAGCCGCACCGTGCGCGCCATCACCGACGGGTCCGACGCATGAAAGCCGCAGGCGACATTGGCGATGGTGATGTAAGGCATCATCCCCTCGTCATCGCCCATCTTGTAGAGCCCGAAGCTTTCGCCCATGTCGCAATTGATTGCGAGCGGCGCGTTTCTGGTCACTGGCATATCCAGGCCTCCATCATTCGGTTGTCGATCGCAAATGCGCGCATTGCTTCAATCCTTGAGCCTCAACAGCAGGCGATGACGCAGTTGATCGGCGATGACCGCGAGGATCAGGAGAACGCCGATCACGACCTCCTGGAGATACGATTCGATGCGCGCGAGATCCATGCCGTTCTGAATGAGGCCGATGAAGACGGCGCCGAGCACCACGCTGCCGAGACGTCCGACGCCGCCGCGCAGGCTCACGCCGCCGATCACGCAGGCGGCAATCGAATCGAGCGGCATGGAAGCGCCGATATTGGCCTCGCCGGTCTCGAGCCGCGCGGTGAGGAGAATCCCGGCGATCGCCGCCATCAAGCCGCAGAGCACATAGGCCATGAAGAGATGGAGCCGCGTGTTGATGCCGGAGAGGATCGACGCCTTGACATTGCCGCCGATCGCATAGAAGTACCGGCCCATCGGCGTCCAGCTCAACACGAAATAAAGAATGACATAGAGAAGCGCGGTCGCGTAGACCGGCGTCGGCACGTCGAGAAACTGGCCGAAGCCGAAGATGTTTCCGAAGGTGTCCGGCATGCCATAGACCGGAACGCCGCTCGTCAGCGTCAGCGCGATGCCGAAGCTGATCGATGCGGTTCCCAGTGTCATCATGAAGGGCGACACATCGAAGAGCGCCACGCCGATGCCATTAACGATGCCGACGAGCGTCCCGGCGCCCACGCCGGCAAGCATGCCGACGGCGATCGCCAAGCCGGTGGCGTTCGGCCAGGCCGCAGAGGCGCTTGCCATCGCGAGCGCGCCGACGACGGAGGTGATGGCCAGCGTCTTGCCCACGGAGAGATCGAAGCCGCCGGTGAGCAGCGCCAGCATTTGACCCATCGCCACCATGGCGAGAAAGGTCGATTGGCGCGCGACATTGAGCAGGTTCTGTCCCGTCAGGAAATGCGGCGAGAGCAGGCTGAACGTGACGAGAGCGATCGCCAGCAGGAGCGGCAGCACGCCCACGCCCACCACGACATGCCGCCACCAACGTCCGGCCGCGCCGGTGCTGTCGGCCTGGGCGCTCATGCCGCCACGCGTTCGAAGAAATGGGCCAGCACCGCGTCCTGGGTGATCTCGGCGCCGCGCAACTCCTTGTGCACCGCGCCGCGATACATCACGTAGGTACGGTGCGTGAGATGCAGGATTTCCGGCAGATCGGACGATATCAGCAGGACACCCGCGCCGTCCTCGCAGAGGTCGCGAATGAATTCGTAGATCGCGACGCGCGTGCCGACATCGACACCCACCGTCGGCTCGTCGAAGATGAAGAGCTTGATCCCACGCACCAGCCCCTTCGCCAGCATCACCTTCTGCTGGTTTCCGCCCGAGAAGTATTGGACATCCCGCTCGGTATTGCGCGGTTGCAGATTGAGGCGTTCCGTCAAGCTCCGCGCCATGCGCCGTTCGGCGGCGCGATCGAGGATGCCGAGTCGCGCCAGCGGCGGGCGCGCCAACCCGATGAGCGCGATGTTTTCCCGCACGTTGCGGACCATCACCAGGCCTTCCTCGCGCCGGTCGGGCGGCAGATAAAAGAGGCCGCGGTCGAGCATCTGGCCGGGCTTCGCGCCGGTGACCTCGGCGCCGTCGAAGCGGATTCGACCGGAGGCAAGCGCCTCAAGGCCGAAGCAGGCGCGACCCACTTCGGACTTGCCGCAACCGACGAGGCCGGCGAGCCCGACGATCTCGCCCCTGCGAACCGTGAGCGAGACGCCGTTGACGATCTTGTTCGCGGTCTTTACGCCCTCGAGCGCAAGCAGCTCGGCGCCGGGAGCGTGGCGGATCTTCGGGAAAATCTGGGTGATGACGCGTCCCGTCATGAGCTGGAGCAGCCGCTCGTCATCCGCTTCGCTCATCGGCAAGGTGGCGACGCGCCGGCCGTCGCGGAGCACGGTGATGCGATCGCCGATGCGGCGGTTCTCGTTCATCCGGTGGCTGATATAGACGATGCCCACGCCCTGCCGCTTGATCTGTTCGATCAAGCTGAACAGCCGATCCGTCTCGCGCTCGGTGAGAGAGGCGGTGGGCTCGTCGAGAATGAGCACCGCGGGATCGGCGCGAAAGGCCTTCGCGATCTCCGTCATCTGCTGTTCAGCGCGCGAGAGATACTGCACGCGCTGCCGTGGATTGAGCGGAAACCCGAGGCGATCCAGAATCGCTTGCGAGCGGCGATGCAGCTCGCGCTTGTCGAGCACGCCGCGGCGGGTGATCTCGGCGCCGAGGAACAGGTTCTCCTCGACGGTAAGCTGCGGCACGAGCGAGAATTCCTGAAAGACCGCGCTGATGCCGAGAAGGCGCGCATGATGGACGGATTCGAGCTCGACGGGTTCGCCCCTGAAGCGAATGGCGCCGCCCGTCGGCCAATGGACGCCGGCCAAAGTCTGGATGAGCGTCGATTTGCCGGCGCCATTCTCGCCGAAGAGGACATGCACTTCGCCGGCGCGCAGGTCGAAATCGACCGCATCGAGCGCCACCACACCCGGAAAATGCTTGCTCAAGGCGACCGCTTGCAGCAACGGCGCCGCCTCGGCTGCGTCCTCCGCAGCCGAGGCGATCTCCGAGCCTGCCGCCTGCGACGGCATCGGCCGCTCCCGTAAGACGGTGCTCAGTTGACGTCGAACACCGGCTTCCAATTCTCAGGCGCAAGCGAGGACGCGTAGTCGAACGAGTTTATGTTGCTCTTGTCGATGACGTAGATCTTCGGTCCGACATGCTTCTCATAGGGCTTGCCTTCGAGGATGCGCACCGCCTGATCGATGGCGATGCGGCCCTGGATCACCGCGGAATCGGTGGGCGCCGCGAGCACTCGGCCACGCTTGATGTCCTGATAGACGCCGGGCGTGAAGTAATAGGCGACGACCTTGATCTTGTCGGAAAGATTGCGCTCGCGCAGAAGCTGCACGGCCGCCTCGGTGGTCGGCGAGGTGCCGACGATATAGGCGATGTCGGGATGGGCTTGCAGCGAATCCTCAACCAGCTTGAGCTGAACCTCCTTGCCGGTGTCGCCGTATTTGGTGTCGACGATCTCGATGTCGCTGTTCTTCACCGCATCGGTGAAGCCCTGATTGCCCGCCTCGACCCAGCCCGCGCCGGGCGGTCCCGGGAACCACGCCACCTTGACCTTGCCCGAGCCCTTCGGATGTTGCTTGGCGATATAGGCGCCGGCGTTGTAACCCATCTCCTTGAAGGAGACGAGCGATTTGGCCGAGATCTTGGGCGAGGAGATGCCGTTGATCACATCGATCACCGGGATGTGCTTTGCGGCGATCGATTCGACGGTCTTGTTGAGACCGTCGAGCGAGATCGAGCCGATGACCACCGCCTGCGCGCCGCCGGCGACGCAATCCTCTATCTGCGAGATCTGCTTATTGAGGTTGGTGTAGCCCCCGGCCTCGACGAGCTGCATCTTGACGCCGAGATCCTTCGCCTCCTCGGCAACGCCGTAATCGACGGCAAGCCAATAGGCGTCCTTCATATGCGGGAAGGACACGCAAATGTTCCATTTCTTGTCGGCTTTTTTGAGCGGCGTATATTCCTTCGCCACTTTCGGCCCATCCATCTGGAAGGGCGGATCATGCGCCTCGACCGGAAACGGATACCACGGCTTGTTATCGGCCAGCGCGCTCGCGCCGGCGACGATCAGCACTGCTCCGGCGGCCATAACCGCCGCGGCCTCGGCTATACGCATAGGCTTCTCCCTTTTGTCCCGGGCGGAAATGCGTTCGCGTCCCGCCACCCGCCTTGTTTGAGCCATCATCCCGTGATGACCGGCAAGCCATTGTTTGCCGCCGAAAATTGCCTTGTAAAGCCATTTCTGGCGAATTCGCCGTCGGGACCCTCGCCCGCTTTATCCCGACGAATTCCACACCGCAGGAGTGTCGATGTCGGAAAGAGGGGCGCCGCTCGCCTGAAGGTGCTCTGCCGCAGGGGTTGCGTGACCGAGCGGCTCAAACGCGCTTGACGTTCGAATCGGCGCTTTTGCCCGCTTTCCCAACATACTCGCCACCAAATTGACAGACGGCCGCGAGGCTTTTTTTTCCATTCTGTGGGCTCTCGCTGAGGCGAAAGGCTGTGATCATTGGGGGAGGATATGCATCACCTGCTGCTGGTCGAAGACAATCCCGACATTCTGGGCCTGCTCGACGGCGCGCTCGAGATTGCCGGCTACCGCGTCAGCACGGCGGGTACCGTCGAGGCCGCGACCCGCCTGCTTGACCAGGGCGATGTCGACATGCTGATCACCGATATCGTCTTGCCGGACGGCAATGGCACGAGCCTGGCGAAGCAGGCGGTCGCGCGCGGCATACCGTCGCTCGTCATCACCGGAAATCCGCATTGGATCCTGGCGCTGGCGGATGCCGATCTCGATTATCTTCACAAGCCCTTCAGGACCTGGCAGATCCTTGATCGCATCCGCGTGCGACTGCGCCCCGTGGCGCAAGCGGGAAGCTAGCGCTCTGCTGCCCGAAACAGACTAAAACCGCCCCGCATCGACATCGTCGATGAAGTTGGAGATCCAATTTCCGTGGGGCGCCCGGCTATAGACGCGTCTGGCGCCGCTGTGACGGTGCTGCACCACGATTTCCGCGTCCCCCTGCCGAGAAATATCGAAATCCTCCGGCGAGCGCTGGCGGTCCTGCAACTTCGCTTCGAGGTCTTCCCATTCGGATTGGAGGAGGTTGTTTATCGGCATGAGGCCCCACCCTTATGTCCTGAAGCCGCTGCGGGGCCGGGGACGCAAAGCGCCTCGGCGCGGCCCCGCCCGCGCGGTCGTCGAGGACGACCTACTTGTTCTTCTCGGCGCTGTTGGTCAGCGCGTGGCCGGCGGAGGACATGTCTTCGCCGAAGCCGGCGGTGGTATTGCACGCGCTCAGCAATGGCGCGACACCGGAGAGGAGGAGAGCACCGAGCACGGCCATGATCAGTTTGTTGCGCATATTGAAACTCCTTCGATTTTGTTGGAAGAACAGATTTCCCCGGAGCGCGGTCGCTCTTTTGGATCAACGCCGTAGGGCGAACTCCCGTTCCGCGCTGGAAGGCCGGGGCAAGGCGCGCATCAAGGGCCGGTGAAGGATCCGGCAATCCGTCAAACGGGGTTGCGGCCCTCCCGCGGGCAAGCCGGACTCCCCTCCTGGCGCCGACAATGCAAATATGAATCGGCGAGCGAACGATCGATGAGTTCCGGTATCGTGGCGTCCCCTCCCAGGTTTCTCGACCCCAGGCGCTTGCTCGACGCCGTCGAGCAGGCGGTCATCGCCACCGATATCGACGGCCGGATCCTCTTTTGGAACCGCTTTGCCGAGAGATTATACGGCTGGGCGGAGGAAGAGGTTCTGGGACGGTGCATTCTCGAGGTCACGCCTGCGCCCGACCTGGCCGCGCAGTCCCGCGAGATTATGGCGCGCCTCGCTCAGGGCGAAAGCTGGTCGGGCGAGTTCAAAGTGCAGCGGCGGGATGGATCCACATTCTACGCCCATGTCGCGGATTCGCCGATTCGCGATCCCGAAGGCCGCTTGGTCGGCGTCGTCGGCATTTCCTACGACGTCACCGAGCGCCGGCAGGCGAGCGAACGGGAGCGCTTTCTGTCGCAACTCAATGACGGCCTGCGTCCGCTCACCGGGGCCGAGGAGGCGATGGGCTTTGCGGCGCAAGCGCTCGGCGCCTTTCACGGAGCCTCGCGCGTGGGTTTCGGCGAGATCGATGCCGAGCGGGGATATACGACGATCGAGCGGGATTGGTGCGCCCACGGCCTGCCGAGCATCGCCGGCCGATACGCGCTCGGTGTCTTCGGCAGCGATATCGGATCGCTCATGCGCGCGGGTCAACCTCTGATCGTCGCCGATGTCCGCTCCGACCCCCGCATAGCGTCGACCGTCGCCGCGCATCTGGCGGCCGGCGCCGCCGCCTTGCTCACCGTGCCGATCATCCGCGAGCGGCGTCTCGTCGCCTACATGTTCATTCATCAAGCGGAACCGCGCGCCTGGAACGAGGGCGATCTGGCGCTCGCCGAGCAGGTCGCCGAGCGGGTCTGGACGGCGGTCGAGCGCGCCCGTGCCGCAACCGCGTTGCGCGCGCTCAATCAGACCTTGGAGCAGCGCGTCGTCGAGCGGACGCAGGCGCTTGCCGAGGCCAACCGCCGGCTCCTTCAGAACGAGGAAAGCATGAGCGCGCTCTTCCAAAAGGCGCCCGTGCCGATGCATTCCCTCGATTCCCAGCGCCGCCTCATCGACGTCAATGATCAGTGGCTGGAGCTCTTCGGGTATGCGCGTGAGGAGGTCCTGGGCCGGCCGATATCGGATTTTCACCTGCCCGGCCTCGAGCCGATTCACGAGGCGCGATGGCATGAGGTGATGCAGCTCGGTCTCATCCGCGCCGCCGAACGGCAATTCGTGAAGAAATCCGGCGAAGTTTTCGATGCCGTGGTAACGGCGCGCGCCGAGTTCGACGCGGACGGCGCTTTCGTCCGCACGATCACGGTGACAACCGACGTCACCGCGCGCAAGCGGGCGGAAGCGGCGGCCCGTCGCGAGCGGCAGCTTTCGGAGCTCCTGATCGAAAGCAGCACCGGCGGCATCATCGGGCTCGATAAGGAGTTCCGCTATACGATGTGGAATCCGGCTGTCGAAGCGATGTCGGGCATTCCTCGCGAGAAACTGCTCGGACGCAGCTTTTTCGAGGTGAGGCGCGATCTCCTGGGCACGCCGATCGAGGCCGCGTGGCGCGCCACGATGCAAGGCCATCGGACCACGCTGCGCGATCGGCCTTATGACTTCCCCATGTCCGCCCATAAGGGCTTTTACGAAGTGGAATTTGCGCCGCTCTACGGTCCCGACCGCACGATCGTCGGCGGCCTCGCCTTTCTGCGCGACACGACCGAGCGGCGGCGCGCCGAGGAAGAGCTGCGCCGGACGCAGCGGCTCGAAGCCATGGGCCAGCTTACCGCCGGCGTCGCCCATGACTTCAACAACCTGCTGACGGCGATCTTCGGAAATCTCGAGCGGCTCGAACATCGCCATCGCGGTGACGAGCAATCCCTGCGATTGATCGCCGCGGCCCAGCGGGCGGCGGATCGAGGGGCACGCGTCACGTCTCAGCTCCTCGCCTTCTCCCGCAAGCAGCGGATGACGCCCGAAGCGATCGATCTCAATCACGTCGTCAGCGGCATGGGCAGCCTGCTGCACAGCACGATCGGCGCCACGGTGAGGATCGAGACCGTCTTGGCCGACGATCTCTGGCCGGCGCTTGCCGATCCGAGCCAGATCGAGCTCGTCATCCTGAATCTCGCCATCAATGCGCGGGACGCCATGCCGGCCGGCGGCACCATGACGATCAGGACGGCGAATGCGACGCTTGGCCTCCCCTCGCGACCGGAGGAACCGCCCGCCGGCGATCATGTCATGATCTCGGTCGCGGATACCGGCACGGGCATTGCCGCCGAGATTCTTGACCGCGTCTTCGAACCCTTCTTCACAACGAAGGAGGTCGGCAGGGGATCGGGGCTCGGCCTGCCGCAGGTGCTGGGCGTCGCCCAACAGCTTGGCGGCGGCGTCCGGGTGGCGACGCGGGCGGGCGAAGGCACGGTCTTCGAGGTCTATCTCCCGCGCGCCCCGTCGAGCCTTTCGGCTCTCGCAGATGAGCAAGTGCCGCGAGAGCAGCGGGAGAGCATTTCCAGTGGCGGAGACGTGGTTATCCTGCTCATCGATGACGACGACGAGGTCCGCTCGGTCACCGCCTCGATGTTGCGCGATGCCGGTTACGATGTCGTCGAAGCCGCCAGCGGCAGTGCCGGGCTCGAAGAGCTGGAGCGGGACAGCAAGCGGATCGAGCTGATGGTCGTCGATTTCGCCATGCCCGGCATGAACGGCGTCGAAGTCGCCGAGCTTGCGCGGCGGATGCGTCCGGGATTCCCGATCCTGTTCATCACCGGCTTTGCCGATACGGCGATGCTGGCCGAGCATGCAAGCCCGGAAGAGATCCTGCCGAAACCATTCCGCACGGCCGAGATCGCTGCGCGCGTCGCCAAGATGCTGGGACGCTCGTCCGAGCCGGGCAACGAGGGGGGATCTCTGGAACCGCGCTCGGCGTGAGCGGCGTCAGCCCCGCGCGCGATCCGCCCCGGACCAATGCCGCAGCAATGGTCCCTCGGCGCCGAATACCGGATCGGTCGCCGGCACCGGCACGCGGCTGGCCTTCGCGGCCGCTGTCGGATGCTCGTGGGGCAGGCCGCGTTGCATGTCCGGCTCGCGCTCGCCGGGATAGGCGCCGACGACGAGCAGATCGGCGCTGCCGCCTTCCTTCTTGTGGCTGATGCCGGCGGGAATAACGACGACATCGCCTGCCGCGACCTCGACGAGCGGCCCCTCATCGCCGCCGAACCGCACCTTCGCGTAGCCCCTGGCGATACCCAGCACTTCATGCGTCATCGCGTGGAAATGGTGGTAGGAGTAAATACCGTTCTGCCATCCGCCGCCCCAGCCGTTGCCGGCAAAAAGCGCTTCGCAGGTCCCGCCCGGATCGCCATCGAGCGGTAGCGCGCCGCGAAAGACGATCAATGGCAGCGGCTGGCCGGAGATCCGATGAAGTTCGAGCGGCACTGTTGGATTTTCCCTGCCTTGCGACACATCCGCCTCCTCGACCCGAAGCTACTCCCTCTCCGACGCCTTGTTGGTGAATCGCGCATTGCCGAGCCCGGTGCCAATGGTCAATACACCCCAATGCTCGACGTCGCGCATGAACGGCACCTCGCTCAATCCCTGCACCACGGCATCATTGTGCATGATCACGGCGGTCTCATGCCCGTCGATGCCAGGGATTGCCTCGCGAATGCGCTGCGGCAGGTTGAAACGCCGGCTTTCCCAATTTCCCGGCAGGTTCTGGCCGCCGCGCTTGATCGAGCCGTCTTCGCGAATAAGACCCGGACAGCCGATTCCGACGAAGGGCGCCACGCGCATCTTGTCCTTCGCCGCTCTGTCCAAGAGGCCCTTGAGCATGTCGATGAGCCGCTCGATCGCCTCGTCGCGTTTGGGCTTGTCATCCGCATGACGCCAGATCTCCAGCTGCCAGACACGGCTTTCGGAGAGATCCGTCGCCTTTCTCAATCGGAGCTCGACGATGCCCGCACGAATATTCGTGCCGCCGATATCCGCCGCCAGGATGGCGTCGTGCCCGGAGAATATCCAAGCCGGCGCCAAGTGAGCGGCCCCGATGAGGCCGGCCTCGTCGGGATGAAAGCGGATCGGGACGAGGTCGATATCGGTGCCATCCGACTTCAGCAGCACGGCGGCTCGACCGACGGCGACCTCGCCGATGCGGCTGTCGCGGAACCCGCCGCCGATCACGATACGCTCTGTGCCGCGCCATGCCTTGAGGCGAAGAAACCGCTTGGTGACGGTTGCGAGTTCCTGGGCAAAATCCTCTATCGCTCCGTGCACGATACCGGCCGCTTCCACGTCGCCGGAGGTCAGGAGCTTGTCAAGCTTCTTCTTCCCGATCCGGTCGCTCGGCTCGTCTCCCAGCGGATCCTCGTCGTCGCGCCCGCGCCCGCGTTCGCGCTGATCGTCGAGAATCGCCTGAAAGGAGCGCTTGCTCGCGCGGTCGCCGACGAAACCGTCGCCTTCCCGCAATTCTTCGTTGTAGGAATCGACTACAACGGACGGCAGCTCGCCAGCGCCATGCGTGGCGAGAGACGAAGGCGCTTTGTTCTGTGAATCCGGCATTGGCGATACCGCTCAGTGAAGGTGACATCTGCAAACGGATGAGGTGCCTCCACCGATCCTCAAAGCCGTTTATCCCAACCGAAAGTTCGGCAACACGGCAGGTGCGACTTTTCTTTCACTTGTGGTTGAGCGTCCCTTGGCCCTATATCACGCGCCTGAGAGGATGACGCCTATGGCCTTGCTTGACGCATTCGCTTCGATCTGGCTGCTTCAGATCACCGTGGTCGCCTTGGGGCTGGCAAGCTGCTTCATCGGCAGACAGTTCGCCACGCGTCTCAGACGCCGCACCATCGGCATGTTGAGGACGGCGCCGAGCGAAGCGTCGACATGACGGTCGGCCGCCGCTAGACTTGCGCGCCGCCAGAAACATGCTCAGGAATATGCGAGGGGGGATACGGTGATACGCATCGTCCTGCAAGGATTGTCGGCTGTCTTCGGTGGAATTGGCGTTTTCTTCCTCTGGGAGACGTTCTACGTCCACCATTACGCGCTGCCGGCGCTGCTGTGCCTGTCCGGTGCCACGGCCATCGCTCTAGCGCCTGTGCGGCTGAAATAGCGCTCAGCGGCGCGTCAGCAATCCCGTCAAATAGCGGCCGTACTCGTTGCCTTTGAAGGTGGCGGCGAGTGCTTCGAGCCGTGCGTCGTCGATCCAGCCTTGCGACCAGGCGATCTCTTCCGGGCAGGCAATCTTCAATCCCTGGCGCGCCTCCACCGTGGCCATGAAATCGGCGGCTTGGCGCAGGCTTTCCGGCGTGCCCGTATCGAGCCACGCGAAGCCACGTCCGAGCGTCTCGACCGCTAGCCGTCCCTGGCGGAGATAGTGATTGTTGAGATCGGTGATCTCGAGCTCGCCGCGCGCCGAGGGCGTCAGCGAAGCGGCGATCTCGACCACCGTCTCGTCATAGAAGTAGAGCCCGGTTACGGCGTAGTTGGAGGGCGGCTTCGCCGGCTTCTCGACGATGGCGCGCACAACGCCGTCGGGGCCGAGATCGACGACGCCATACTCGCTCGGATTGCGCACCCAATAGGCGAAGACGAGAGCGCCCGTGCCGGAGCCGACCGCCCGGCGCAGCGAAGCAGTGAAGCCTTCGCCGTAGAAGATGTTGTCGCCGAGCACGAGGGCACAGCGTTCGCCGGCGACGAAGTCTCGGCCGATGAGAAAGGCCTGAGGCAGACCTTCGGGCCTCGGCTGCACGGCGTAGCGCAGAGCAATGCCCCAATCGGAGCCGTCGCCAAGCAGGGTGCGGAACTGCGCGGCGTCGTGCGGCGTGGTGATGATAAGGATTTCGCGGATGCCGGCGAGCATGAGCGTCGTCAGCGGATAGTAGATCATCGGCTTGTCATGCACCGGCAGGAGCTGCTTGCTCACGGCCCGGGTGATGGGCCAGAGCCGGCTGCCGGTGCCGCCGGCAAGGATGATGCCCTTCACGCCATGCTCCCGGCGAGGCCCAACCGCTCTTGCCGATAAGCGGCGGTGGCGGCGCGGCACCATTCCTGATTGGCGATGTACCAGTCGACGGTCGCGGCCAAGCCGCGCTCGAGGTCGTAGCGTGGCCGCCAGCGGAGCTCACCTTCGATCTTGGCGGGATCGATCGCGTAGCGGGCGTCATGGCCCGGCCGGTCCGTCACATAGGTGATGAGCCGCTCATGCGGCGCGCCCTCCGGCCGCCTTTCGTCGAGGAGGCGGCAGATCATGCGAACGAGGTCGATATTGCGCCGCTCCGCACGCGCGCCGATGAGATAGGTCTCGCCGACCCTTCCCTCGGCGATGATCTTGCGCAACGCAGCGGCGTGGTCCTCGACATGGAGCCAGTCGCGCACATTCAATCCCTGCCCATAGACCGGCAGCGGCTTGCCGGCGAGCGCATTGAGGAGGGTCAGCGGGATGAGCTTCTCGGGAAATTGATAAGGCCCGTAATTGTTCGAGCAGTTCGATACCAGCACCGGCAGGCCATAGGTGCGGTGCCAGGCACGGGCGAGGTGATCGGCGCCCGCCTTGGTCGCCGCATAAGGCGAATTCGGGCGGTAGGGGCTTGTTTCACTGAATTGTCCCATCGGCCCGAGCTCGCCATAGACCTCGTCGGTCGAGACCTGGAGAAAGCGGAACGCCTTGCGCGCCTCCGCCTCCAGTCCGCGCCAATAGTCGAGCGCGATGTCAAGCAAGGCCGCGGTGCCGACGATATTGGTCTCGACGAAGGCCGCCGGCCCGTCGATCGAGCGATCGACATGACTTTCTGCGGCGAGATGAAACACGGCGCGCGGGCGATGCTCCGCGAAGACGGCGCGCATGGCGGCGCGATCGCAGATATCGGCACGGATGAAGACATGATTGGCGGCGTCGCCGCAGCTCGCCAAATTGGCGAGGTTGCCGGCATAGGTCAGCTTGTCCACCGTGACGACCGCCTCGCCATCGGCGACGAGCGCACGGACGAGCGCGGAGCCGATGAAGCCGGCGCCGCCGGTGACGAGGACCGTCATGCCGATGCCGTTCGAACTCACTCCGCCGCGCGGCGCGGCGTCTCGTGCCGGAGCTCCGGCTTCTCGCGCAGGAGACGGCGCACGAGGTAGTTCCAATTGCCGTCGACCGTCTCCTTGGCCAGCACGAATTGCTTCGATTGGCGCGCCGCTGCTTCGGGCATGAGCCGCAGCTTGCCGGCCGCCATTGCCTTGAGCTGTGCCTCGCAGCAATGTTCGAGGGTCAGCGCATCGAGGCAGGCATAGCGCACCGAGCGGTCGGCGACGAGCAGCCCGTGATTGCGCAAGAGCACGCCGCGCCGGGGACCCAGCGCCTCGGCGATGCGATCGCCTTCTGCCTTGTCGAGAACGACGCCGTCATATTCGTCGAAGAGCGCGACGTCGTCATGGAAGATCGAGCCATAGACCCAGAATGGCTCGAGATTGCTGCCGGTCGCACCCAGCGCCACCGCATTGATGCCATGGGTGTGGACGATACAGTTGACGTCGCGCCGCGCCAGATAGAGGCGGCTGTGGATGTGCAGCGTCGGATTGACGCGGCCGCGTCCGGTAATGGTGTTGAGCTCGAAATCGGCTTCGATCAGGTCGTCATAAGTGACGTCGTCGAAGCCTTGCCCCCATTGATGCGACCAGAAGCTTTGTGCGCCGGGCAGCCGAGCCGTCAAATGTCCGGCGATGCCGCTGCCCTGACCGTCGCGCTCGAGAATGTGGAAGGCATAGACCATGTCCTGCTTCAAAGCCGCGATCGCCGCTTCGTCCGCGACCGCGCCACGGATCGGCCGTCTGTCCTCCATCGCGCTTCCTCCTCGCCTGCACGGATGGGCGTCAGCCTACGCCCCGGACCGTCCTGCTGGCAACCACCCCGCCCTCAGGGGTGACGTAAGAGATTCTGTGTCAGGGGCAGGAAGGGGTACTCCAACTGCGGCTGCCAAGCCCACAAGAGGAGCACCCCCATGTCACAGCGAGCTGC
>Ga0209062_1002041_pt1 | contig 29554 bp, 34 predicted proteins | sample Coa_R2_2_FD_187158 | JGI IMG/M metagenome (GOLD analysis project Ga0209062, IMG submission 187158) | Surface soil microbial communities from Centralia Pennsylvania, which are recovering from an underground coalmine fire - Coalmine... | ecosystem: Environmental > Terrestrial > Soil > Unclassified... | reverse complement strand
CCACCACCGTGCCGTCGATATCGTCGGAGCCGAAGCGCTGGGCGATCTGCGCGATCTTCGGCGTCATCATGATCCAATAGGCTTTAATGTGCGGGATATTATCCAGCATCAGCCGCGAGACCGCGATTTGACGGATGTCGTCGAAGCCGGTGGTCGACGGGATGTGCTGCAAGGGGGTGTTGGCCGGATGGAACGCCAGCGGGATGAACGTCACCAGGCCGCGGGTTTCGTCCTGCAACTGGCGCAGCTTGATTAAATGATCGACGCGGTCCTCGTCGGTTTCGATGTGGCCGTAGAGCATCGTGCAGTTGGAATGGAGGCCGAGCTGGTGGGCGGTGCGGGCGACTTCGATCCACTGCTCGCCGGTGATTTTGTGATCGCAGATAATGCGGCGCACGCGGTCGTGAAAAATTTCCGCGCCGCCGCCGGGCAGCGAATCCATGCCGGCGTCCTTCAGCTTCTGAAGAACTTCGCGAGGCGTAAGTTTGGCCCGCTGCGCGAGATATCCGATTTCAACCATGGTGAACGCCTTCAGATGAACCCGCGGAAAACGTTGCTTTAAGCCGCGCAGCATCTCGCAATACCAATCAAGCGTTAATTCCGGATGCAGACCGCCGACGATGTGAAATTCGGTGACGGCTTCGCTCCAGCCGCGGCCGGCCGTTTCCCAAACCTGTTCAAGCGACATGGTGTACGCCTTGGGATCGCGGACGCGCTTGCCGAAAGCGCACAGCCGGCAACTGGCGACGCAGACGTCGGTCGGGTTGATGTGGCGATTGACGTTGAAGTAGGTGACATTGCCGTTGATGCGCTCGCGAACCAGATTGGCGAGCCAGCCGACGCCGAGCAGGTCGGCGGAGCGATAGAGCGTAAGCCCGTCCTCGAAGTTGAGGCGCTCACCGGCGTGGACTTTTTCCGAGATGTGCTTAAGACGCGGGTCTTCGAAGATCGGGGGCATCTTCATTGATGTTATCGCGAAAGAAAGCGGGTGCTTAAGCGGGTAAAGGCTCTGGTCCGGGATTGATCACGTCCGGGTCCGGCTCTGGAGGTTGGGGCACCGGGACTGGTACCGGCTGAGGCGGAAATTTCTCCGGATCGGGATCGGGAGGCGGGAGTTTCGGCTCGGGATCTGCCATCAATTTCATTGTGCGTCATCGAAGCGGGCGGCCGCCAGGGCCAAAACAATTTCCGTAATTTCGCCGTCAACCCATATTGGCGCGGGTGAAATTAACGGGCTCCCATCCAGCGCAGTGCCTACGGACTGAACCGGGGATAAGTCGCGTGTAAGCAATCGCCGATGGTACGGGGCCTCCCTAGCGGTGGCGGCCGTGAAGATTTGAGCGGATGTACGTATTCGGGAGAACCCGCCTGGTGATGACTGGACGGCGGTGCATCCAGCCGTTGATGCGATGCCAGAGGTCCGTGAGCCACTTGAACATTGCCCCACCTCCGCTGCCACAGGCTCATTATTCGATGAGAATATGCTCCGTGCCCGGCTACGATGGACGCGGAGCTGAGGAGGTGATCCTGGCGCCGTTAGCTCAGCCGATCCGGCGCGATCGGCGAAAATCGCTTCCGGCAAAGTAAAGAATGTAGCAATAAGCGATTAACGGCACGATGAAGGCTCGCTGGATCGTGCTTCGATCCGAAATAAAACCCATCAGCGCTGGAAAAATCGAGCCTCCGATGATGGACATCACCAGCAGCGAGGAGCCGGTCCTGGTCAACGGCCCGAGATTCCGGATACTTAGCGCGAAGATCGTGGGGAACATGATCGAATGAAAAAATCCCGCGGCCACCACGCCGCCCACGGCCACGGCGCCCGATCCGGCCAGAGCGCAGCTCATCGACACCAAGGCTCCGCCGGCGAACAGAGCGAGCATTGGCGCCGCGCGGACGTACTTCATCGCCGCCGAACCCGCGAACCGGCCGATCATGAACCCGAGCAGGTGCAGTTTCAAAAAATTCGCCGCGGTTTTGTCCGGCGTTCCCGGCGAGGTGAATTCGGCGAAGCGGATCACGAAGCTGGCCACGCCGACCTGCGCGCCGACGTAAACAAATTGAGCGATCACGCCGAGAATCAGATTGCGGTGGCGAAGAATCTCCCGCGGATGAATTTGCCCGCTTTCGTAGGCCTGAACTTCAGGCAGCGGCGTTAAAAAGATCATGAACGCGACGGCGAGAAATACGGAGGCGATCACCAGATAAGGAATTTTCACCGTGGCGGCAACCGAAGCGCCGGCTTGGAAGTTGGTGAGAATGAAAGCTCCGCCGAGAATCGGAGTGACCATCGCGCCCACCGAGTTGAAGGATTGCGAGAGATTCAATCTTCGCTCGGCGCTTTCCGCGGGACCGAGAACGGCGACATACGGGTTCGCCGCCACTTCGAGAAAACTTTGTCCGCAGGCCATCACAAACAGCGCGAACAGGAAAAACTCGTATTTCAAAAAAGAAGCGGCGGGGATGAACAGTAAAGCTCCGGCGGCGCAGATCAGTAATCCGGCGAGGATGCCGCGTTTATAACCGATGCGGTCCATCAAGCGTCCGGCGGGCCAGGCCGCGAGAAAATAGCCGCCGAAAAATGCGACCTGAATGAGCGAGGATTCGAGGTCGGTGAGGCGAAAAGCCTTTTTAAAGTGCGGTATGAGAATGTCGTTCAGGTTGACGCCGAAGGCCCAGAGAAAAAACAGGCTGGTGATGAGGGCAAGCGGCAGATAATATTTCCGCTCGGTGAGGGCGCTCACGCCAGCGCCCGATCCAGGTGAACGTAACCGCCGTCCACGTACAGGTGTTGGCCGGTAATGTGGCTCGCCCGAGCGGAAATCAGAAACATCACCATCGCCGCGATCTCTTCCGCCGTGGTCATGCGATGGCCGAGCGGAATTTTGGAAACGATTTCGGCGAGCTTTTTCTCCGGATCGGGGAAGCCTTCGAGCCATTGGCGATACAGCGGAGTCATCACCTCGGCCGGAAGGACCGCGTTTACGCGAATTCCGTGGGGCAGCAGCTCGACGGCCCATTCGCGGGTGAGGGCGAGGATCGCGCCTTTGGCGGCCACATAGCCGGAAGTGCCGCCCTGGCCGGTTACGGCGGTTTTCGAAGCGATACTCACGATGGCGCCTTGCGACTTCTTCAACGCGGCGAGCGCGTAGTGGGCCATGTTGTAGTAGTGAAATAGATTTCGCTGGAGCGATGCGGCGAAATCCGGCGGGCTGCCGTGCTCCAGTCCAACTCTATCATTCACGCCGGCGTTGTTAATCAGGGCGTCGATGGCGCCGAATCGATCCAGGGTTTCTTCCACGGCGCGCTGGCAATTTTCCGCTGGAATCAAATCGGCGGCGATCTGGTGGCACTCGAGATCGGGCGCGGCGGAGCGATCGACGCTCACCACGCGCGCGCCTTCGGCGAGGGCGGCGCAAACGATGGCATGGCCGATGCCGCGGGCTCCGCCGGTGACGAGGACTACTTTGTTTTTAAGTTGCAAGTCCATAAAAGCGCGCGGCGTTTTCACCGAAAATCCGATCCTGGCCGGAGCAGGCATAATCGGCGATCAGATCGTGGACCTGGCGATAGCTGGCCGCCAGAAGGCACACCGGCCAATCGGAGCCGAACATCAGGCGCGAGGTTCCGAAGGCTTGAAAAATCAAATCGAGATACGGAGTGAAATCGGAGGAACGCCAGCGGTTCCATCTGGCCTCGGTGACCAGCCCGCTGAGCTTGCAGAAAGTATTCTCGCGTTCGGCGATTTTCCGCATATAAGCCGCCCAACGATCGAACTCGCCGGATCTGATAAGAGGCTTGGCCATATGATCGATGACGAAGCGCTGGTTGGGGAAGCGAGTGACGAGTTCGAGCGCGGCGGGCAGTTGCCGGGGATAAATCAAAATATCGTAGGTGAAGCCGAAGCTTTCGAGTTTCGAAATGCCGCGCAGAAAATCGGGGCGGACCAGAAAGAAATCGTCCGGCTCGGATTGGGCGATGTGGCGGAAGCCGCGGAGAGGGCCGAAGCGGGAGAAAAATTCGAGCCGCCGCTCGACTTCCGGGGATGCAAGCGCCGTCCAGCCGACGACGCCGGCCACTTCCGGATGGGCCTGGCAAAGGTCCAACAAAAACAGTGTTTCGTCTTCGGATGGAACGGCCTGCACGGCGATGGAGCGATCGATTTTCGCTTCCAACAATTCGGGAAGCAAATGTTCCGGCAGAAAATCGCGCTTGAGCACGGACATTTCCTCCGTGATCCAGGAATGGCGGGAGGGATGATAGCGCCAGAAGTGCTGATGGGCGTCGATTCGCATGCGTAAAGTTAACGCCAGGACCAGGCCAGATAAATCGCGACGATCACCAGCGTAACCGCGGCGCAGCTTAGAGCCATCAGCGCCGTTTCGCTGCGCATCCAGCCGGGCAGGCGCTCGAAAAAGCCGGGGAGGGGTTCGGGTTCATCCGGCAAATGAGGCGGGGGCGCGGAAGTCGCGCCGCGGGCGGCGAGAATACGCTCGATCTCATCCGCCACCAGGCCCAGGCTCGCGGGGCGCTGCGCCGGCTGCTTATCGAGCATCCGCGCGATCAGGTTCACCAGCGCGGGCGGAATTTTGGCGGCGTGCAGCGGCGCCAGATCGACGGGCTGATAAAGAATGTTTTCAAAAATTTTTTCGACGCTGCTGCCGCTGACGATTTTTTCGCCGGTCAAAAGCTCGAACAGCAGCGCGCCGAAGGCATAGACGTCGGCTTGTGGTCCGAGCTGGCGGCCAAGGACCTGTTCGGGAGCCATATAGAACGGCGTGCCGAGCGTGAATCCGGCCTTGGTGAGCTGCATTCCAGCGGCTTTGGCGATGCCGAAATCCATCAGCTTGATTTTTCCAGCGGCATCGATATTGATGTTTTCGGGCTTGATGTCGCGATGAATGACTTTCTGGGAGTGGATAAAATCGACCGCGCGCGCGACTTGCAGGGCGATGTTCATGCGGCGGCGGAAATCGCCCAGATGACGATTGCGAATCGCCGCGCGCAAGCTTTCGCCCTCCAAATACTCCATGACGATGAAGGGCCGGCCGCGCTCCTCGCCGAAATCGTAAACGGCGATGATGTTGTCGTGGCGCACGTTGGAGGCGACGCGCGCCTCCATCAGGAACCGGGCTTTGGATTCCTCGTCGGCGGCGCCTTCTTCGGTAAGGATTTTGAGCGCGACGCGGCGGCCCAGTACGGTGTCGGTGGCGCGATAGACGTGGGACATGCCTCCGCCCAGGAACTGGTCGATCTGATACTTGCCGACACGCGCGGGATGATCCATTTCGCATATTTAGTTTATCCGATGTGCTCCAGCTCGCCGAACGGCGAAGTGGAAATTACGCGAAAGTCGAAGCCCGGCCGCGGATTTTGCGCCGCCTTGAAACGAAGGGGCTAGAAAGGCCGTCTCCTTAGCGGGAGGAAGAGACGCAAAATGAAGAAATTATTAATATTTACGGGACTGATCGCGGGACTGGCGCTGGCCCAGGCCCCTCCTCCATATCCGCCACCACCGCCTTCGTCCTACCCGCAGCAGGCGCCGTCCTATTCGCCGCAGGAGTTGGACAATCTGGTGTCGCGGATCGCGCTTTATCCCGATCCGCTGCTGTCGCAGGTGCTGGCGGCGGCGGGTTATCCGAATGAGATTCCCGACGCGGCGGCGTGGGCGAATCAGCACAGTTATCTGCACGGCGATGCGCTGGCGGCGGCGATTCAGGAAGATCGTTTACCGTGGGATCCGGCGGTGCAGGCGCTGCTGCCGTTCCCCTCCGTGCTAAACATGATGGCCGGCGACATGGGCTGGACCACTGCGATCGGCAACGCTTTTCTGGCCGATCCGAACGGCGTGATGGATGCCGTGCAGCGGCGTCGGCAGGAGGCGATGAGCTACGGGTATTTGCAATCGAACGGCCAGATCGTAGTGACGAACAGCGGAGGGTACGTGAGCATCATGCCGGTGAATCCTGCCTTTATTCCGGTGCCGGTCTACAATCCTGGCGTCGTATTTGTGCGGCCGCGTCCGGGATTTTTCGTTGGCGGCGCGATTACCTTCGGCGGCGTCACGCTGGGCGCGGCGTTCGCTCCGTGGGGTTGGGGCCATAACTACTTCGATTGGGGTCAGCGGAGGGTGATCATCAATGATCATCCCTGGGAGCGGCATTGGGACAACCGCGGGGTATATGTGCATCCCTACGAGCACGTCGAACGTCATCCGGGCGAGCGGCGCATTGAGCGTCACGAGCGCCATGAGCGGCGCTGAATTATGGCGCGGCCGATGGGCGCTGCGGGGGTGGATCGGGACGGTCCACCGGAATTTTGTAATTGAAGAATCCGATCATCATCTCCTGGAATGTCTGGTCGCCCCAGTGGACGGTCTGTGATGGATCGGGATTGAACTTGTTGTTCGGTGAATTGTCGTACCACGCCGTGGCTTCGATCTTCGATCCGGCGGGGATGCGGCGCGGCTCGGCCAGAATGTAGCTCAACTGCCAGTTGAAATCGTAATGCGGGACGCTGAGCAGTTCCTCACTGCGGCCGTCGGGATACGTCAGGACATACTTGAACGCCTTGCCGCGCAGATGCATGTGCGGGGTGAGATCGAGCAACGTCACGTCTTCTTTAAATTCGTGCGTGGCTTGCGCCATGTAATTGGGGTCGTTCGGCGGGATGTTCAGACGAAACTGCGTTGCGGAGCCGGATAGCGCGCGGAACTTGGGCTTGTCCTTGCGGATTTTGAGGCCGAGCACGCTGCGATCGGTGGCTTCCTTGCCGTTTACCGTGTAGTGGACCTGGAAGAGCAGCGTCGATCCGGCTTTGACCAGGTAGGCGGTGTCGGGGTCCCAGGTGATGGTCGGGACGCCGGGCGCGTAACCGATCAGCATGTTGCTGAACTGCTCGCCGCCGCGCATCGCCGGCTGATTGCCCTGCTGCACAAACACCAGAATGTGATGCACCTGCGAGCGCTGCTGGGGGCGGACTTCGGCGGCTTGCACCCAGGTGTCTTCCTTGAAGCCGGGATCGACCTTGAAATATTGATAGGGCACGACGCCGCCGGCGGGAATCCTAAAATCCTTGCCGGTGTCGAAAACCAGATCGGGCTGGCCGATCACCCAGCCTTCGGTGAAGTGCGGCATCTTTGGCATATCGGAGGGATCGCCTTCCGGCGCGCCGTTGTCGGCCCATTTGACGATGGTCGCCACCTGCGCGTCGGTGAGCCGGCGATCATTGGAGAATTTATCGATGGATGGATCGGCGTCCCAAGGCGGCATGGAGTGCGTGGCCACCTGCTGTTTGATCGCCTTGGCCCACGGGCGGACCTCCTGATAATTCCGGAAGGACATCGGCGCGGCCTCGCCGGGGCGGTGGCATTCAAGGCAGCGCTGATACAGGATGGGCGCGACGTCTTTGCTGAAGGTCGGCGTGGCGGCCGTGAGCAGTCCGGTGAAGGCAACGGCGAGCACAAGCTTCGATTTCATAGAGAAATAATCTCCGAACGCGGCGATGTAGCGGCTATAGACCAAAGCTTATCAAAAAATCGGCCGGAGATATTCAAAAGATTATGATGACCAAAACGGTTTCGCGAAGGAGTGCGGCGCGGAGTCGTGCAAAAAAAGAGGCCGCCCGGTCGCCCAGGCGGCCATTCTCAATGATGATTGGATCCGCGGTTTAGTAATCCATCCCCGGGCCGTGCTCGCCGCCCGGCATCGGAGCCGCCGGCTTCTTTTCCGGAATTTCGGCGATCATCGCTTCGGTGGTCAGCATCAGCGCGCTGATCGAAGCCGCGTTCTGAAGAGCCGAGCGGGTCACTTTGGTCGGATCGATGACGCCGCTCTTTACCAGGTCTTCATACTGGGCGGTCGCGGCGTTAAATCCGAAATTGTGATCCTTGTTGGCGCGGATCTTCTCAATGACGATCGCGCCTTCATAGCCGGCGTTGCCGACGATCTGGCGAACCGGCTCCTCGCAGGCGCGGCGGATGATGTCCACGCCGATGCGCTCATCGCCTTCGGCCTTGAGCGAATCGAGCACCGAAGCCGCGCGCAGCAACGCGACGCCGCCGCCCGGAACGATGCCTTCCTCGACCGCGGCGCGAGTGGCGTGCAGCGCATCCTCGACGCGAGCCTTTTTCTCCTTCATCTCGGTTTCGGTCGCGGCGCCCACTTTGATCACCGCAACGCCGCCGGCGAGCTTCGCCAGCCGCTCCTGTAGCTTCTCGCGATCGTAATCGGAGGTGGTCTCCTCGATCTGCGTGCGGAGCTGTTTGATGCGGCCCTCGATCTGCTTCTGCTGTCCGGCGCCGTCGATGATGGTGGTGTTGTCCTTGTCCACGGTGACGCGCTTCGCCCTGCCGAGATCGTCCAGGCGCACGCCTTCGAGCTTAATGCCGGTTTCTTCAAAGATGGCCTTGCCGCCGGTCAGGATCGCGATGTCTTCGAGCATCGCTTTACGGCGGTCGCCGAAGCCCGGAGCCTTCACCGCGCAGGCGTTCAGCGTTCCCCGCAGCTTGTTGACCACCAGCGTCGCCAGCGCTTCGCCTTCCACTTCCTCGGCGATCACCAGCAGCGGCTTGCCGGAGCGCGCGATCTGCTCCAGCAGCGGCAGCAGGTCCTTCATGTTGCTGATTTTCTTCTCATGGATCAGAATGTAGGGATCTTCGAGCACGCACTCCATCCGATCCGGATCGGTGATGAAATACGGTGAAAGGTAGCCGCGGTCGAACTGCATACCATCGACGGTCTGCAACTCGGTCGACATCGTCTTGGACTCTTCCACCGTGATGACGCCGTCTTTGCCCACCTTTTTCATCGCTTCCGCAATGGTGTTACCGATGGTGGTGTCGCCGTTGGCCGAAATGGTGCCGACCTGCGCGATCATGTCGCCGCTCACCGGCTTGGAAAGCTTTTTCACTTCCTCGACCACCGCGTCCACGGCCTTCTCGATGCCGCGCTTCAGCGCCATCGGATTCGCGCCCGCGGCCACGCTCTTCACGCCTTCGCGGAAGATGGACTGCGCCAGAATTGTGGCGGTCGTGGTCCCGTCGCCGGCGACATCGCTGGTCTTGGAGGCCACTTCGCGCACCATCTGCGCGCCCATATTTTCAAGCGGGTCCTTCAGCTCGACCTCTTTGGCCACCGTCACGCCGTCTTTGGTGATGGTGGGTCCGCCGAATTTCTTTTCAAGGACCACGTTGCGGCCCTTCGGACCCAGCGTCACCTTCACCGCGTCGGCCAGTTGATTCACGCCCCGCAGGATCGCCTGCCGGGAATTTTCGCTATAAACAATCTGTTTCGCAGCCATTTTTTCTCAAATCCTCCCTACGCTGTTTTCTTCGCCAGCTTTTCCGTGCTTTCCAAAATCCCGAGCACCTCGTCCTCACGCATGATCAGGTACTCTTGACCATCGAGCTTGATTTCCGAGCCGGAATATTTTCCAAACAGGATGCGATCGCCCGCCTTCACGTCGAGCGGGATTAACTTGCCGTCCTCATTGCGCTTGCCCTGCCCGACGGCGACCACTTCGCCTTCCTGCGGTTTTTCCTTGGCCGAATCGGGGATAAACAATCCGCCGACTTTGGTTTCTTTTTCTTCGATTCGTTTGACCACGATGCGGTCGTAGAGCGGCCGAATCTGCATAAATCATCCTCCCTTTTAAAATGTATTTAGGCTTTATTGCGGGTCGCGGCCCGAGCGCCACGATCCAAGCAATATTATTAGCACACTCCGCCGAAGAGTGACAATAGTTTTTTGCAAGCGACTGTTATTGAACGACTTCTTTAGCCGTCTTTTGGCTGGGTATGCACAAAGCTGAGCTCGATTTCGCGCGCGTCTTGCTCGGTCGCGCGCAGGCGAATTTCAATCCGCTGCCGGGGCAGGAGTTGCCGAAAGCGCTCGCCCCATTCGATCAGCACCACCGCTTCGCGATCAAAAATCTCATCCAGGCCGAGGGTTGAAACCTGCCGGGCTGTATCCAGCCGGTACAAGTCGATGTGGTAAACGCGCGGCGAATACTCGTGAATCAGCGTGAACGTGGGACTGGAAACATCCTCGGGCGAGGCTGCGCCCAATCCCGCAACCAGGCCCTTGGCTAAGGTTGTCTTGCCGGCTCCCAGGTTGCCGATCAGAAGCACGACGGCGCGCGCCGGAAGCAGCGCGGCGATGCGCCGCCCCAACTCGATCGTCTCCTCCGCGGACCGGGTCTTAAAGACACTCACGAAAGGCCCTCGGCAGATAGTGGAGCAAATCGGTGGCGAGGACGCACTTATCGGTGAGCGCTTCGGCGGCGAACTCGCCGCATCGGCCGTGCAGGAAAACGGCCGCGCGAACCGCCAGCGCGATATCGCCGGGAAACTGCGCGGCCATTCCCGCGATCATCCCCGTCAGAACATCGCCGCTGCCGCCCTTGGCCATTGCGGGCGAGCCGGTGGTGTTGATCCAAACGCGGCCATCCGGCAAAGCGATCAGCGTGCGATGGCCCTTCAGCACGACGCAGCAGTTGCGGTTTTTTGCGAAATCTCGCGCGGTGGATAATCGATCGGTGAACTTTGCGCCCATCAGCCGCGCCATCTCGCCGGGATGCGGCGTGAGGATCGTCTCCACGCCGCGGCCTCGAAAATCGGAGCCGGCGATGGAGTTGAGGCCATCGGCGTCGATCACCATCGGCGCCTTCGCCTCGCGAAGCAGTCGCTCCATCAGCGGGCGATTGGGGCCGAGGCCCGGTCCTACGGCGATCACCGTGATTTTTTCGAGCGAAAAATTTTCGAGCGAATCCGACATCAGCTCCGGCGCCAGGCGCGACGGGTCCGAGCAGGCGACGGTGGTCAATCCCGCGCCGATGCGCGCCGCCGCCAGTCCGGCCATTGCCGCGGCGCCGGCCTTTCCCGGCGCTCCGCCGATGATCAGGACGTGTCCGAAATTTCCCTTGTGCGAATCGGGCGTACGCGGGGCGGCGAGCGCCGCGAAATGGCGCATTTCCGAGGTTTCCAGATCGCAGGGAACCGCGTCGGTATCCACGCCGATATCGCCGAGCATCAGCGCGCCCACGGCTTCTTCGGCTCCTTCGGCGAAAAAATGCTCCACTTTGAAGGCCGCGAATGTCACGGTGACATCGGCGCGCACAAATTCGCCTCCGCCGCCGAGCCCGCTCGGAATATCGACGGCGACCACCCTGGCCGGCGGGCGCAGCGAATTAATTTTGCGAATCCACTCGAGCGCCGCCCCGCGCGCCGGTCCGGATAGCCCTGTGCCCAGGATGGCGTCCACGATCACGGTTGGCGAAAACCGGATCTGTTGAGGATGGTCGATATCGATTTCCTGCAACTCGGCAACGCGACCGCGAAGGAGCCGCGCGACGACGCGCCCATCGCCGCCGTTGTTGCCCTTTCCGCATACGACCAGAACGCGCTGCGCGCGAAGCGGCGAGAAATGGCGCTCGATCGCCTCGGCCACGCGGCGCCCGGCGTTCTCCATCAGGACTTCGCCGGGCGTGCCGCGCTCGATCGTGATCCGGTCCGCTTCGCGCATCTGCTGAGCCGTGAAAACCTTCACCCCGCGTCCTCCCCGAACAAAATTTGCGCCGGCTGCCTAACAGCCTAAAGGATTCCGGCCACGGCCGACCACACCTGCTGCGCCACCTCCGCCTCGCCGCGGCCGCCGTCGATCAATCGCACGCGGTGCGGTTCATCGCCGGCGAGCTGGTGATATGCCTGGCGAACTTTTCGATGAAACTCGATGGCCTGCTCATCGAGCCGCGTCTCCACGCCTTGCGTCCGCTGGTTGCGGGCGCGCGCCCGGCGCAGCCCGGTTTCGGTGTCGATATCGATGACCAGCGTCAAATCCGGAACCAGCCCGCGGCAGGCGATGCGGTCGACTTCGTAAACCAGCTCCGTTCCCAATCCGCGGGCGATGCCCTGATAGACGACGCTTGAATCGGTGAAGCGGTCGGACAAAACGATCTGCTGGTCGGCGAGCGCCGGCAGAATCCACTGCTCCACGTTCTGCGCGCGGCAGGCGAACATCAACAATAATTCGGTGGTGGGACGCATTTCCGCGTTTTGCGCGTCGAGCAGCACGCGCCGGATCTGCATCCCGATGGGCGTGCCGCCGGGCTCGGCCGTTTCGAACACGCGATGGCCGGCCTCGCGCAGGCGCTTGGCCAGGATGCGAAGCTGCGTCGATTTGCCGCTTCCCTCGGGGCCTTCGAAGGTGATAAATTTTCCGCGCACTACGCGCTCCGGCGCGGCGCCTCATCGAGCGGCCGCTCAGTCATAGACAAAATGCAGAACCTTCTTCAGGTCTTCCCAGGCCTCGCGCTTGGCGTCCTGATTGTACGGGCGCAGGAGATAGGACGGATGATAGGTCACCATCACCGGAAGATCGCGCCACTTGTGCCAGCGCCCACGCAGCCGCGTGACGCCGTCCTTGGTATTCAGCAGCGCCTTGGCCGCCGTGGACCCCAGCGCGCAAATCGCCTTGGGCCGGATGGCCAGCAACTGGCGAAATAGAAACTCGCCGCAAATTTCCATCTCCTCGGGCAGCGGCGTTCGATTCTCCGGAGGGCGGCACTTCACCACGTTGCAGATGTACACGTCGGCGCGGCGGATCGGGATGCCTTCTTTCGCCGCCGTATTGTCGATCATCTGGGTAAGCAGTTGCCCGGCGCGCCCCACAAACGGCAGCCCCTGTTCGTCTTCATCGGCGCCCGGTCCTTCGCCGACGAACACCAGCCGCGCGTTCTCATTTCCCGATCCGAAGACGATTTTCGAGCGCCGCTCCGATAAACGGCAGCGGCGGCACTCGCCGAGGTCTTCGATAATTTTAAGCAGCGTGTCGCCGGAGGGAGCGATCGGCGGGATGGAGATCGCGGCGGCTTCCTGCGGCCGCGCCTCGGTTTGCTCGATGGCTGCGCCGCGGCGGAAAACCTCCTTCACGCCCAAATCGCGATAAAATGCGAGCCGGTCCCGCAAATCTTCCCGATTCATCGCGAGGTGTTGAGCGCCAGCCGCAGCTTCGTCACCTGATCGAGAATGCGGCGCGCGATCACGCGCTTGGCCGCGCGCTTCACCGGAATCGTCTCGCCGGTGCGCAGCACCAGCACCACTTCGTTCTCATCCGATTCGAACCCGGCGCCCTCCCTGGAAACCAGATTGGCCACGACCATATCGCAATTTTTTGTTTCGAGCTTCCGTCGCGCCTCTTCCACCAGATGATCCGTCTCCGCCGCGAACCCCACCAGCAAGCGGTCGTTTTTTTTAGTTCCCACTTCGGCCAGAATGTCGGGCGTCGGATCCAGTTCGAGCGAAAGCCGTGCGGCGGTCTTTTTTTCCTTCGTACGCGGCGCATTGGAGCGGTGGTAATCGGCGACGGCCGCCGCTTTGATGATGATCGAAGATTCCTCCAGGTGCTCCATCACCGCCGCGCGCATCTCGCTCGCCGTCCGCACCCGGATCGTCCGCGCGCCGCGAGGCTCGGCAAGATGCACCGGACCGGAAACCAGAATTACGCGCGCCCCCCGCGCCGCGGCTTCCTCGGCCAGCGCGTAGCCCATCTTGCCGCTGGATCGATTGGAGATGTAACGCACCGCGTCGATCGGCTCCTGGGTGGGGCCGGCGGTGATCAGCACGACTTCGCCCTCCAGATCGCGCGGCGTCGGAATCGCGCCCGCGGCCACAAAATCGGCGATGCGCACCGGATCAGCCAGCCGGCCCGGACCGATGGCGCCGCAGGCCAGGATTCCGTCCTCCGGCTCAATCAGCTCATGCCCCCGATCCCGCAGGATGCGCACATTTTCGCGAGTCGCCGGATGATTCCACATTTCGGTGTTCATTGCCGGCGCGAGCACCACCCGCCCGGTGAAGGCCAGGTACGTCGTGGTCAAAAAATCGTCCGCGATGCCGTGCGCGAATTTCGCCAGCACGTCGGCCGTCGCCGGCGCGACCACGAGAATGTCGTTTTCCCGCGCGACCCGAATATGCTCGATCGCGCTTGCCAGGTTGTCTTCGGCGGAAAAAAGCGCGGTGATGACTTTTCGGCCGGTGAGCGCGGCGAAGGTCAGCGGCCGCACAAACTCAGTGGCCGACGCGGTCAGGATGGCTTGCACGGAAAAACCGCGCTCCATCAGGGCGCGCGCCAACTCCGCGGATTTGTACGCGGCGACGCCGCCGCACACGCCGAGGGCGACGTTCATCGATCGCTCCCCAGGGGCGGGCTTGAATCGGCGCGGGCCTCAGCCCCGCGCCCGGCCAGTCGCGGCATAGCTTTTATTCGTCCAGCGGCGCTGCTTGCTGGCGCTTGAGCGCCGGATCTTCGTACTGCACCAGCCCGCGGCGCACTTCTTCCATGGCGGCGACCGTCGGCTTTTTCGACGTGGTCGGCAAAAAGCTGCGGGCTCCGTTTTGCAGTTGGCGCGCGCGCTTGGCGGCAACGATGATAAAACGATACGCGCTCGCTTCCGGATCGTCCGGGATCACGCTCGCTCCGGTTTGTCGAAAATTGGACTCAGGCATTTTTAAACGTCTCCAATATGGGCCGGATTTCCTTCTCCATCCGGTCGCGCCGGCTCCGCGTCGCCTTGACGATGGCCACCAGTGTTTCCACCGATGAAGCGACCTCGCGGTTCACCAGCACATAATCGTACAAAGAATAATTGCGAATTTCTTCCGCCGCGTCGCGCAGGCGCCGGGCGATCACTTCGTCTGAATCCTGCGACCGCGCCCGCAGCCGTTCTTCAAGAATCCGCCGGCTGGGCGCTAATATAAAGATCGACACCGCGCCGTGGATCTTCTCCTTCAATTGTCGCGCACCCTGGACGTCGATGTCGAGCACCAGATCGACGCCCGCCTCCGCCGCCCGGTCCAGTTCGCTGGCATGGGTCCCGTAATAGTGGCCGAAGACTTCGGCGTACTCGAGAAATTCCCCTTTCGCGATTCGATCCTCAAACTCCGCCCGCGAAATGAAAAAATAATCCTGCCCGTTTTTCTCCTGTCCGCGCGGCGCGCGAGTCGTATAGGAAACCGAGAATCGCAGGCAGGGCACGCTCCGCAGCAGTTCGCGCGTGAGCGTCGATTTGCCGGACCCTGAGGGCGCCGAAATGATAAATACCGTGGTCATGGTTCGCGCGGGCGGCTACTCTAAGTTCAACGACTGCTCGCGGATCTTCTCGATGGCCGATTTGGCCTCCAGCGCCAGCTCCGTAATCTTCAGCCCCGCCTCTCCCATCCCGTTCGTTTTCGAGAGAATCGTATTGGTCTCGCGGTTCATCTCCTGCAACAGGAAATCGAGCTTCTTGCCCACCTCGCCGCCGCCTTCGAGCAATCCGGCGAGCTGCGCCGAATGAATCTTCAATCTCGCCAGTTCCTCGCCGATATCGCTGCGGTCGGCCAGAATCGCCGCCTCCTGCGCCAGCCTCTGCGGGTCCAGTTGCGCGCCCTTCAACAGATCCTTTAATCGCTCCGCCAGCCGGCTCTGAAAGGCCGCGGCCGCGCCGTCCCGGATTTTTTCGATCTGCTCGGCGGCTTCGGCGACGCGCGCATTGTGGGACCGCATCTCCCGCGCGATCTCCGCGCCTTCGCGCGCGCGAAAGCAGTTGAGGTCGTCGAGCGCTTGCGACAGCGCCTCGCGCAGCGCGGGCTCGGCCTCCGGCGGCGGCTCGGCTTCGCCGCCTTCGGCAAACATCCCCGGCAGCCGCAGGGCCGCGTTCAAATCCGGCTTGGAATCCAACCCATGCCGGTCCGCCGCTTCGCGAAACGCTTTCAAATATTCTTCCAGGAGCGCATGGTTCAGCGCCGGGGCGCCGCCGTTGACCGGCGCCTGCGGCAGCGAAACCCGAACCTCCACGTGCCCGCGCAGCACGCGCTCCTTCACCATCGCGCGGATCGTATTCTCAAACGGATCGGCCGCGGCAGGCGCGTGGATCTGGATATCGAGCCCGCGATGGTTCAGGCTCTTCAGGCTGACCACCAGCTCGCCTTCGCCCAGCGGGCGGCGAACGCGCGCGAATCCGGTCATCGATCGAAGCGGCTTCATGAAACCAGAAATTGTAACTCGTGCAGGCGCTGGTAAACGCCGCCCAGGCGCATCAACTGCTCGTGCGTTCCCGTCTCGACGATCCGGCCGCGATCGAGCACGGCAATCTTGTCGGCGCGCCGCACCGTCGACAGCCGGTGCGCGATCACGATCACCGTGCGCCGCTCCATCAGGATTTGCAGGGCGCGCTGCACCAGCATTTCCGATTCGCTGTCCAGATGCGAAGTCGCCTCGTCGAGAATCAGAATCGGGGCGTTTTTAAGCAGCGCCCGCGCGATCGCCAGCCGCTGCCGTTGGCCGCCGCTCAGCTTCTGCCCGCGCTCGCCGATCAGCGTTTCGTAGCCTTCCGGCATCCGCAGAATGAACTCCTCGGCGAGCGCGGTGCGCGCCGCCTGGCAGATCTGCTCGCGCGTCGCTCCGGCGCGCCCATAGCCGATGTTGCTGGCGACCGTATCGTTAAACAAAAAAGTATCCTGCGCGACGATCGAAATTTTTTCGCGCAGCGACGCCAGGCGCAGCTCGCGCACATCGCGCCCGTCGATTTTCAACGCGCCTTTCTCCACGTCGTAAAATCGCGGAACCAGATTGGCCAGCGTCGTCTTGCCCGCGCCGCTGGGGCCCACCAGCGCCACGATCTCGCCGGCCTTTACTTCAAGTGAAACCGAATCGAGCACGAACGCGTCCGGAGCGCCGGGGTAACGGAACGTCACATTTTCAAACGCGATCGCTTTCTCAAAACGCGCGAGCTTGAACGCGCCATCCTTGATCATCTGATCGCGATCCAGGTATTCGAACACTTTCTGCGACGCGCCGAGCGCCTGCTGGAAGATATTGTGAATGCCGGCAAGCCGCTTCATGGGCTCGTAAAGCATCAGCAGCGCGATGACGAAGCTGGTGAAATCGCCGGCGGTCATCGAACCCGCTTTGATCTGCTCGCGCGCGTAGCTCAGCAGCCCGACGATGGTAATGGCGCCGAAAAATTCGATCAGCGGCGAGGCAATGGCCTGCTGCGCCACGTAGCGCAGATTGCTGCGCCGCAGCTTTTCGGCGCGATCGCGAAAGCGGTTGGATTCGATCTCCTCCGCGCCGAAGGATTTCACCACCTGGTTGCCGCTGAGCGTTTCCTGCAAAATCTGATTGAGCTCGGCGGCGTCGTCCTGCGCGCGCCGGGTGGTGCGCCGGATGCGCCGCCCCAGCCGCACCGTCGGAATCACCACGAAGGGCAGGACGGTCAGGCTCGCCAGCGCCAGCTTCTTATCGGTCCCGATCACCACGGCGAGCAGAAACATCGCCGAAAAGCTCTGCCGCAGAAAATCGGCCAGAATGTGCGAGGTCGCCACCTGAATCTTTTCGAGATCGTTCATGATCGACGACATCACGCGCCCGGTCGAGTTCTTTTCAAAGAAGTGCGTGTCCTGGTTCAGCACGCGATCGAACACCGTCTGCCGCAGATCGGTCACCGCCGAAAAGCCGACGTAATTGATCAGGTAATTGCCCAGGTAATCGCACAGGCCCTTGACGAAAAACACCATCAGGATGGCCGCCGCCACCAGCGACCAGACGTTGTGCAGCGGAAACGGGATGATGTCGGCCAGATAAACCGGCCGGTGCAGCAGCGGCACCTTCTTCCACAACATCACCGGCGCGTCGGCGGATGCCGGGTTGAGCACGCGATCGAAAATCGGTCCGATCAGCAGCGCGGTTAACCCCTGCGCCGCGCCGACCAGGATCATCAGGATCACCGACGCCAGCAGATGCGGCGCGTAGGGCCGCGAATAGCGCAGCAGCCGGAGAAGTTCCTTCATGCGCGCACCTTCAGGGTCTCGATGGCGGCCGCGACGTCCTCGACCGAAATGCCGCGGACGCCTTCGGGCGAGACCAGCACCTGCGATTCGGTGCGCCACGGCCCCCAGATCGCCGGATCGGAGGCGCCGAACAGCGCCACGACAGGGATGCCGAAGGCGGCCGCGATGTGCGCCGGTCCGCTGTCGTTGCCGAGGAACAATTGCGCGCCGGAAATCAAACTTTTGACGCGCGCCAGCGGCGCGTTCTTCCACACCTCGAAGCCGGCGAACGGCCGGACGTCGTCTTCCGGGCCCGCCAGAAAAACGCAGCGCACCCGCCGCGCGATCTCCACAAACCGCTCAGCCGGCCACTTCTTATCGGCGGATGAGGCGAACGGATGAACGACGAAATAAGCGCCGCTCAGCCCGGAGGGCGCCGCGAACAGCCTGGCTCGCGGGATCTCCGCGCGCGGCACGCCCAGCCAGAACATCGCCGAAGCCAGATGTTCCGCCGTATGCACCGGCCGCTCGACGTCCAGGATTTCCTGCGCCCGCGGAATTTTGTGGGAATAAAGAAAACTGTAGCGGTGATGGCCGAATCCGCAGCGGATCCTGGCGCGCGTCGCGGCGGTCAGCATCATGGCGCGGGGGCCGCCGTGAAAATTGATCGCCAGATCCGCCGCGCACGCCGACTCGCGAATCTCATCGACGTCCGGATTCTCCTCAAACACGGCGCGGAACCGGGGCTCGACGAGCACGCTGATCTTCAAATCCGGCCGGTGGGCTTTGAGCAGCGCCAGCGCCGGCGTCGTCAGAACGCAGTCCCCCAGCGACCGCAGCCGGATCACCGCGACCCGCGCGCCAGCTGACAAACGGTCCAGTAGATTCGTCACGCTGCTCTCATACGCGCTCACCGGCGAAAATCGATTTCACGCCTTATTCTTCGATCCGCGCTTCATCGACCAGCATCACCGGAATGTCGTCGCGAATCGGATAGACGCGTTTGCACTGCACGCATTTAAGGCCGTTTTCGTCCTGCTTCAATTCAACCGGCGCCTTGCACAGGGGGCAGACGAGAATTTCCAGCAGATCCTTGCTGATGGCCATAAATCGAAGTGTATCATTGCCTGGCGGCGCCCCCTATTCAGGCAGCGGCTGCCCCTTGGTTTCCGGCGCAAACGGCAGCGCCGCCAGGCCGATGAAGAACACCAGGCACATCGTCACGCCGGCGTAGCGCAGCGCGTCCGGACCCGAATAGACGCGGCTGGTCAGCAATCCCAGCCCCAGCGGGCCCACCGCCGCCACGGCGCGGCCGACGTTGTAACAAAACGATGTTCCCGTGCTCCGCAGCCGCGTCGGAAACAGCTCCGGAAAATAAATCGCGTATCCGGCGAATAGGGCGAGCTGGAAGAATCCCATCAGCGGCGGCATCCAGAATACATCGCTGAACCGGTTCAATCTCCAGAACAGAAACGCCGTCGTGATCATGGCCATAATCAGCGAAACCGCGAAGGCGCGCCGCCGCGAGGTCCGCTGCGTGAAATAAGTGAAGGCGTAAACGCCTAAAAAAGCGCCGGAATTCTGCATTAAGGACGTGATTCCGGTCCAGATCGTCTTCTTTCCGGCGATCACGTTTTCCGGGAGCCCTTGCGCGCGGAACGTTTTATCGATCACCGAACTCAACAGATCGTAGCTGAAATATCCGATGCCCCAGATCGCCACCACGCCGGAAAACGCCAGCGCCAGCCCGACCAGCGCGTTTCGCCTCCATCGCGCGTCGGAAAACAGCTCCGCCATGGAGCCGAGCCGCACTTTGCGCGCGACTCCCTCCGCTTTGGCCTTGCGCCACGCCTCCGGCTCTTCCAGCCGCCGCATGACGACGATCACCAGCAGGGCCGGCAAGGCGCCGATCACGAACATGGCTCGCCAGGAGCTTTGAATGATGTGCGCCTCCTGCAAATTTCCCAGCCCGATCCCGATCAGCGCCGCGATTACGTTGCCCGCTCCCGAACACGATTGCAGCGCGCCCAGGGCAAACGGCCGCGCCGGGGCGGGAATCACTTCGGCCACCAGCGCGACGCCGACCGCGAATTCGCCGCCCACGCCCAAACCGGTCAAAAATCGATACAGCGAAAAATCCCAAACGGACGTTGAAAACACGCTTAAACCGGTGAAAAGCGAGTAAAAAACGATGCTCCACATCATTGTTTTGACGCGCCCCAAGCGGTCGCCCATAATGCCGAACAGCACGCCTCCGGCGGCCCATCCGATCATGAAAATCATGGTCGCGTAGCCGGCGTATTCGGTGACCGTGCCGGCCATCGCCGCATCGCCCGGCCGCACGCCGAGCAGATCGAGCATCGCCGGACGCCGGGCCAGGCCAAAAAACTGCTGATCCATGCAGTCCAGCAGCCAGCCGCCGGAGGCGACCAGCAGCACCAGCCAATGATAACGATTCATCTGGCGATACCACGGCGATTCCCGCATGAGGACTCATTCTCTCATGTCGTATCCTGAATTGAAGTGTCCTCGCCCCTGAATTTTCACCTGGAGCACTACGACGGCCCGCTCGACCTTCTGCTGGACCTGATCCGCAAGCAGGAAATCAATATTTACGACATTCCCATCGCCCAGATCACCGCGCAGTACATCGAATACATGCAGCGCGCGGCCGAGCTCAGCATTGAGTTGAGCGCCGAATTCGTCTACATGGCGGCGACGCTGATCCACATCAAATCGAAGATGCTGCTGCCGCGCGATCCCGAGCTCGAAAAACTGCTGCCGGAAGAGGATCCGCGCAAGGAACTGGTCGACCGGCTGCTGGAGCACGAGCGCTTCAAGGCCGCCGCCGAAATGCTTCATCAGAAGCGCGTGATCGAGGAAGCGGTCTGGTCCAACCCGCAGATCGCGCAATTCGCCGATACGGAAGATCCCGGGCTGGCGGTGACGCTGCACGATCTGGTGAAGACATTTCAGACCGTTCTGGAGCGCGCCAAACAACGCCCGGTTTACGAAATCGGAACCGAGGACGTCTCGGTTCCGGACATGATCCGCTACTTGCGCAAGGTTTTCGAAAAGGAACAAACCGTCTCCGCGCGCGAGCTGTTTGAGCGCCAGCGCACGCGCCGCGGGATGATCTGCCTGTTCCTGGCGGTTTTAGAATTGGTGAAATTGCAGGCGGTCGGCCTGGTGCAGAAGGACTTGTTTGGCGAAATCGGCCTGAAGCGCCTGCCGGGCTTCGAATCGGCGTTCGCCTCCGAGCAGGTGATGACCGCCATCAACGAAGGGTATAACTGAATAAGACCCGCGTCGCTCTAACCCCTTGAAAGATCCATGGACGAATTAGACGTAAGTCAACTCACCGAAGAACGCCCGGCGGCCGGCGACGAGGCGCGGCTCAAGGCGATTCTGGAAGCGATTGTCTACATCACCGATGAGCCGCTGTCGCTCCAGCAAATCTCCGCGGCGCTTTCCCAGCCGATCGACAAAGTGAAACATCTGCTCGATGAAATTGTGGCCGAGTTCGCCAGGCCGGAGCACGGCCTTTCGATCCGCGAAGTCGCCGGCGGTTACAAAATGGCGACCAAGCCGGAGCATCACGAAGCCGTCCGCGCCTTCGTCAAGAAACTGACGCCGCCGCTGAAGCTTTCGCTCGCGGCGCTGGAGACGCTTGCGGTGATCGCCTACAAGCAGCCGGTGACCGCGCCGGAAATCATGGAGATTCGCGGCGTGCAGGGCGCGAGCGTTTTAAAAACGCTGCTCGATCGCAAACTGATCGCCGAATCGGGCCGCAAACAGGTGGTCGGCAAACCGATTCTCTATAAAACCACGAGAGAGTTCCTGGTACAGTTCGGGCTGAAGGATTTGAGCGAGCTGCCGACGCTAAAAGAATTCGAGGAGCTCGCCAGAATGGAAGTCGCCGAATCGGAGCCGGTCCCGGCGCAGGCGGAGCTGCGGCCTGAACCCGAATCCTCGACCGAAAATGACGAATCGCATGATTGAGAGGGGACCGATAGACGCCCGCAAACGCGATGCCTGAGGAGCGCCTTCAAAAAATCCTGTCGCAGGCCGGCATCGCCAGCCGGCGTAAAGCCGAGCAGCTTATCACCGAAGGCCGCGTGACCGTCAACGGCCAGACGATTACGCAACTCGGCTCCAAGGCGGACCTCGATCGCGACCATATCAAAGTCGACGGCCGTCTTCTTAAAAAACCGAAACGCCACGTTTATCTCGCCCTGCACAAGCCCAAGGGCGTGGTGACCACGGTCAGCGATCCGGAGGGCCGCGAAACGGTCATGCACCTGATGCGCGGCGTCAAGGAACGGGTTTATCCGGTCGGGCGGCTCGATTATCACAGCGAAGGACTGCTGCTGCTCACCAACGACGGCGAATTCGCGCACCGCATCACCGCGCCGGCAAGCCACGTCATCAAAACGTACGTGGTGAAAACCAACGGCCACCTGACGGAGGAACAGGAGAAACAGTTTCGCGAGGGCATCCCGCTGCACGGCCGCAAAACTTCGCCCGCCGAACTGAAGCGGATCAAGCCCGGCGCCAATCCCTGGTACGAAGTGAAGATCGCCGAAGGCCGCCAGAACCAGATCCGCGAAATGTTCAAGCACTTCGGCCTGCTGGTTGAAAAACTGCGGCGGGTGAAGATCGGCTTTTTCGAACTGGACCTGCCGCCGGGACGCTACCGCCATCTCACGCCCAAAGAGATTGAAAAATTCCGCCGGATCCTGAAGCTGGATGACCATAGCAGAGATACTTAAGACCACCCGCACCATCGCGGTCGTCGGGTTGTCGTCGAATGCGATGCGGCCGAGCAACGGCGTCGGCGCATACATGCAGCGCTCCGGCTATCGCATCATTCCGGTGAATCCGAACGAGACAGAAGTGCTTGGCGAAAAATCGTACGCGCGGCTGGAGGACGTGACGGAAAAAATCGACTGCGTCAACGTGTTTCGCCGGCCGCAGTTCGTCCCCGGGATCATCGAATCGGCGATCCGAATCGGCGCGAAATCGATCTGGTTGCAGGAAGGCGTGATCCATCCGGCCGCCGCGGATCGCGCGCGCCAAGCCGGATTGGCCGTGGTCATGGACAAGTGCATTTTGAAAGAACACCGCAAGCTGCTGCGGCCGTAGGCGCGGTCAAGGCTGGTATTTTTCGAAGTTCAGCACGTCTCCCGCCACCGTTCCGGTGGACTCCGCCGTTCCCGCCGGGAGCTCCAGCACCGAATGAGCGCGAAAGCTCATGGCGAATTTCCAGGCCGGCATCCGATGCCGCACCTTCAGGACTTTTTTTTGTTTGCTCAGGAACAGGACGTCGATGGGAAATTTCATGAAAAACGTGTGCACGCCTTCGCACGGCGCAATCCACAATCCCTCGCCCGCTTCGAGCCGGGCGTGCTTGAGCAGCCCGGTCCTGCGCTTGGCGCTGGTGTCGGCGATGTCGGCCCGGTCGGCCAGCACCGCGCCTTGCGAATTGGTCACTCTCAGCTTGGACAAACTACAATTGAAACATGGAGAAGGCTACATTTGCCGCGGGCTGTTTTTGGGGCGTGGAAGCGACGTTTCGCCGCCTCGCCGGAGTGCAAGATACGCAAGTCGGCTACACCGGCGGCCACCTGCCGAATCCGACCTATGAAGACGTTTGTACGGATCAGACCGGGCACGCCGAAGCCGTCGAGATCACTTTCGATCCGCAAGTGATCCGCTACCAGGATCTGCTACAGGTTTTTTGGGACAGCCACGATCCGACCACGAAGGACCGCCAGGGCCCGGATACCGGCACGCAATACCGCAGCGCGATCTTCTTCCATTCGCCGGAACAGGAGAAAGAAGCGCGGGCGTCGCTTGAGGAGGCGCAAAAACGTTTTCCGCGGCCGATTGTAACGCAGATCGTTCCCGCGTCCGAATTTTACCGGGCCGAGGAATACCATCAGCAATATCTGGAAAAACGCGGCCTCGCCCATTGCCACCTGTAAGTTATGCTGAAATTTCCCGCTTGAAAATCGGTTTTGTCAGTCTCGGATGTCCCAAGAACCTCGTCGATAGCGAGGTGATGATGGGTCAGCTTGTTCAAAACGGCCACCAGCTCACGCCGCATCCCTCCGATGCGGACGTCATCGTGGTGAATACATGCAGCTTCATCGATGCCGCCAAGCAGGAATCGGTAGACACCATTCTTGAAATGGCCGAGTACAAGAAGACGGGGCGGGCGCGCCGTTTGATCGTCGCCGGATGCCTGGTGGAACGATACCGCGCCGAGATTCGGAAGCAGATCCCGGAAGTGGACGCCGTGCTCGGCACCAACGAACTGGAGCAGATCACCGGTCTGTGCGAAGGGGTCGAGCCCGCGCCGAATCCGTTCGAGGCGTATCTTTATCACGAGGCCACGCCGCGCGTGCTATCGACGCCGCGGCACTATGCCTACATCAAGATCGCGGAAGGATGCGATCATCCCTGCACGTTCTGCGTGATCCCGCAATATCGCGGAAAATTTCGCAGCCGCCGCTTCGAATCCGTCATCGGCGAAGCGACGCGGCTTTTCGCTCAGGGCGTCCGCGAAATTAATTTAATCGGCCAGGACACCACCTGCTACGGCGAGGATCTCGGGATGAAGGATGGTCTGGCGGCGCTGCTTGCTCGCCTGGCGCAAATCGAAACGCCGCAGGGGAAATGGGTGCGTTTCCTGTACGCTTATCCGAACAAAATCACGCAAAAACTTCTCGATACGATCGCCGAGCATGCCGCGCTGGTCAAGTACATCGACATGCCGCTCCAGCACGCCAGCGCGCCGGTGCTCAAACGAATGAAGCGCGGCGCGCACGCCGATATTTTCCTGAAGCTCATCGAACGGATTCGCGCGACCATCCCGGGCGTGGCCATCCGCACCAGCATGATCGTCGGATTCCCTGGCGAATCCGAGGCCGATTTCGAAACGCTTTGCCAATTCGTGGAGGCCGCGCAGTTCGACCGCCTCGGGGTGTTTTCCTACTCCGACGAGGACACCAGCGCGAGCTTTCATCTCGATCAAAAAGTGGCCGCGCGCGCGATCTATAATCGCAAGCGCCGCCTGATGGCGTTGCAACGGAAAATTTCGCGCCGCCGCAACCGCGCCCTGGCCGGCCGTGAGCTTCCGGTGCTGGTGGAAGGTCCCACGGCGGATTCCGAACTGGTGTGGCAAGCGCGCCTGGCGACGCAGGCTCCCGAAATCGACGGTGTCTGCTACATTTCCGACCCCGGCGAGCATCCTTTGCGGGCGGGCGAGTTCCGCAAAATACGAATCACCAAGGCCCACGATTACGACCTCACCGGCGACCTGATCGATGCGCCGCGGCCGTCCCTCATCCAGCTTGCGGTATGAAGTGTCCGATTTGCGGAAAACCCGTCGCCTTTAGCGATCCCGACATGCCGTTTTGCAGCGAGCGCTGCCGCCTGATCGATCTCGGCAACTGGGCTTCCGAGAAGTACGTCATCCCCGGCGAATCGACCGCGATCGAAGAGGACGGCGAGGATTGAAGCAAATCGCGCGGGTGCTGGCGACGTGGTTTTACTGCGGGTACGCGCCGAAGGCGCCGGGCACTGCCGGATCGCTCGCCGCCATCGCGATCGCCTGGCTTATCCCCGCGCCGCCTTGGGCTTTTGCCATTTTCGGACTGGCGCTGGCCGCCCCCGGAATCTGGGCCGCCGGGGTGACCGCGCGCGAGCTCGGACGCACCGATCCGGGCATTGTCGTGGTGGATGAAGTGGCCGGCCAATGGATCACGCTGGCGGGCGCGGCCCATCTGAACTGGCAATCCTTCCTGATCGCCTTTGTGTTATTTCGTTTGTTCGACATCTGGAAGCCGCCGCCGGTGCGCCAGCTCGAAAAGCTTCCGGGCGGTTTAGGAATCGTAGCCGACGACGTGATGGCCGGCGTCTACGGCGCGGTCGTGCTTTATGGCTGCACGGAATTTTTGGGGTTGTGAGGCGCTACTCTTCGGCGATCGTGACGCTGTTGAGCATATCGCCCTGTTTGATCGCGTTCACCACGTCCTGGCCCTTGCGAACCTGGCCGAAAACGGTGTGTTTTCCGTCCAGCCAATCGGTGACCACGTGGGTGATGAAAAACTGGCTGCCGTTGGTATTTGGACCCGCGTTCGCCATCGACAGCGTGCCGATTTGGTGCTTGTTCGGGTTGCCCTTGGTTTCATCCTCGAAACGGTAACCCGGACCTCCGCGGCCGGTGCCGGTCGGATCGCCGCCCTGAATCATGAAGTTCTCGATGACGCGATGAAACAGCGTGCCGTCATAAAATTTTTCCCGCGCGAGAAAAACAAAATTGTTCACGGTTTTTGGCGCATCCTTGGCAAACAGGTCGCAGACGATTTCCCCGCGCGTGGTATCAAACGTGGCGGAATATTTCTTGGCCGGATCGATGGACATCGCCGGCGCAGCCGGATATTGTTTTGGCATCGATTCATCTTATCGCGCTCCGGAAATGGGGCCGCGTTACGAACCCACGATTTCGGCGAACTTCGCCAGGTCGATATTGCCTCCGGAGACGATTGCCGCGACCTTTCCCTTCATATCCATGGCCGCCGCGATGGCGCACGCCGCGGCGCCCTCGCAGATCACCCGGTTGCGCTCGGCGGCGAATCGCATGGCCGCGGCCGCCTGATCTAACGTGACCACCCGCGCGCCGTCCACCCACTCCCGCGCCAGATCCAGCATTCCCGGCAGGACGGTTTTGCTGGCGATGCCGTCCACGAACGACGGCCGGTAATCGACCGTCACCGCCCGTCCGGCAACAAGGGAGGCCGAAAGCGGCGCGCCGGTTTCACACTCGACGGCATAAACCCGAACCTGCGGCCGCAGCTCCTTTACGACGGCCGCGATGCCGCAGCATAACCCGCCGCCGCCCCAAGGTACTACGACCGCTTCCAGATCCGGAAGATCCTCGATCAGCTCGAGCCCGATGGTCCCGTTGCCGGCCCTGACGTCCGGATCGTCAAAGGCGTGGATGAATGTCGCGTCCACTCCGGGGAAGGAACGTTCCTCGAAGGTTCGCCACCAGGTATCGAAAGGAACCTTAAGGATCTGGCCGCCGAGCCGCTCGACCGCGCGCAGTTTGGTTTCCGGAGCCGTGTCCGGCGTGATCACCGTGGCCGGCACTCCCATTCTACGGGCGCAATACGCCACGCCTTGAGCCATATTGCCGGCCGACGCCGTGAGCACTCCACGGGCGATCCGTTCCCGCCCGGCGCGGAGCATCGCGTTGGCGGCTCCGCGAATCTTAAAGGATCCGATCGGCTGAAGATTTTCGAGTTTCAGATACACCGGGTGATCCGAATTGAGCTTGAGCAGGGGCGTTCGGAGGGCGATTCCGGCGATGTTCTGGCGGGCTTGCCCGGCGGCCTTCAGATGAAGAGACATTCACAACAAATTTACCGTGGAAACTGCAACAACCGCGCATCCGGAAGCATCTGTTGAAACGTAGTTCAACTGTGAGTCACAAAAAACTCGAGAAAGAGATGACTCGAACCTGCCGATAAGCGGTACAGCCGATTCCCAAGTCAGTGGAATCGAGCGTGCAAAGTAAAAGGCAGGATGGAAGTGGGGTCGCCAATGATTATCGGAGCCGCAATTGCCGGGTTGTTGATCGTTTCCTTGTTTTTCGAAATGCTCTCCTCATCGCCCAAGCCGCGCCAGGAGCGCCAGCGGACGCCAAAAAGCTAGGCCGGCAGCGCCGCAACAGTGACGCGCTGACACAACAGGCGTGTCAAAATGGCAGCTATGCGCGCTGCTGTTCTGACCCTTTTGGCCGTGGTTCCGGCCTTTTCCCAACAACTGGACCTGATCGTCACCGGAGCCAAAATTATCGACGGCTCCGGCGACCCGTGGTTTTTCTCGGACCTCGGTGTGCGGGGGGATACCATCGCCGTGCTCGGGAACCTGAGCACAGCATCGGCGGCCCGCCGGATCGACGGCCGCGGGCTGGTGGTCGCGCCGGGCTTCATCGACATCCATACCCACTCCCGGCGGGGGATCTTCGAGCACCCGGCCGCGGAAAACTACATCCGCCAGGGCGTGACGACGATCTTTGAAGGTCCCGACGGCAGTTCGCCGCTGCCGATCAAGCCGTTTCTGGATCGCGTAGCCGCCGCCCATCCGGCGCCCAATTTTGGAACTTTCGCCGGACAGGGCAGCATCCGCCAGGCGGTGATGGGTCTGGTGAATCGCCCGGCCACACCCCAGGAGCTCGAAAAAATGCGGCAGATCACGCGCCAGGCGATGCTCGATGGCGCGTTCGGGGTCACTACGGGCTTGTTTTACGTTCCCGGCAACTTTACGCCGACCAGCGAAGTGATCGAAATCGAAAAGGTCGCCGGGGAAATGGGCGGCATGCATCACTCGCACATGCGGGAGGAAGCGTCGCAGGTGCTCGACAGCGTGCGCGAAACGATCCGCATCGGCGAGGAGGGCCATATGCCGACGCAGATCACGCATCACAAGATCATCGGGAAGGAGAATTGGGGCAAGAGCGTCGATACGCTGCGGCTGGTGGACGAAGCGCGGGCGCGCGGCGTCGATGTGACCATCGATCAGTATCCTTACACCGCATCGAGCACCGGCACCGCCAGCCTGATCCCGCAGAATTTCCAGGAAGGCGGCCAGAAGGCGCTGGTGGAACGCTTGGATACGGTGGAAACGCGCGCCCGGATCAAGATCGGGATCATCGAGCGGATCAAGTTCGACCGCGGCGGCGGGGATCCGGCCAACGTCGTAATGGCGAGCTGCGCGTGGAATCACGCGCTCGACGGAAAGAGCCTGGCGCAGATCACCCAGGACCGCGGGCGCGAAGTCAATTTCGAAAACGCGGCGGAGACGCTGATGGAGATCCAGAAGAGCGGCGGCTGCCAGGCGGTGTTTCACGCCATCAGCGAAGAGGACGTGCAGCGGATCATGAAATATCCGTTCACGATGTTCGCCTCCGACGGCGAAATCCCGACGTTCGGCCAGGGCGCGCCGCACCCCCGCAGCTACGGCACGAACGTTCGGGTGCTGGGGCGCTATGTTCGCGAGCTGCATACGATCACGCTTGAAGACGCGGTGCACAAAATGTCGGGGCTGCCGGCGCAGCGCCTGAAACTGTACGATCGCGGCCTGATCCGTCCCGGCATGAAGGCCGATCTGGCCATCTTCGATCCGGCCATGGTCGGGGATACGGCGACGTTCGAGAAGCCTCATTCTTACGCGGTTGGCGTGAAATACGTCATCGTGAACGGAAAAATCGTGATCGACCAGGGAAAGCTGACCGATGCGCGTCCCGGCCGGATTTTGTACGGTCCCGCGAAACAATAGCGCCGCCTTTGACGTCTTGCGCTTTTATATGTAGAAGCATAATATGTAGGAGTGCAAGATAAGTTCGATCTGCCCCAGGGTACCCTGGATCTCCTCATCCTGAAAGTCGCCGCGCTCGAGCCGGTTCACGGCTACGCGATCGCGCGGCGCCTGCAACAGGTCTCGCGGGACGTCGTCCAAGCCCCGCAAGGTTCGCTTTATCCCGCGCTGCATCGCCTGGAAAACCGCGGACTTCTCGCCGCCGATTGGAAGCAGACTGAAACCGGACGCGAAGCGAAGTTCTACCGCATTACCCGCAAGGGCCGCGCTCGGCTGGAAAGCGATGCCGCGGGCTGGCGCAGGCTGTCGGAGGCGATTGCCCTGATTCTGAAAATTCCGGAGCGCGCCAGATGAAACGCG
>Ga0209062_1002039_pt1 | contig 29570 bp, 25 predicted proteins | sample Coa_R2_2_FD_187158 | JGI IMG/M metagenome (GOLD analysis project Ga0209062, IMG submission 187158) | Surface soil microbial communities from Centralia Pennsylvania, which are recovering from an underground coalmine fire - Coalmine... | ecosystem: Environmental > Terrestrial > Soil > Unclassified... | reverse complement strand
CCTCGTCCTCGAACCGCCGGCTCCAGCGCCGAAACGACCGCTCGCTCATCCCCAACAGCTCCGCCGCTTCGAGCTGGCTCAAAACGCCAGCCTCCCAGCGGCTCAACACATCGCGAAGCTTCAGCATCCTCAGTCCCTGCCGTTGCTCCGTCCGCCGCATGCCGCCCCCCAAAAAGGGCCATCATGCACCGGACAGATCACGTGCTACCTGGACCGGACACTTCATGTGCTCCCTACACAAAGAACGCAAAGCACTGGCGCGCGCCGTTGGGGCGCGCCATAAGCGATTGGGAGGGCTCTGGAGGGCGGATCGATGTCGAGTCTGGTGCGGCTGAGCGCCGGCGATGCTTCTCTGGCGATTTCGACGCAAGGCGCCGAGGCGCGCGAGTGGCGGGTCGGCGGACGCGATCTGCTCTGGCCGGGCGATCCGAGGATCTGGGGCCAGATCAGCCCGATCTTGTTTCCGGTGGTCGGCTGGACAAGGGACGGGGCGCGGGTCGCCGGGCGCCAGTATCCGCTCGGCCTGCATGGCTTCGCCGCCGGGCAGAGCTTCGCGCTCGAATCGCAGGAGGCCGATAAAGCGCGCTTCATTCTGGCCGATAATGAGCGAACGCGGGCGATCTATCCATTCGCTTTCCGTTTGTTCGTCGAATACGCGCTTTCGCCGACGCGACTGGCCATCGCGCTCGAGATCGAAAATCGCGGCTCAGGCCCGGCGCCTTACGCTTTCGGCCTTCATCCCGGTTTCCGCTGGCCTTTCGACGGCGCGGGCCGCGACGGGTGCCGCGTCGTGTTCGAGAAGCCGGAGAGGGGCGAAGTTCCGGCGCTGGCGCCAGGCGGGCTGATTGCGCCGCGCCAGCGGCCGATCGCAATGAACGGAAACGTCCTCGAGCTTAATGACGAGCTGTTCGCCAAGGACGCGCTCTGCTTCCTCTCTCCTATGAGCCGATCGCTTCGCTTCGTGGGCGCGAGCGGCGCGGCGATCGAGATGGCGCTCGGCGATTTTCCTCATGCGGCGCTCTGGACGCGGCCGGGCGCGCCGTTCCTTTGTCTCGAAGCCTGGACCGGCTATAGCGATCCGGAGGGCTTCGCCGGCGATCTCTTCGAGAAGCCCGGCATGCGGGTCGCGCAGCCCGGCGAGACGCATCGCTGCGTCGCTGCTTATTCGTACCTTCCGCCGCCGTGACGCGCCGTCCGAGGAGCTCGACGAGATGAACCAAGCCGCAAATTCGATTCTGAAGCCGTCGGCGGCGGGCGCGCTGATCATCGACGGCAAGGCGGCCTCGGAAGCATTGCTGGCGCGCCTCGCCGAGGAGACGCGGCGCTTGGGCGCGGCCGGCGTCAAGCCCGGCCTTTCCGTCGTCCTAGTCGGCGACGACCCGGCGAGCCAGGTCTATGTGCGCGCCAAAGGAAAGGCCGCGCGCGAACTCGGATTTCGCTCCGAGCAGCACGACCTTGTCGCGGCGACCAGCGAAGAGGACTTGCTGGCGCTGGTCCAGCGTCTCAACGCCGACCCTGGCGTGCATGGAATCCTGGTGCAGCTGCCGCTGCCGAAGCACATCCAGTCGGCTCGCATTCTCGAAGCGATCGCGCCGGAAAAGGACGTCGATGGCTTTCACCCCATCAATGTCGGCCTGGCGGCGATCGGCGAGATGAAGCGGGCGCTCATTCCCTGCACGCCGGCCGGCGCCATGATCCTGATCCAAAAAACGTTTGCCGCGCTTGGCGAGAACCTCGCCGGCAAGGAGGCGGTCGTCATCGGCCGCTCCAACATTGTCGGCAAGCCGGTCGCCCGTCTGCTGCTCGCTGCGAACTCCACGGTAACCGTCGCGCATTCGCGCACGCGCGATCTTTCCGCCGTGGCGCAGCGCGCCGACCTCCTGATCGCAGCGGTCGGCCAGCCGGAATTGGTGCGCGGCGACTGGATCAAGCCGGGCGCAGTCGTCATCGATGTCGGGGTCAATCGCGTCCCAGGCGAAGGCCTCAACGACAGGGGTCAGCCGAAGACCAGGCTTGTCGGCGACGTCGCCTTCGCCGAGGCGTCCGCCCGGGCGGCGGCGATCACCCCGGTCCCGGGCGGCGTCGGCCCGATGACGATCGCCATGCTGATGGCCAACACCTTGGTCGCCGCCTGCCGCTGGCGCGGGCTGGAAGAACCGAAGTTTTGACGCTGCCCGGCGGAGAATTTCGCCGATGAGCGTCTAGCCGGGCCAATAGTTCTTCGGTCCGAAATTATCCCGTAGGGTCGAGCGAAGCGTTTTCAGACGCATCCACCGTGTTGACGGGTCGAAATTCCAGCCGATTTGACGCTGGCGCGTTGCAGGCGCCTCGCGTTTCTGGCAAGAGGGCGCCCGGAATTCTTCAAATCAAGTCCGCAAGGCTCAAAAGAAGCCGATAACGCGGGCCGAGGGCGTTAAGGACAGAGCGAAATGACCATTGGGCTGATTATTCTGAGCGGTTTGCTGTCGGTCGTTTATGGCGGGGTGACGATTAACCAATTGATGGCCGCCGACGCCGGCAGCAAGCGCATGCAGGAGATTTCCGGCGCGGTTCGGGAGGGCGCGCAGGCCTATTTGCGGCGCCAATACACCACAATCGCCGGGGTCGGCGTGATCGTGTTTATCGGCCTTGCTCTGCTCCTGTCGATCGAGGTCGCGATCGGCTTCCTGATCGGCGCGGTTCTGTCCGGCGCGGCCGGCTTCATCGGCATGAATGTCTCGGTGCGCGCCAATGTGCGGACAGCTCAGGCCGCGACGAAGTCGCTCGGCGCAGGCCTCGACATCGCTTTCAAGTCCGGCGCAGTCACCGGCCTGCTCGTTGCCGGCTTGGCGTTGCTCGGCGTCTCCTTTTACTTTTGGGTCTTGACCGGGCCGCTGAACCTGCCGCCGGCGAGCCGCTCGGTCGTCGACGCTTTGGTCGCGCTCGGCTTCGGCGCCTCGCTCATTTCGATCTTCGCCCGTCTCGGCGGCGGCATTTTCACCAAAGGGGCCGATGTCGGCGCCGATCTCGTCGGCAAGGTCGAGGCCGGCATTCCTGAAGACGATCCGCGCAACCCTGCGACGATCGCCGATAATGTCGGCGATAATGTCGGCGATTGCGCCGGCATGGCCGCGGACTTGTTCGAGACCTATGCGGTGACCGCGGTGGCGACGATGGTCCTCGCCTCGATCTTCTTTACCGGCGACGCGCTCGTGCCGGCCATGCTCTATCCGCTGGCGATTTGCGGCGCGTGCATCATCACCTCGATCATCGGCACGTTTTTCGTCAAGCTCGGCGCCAACAACTCGATCATGGGCGCGCTCTACAAGGGCCTGATCGCGACTGGCCTTCTCTCCATTGTCGGTTTGGCCGTGGCGACGCAATTCGTCACCGGCTGGGGCGAGATCGGCAAAGTCGCCGGCGCGTCGGTCACCGGAGCGGCGCTTTTCATTTGCGGCATTGTCGGGCTGGTCGTGACCGGCCTGATCGTCGTGATCACGGAATATTATACCGGCACGGGAAAGAGGCCTGTCGTTTCGATCGCGCAAGCTTCGGTCACCGGCCACGGCACCAACGTGATCCAAGGCCTCGCTGTGTCGCTCGAGGCGACGGCCCTGCCGGCCCTGGTGATCATCGGCGGCATCATCGCCTCATATCAACTCGCCGGACTGTTCGGCATTGCCGTCGCGGTGACGACGATGCTTGGCCTCGCCGGCATGATCGTCGCGCTCGACGCATTCGGGCCCGTCACCGACAATGCCGGCGGCATTGCGGAAATGGCCGGCCTGCCGAAGGAAGTGCGCCAATCGACCGACGCGCTCGACGCGGTCGGCAACACCACCAAGGCGGTGACCAAAGGCTACGCGATCGGCTCGGCCGGCCTCGGCGCGCTGGTTCTTTTCGCCGCCTATTCGAACGATCTGACCTATTTCGCCTCGAACGCCGAGAAGTTCTCCTATTTCAAGGATATCGGCCAGGTCTCGTTCGATCTGTCCAATCCTTACGTCGTCGCCGGCCTGATCTTCGGCGGCCTGATCCCGTACCTGTTCGGCGGCATCGCGATGACCGCGGTCGGCCGGGCGGCCGGTTCGGTTGTGCTGGAAGTGCGCCGCCAGTTCCGCGACAAGCCGGGCATCATGCAGGGAACCGACAGGCCGGATTACGGCCGCGCGGTCGACATGCTGACCAAGGCCGCGATCCGCGAGATGGTGGTCCCGTCCCTGCTGCCGGTTCTTGCGCCGTTCGTCGTCTATTTCGGCGCGCTGATCGTCTCGGGCAGCAAGGCCAACGCCTTCGCCGCGCTCGGCGCCTCGCTGCTCGGCGTCATCGTCAACGGCCTCTTCGTCGCCATCTCGATGACTTCGGGCGGCGGCGCCTGGGACAACGCCAAGAAGAGCTTCGAGGACGGCTTCACCGACAAGGACGGCGTCAAGCACCTCAAGGGCTCGGAAGCGCATAAAGCGTCGGTGACCGGCGACACGGTCGGCGACCCCTACAAGGACACCGCCGGCCCGGCGGTGAACCCGGCGATCAAGATCACCAACATCGTCGCGCTGCTGCTGCTGGCGATCCTGGCGCGCTGAGCGAGGACAGCCGAACGATTGCTGAGAGGGCGGGGGCGACCCCGCCCTTTTTCGTAGCCGGGCCTGGCGAGATGACAAACCGAAGCCCTTGGGTTATGAGGCGGTGATCGACCTGGCTCTCGATGTCCTTGAGGCGATCGGGTGCTCTCGGCGCGATGCGGGACGAGCTTTGCGCATTGGCGCCGAGCATCGCGAGACGTTGCTGGAAGCATGAAGACGCATCCATGGTTGACATCAAGAAAGGCTCGTTCGCGTCCGCCAAAGCGCGCGGCGAGAAAAGGCTGCAAGGCCCGCGCGCGGAAAGCGCGCAATATGACGACGCTCGTGATCGCATCGTCGTTCAACTCACGTCGGGCGTCGAGATCGCGTTTCCACCGCGCGCGGCGCAAGGCCTGGAGCGGGCGAAGCCGGCCGATCTGGACGAGATTCAAATCACGCCGGCCGGGCTCGGGCTGCACTTTCCCAAGCTCGACGCCGCCCTTTATGTGCCCGCCTTGCTCGAGGGCGTTCTCGGCTCAGCTAAGTGGCTGGCGAGCGAGATGGGCCGCAAGGGCGGCAAGTCCCGCTCGGCCCGCAAACGGGCGAGCGCGCGGGAAAACGGCAAGCACGGCGGGCGGCCGCGCAAGACGGCGGCTTGAGCGACCCTATCAAGGTACGATTTGAGTTAGGGAAAAAGCTTAAACGGCCATGCGCCTCGCCGAAATCCGCTGCTATCCGGTCAAAAGCCTGCGCGGCCATTCGCTCCAAGAAGCAAGCCTCGAGCGGGTTGGGCTCGCCGGCGATAGGCGCTGGATGATTGTCGACGAGACAGGCAAGTTTCTCACCCAGCGCCAATATCCGAAGCTCGCGCAGATCGACGCTGTTCCAACGGAGAGCGGCGTGGCGTTGCGCCATGCGACGCTCGGTACGCTCGACGTCGATTTTCCCGACGAGCGCGCGCCAACGGAGACTGTCGTCGTCTGGCGCGCGTCAGTCCCGGCGCGCGTCGCCGACTCGGCCGGTCCTTATCTTTCGACGTTCTTGGAGAAGCCCGTCCGGCTAGTCTATTTGAGCGACGCGACGGCGCGCCGCGTCGATCAGACCTATGGTGGTCCTCACGATCGCGTCAGCTTCGCCGACGGCTTTCCGCTGCTGATCACGTCGACCGCCTCGCTCGCCGATCTCAATCGCCGATTGCCGAAGCCGATCGCGATGGATCGCTTCCGTCCCAATCTCGTCATCGAGGGCGCGCCGGCTTGGGCCGAGGACGCCTGGCGGCGCATCAGGATCGGCGACCTTTCGTTCCGCGTCGTCAAGCCGTGCTCGCGCTGCGCGATCCCGACGCTCGATCCTCTGACCGGCGAGCCGCTTGAAGGGAATGAGCCGTTGTGCACCCTCGGTCAATTTCGCCGCGCCGCCAATGGCGGGATCATCTTCGGCCAGAACGCGATTCCCGACGATTGCGGCGCGCTCAGCGTCGGCGACGCGGTCGAGGTCGTCAAGACCGGCCCGTCGAACCTGCTCTGACCGGCGACTAAGCCGCGAGCGCCGCTTCGACGGCCGGCAGGAAGGGACGAAAACCCGCGCTGACCAGCGCCGAGCGGATCCGCGCGAGCTCGTCGCGCCAACCGCTCTCGCCGCCCGTCGCGAGCCGCGCAGCAAGCGCGCGGCCGCGCGCCGCGAAGAGATCGGACCAAGGCAGCGGCTCCGCGCGGGCGTACTCTTCGAGCGCAACGACATGGCGCATGACGGCTTCGCTGTCGCCGGCGACAAGGAAAGCCTCGATTGCGTCGCGATGGTACCAAAGATGATTGTGGCTTACGGCGCCGCGTTTAAGCATTTCGGCGCCTTCCGCAAGAAGAGCCGCGCGCTCGCGCGGATCCTCGACCACGCGGCTCAGCATGCTGACAAGCTTCGGTCCGCAGAATTGCGTACCGAACTCCCGGCAGATCGCCAAACCTTCACGCAAGACTTGGTCGGCTTCCTTCCGCCGATCCTTCGCGAGTAGAAACCGGCCCTGCATCTCAAGGCCTTGCGCTTCGAACCTTCGCGCGCCGAGCTGTCGCGCAATCCGGAGCGATCGATCGAGGCATTCGCTCATCCCGTCGTAATCGCCGACTTCGCAACAGGCGAAGACGCGCAAGAATTCGCTGAGCATCTCGGCGCGCGGCTGGCCAACCAGCGCCGCGGCGCGCGCGGCGCCGTCGCCGTCCTCGCGCGCCTCTTTCGCCTCATTGAGATACATGCGGCTGAAGCCGACCATCGACCAATTCGCGACTTCGATGCGCCCAAAGCCGTGCTCGCGGCTCAAGGCGACGCAGCGGCTGAAATGCTCGAAAGCCGTGCGCATCCGACCCTGCGCATAAGCGGCGTCGGCGAGCCCGCCTAGCGAGCGCGCCTCGGCCTCCGGCGAGCCGGACCGCCGCGCCCAGGCAAGGCCGCGTTCATGCTCCTCGCGGCAGCCGTCGATATTGCCGAGCGGGAAATAGATATTGCCGCGGAGATGATGCAGGCGGGCAAGCTCCGCGGCCGCGTCATCGCGTTCGGCGACCTGCTGCGCCGCCTTCAGCAGCGCCAAAGCCTCTTCGAGGCCTTCATTGACTCGCAGGCCTTCGGCGAGCCCGATCTGCGCCCGGCACAGAGCCAACTCGTCCGGCGCCGAGGCGAGCGCGGCGCGGTACGTGGCGATCGAAGCGGCGGTGTCGCCGAGATCGCGCTGCAAGTCCCCTTTGAGACACATAAGAGCGTAGCGATCGGCGTCGGCTCGCGCGATCTCCAGGCCGCGTTCGACCGACCTCAGCGCCGTGTCGGACCGATAGGCTGCGCGTTGCGCGAGCGCGGCTTGCAGATAGGCGGCCGCGGCCTGGTCGTCCTCGGCGCGATCGAGATGCTGCGCGGCCAGCGCAAGGTCGCGGTCCGCGAACCATTCCGCCGCTTGCCGATGCAGCTCGCGCCGCCGCGAGCGCAGAAGCGAAGAATAGGCGCCTTCCTGAATCAGCGCGTGCGCGAAAAGGAAGTCATCTCCTTCCGGCAGGACGAGCGCAGCCGCGATGAGCCCGTCGCAGACATAGTCCGGCGCCCCGAGCAGCCGCCGCAGCAGGGCAAGATCGAACCTTTGGCCAATCACCGCCGCGGTTTGGAACGCCTGCCGGTCGCGCTGGCTGAGCCGATCCATGCGCGCCAGGACGAGGCTCTGAATGGAGGCTGGGATTGCTTCGCTGCTTCCTTCCTCGGCGTTGCGCAGAAGCTGCTCGAGGAAGAGCGGATTGCCGCCGGCGCGCTCGATGCAGGCGCGGGCGATGCGCTGGCTCGTGTCGATGAAGCCGCCGGCGAGGCTCAGCGCCTCGTCCGGCCGCAGCGGGCCGAGATCGATCGTTGCGAAAGGCGCGCCGCCGCAGCTCGCGCGCCAGGCCGCGTCGAGCGGATCGCCTTCGACGCGCGACGTCATCGCCAGCAAGCCGGGACCAGCGGCCATCGCCGAGGCGAAAGCGGCGAGATGGGCGAGCGTCGGCGGATCGGCCCAATGCAGGTCCTCGACGAGGATCAGAGTCGGCTCGCGCCGGCAGGCGTCCGCGACAATGGCCGAGGCGACGGCGCGCTTGCCGCGATTGCGCGCCGCATTGTCCATTGCGTCGTACAGCCTGCGCCACTCGCCGACCTGCGGCAGATCCAGAAAATCGTTGAGAAACACGAGCTGCTGTTCGGAAACGACGCCGTCGCGTTTAAGCCGCGCGGCGGCGCTTCGCCTTGCGGGGGTTTCGGAAGCAGGAGATAGGCCAAGCAAGCTCTGCAGCAGCGTGCGAATCGGGTCCTGCCCTTTGCCGACGCCGAAATCCAGGACCAGAGTACGATGAGCGACGAAGCCTTGCGATTCGGCGTAAGACCGCATCTGATCGATCAGCCGCGTCTTGCCGATCCCGGCTTCGCCGCGGACATAGATAACGTGGCCGGCGTTGCGGGCGAGGCAAGCCGCCACGATGCTTCCAAATTGCTGCAGCTCGGCTTGCCGGCCAATGAAAGGGCTTCGCGCCGCCGCCGGAGCATCGGCCGAAACGGCGCGGAGCCGCCACGCGCGGACGGGCGCGTCGACGCCTTTGAGCCAGATCTCGCCGAGCGCTTCGCAAGCGGCGCGGCCGGCGAGGGCGCGATAAACGCCGTCCGAGAGCAGGGTCTGCCCAGGCTCGGCCTTGCCGACCAGGCGCGCGGCGAGATTCACCGATTCGCCGAGCACCGTATAATCGCGCGCGCCGGCGCGGTCGATCGCGCCGGCGACGACTTCGCCGCTGGCAATGCCGATATGCGCCTGCAGCCGCCGGCCGGCGGTTTCGCTCCATTGGCCGAGCGCTTCATGAATGTCCAACGCCGCCCGCGCGGCGCGTAAAGGATCGTCGTCATGCGCCTTGGGCGCGCCGAAAAGGGCCATCACGGCGTCGCCGATATGCTTGTCGACCGTTCCGTCGTAGCCGACGATCACCCCGTCGACGAGCGCGGTGAAACGTCCGACCAATTCGCGGACCTGTTCCGGATCGAGCGTTTGCGACAACGCGGTGAAGCCGGAGAGGTCGGCGAACAGGACCGTGACTTGCCGGCGTTCGCTTTCCGAAGGCGTCGCCGCCGGCGCCGTCTCCTGACGCGGCGCTTCGGCCCTTGCCGCGATGGCGCTCAGCAGCCGCTTGCGGTGGCCGATCGAGGCGACGCCCAGCTCCTTGAGATCGGCGTCGGAGAGAAGAGGCAGGACGGCGAAATCGACGTCATTCTCGGCGAAGGCGGGCGCATATCGCCCAAGGCCGAGTCCTTCCAGCCACCGCCGAACGGCAATTTGCGCGCCGTTCGGTTCGCCGGCCCTTCCATCGGCCTGATTGTCTGACCGCAAGTCTTTGGCTCCCCGAACGAGCGCGAAAAACTTACCAATCGTAGCGACAGAGACGTCAGGCGCGCGACCGGCGCTTCACGCGCCGCGCTCGAACGCCCCGGCGCGCTGAAAAAAGGACGCGCGCAGTCAAGACAAAATATTGTCGGCTCGACGCGGACGTTACGAGAACCGGAACAGGTTGTTGAACATATTGCGCAGGAAATTCGGCTCCTGGCCGCCGGTCGGCGTCGTGCGCGAGACGAAGTCGAAGACCTGGCCGTCCTTCAGGCCGTAATTGGCGATGCGCTGAACCTTGCCGGTCTTGGGCTCGAAATAGATCGCCAGGACGTTCTGGTCCTCCATCTTGACCGGCATGAAGGCGAGCGCGCGGTGCATCTTCTGGCCGATATAGTACCACGCGTCGCCGCCGACGGTGGAGGTGGTCGACGGGGTGCCCATCAGGTTGAGCACTTCCTGCTTGGTCGTCGAGCCGATTTTGACCTGGGAATAGGTCTTCTCGTCGATTTGATAACCCCGATCGAAGTCGCCGTCATAGCCAAGGCAGCCGGAAAGGCCGGTCGCAAGCGACAAGGCGCATAGAATGCGCGCTGCGCTCGCCCGCAAAGCCCCTGAACCACCAGCCATCAAAGAGTCCCCGTCGTTTTTCGCTTGCGCTCGCGGCCTACGATGCCTAACCCAAGGCGCTCCTCAAAAGCAAGGCGGCGGACATGATCCTTGCGACATGGCGGGCGAAGCGCGCCAACCGCAATCTGATCGAGCAACTTCACGGCGAGATCGTGGCCGCGGCGCGGCGGCCGGCGCTCTATGTCGATTTTCGCGCGCCCGACACGCTGGACGGCCGTTTCGAGATGATCGCGCTGCATGCGGGGCTTGTTCTGCGTCGGTTGAGCGCCATATCCGGCTTGGGCGCGGACATCGCCCAGGACTTGGCCGATTGCGTCTTTACCCATTTCGACGACGCGTTGCGCGAAATGGGGGTGAGCGACACTTCTGTCCCGAAAAGAATGAAGAAAATGGCCGAGGCTTTCTACGGTCGCAATAAGGCTTATGCGGAAGGGCTCGCGGACGCTGCGGACGATCGGCTCGAACAGGCGCTCGCGCGTAACGTTTATGGCGTCGAGACCGTCGCCGAAGCGCCAGCCGCGCCGGGCTTGGCGCGTTATATGCGCGCCTGCGTCGCCGCGCTTGATGCGCAAGGCGTCGAGGATTTCGCCGCCGGCCGCATCCTCTTTCCGGACCCTACAGCGCCAGAGCCATGACGCCTCCGCCCTTCTCCAGAACGATCCGAGTCGAGACGATCCCGCGCGACGGGCTGACGACGCGCATTAAAGCCGACGCCGGCGAGCGCGCCGCCTTGGCGGCGTTCAACGATCTGCCGGCGATCAACGCATTCGCCGCGACCTTCAGCCTCAGACAGGGCGCAGGCGGAAACGTCGTGGTCCACGGCGATCTCGACGCCGAGATCACGCAGACCTGCGTCGTAACGCTGGAGCCGTTCGAAGCTTCGATCTCGGCCCCGATCGACCTGCGTTTCGCGCCGCCGAACGCGGCGCCGCAGCCAACCGGCGAAACGGAGGAGGTGGTGGTCGGAGAGGAGGACGAGCCCGATCCGATCGTCGACGGCGTCATCGATCTTGGCGCGGTCGCCTCGGAATTTCTGACGCTCAATCTCAATCCCTATCCGCGCAAGCCCGGCGTCGCCTTCGAGCCGCCGGCCTCAGGCGACGAGCGGCGTTCGGACTCGCCGTTCAGCGCGCTGGCGTCGCGGAAAAATCACGATTGAGGCCTGGAAGGCCGAGATTTGCGTTGCGCGCCGGAGCGGCTATTGTCCGCGCCGCTCAGGGGCGGGGGCGCTTCCAACAGGCGTGGTCGGAGTGGTCGCTGGCATGACGAAGGATGTTCGCATAGCGCTGGACGCTATGGGCGGCGACTTCGGTCCGAAAGTGGTCGTGCCGGCCGCCTCGATCGCGCTGACCCGGCGGCCCGACGTCAGCTACGTGTTTTTCGGCGACGAGAAGCTGATCCGGCCGCTGATCGAGGCGGACGCCAATTTGAAGCGCAAGTCGCGTGTCGTCCATACCGACGTCGCGGTCAAGATGACCGACAAGCCGAGCCAAGCGCTGCGGGCGGGGCGGCGATCCTCCTCGATGTGGCTGTCGCTCGACGCGGTCAAGAAAGGCGAGGCCGACGTCGCCGTCTCCGCCGGCAATACCGGCGCGCTGATGGCGATGGCGAAAATCTGCTTGAGGACCATGCCGCAGATCGACCGGCCGGCCATCGCCGCGATGTGGCCGACCCTGCGCGGCGAATCCATCGTGCTCGACGTCGGCGCGACGATCGGCGCCGACGCGCAGCATCTGATCGACCTCGCCGTCATGGGGTCGGCCATGGCGCGGATCGTCTTCGACATCGAGCGGCCGACCGTCGGCCTTCTCAATGTCGGCGTCGAAGAGATCAAAGGCCTGGAAGAAGTGAAGGCCGCCGGCCGCGCGCTGCGCGAGGCGAATTTCCCCAATCTCGATTATCGCGGCTTCGTCGAGGGCGACGATCTCGGCAAGGGCACGGTCGACGTCATCGTCACCGAAGGCTTTACCGGCAACATCGCCCTCAAGACAGCCGAAGGCACGGCCCGGCAGATCGCGCAATATATCCGCGACGCGATGCGTAACAGTTTCTTTGCGCAGATCGGCTATTTCTTCGCACGCGGCGCCTTTGAGGCTCTGCGCGACAAGCTCGATCCCAGCAAGGTCAATGGCGGCGTCTTTCTCGGGCTGGACGGGGTCGTCATCAAGAGCCATGGCGGCGCGAACGCCGAAGGCTATGCCGGCGCGATCGAAGTCGGCTACGACATGGTCCGCCACGAATTGCTCGGCAAAACTCGCGACATGATCGCCCAGGCCAACGAATCGCGCGCCCAGGTCGCGCCGGTCGTTGCGGCCGAATCTTGATCGCCCAACGCAAAGGTTAAGATTTTGACGGGGCCGACACGAACGCTTCGCTCGCTGGTGCGCGGAACCGGCTCTTATTTGCCGGCGCGGGTAATGACCAACGAAGAACTCTCGACCATGGTCGAGACGAGCGATGAATGGATCCAGCAGCGCAGCGGCATTCGCGAGCGCCACATCGCCGCCGAAGGCGAGACGACCTCGATGCTCGCGACCAAGGCGGCTGAGGCCGCGCTCGCCGACGCGGGCTTGACCGCGGCCGAGATCGATCTCATCGTCCTCGCGACGTCGACGCCGGACTATACCTTTCCCTCCGCCGCGACCCAGGTTCAAGCCAATCTCGGCATGCATCACGGGGCTGCTTTCGACCTGCAGGCGGTCTGCTCAGGCTTCGTCTTCGCGGTGGCCACGGCTGACAAGTTCCTGACCTCCGGCTCGCATAAGCGGGCGTTGGTGATCGGCGCGGAGACGTTCTCGCGCATCCTTGATTGGAAGGACCGGACGACTTGCGTTCTGTTCGGCGACGGCGCCGGCGCGATCGTGCTCGAGGCGCAAGAGAGCGAAGGCGGGCTTCAAGCGCGCGGCGTCATCACCTCGCAATTGCGTTCGGACGGCGCGCATCGCACCAAGCTCTATGTCGACGGCGGGCCGTCCTCGACTCAGACCGTCGGCCATTTGCGGATGGAGGGGCGAGAAGTCTTCCGCCATGCGGTCGGCATGGTCACCGACGTGATCAAGGCTGCTTTCGCCGCCGCCGAAGTCACCGCCGCGGATATCGACTGGTTCGTGCCCCACCAGGCCAATCGCCGCATCATCGACGCCTCGGCCGAGAAGCTCGGCATTGCGCCTGAAAAAGTGGTCAAGACGGTCGACAGGCACGGCAACACCTCGGCCGCCTCGATCCCGCTCGCCCTCGACATCGCCTGCCGCGACGGGCGGATCAGACAAGGCGACCTCGTCATGATCGAAGCCATGGGCGGAGGCTTCACCTGGGGCGCCGCTTTGATCCGCTGGTAGGCTCCAGCATATGGCAATTATGCGGCGGAACCGAAATTTTCGCTGCCCAATCAATATCTTCCCCATTGCGCGACTCTCCGCCGGGTGATTCTCTAGCGGCGGTCTGGGGACTTTTTTTTAAAACGATGGAAATCGTCGATTTTCCGCAAAAGCGGCCGCCCGTCGAGTGGCCGACCCTCGGTCTCGCCAGCGTCATCTACAGCCTCTGGTTTGCAGCGACTTTCTTTCACGATCGGCTGCCGCTCTGGGCGCTCATTCCGGTCGCGGCTTGGACCGTCGCCTGGCATATGAGCCTGCAGCACGAGATCATCCACGGCCACCCGACGAGCGTACGGTGGGTGAATACGCTGATCGGCGTTTGGCCCTTGGCGCTGTGGCTGCCTTTCGAGGATTATCGCCATACCCATCTGACCCACCATAACGACGAGCGCCTGACCGATCCGCTCGACGACCCTGAATCGTACTATTGGCGGCAGGAGGATTGGTACGCGCTTGGAGAAACCGGGAGGTTTTTCGTCCGCCTCCAATCGACGCTGCTCGGCCGGATCATCTTCGGGCCGGCCTGGTCAGCCGCAATGCTGTGGAAGCGCGAGATGGCGCGGCTGGCGCACGGCGAAGCGCGCGCGCTGCGCGACGTCGCTCTGCATCTCGCCGAGTTGGCGGTCGTGCTCGTCTGGGTCGTCGTCTTCTGCAAAATGTCGATCGTCCAATACGTGCTGTGCTTCGCCTATCCCGGCACGGCGTTGGCGTTGGTGCGCTCCTTCGCCGAGCATCGCGCCGAAAGCCAGGTCGAACGGCGGACTGCGATCGTCGAGCGCTCCTGGCTGCTCGGATCGCTCTTTCTCTTCAACAACCTCCACGTCGCGCACCATATGCGGCCCGCCATGCCATGGTACAAGCTGCCTCGCTGGTACGCGACCAATCGCGAGGCGCTTATCGAGCGTAATGGCAGGTTGCTCTACGTGACCTATTTCGACGTCCTGCGCCGATATCTGCTCAGGCCGCACGACCAGACGCTGCATCCGCTGCAGGGCGGGGAAGAGAGAAGGGCGGCGTAGCGCGGGCGAATCGGCGCGGCGGTCGGCGAACCCAGTCCGTCCCCGGAGCGACGCGGAAGGGGGAGAAGGCGTCGAGGCCGCGCCTCGCATTTCACCGCTTGCAAGGTCGGCGGTTTGGAGCGGTTTTTCAATGGCAGGGTTCGTCGCCTCCTTGGGAATGTACGATTTTCCCTTTATCGCGGAGGCCAATCAGCGCTTATGGTCGGCGATCGCTTCCTACCTTCGCGCCGCCGGGATTGACGCGCCGGCCGCGCTCGATCCGACGCCCCCAGGCGAGATCTGGACCCATCCCGGCCTGCTCTTCGGCCAGACCTGCGGCTATCCGTTCGTCACCGCTTTGCCTGGCCGGGTCGGGCTGCTCGCGACGCCGATCTATTCTTTCGAAGGTTGCGACGGGCCGAACTATTGCAGCTTCGTTGTCGTCAACGCGAAGAGCCGCGGCCGCAACCTTGCCGGCTTCGAAGGGGCGCGAGCCGCGCTCAATGGGCGCGACAGCAATTCGGGCATGAACTTGTTCCGCGCCCTCATTGCGCCGCTTGCCCGGGGCCGGCCATTTTTCGGCGAGATCGTCGTCACCGGCGCGCACGCCGCCAGCCTCGAAGCGGTCGCGACAGGAATAGCCGACATCGCCGCGATTGATTGCGTCACCTACGGCCTGCTCAGCCGAGGGCGACCGGAGGTTTTTGACGACCTCGCCGTCATCGCCCGCACGCCCTCCGCGCCCGGCCTGCCCTTCGTGATCGCCGCCGATCTCGGCCGATCGCTTGCGGCCGCGGTTAGGGTCGCGCTGTTCGCGGCGCTGAACGACCCTGGCCTCGCCGGCGCGCGCGAGGCGCTCGGCTTGCAAGGCGCGGCGATTTTGGGCGAGGCGGATTACGGCAAGATCGCGGAACTCGAGCGCGGCGCCGTCGCGCTCGGCTATCCGGAATTGGCGTGAAAAACGGCGCTCACGTCCGGTCTTGGTCTGTCACCAAGATAGCGCGGAGGTCGTTCACATTGGTGCGCGTCGGGCCGGTGATCAGCAGATCGTCGAGCGCAGCGAAGGCGCTATAGGCGTCGTTGTCGGCAAGCATGGCCTTGAGGTCGAGCCCGGCTTGCGCCGCCCGCGCGAGCGTATCCGGGCCGATGATCGCGCCGGCATTGTCTTCGCTGCCGTCGATACCGTCGGTATCGGCGGCGAGGGCCCAGATTCCCGGATGGCTGTCAAGCGCGACGGCGAGGCTGAGCAGGAACTCCGCGTTGCGGCCGCCGCGGCCCTTGCCGCGCACCGTCACGGTCGTCTCGCCGCCGGAAATAATCGCGCAAGGCGGCGCGGCGGGCTGGCCGTAGCCGGCGCATTGCCGCGCAATGCCGGCATGGACCATCCCGCATTCACGCGCCTCGCCCTCGATCGCGTTGCCCAGAATAAGCGGCGCGAAGCCGGCTTCCCGCGCGATTTTCGCCGCCGCTTCGAGCGAGGATTGCGGCGTGGCGATCAGGACGTTCGTTACGTTGGCGAGACGCGGATCGCCCGGCTTCGGCGTCTCGTTCGCGGGATCGGCGAGATGACTTCGCACTGCCGGCGACATATCGATTTGGTACTTTTCGAGCACGGCGCGCGCGTCCGCAAGCGTCGTCGAATCGGCGACGGTCGGACCGGAGGCGATGACCGAGAGATCGTCGCCGGGCACGTCGGAGATGATCAAGCTGACGACCCGCGCCGGCGCGGCGGCCGCCGCGAGCCTGCCGCCTTTGATCGCGGAGAGATGCTTGCGCACGCAATTCATCTCGCCGATATGAGCGCCGCTCTTCAACAGCGCGCGGTTGATCTGCTGCTTGTCGGCGAGCGCGATCGCGCCGCCTGGCAAGGCGAGCAGGGCGGAGCCGCCGCCGGAAATCAGCGCCAAGACGAGATCGTCCTCGGTCAGGCCGTGGACCAGATCGAGGATCGCGCGGGCTGCGGCTGGTCCGGCTTCGTCTGGCACCGGATGGCTCGCCTCGACGACCTTGATGCGCTCGGTCGGCGCGCCATGGCCGTAGCGGGTGACGACCAGGCCTTCGAGCGGGCCGGGCCAATGGGCTTCGACCGCGGCCGCCATCGCGGCGGCGGCCTTGCCGGCGCCGACGACGATCGTGCGGCCTTTCGGGGGAGGGGGGAGATGAGACGGCACGCAATGCGCGGGCGCCGCGGCCTCGACCGCGGCCTCGAACATATGCTTGAGCAGAGCGCGATGATCGGAGGTCATTCTTGCCCCTTCGACGTCCTTCCGCCAAGCGCCGCCGGCCCCCCTCCCGTACCCTCCCCCGCTTCGCGGGAGGGGGGGCCCCAAAGGCCGCGCTTCAATCCTCTCAGCCGCGCCTTGCGCAGGCGTGATCCGCGGCGCCGAGGGACCCCCTCTCCCGCGCGAAGCGCGGGGGAGGGTACGGGAGGGCGCCTGCGGCGCCAGTTACATTGCCGTTACCCGCCCTTCTTGGCCACTTCGTGATCGGCCATGATCTCCAGCGCGCGCACCAGCGCCGAATGATCCCAGGCGCCGCCGCCATGGGCGGCGCAGACATTGAACAGCTGCTGCGCCGACGCAGTATTGGGCAGCGACACGCCGAGCGTCTTTGCGCCTTGTAAAGCGAGGTTCAAGTCTTTCTGGTGCAGTTCGATGCGGAAGCCTGGATCGAAAGTCCGCTTGATCATGCGCTCACCATGCACTTCGAGAATGCGTGAAGAGGCGAAGCCGCCCATCAGCGCCTGGCGCACTTTGGCCGGATCGGCGCCGGCCTTGGCGGCGAAGAGGAGGGCCTCGGCCACCGCCTCGATATTCAACGCGACGATGATCTGATTGGCGACTTTGGTCGTTTGGCCGTCGCCATTGCCGCCGACCAGAGTGATGTTCTTGCCGAGCTTCTCGAAAATCGGCTTGACGCGATCGAACGCCGCCTCCGGCCCGCCGACCATGATCGTCAGCGACGCAGCTTTCGCGCCGACCTCGCCGCCCGAGACCGGCGCGTCGAGATAATCGGCGCCGAGTGCGTTGACGCGCTTGGCGAAGTCCTTGGTCGCGATCGGCGAGATCGAGCTCATATCGACGACGACCTTGCCTCTGGCCAAGCCTGACGCGACGCCGTCCTTGCCGAACAGGACATCCTCGACCTGCGGCGTATCGGGGACCATCGTGATGATGATGTCCGCTTTCTGCGCGACCTCTTTGTTGGTCGCGCAAACGACGCCGCCCGCCTTGAGCAGATCGTCCGGCACGGAATGGGCGGAGCGGAGGAAAAGCTTATGCCCGGCCGCGATGAGATTGGCGGCCATGGGACGGCCCATGACGCCGAGGCCGATGAAACCGATATCGGTCATTTTACGTACAAGCTCCTCTAGGAACGCCGATCAACCTCATTGTCATTCCCGCGAAAGCGGGAATCCAGAACGGCCGTTGTCCGACGCTCGGCGCTGCCTGGATTCCCGCTTGCGCGGGAATGACACGGAGCGGCAGCCGAGCCTCACGCCGCATTCATCGCCTTAAGCCAGCCGAGCCCTTCGACCGTCGTCGCGCGAGGCCGGTATTCGCAGCCGACCCAGCTGCGATAGCCGATCTTGTCGAGATGAGCGAATAGGAACGGATAATTGATCTCGCCGGTACCCGGCTCGTTGCGGCCAGGATTGTCGGCGATTTGGAAATGAGCGAGGCGCGGCAGGTTCGTCTCGATCGTGCGGGCGAGATCGCCCTCCATGATCTGCATGTGGTAGATATCGTACTGAACGAACAGATTGTCCGAGCCGACCTCGTCGATAATGTCGAGCGCCTGACGGCTATGATTTAAGTAGAAGCCGGGAATGTCGCGGGTGTTGCACGGCTCGATCAGGAGGCGAACGCCCGCTTTGCCGAGCTCGGCGGCGGCGTAGGCCAGATTCGCGACCAATGTCTTGCGCAGCGCGCTCTCGTTTGCGTCCTTCGGCGCGACCCCGGCGAGACAATTGATCTGTTTGCAGCCGAGCGCGTCGGCATAGTCGAGCGCCTTGCCGACGCCGCGTTTGAATTCGTCGACCCGGTCGGGAAGAATCGCAATGCCGCGCTCGCCCTTGCCCCAATCGCCAGCGGGAAGATTGAAGAGGACTTGAGTCAAACCGTTATCCCTGAGACGCGCCGCGATCTCCTCCTTCGGCGCCTCGTAAGGGGACATGTATTCGACTCCGAAGAAGCCGGCTCTCCGCGCCGCCGCGAAGCGGTCGAGGAAGGGCAGCTCGTTGAACAGGAAAGTGAGATTAGCGTCGAATTTCGGCATGGGTGGTTCCTTGGCGATGGCGAGCTTGTCGGTCTGCCACGACCAACTCACTTCCAAAATAGAACTCCCGTGTCATTCCCGCGAAAGCGGGAATCCATAGAACCGCCGCGCCTAAAGGTCTGGGTCAGTCTGGATTCCCGCTTTCGCGGGAATGACACGCTTATCGCTCCTTAGGCGGGCGCCTTCTCCGGCGTTCGCAAATCCTGGCTCTTCTTCAGCGACAGCGACGGGTCGAGGCAGAGAATCTCCTCGAATTCGTTGATGTTGTCGACCTCGGCGCCCATCGAAATGTTGGTGACGCGCTCGAGGATGAATTCGACCACGACCGGCACCTGATGCTCCTCCATCAGCGCCTTGGCCTTGGCGAAGGCGTCCTTGAACTCGTTCGGGCTTTTAACCCGGATCGCCTTGCAGCCCAAGCCTTCCGCCACCGCGACATGGTCGACGCCGTAGCCAGGCACGGAATCGCCGTCCGGCGCGGCGTTGATGTTGTCGAAAGCGAGGCTGACTTCGAAATCCATCTGGAAGCCGCGCTGCGACTGGCGGATCAGCCCAAGGTACGAATTGTTCACGACCATGTGCAGATAGGGCAGCTTGTGCTGTGCGCCGACCGCCAATTCCTCGATCATGAACTGGAAGTCGTAATCGCCCGACAGCGCGACGATGGTCTTTTCGGGGTCGGCGGCGCGCACGCCGAGCGCGGCGGGCAGCGTCCAGCCGAGCGGGCCGGCCTGGCCGCAATTGATCCAGTTGCGCGGCTGATAGACTTTCAGGAATTGCGCGCCGGCGATTTGCGACAGGCCGATCGTCGTGACGTAGCATGTGTCGCGGCCGAAAGCCTCGTTCATCTCCTGATAGACGCGCTGCGGCTTCAGCGGCACCTGGTCGAAATGGCTCTTGCGCAGCATGTTCTTCTTGCGATGCAGGCATTGCGCGGCCCAGGCGCTGCGATCCTTGAGCTTGCCGGCTTGCTTCATCTCGTGCGCGACTTCGATGAAGAGCTCCAGCGCCGCCTTGGCGTCGGAGACGATGCCGAAATCCGGGCCGAAGACGCGGCCGATCTGGGTCGGCTCGATATCGACATGCACGAATTTGCGACCCTTCGTATAGACCTCGACCGAGCCGGTATGGCGATTGGCCCAGCGATTGCCGACGCCGAAGACGAAATCCGATTCGAGAAACGTCGCGTTGCCGTACCTGTGGCTTGTCTGCAGGCCGACCATGCCGGCCATCAGCGGATGATCGTCCGGAATCGCGCCCCAGCCCATGAGCGTCGGAATGACCGGCACGCCGGTCAATTCGGCGAATTCGACGAGCAGGCCGCAAGCGTCGGCGTTGATGACGCCGCCGCCGGCGACGATCAGCGGCTGCTCGGACGCGTTCAGCATGGCGAGCGCGCGCTCGGCCTGTTTGCGGGTCGCGGCCGGCTTATAGACGGGCAGAGGCTGGTACGTGGAATCGTCGAATTCGATCTCGGCGGTCTGCACGTCGATCGGCAGATCGATCAGGACCGGGCCGGGCCGCCCCGACCGCATCAAGTGAAAAGCTTGCGCGAAGACCATCGGCACGAGCGCCGGCTCGCGCACCGTCACCGCCCATTTGGTCACCGGCTTGGCGATGGACTCGATGTCGACGGCTTGGAAATCCTCTTTGGCGAGCTTGGCGCGCGGCGCCTGGCCGGTGATGCAGAGAATGGGGATCGAATCCGCCTGTGCGGCGTAGAGGCCGGTGATCATGTCCGTGCCGGCCGGGCCTGACGTGCCGATGCAGACGCCGATATTGCCCGCTTTAGCGCGTGAATAGCCGTCGGCCATGTGCGAGGCGCCCTCGACATGGCGGGCGAGGATATGGCGGATCGAGCCGCGCGCCTTGAGCGCCGCATAGAGCGGATTGATCGCCGCGCCGGGCACGCCGAAAGCGCAGGTCACCCCCTCCTTCTCCAAGACGCGGACAGCGGCTTCGACTGCTTTCATTCTCGCCATGACAGCCTCCGTCCAGCGGGACGCCCCGCTGACATTCGGCCTGATTTTCATGGAGCGGGGCCGCTTCGACAATGGCGGCCATTCGCTTTTTCCGTCAGATGGAAACCAAATGAATTGATTTGTAATTTCAATTGCTTATGCAGGTCTGAATGTAGAAACCATGTCCCCGCGTCGCTCAAGCCGCCCGCCGCGAGCGGAGAAAGGGGAAGGAGAGCTATGCGGCGCGCGGCCGGACGTCTCGTTCGATCAAGCCGCCGCTCTCCTGTTTCGCCTTGGTGAGATCGTGCATCGCCTGCAGATTGATCCAGAATTCCGGACTCGTGCCGAAGAACCTTGCGAGCCTCAGCGCGGTGTCCGCCGTCACCGACCGCTCACCCTTGATGATCGCGCTGATGCGCGTTGCTGAAACGCGCAAAGCGACGGCGAGGGCGTTCGCCGAAAGACCAAGCGGGATCAGGAACTCCTCGGCTAAAATCTCGCCGGGATGGGTTGTGACGCGATTGGGGGGCGCAACGCCTTTCGTCTTCGTCGACGATTTCGACATCCTCAGAGCCCTCCCAGCTAGCCCGGCATCCGCCCGCCCAGCGCCAGCGTCAGCTCCTGCGCCGTCTCCCGCACCAGCCGGCCGAGCTGCGGCAGGCGCTCGCTCGGCACGCGGCTGGCGAGGCCGGAGACGGAGATCGCCGCCAGCGCCTCAGCCTGGTCGTTATAGACCACCGCGGCGACGCAGCGCAGACCGGCGAGATATTCCTCGTCGTCCAGCGCATAGCCGTCGCGCCGCGTCCTTTCGAGCGCCTCGCGCAGATCGCCGGCGCGCACCAGCGATTTCGGCGTCAGCCGCTTCATGCCGTGGCGGCGGATGATCGCGGCGACGTCCTCGTCCGCATAGGTCGAGAGGATCGCCTTGCCGAGGCCGGACGTGACCATCGGCGCGCGGCCCCCGACCTTGGTGATGGCGCGCATGATCTCCCGGCTCTCGACCTGGGTCAGGACGACGACCTCGCCGTCGTCGGCGACGCCGAGATTGGCGGTCTCGTGGGTGAGGTCGCGCAGGCGGCGCAGAAAGGGCAGAGCCGGCGCGACGAAATTGCGCCGCCGGACGAAGGCCGAGCCGATGGAGAAAGCCTGCCGCCCGACATGCCAGGCGCTGTCGGTCTGATCGAACTCGACAAAGCGCCGCCGCTCCAGCGTGGTCAGGAGGCGGTGCACGGTCGACGGCGAAAGGCCGGTGCGGATGGCGAGATCGCTGAGGCGATAGCCTTCCTCGTCCTCGCCGAGCGCGTCGAGAATGGCCATCGCGCGATCGACCGATTGGACGATGTCGCCAGCGGCCCCGTCCTCCTCGATCGATCGGCGGACGGCTTTCGCCGGGCCGCGCTCCGGACCCTTTCTCATCGCATCCGACCTCCCGCGCCGGGCGGCCCGCCTGTTCTTGGGAGGGATGCTAAATCAAGGCGTTGCGCCGCGCCATGCGTCAGGCCCGGATTTGTCGCCGGATCGCGCCCGCGGCCATAGGCGACCGCGGCTACAGGCTCTCAGGCGGCGGCGACGCGGCGCCGAGCGCCGCTGGCCGCGAGCATTTTCTTCGCCTCTGTTTCCGGCACGGCGGGGCTGAACAGAAAACCTTGCGCTTCGGCGATCGTGCCGAGGCCTTCGATGAAGCGCATCTGCGCTTCGGTCTCGACGCCTTCGACCAGCACGCTCATGCCGAGCTGTTTGCTCATCCGCGCGACGCTCTCGACCAGAATCGAAGCGCGCTCGTGCACGCCAAGGCCGATCGTGAACGAGCGATCGATCTTGATCCTGTCGAGCGGGAAGGTGAGGAGATAGCTCAGCGAAGAGTAGCCGGTGCCGAAATCGTCGAGCGAGATCCTGACGCCGCGCAGGCGCAAAGCTTCGAGCGCGTTGCGGGTCGAGCCGCGGTCGTCGAGCAGCGTCGATTCGGTGATCTCCAGCTCCAGCCGGTCCGGCGAGAGATTGGCGGCGGCGAGCGCGTCGAGTACGGTCTGTTCGATTTTGCCGCTGCGGAACTGCGTCGAGGAGAGATTGACCGAGACCGACACTTCGCCCGGCCAGGCGGCGCAGGCGAGGCAGGCGCGCCTGAGCACGCTCGCCCCGAGCTCCTCCATAAGCCCGAGCTCCTCGACAATGGGGATGAACTCCGCCGGCGACATCCGGCCGCGGACCGGATGGTTCCAGCGCGCCAAAGCCTCGAAGCTGGAAATCTTGCGGTTGGCGACCTCGACGATCGGCTGATAGTAGACTTCGATCGACTCGTTGGTCACAGCGGCGCGCAAGTCGAGTTCGATCAGGCGGCGGATCTGGATCTTGGCGTCCATCGATTTCTCGAACGCCCGCCAGGTGCGCCGCCCGTCGCTCTTGGCGGCGTAAAGAGCCATATCGGCGTTCGATAGGATGATGTCGGGCGTGACGCCGTCCTGGGGCGCCGAGGCGCTGCCGATCGAGACGCCGACGATCACCTCGTAGCCGTCCACGAAGACCGGCCGGCTGACTTCGCGGATGATCTGTTCGGCGAGCAATGCAGTCTGCTGATCGTCGGCGACCGGCCGCTGCAGGATGGCGAATTCGTCGCCGCCCCAGCGGGCGACCAGATCGGTCGGGCGCACGAGCGCCTGCAGCCGTTCGGCGATGGCGACGAGCAGCTTGTCGCCGCGCGTATGGCCGAGGCTGTCGTTGACCTGCTTGAAATCGTCGAGGTCGAGGAACAGCACCGTCACCCTGTCCTGCGCCTGGCGGCAGGCCTTGAGCGTGATCGCCAATTGTTCTTCGAAGCAGCGGCGATTGGGCAGATCGGTGACCGAATCGAAACGCGCCATGCGGTCGATCGCGCGCTCGGCGTTGCGCCGCTCGGTGACGTCCTGGATGACGACGACGGCGCCCTCGTCCTTCATGCGATGGACAGTGATTTCGATGGCGCGCCTGTCCTTGGTCTCGAGCGGGATAACCAGGTCGGCGCCTTCGCCGCCGCGGAACAAAGCCTGGGAGAGGCGCTCGACCTCGCCGCGGGCGACGACGTCGTTGCGCACGAGGCGCCGCAGAATGGCGCGCATGTCGGCGCCGACCTCGACGTCCTCCGAACGCAGGGCGAAAATGCGCAAGACCTGCTCGTTGGCGACAATCACCTTGCCGTCGCGATCGATCATGCACAGGCCGTGCGACATGTTGTTGAGCGCAGTGTCGAGCTGGCCGGCGAGGGTGGCCGCTTCGCGGCGGGCGGCGACTTCGCCGAGGAATGTTTCGCGGAGCTTTGTCGAGGAGTTTTTGATCCAGAGAAATATTGGAATGAGCACGATCGCAATTAGCAGCGGGTAATTGCCGCCCGCGACGGCGAAAGCCGCGGATAACGGCAAAAAGGCCACCAGCAACTGCGCGTTCGTCCCTTTCGCTATTGCGAAGCTGCGCGTCCAAATGCCGAAGGCGCATGAGATCGTGGTCAACGTCGCCATTAAGCGAAAGAAGCCATCTTCGGTCTCCCAGAACACCGCTGTCGTCCATAGACCGAGCAGCGCCATGAATATGGTCGCGCCGATAACATAGCTGCGCTCCCATTTGCGCGCGGCGTCGACGCTCTCGCTTGGCCGGCTCCTGGCATGTTTGATCATGTACCGTAGGCGAACGGCGCCGGCTAATGCGATCAGGCCGGTGAACCCCCATTCAATGGGACTCGCAACGACGAAACTCACAACCCCGCTAGCGAAGATCGTGCCCGCCAACGTCATGACGAGCCCTCTCGTGTCGACGAGGAGCGAGTCAACAAAGCCAATATAAAGCGCGTCCGGCGTTTTGGCCTGGAGCCCAGATTTGGCGGCGGTCATTAACTGTCCCGGAATTTGGCGGCCATTATTGCAATATGTCCGGCCCGCCTTAATAATTTCTTTGGACGACCTTGGAATCCTGGTTCGAAAGGCCCGATTACATCTAAAAACGTAAGCAAAAAGGGCCCATCGGGAACGTTGAACAGTCGCGGTGCAGCGATGAGCGATGCTGAGCTGGATTGCCGGATTCCATTATTGGCCAACGCGCAGTCGAACGCGCAGACTGCCGTTATGGCGGCGCTTTCCGAACACGAATTCGGCTGGGCGCAATTGGCGATTCAGGACATTTCCGCCCTCTATGATTATGCGGATTGGCTCGATTACCGGGAGGGCTTTCAGATAGGCTTGGCGATGGCCGGGGTCCAGGTCGAAATCATCCCCGTCGCTCTGACGCCTTTTCTCGCCTGGTGTCGGCTCACGCAGACCGAACCGAGCGAACGATCGCTTGACGCCTTCGCTTTGATGTTATTCGTCCTCCGAAAGCCTCCGATACCGAATGCTCTTCCAGTCGTGAGAGAAGGCGAGTTCCTAGCTTACTCGCAAGCGGTTGAAGCTTTTGCGCAGCACGGCGATTTCTCGCGCTGGGGCCAGCATGCGGCGGCACGACATGAGGAAATGGTGAGAAGGGGCGCGCGCGTACAGCTGCTGCCAATTAAGGTTAAGGACTTTATTGAGTGGAGTCATTGTTTAGGCGAGAGCACATCCGAGGCTCAACTCGACGCCTATACGGCTTTGGTGCTCGAATTTTTGATGCAGGACGCAGAAGCGTAGGCCACTCGCGCCGCAAATTAGAAAGCTAACCTAACGACCTCGACTCGCGAACCCGTGCGCGGTCGTTGCGACGCCGGTTGCACTCTTTTGAACATAGGTAGCTCAAGTTTTATACAAACTTGAGTCTTTTTTGAATTAACCAAATCGGGTATAATTCCTTTACAGATTTTTACCTTTCATTAACCTCGACACGTAGAGGCCAATCAGAGCGTGTGACATGAATATTGGCGGGGTAGGCGCGTCCTCGCGTTTTGCGGATCGCGTGGTTCGGCTGCTCGAAAGAGTGGAGTACCGACCGGCTCGAACAGAAAGCGAAAAAGAGGCGATCTTTCGCCTTCGCTATGAAGCCTATCGACGGGAAAACTATATTGAGCCCCGAGAAGACGGCCTTCTCTACGATCCGGCCTATGACGAGGCGCCGAACTGCTGGAACATCGGAACCTTTATCGATGGCGAGCTCGCGGGCGCGCTTCGTATTCACGTGGCCTCTCGGGAGGGCGATATCCTCCCGGACGGTGTCGTATTTCCTGAGGCCGTGGTCCCGCATCTCCGTAATGGGAAGGTCATTGTCGATCCCACGCGCTTTGCGACAAAATTCGAGTTTTCCCGCCAGTTCGCTGAGATGCCGTATTTAACTTTACGACCGGGTTGGATGGCGGGAGCATATTTCGGCGCGGCCTATATCATTTCGACCATGCGCGTCGAGCATCAGGCCTATTATCGGCGTGTCTTTGGCTACGAACTGTGGGGCGAGCCTCGATCTTATCCTCGAGTGAATCGCAAAGTTTGCTGCATGGGCTTCGACTATTTTGCCCAAAAGAACCGGGTCGAGGCGCGCTATCCATTTTTCCGCTCAACGTGGGCAGAGCGTGAACAGATGTTCGGACGTTCATCCGAAGCGATGAGGCAATCTCTCGGTCTTTTCCACGCTGGTCGCGACGCTCGAGCGCAGGCCTGAAGAAGAAATGTCGCTAGCCGGTCGCAGCGGGACGCCGGCTCGCGTCGTCCACGGGCTCGGACGATTGCCGCCGCCGAAGCCAATCGCTAAGGTAGCGGGGCGCAGCTTCCTGGAAAAACGCAACCGCCTCGTCCAACGCTCGCCGTCCTTCGGGCAGAACCGCGCTTAATAGCGGCCAGGCGTGCGGCATATTCGGATAAATGCGAAGATCGGCCCGAACCCCGTGTGATCGAGCGCGCTCGGCAAGGCGTTTCGCGTCGTCAAGCAACGCTTCGGTGTCGCCAACGAATATCAAAAACGGCGCAAGACCGGTAAGGTCGCCGTAAACGGGCGATATGAGTGGATCGCTCGGATCGGCAGCACCGACATAGGTTTTCGCGAGCATTCTGATGCAATTTGTTGCTTGCATCGGGTCGCGATCGCGATTGCGCTCCAGCGACTCCCCAGCGCAGGCCATATCGGCCCAGGGCGAAAACAAGCAGGCAGCGATTGGCCCTTCTTCATGGCCATCGCGCAAACTGAGTTGAAGAGCGACGGCGAGTCCGCCGCCCGAGGAATCCCCAGCGATGAAGATCGGCCCTTCGATTTCAGCTCGCAACGCCCGCCACACTGCACGGACGTCATCGAGCGCGGCTGGGAAAATATGTTCCGGCGCGAGGCGATAGTCGGGGGTGAATACGCGGAAGCCACGCAATGCGAAATCGCCGGCGATTGATCGATGGGTGCGCGACGACATCGCGACATAGCCGCCGCCATGCAAGTAGAGCACTGTCCCGTAGGTTACGCCGTTTTTCTTCGACTCCGCCCATTCGCCGGGAACCCCTCCCAGGCGCGATTGGGAAAACGCGACCCCTTTCGGCGTGGTCGAGGGTATGCTGCTAAACGCCTTTCTCACGTCCAGAGGCGTCCGGCATGCGGCGAGCCGTCGCTTTACGAAAGCGCGGATTAAGAAATTGATAATGACAGTTCGCACTTTGGAGACCAATCCGTGCGGGTCACGTGTTTCCATTGTATGCGCCAATAGGTTAATAAATCCTACGTTTGGGATTGACTCCGAAACGGGACATTACGCTTACTTCACCCCGTCGCTTGAAAGACAAGAGCTGACGCTCGATTGTCAGAAAAGCGGTTTTTGAAGGTTCGTTTTTCGTGGAGCCAAGATGCCAGAGCCTTTCAATTTTGAGCGCGCGTTCCACCGGAACATTGGGTTTGTCACACGCGATGAATTGCAGATTTTGCGCCGGAAACGGGCTGCTGTCGGTGGCCTCGGCGGGTGCGGAGGGGCGCATGTTGCGACCCTGGCGCGGCTCGGCATAGGCGCCTTCACCCTTGCGGATTTCGATCGATTCGAACTCGTCAACTTCAACCGCCAATACGGCGCTCGAATGTCGACGCTCGGCAGGCCGAAAGTCGAGGTCCTGCAAGAGATGGCGCTCGACATCAATCCGGAATTGCAGATCCGGACGTTTCCCGAAGGGGTCCGGGAGCAAACAATCGACAGCTTTCTCGAAGGCGCCGACATTTACGTCGACGCCATCGATGTCTTCGCCCTCGAAATGCGCCGAAAAATCTATGCCCGGTGTCGGGCGCTGGGCATTCCCGCCGTCCTGTCGGTTCCGGCGGGTATGGGAACCGTCTTTCTCGTGTTCATGCCGGACGGCATGTCTCTCGAAGAATGGTTCTGCTTCGAGGATGTCGAGCCGTCCCTGCGCATGGTCAACTTTATCGTTGGCGTTGCTCCCGCCGCGCAGCATCGCTCGTACCTGGTCGATTCGTCGACGATCAATCTCGAGACGCGCGATTTTCCGTCGACGGGTCTGGCGTGCGAACTATGCGCCGGCGTTACCGCCGCGCAGACGCTTAAAATCCTTCTTGGCAGAGGTAAAATCGAAGCGGTTCCCTTCTATCATAGCTTTGACGCTTACACCTTGGAGTATAAAAAGGGGAAAATTCCTGGCGGCAACCGAAATTGGCGTCAGCGGGAGAAACTTGCTCGCGCGTACGAGGAGTTTGCGGAACTGGCGAGGAATTCACAAACGCAACCCAAACGCGCGGCTTCTGCTTAGGCGCCACCGCCATAAGAGTCTGTCATTGCCAGGAGCGTAGCGACAGGCAATCCACTCGTGGAGCTGCGCCCTGGGAGTGGATTGCTGCGCTCGTAATGACGAGACCAAGCGCTATTGGGGTCCAAACCCGCTCAGCGTCTCGACGAACCTTTGCGAGAACCGCTCCCCATCCACGGCGACGCAGACATCCGCATTCAGCCGCTCGGGCGCGATGTTGCGCCGGCGGTCGGCGATGATCGCGCCGCGGGTGAGCGCGCCGGTCAGTTCGACATCGACGCACATGCGCTCGACCGTCGCGAGGCTTCTATCTTCGGCGATCGCCACCGCGAGGGGATCGTGCAGGCCGCAGCCGGCAATGCCTGGATACATAGTCTCATAAGCGCGCACGTAGAAATCGGCGATTCGCATCATGGTCTCGCCGATCGCGCCGCTCGCGGCGATCGCTTGGCGCATCGGCTTCGTCAGCAGCGTTTTCATGGTCACGTCCATGCCGACCAGCGTGATCTTGGCGCCGGACCGCATCACGATCTGCGCGGCTTCGGGATCGTTCCAGAAATTGGCGTCGGCGATCGGCGTCGGAATTCCATGGATGCCGGGATGGTGGATCGTCCCGCCCATGATGACGACCTCCTTGAAGAGCGGCGCGACGTCGGGCGCCTTGGCGAAGGCGATCGCGACATTGGTGACCGGTCCGACCGGGCAGAGCGTGATCTCGCCGGGTCTCTCGCGCGCGAGGCGGATCATCAAATCGCTGGCCGGCTCGGCGACCGGCTTGGCCGTGGGTTCGGGCAGGACGACCTCGCCGAGAGCGTTGCGGCCATGGACGTGGTCGGCGGCTTTGACGAAGGGCTTGAGCAGCGACCGGCCCGGGCCGCGGGCCACGGGAATCTCGCTGCGGCCGGCGAGTTCGAGGATGCGCAGCGTATTGGCGGTCGCCGTGTCGATATCGGTATTGCCGAATGTCGTGGTCAACGCTTCCAGCTTTATGTCCGGCCGATTCAGCGCATAGAGGATCGCCATCGCGTCGTCGATGCCGGTATCGACGTCGAGAATCATGCGGCAGGGGTGGGACATGGCAAGCGTACCTTTTATGTCATTCCCTAATGTCATTCCCGCGAAAGCCGGAATCCAGAGAACCGCTGCGCTTGAAGGATAGAGCGCACTGGATTCCCGCTTTCAAGCGTGTGAAGAAATTGGCGTTGGTCTGCGCCTGTGATTCACTTTCGCCATCGAGCAGGGTGATTCGATGGCGAACGAGGCGCGGTT
>Ga0209062_1002037_pt1 | contig 29595 bp, 29 predicted proteins | sample Coa_R2_2_FD_187158 | JGI IMG/M metagenome (GOLD analysis project Ga0209062, IMG submission 187158) | Surface soil microbial communities from Centralia Pennsylvania, which are recovering from an underground coalmine fire - Coalmine... | ecosystem: Environmental > Terrestrial > Soil > Unclassified... | reverse complement strand
GGAATGCACATGGGTGTCCATGAGGCCGGCGATGGGGCTGGTGACGGGCGGCGGGGGCGGGAAGTTGCGCCCCTGGGCGATCGCGCGCACGGGGAGCGCCATCGCCCCCAAACCCATGATGATCGGTGCGGAGAGGCCGAGCTTCAGAAGATCGCGCCGGGCGGTGTGCGGGGTGTGCGGATGGCATCCGATATGCACGGTTCCCGGCGGGTGCGGCTGACCACAGCAGTCCGTGAATTTCCAACGCGGAAGATAGGATTGCACCATCCGGGCCTCCCACGATCGATTATTTGTCACGCTCCGCGGCAAATCGGGCATCTCCCGCGTGCCCATCGAGCATGCGCCCTTTTGCTCACCTCTGCAACACGCGGGGCCGAGGCGCGAGATGCCGGTGAAAATTCCGTCGAAAATAGCATTCGATGGCGGCGGAACGAGCCGGCTTGGCGCGGAAAAAAGAGGGGGTGCAGCTTGCGCCGCACCCCCATTTTCTGCCTTAATACCTGGGCACCAGGCCGGGAGGCTTAGAGCCGGTGCCGGGCGCGATCAGCTACAGCCGCTGGTGCTGCCGCACGTATCGCATTTAAGGCAGGTCCCGTTGCGCACGAGGGTGAAGTTGCCGCATTCGCCGCAACTGTCACCCTCGTAGCCTTTCATACGCGCCGCTCGGATCTGCTCGATCCGCGCATCGGCTCGGTCGAGGCCAGCGAGCGCGGTGCTCGCCTGCAATTCCGCCGCGAACGATGCCGCCACATCCATTTCCGCCACATCGACGGCGAGCGCCGCATTGCCCTGGCTCACCGTCTGGCCATGGGCGCCGCCTTGCAGCACGGTGAGCTTGCTCCGCATATAGCCCGTCGAAGCGACGCGCTGGACGACGGCTGCCACATCAGCGCGGCTGCTGCCGCCGTCGGGAAGGCTCGATTCCGCCGCGACACCCTTGCCGACCGTGTCGGGCAGCAGATCCTCCGGCTGCACATGGGCAAGGTCGTTGCGTCCCAGATAGGAGACGGCGAGCTCGCGGAAGATGTAGTCGAGGATCGAGGTCGCCATCTTGATCGCGTCATTGCCGTCGACCATGCCCGAGGGTTCGAAGCGCGTGAAGGTGAAGGCCTCGACGAATTCCTCGAGCGGCACGCCATATTGGAGCCCCACCGAGATCGCGATGGCGAAGCTGTCCATGAGCGAGCGGAAGGTCGAGCCTTCCTTGTGCATGTCGATGAAGATCTCGGCGAGGCTGCCATCTTCGTATTCGCCGGTGCGCAGATAAACCTTGTGGCCGCCGACGATGGCCTTTTGCGTATAGCCCTTGCGGCGCTGCGGCAGGCGCCGCCGCTCGGTGCGCCGCACGATGCGCTCGACAATCCGCTCGACGACCATCGGCACGCGCTCGGCCGGCGGCTTTTCGAGAAGCTCCGCCACCGCTTCTTCTTGATCGTCATCGGCGATCAGCGAAGCCGAGAGCGGCTGCGACAGCTTCGAGCCGTCGCGATAGAGCGCATTCGCCTTGAGGCCGAGGCGCCAGGACAGCATATAGGCCTCACCGCACTGCTCTACGGTTGCGGTGTTCGGCATGTTGATGGTCTTGGAGATCGCGCCGGAGATGAAGGGCTGCGCCGCCGCCATCATGCGGATGTGGCTCTCGACCGAGAGATAGCGCTTGCCGATGCGGCCGCAGGGATTGGCACAATCGAAGACCGGCAGATGCTCGCGCTTCAAGAAGGGAGCGCCCTCGAGCGTCATCGCGCCGCAGCAATAGGTGTTCGCCGCGTCGATCTCCGCCTTCGAGAAGCCCAGCGCCGTCAGCATGTCGAAGGAGACATCGTCAAGCTGCTCGCTGGTGAGTCCGAAGGCGGCGCGGCAGAATTCCTCGCCGAGCGTCCATTTGTTGAAGGCGAACTTGATGTCAAAGGCGGCGGCGAGCTCGTTCTCGACCTTCTCGATGGCGCCTTCGGTGAAGCCGCGCGCCTTGAGCGTCTCGTGGTTGATGCCGGGCGCATCCTTCAGCGTCGCATTGCCGACGGCGTAGCGGATGATCGCTTCGATCTCGTCGCTGTTATAGCCAAGCTTGCGCAGCGCCTCCGGCACCATGCGGTTGATGATCTTGAAGTAGCCGCCGCCCGCGAGCTTCTTGAACTTGACCAGCGCGAAATCGGGCTCGATGCCGGTTGTATCGCAATCCATGACAAGGCCGATCGTGCCGGTCGGCGCGATCACGGTCGCCTGCGCGTTGCGATAGCCGTGCAGCTCGCCTAGTGCGAGCGCCGCGTCCCACGCCGCGCGCGCTGCTTGCACCAGCGCGCGGTCACGGCAATTCACATCGTCGAGCGGCACGGGAAGGGTGGAAAGGTTCTCGTAGCCGTCGCGCTGGCCGTGAGCGGCGCGGCGATGATTGCGAATGACGCGCAGCATCGCCTCGCGGTTCTTGGCGAAACCAGGGAAGGCGCCGAGCTCGCCCGCCATTTCGGCCGAGGTGGCATAGGCGACGCCCGTCATGACCGCCGAGATCGCCGCGCAGAGCGCACGCCCTTCAACGCTGTCATAGGGCAGGCCCGCGGCCATGAGGAGGCCGCCGATATTGGCGTAACCCAGCCCCAGCGTGCGGAACTCGTAAGAGAGTTGTGCGATCTCGCGCGACGGGAATTGCGCCATCAGCACCGAGATCTCGAGCGTGATGGTCCAGAGCCGCACCGCATGCTCGAAGGCCGGCGTGTCGAAGCTCCCATCCTCGCGGCGGAAGGCCATAAGGTTGAGCGAGGCGAGATTGCACGCGGTGTCGTCGAGGAACATGTATTCCGAGCACGGATTGGACGCGTTGATGCGGCCGCTCTCGGGGCAGGTGTGCCACTCATTGATCGTGGTGTCGTATTGCAGCCCGGGATCGGCGCTGGCCCAGGCGGCGTAGGCGATCTTGTCCCAGAGCTCGCGCGCCTTGAGCGTCTTCGACACGCGGCCATCCGTGCGGCGCGTGAGCTTCCAATCGCCGTCGGTCTCGATCTTCTCCAGGAACTCGTTGGTCACGCGCACCGAATTGTTCGAGTTCTGGCCGGAGACGGTGAGATAAGCCTCGCTGTCCCAATCCGTGTCATAGGTGCGGAAATCGATCTGGGTGAAACCTTGCGCGGCGAATTGGATGACGCGCTGGACGTAGTTCTCCGGGATCATGGCGCGGCGCGCCGCCTTGATCTCGCGCTTCAGCGCGGCATTGGCGGCGGGATCGAAGCGCTTCTTGCCAAGCGCCTCGGCCTCGGCGCCATGGCATGCGGCCATCACCAGGTTCAGATGCTTCTGCGCGAGCTTCGATCCGGCGACCAGCGCCGCGACCTTCTGCTCTTCGATCACCTTCCAGTCGATATAGTTCTCGATATCGGGATGATCGATGTCGACCGTCACCATCTTGGCCGCGCGCCGCGTCGTGCCGCCGGATTTGATGGCGCCGGCCGCGCGGTCGCCGATCTTGAGGAAGCTCATCAGGCCGGAAGAGCGACCGCCGCCCGAGAGCTTCTCGTTCTCGCCGCGCAGTTTCGAGAAGTTGGAGCCGGTGCCCGAGCCATATTTGAAGAGCCGCGCCTCGCGCACCCAGAGATCCATGATGCCGCCCTCGTTGACGAGGTCGTCGGCCACGGATTGGATGAAGCAGGCATGGGGCTGCGGATGCTCGTAAGCGCTCTCGGATGCGACGAGCTTGCCGGTCTGGAAATCGACGTAGTAATGCCCTTGCGCCGGCCCGTCGATGCCATAGGCCCAATGCAGGCCGGTATTGAACCATTGCGGCGAGTTGGGCGCCGCCATCTGGCGGCACAGCATGTAGCGCATCTCGTCGTAATAGGCGCGGGCATCGGCCTCGCTGTCGAAATAGCCGCCTTTCCAGCCCCAATAGGTCCAGGTTCCGGCGAGGCGGTCGAAAACCTGCTTCGCGCTGGTCTCCGAACCGGTGCGCTCGTTGCTCGGAATTTGGCTCAGCGCCGACTCGTCCGCGGTCCGCCGCCACAGCCAGTCGGGCACGCCGTTCTCGACGACCGGCACGAGCTTGTTGGGCACGCCGGCCTTCCGAAAGTATTTCTGGGCCAGGATATCGCAGGCAACCTGGCTCCAATCGGCGGGCACCTCGATGTTGGGGAGGTGAAAGACTCGCGAGCCGTCGGGATTGCGGATCTCGCTCGTCGCCATGCGAAATTCGATGCCGCTGTAGGAATCCTGCCCTGCCGTCGTGAAACGCCGCTCTATGCGCATAACTTCCCCCTGCCACCCACTCTGCCGTTTCTTGTCCTGCTTACTTCCCACCCCGCGGCCGGCTCTATATGTTGGGGCCGGCTCTCGATGAACAAACCATATCTTGGCAGAGCATGTTGCGTCCATAAAAAAAATAGCGCCTAGCGTTTGTCGACATACAACCTATAGATAAATGGCGAGCGCATCGGGAGCACCACAACATGGGGGAGCGGGGCTGGACGGGAAGGGGAACAGACGGCATACTCCGGCCGCCCTTCAATCAAGGATATCGGCCGAGTACGCGCTCAGGCGCGTCGGTCGCCGGCGAACGGATCCTCTCCCGATGAATATCGGCACTTTGCTTTTCACCTGGCGCAGGGGCGAACTGGTCGGCACTGACCAGTTCGGCAATCGCTACTATCGAGAAAAACCCGGGCGGGCGCTGAAGCGCGGCGGCGGACGCGAAAGCCGCGAGCGGCGCTGGGTGCTCTACAATGGCGAAGCCGAGGCGTCGCGCGTGCCCCCGGAATGGCATGGCTGGCTCCATCACACCGTGGACGAGGTGCCGAGCGACAGCGGACGCAAGAAACATGCCTGGGAGAAGGAGCATGTTCCCAATTTGAGCGGCACCGCGCTTGCCTACCGCCCGCCCGGCTCGGTGCTGCGCGGCGGCCAGCGCGCACGCGCCACCGGAGACTACGAGGCATGGACCCCCGATATGGACTAGATCACTCAAGAAGATTCGTCGAGGGAGCCCACAGACATGCAGCGTAACGCCATCGAGACCGTGATGGGCGCCGTCGTCCTCGTGGTCGCGGCCGTATTCCTGTTCTTCGCCTACACGACAACGCAAGTGCAAGCGACCGGCGGCTATGTCGTGACGGCGCGCTTCGACCGCGTCGAAGGTTTGCGCGACGGCGGCGATGTCCGGATCAGCGGGATAAAGGTCGGAAGCATCCTCTCGCAGACGCTCGATCCCAAGACATACCTCGCCGTCGTTCGCATGAGCATCCAGCCTTCGATCAAGCTGCCGACCGACTCGGTCGCGACGATCGCTTCGAGCGGATTGCTCGGCGACAAGTACCTGTCGATCGTCCCGGGCGCCGATGACGAAACGATCAAGCCGGGTGGAGTGATCGAGCACACGCAGCCGCCGATCAGCCTTGAATCATTGATCGGCCAATTCATCTATGGTCAGGGCGGCTCCCAACCGAAAAAGGACGGGAACGGGGCGCCCAAATAGCGCGTCTCGACCGCTTGAGGTAAGGGCATCGCATGGGTGATACGACGAAGCCGGGAAAGCTCGTTTTGCCGACATGGCGAACGCCCGAGGGCGAGCCTGTTTCCTGCGTCGAGAAGATCAAGGTGCTCAACGAGAATCTGCAGGAGCTGCGCGACATGGCGCAGGAAGCGCTTGAGGACGCCGTGTTGATGGGCTGCGACGAGAACCAACTGCGCCGCGTGTTGCATGAATTGGCCGACGGGCTGGTCAATCCCTATCAGAAGAGCAAGCGATGAGACGGCGCGCTGTCTGGCTTTCGGCGCTGCTCGTGCCGGTGCTCTGCGGGGCGGCTCCGGCGGAAACCACGATCGCCGTCCTGCAAGGCCTCGACAAGACGACGGCACGCATCTCGAAATTCGAGGCTCCGGTCGGCAAGAGCGTGCGATTCGGCCGTCTGGTCATTACCGTTCGCGCCTGCGTGAAGCACCCGCCCGAGGAGGAGCCGGAAAGCGCCGCCTTCCTTCAGATCGACGAGTTGGGCGAAGCCGATCGTACCGCGGTGACGGCGCGGCGCGTCTTCAGCGGCTGGATGTTCGCCTCGAGTCCGGCGCTCTCGGCGATGGAGAACCCGATCTACGATATCGGCGTGCTCGATTGCAAAACGGCTATGACCGCGGCGCCGGCAAGCGGCTCGACCGGGAAATAGGCATTGACGCCGAGCGCCTCGGTGAGTTGCCGGCGGTATTGGGAGCGCGGGATCTCGGTCGCCCCGAACTGCTCCAGATGAGGCGTTACGAATTGCGTATCCAATAGGCGAAACGCGCCGAGGCGAAGCCGCGCCACGAGCTGCGCCAACGCCACTTTGCTCGCGTCGCTGACGCGGCTGAACATGCTTTCGCCGAAGAAGGCGCCGCCGAGCGCGACACCATAGAGTCCGCCGACCAGCTCGCCCTCGAGCCAAGTCTCGACGCTATGCGCGAAGCCGGCGAGGAACAACGCTTGATAAAGCCGGATGATCTGGTCGTTGATCCAGGTCTTCGGCCGTTCGGAGGTGGGTTCGGCGCAGCGCCGCACGACCGTCTCGAAAGCGGTGTCGCACCGGGTCTCGAAAATTTCCTGCCGCAACCGCCGCCGCAAGCGGCGCGGCAGGTGAAAGCGGTCGAGCGGCAGTACGCCCCGCCGATCGGGATCGACCCAGAAAATCTCGGGATCGTCTGCGGCCTCGGCCATCGGGAAGATTCCGACGGCATAGGCGCGGATCAGCAATTCCGGGGTAAGCGCGACCATCCGGCGAATGATGCCAGCATCAATGCCGGCGCGCTACGAACCTTTCGAGCCAATGGATATCGTAGTCGCCATTGATGAAATCGGGTTCGGCGATGAGCCGCAGATGCAGCGGAAGCGAGGTCTCGATCCCGGAGATCACATATTCCTCGAGCGCACGCCGAAGCCGCATCAGGCACTCGTTGCGCGTAGCGCCGTGAACGACAAGCTTGGCGATGAGACTGTCGTAGTTGGGCGGCACGGTGTAGCCCTGATAGAGCGCGCTGTCGACGCGCACGCCGGGTCCGCCGGGCGCGTGATAGCTGGTGATGCAGCCGGGCGAGGGTGCGAAGGTTTCGGGATCCTCGGCATTGATGCGGCATTCGACGGCATGACCCGTGAGCTTGACGTCCTCCTGCCGGATTCCCAGCGGCGCACCGGCCGCGATGCGGATCTGCTCGCGCACGATGTCGATGCCGCTCACCATCTCGGAGATCGGATGCTCGACCTGGAGGCGCGTATTCATCTCGATGAAGAAGAACTCGCCATCCTGGTAGAGGAACTCGATCGTTCCGACGCTGCGATAGCCGAGCTTGCGCATCGCCGCCGTGACCGTCCGGCCGAGCGCTTCGCGCATGCTCGTGTTGAGCGCCGGCGACGGGGTCTCTTCCAAGAGCTTCTGATGCTTGCGCTGCAGCGAGCAATCGCGCTCGCCGAGATGAACGACGCCGCCCTGTCCGTCGGCGACGATCTGGAGCTCGATGTGGCGGGGATGATCGAGATAGCGTTCGAGATAGACCTCGGCATTGCCGAAGAACGCCTTCGCTTCGGATTGCGCCGCAGGCACCGCATCTCTGATCTCCTCGGGACTGCGCGCAACCCTCATGCCGCGCCCGCCGCCCCCGCCTGCCGCCTTGACCAGCACGGGGTAGCCGATGCGTTCGGCCTCGATCGCCGCCGCCGCGGCATCGGCGACGCCGCCTGCCGAGCCGGGCACGACGGGAATGCCGAGCTCGACCGCCGCGCGCTTGGCGAGCACCTTGTCGCCCATCAGACGGATATGCTCAGGCGAAGGGCCGATGAAGGTGAAGCCATGCTCCTCGACCATGGCGGCGAAATCCGCACGCTCGGCGAGGAAGCCCAGCCCGGGATGAATGGCATCGGCGCCGGTGATGGTCGCGGCCGAGAGGATCGAGGGGATGTTGAGATAGCTGTCGCGCGCCGCCGGCGGGCCGATGCACACGCTTTCATCGGCCAGCCTGACATGCATGGCATTGCTGTCCGCCGTCGAGTGGACGGCGACGGTGCGAATTCCCATCTCGCGGCAGGCGCGATGGATGCGCAACGCAATCTCGCCGCGATTGGCGATGAGCACCTTCTCGAACATTGCCGCGATGCTACTCCAACACGACGAGCGCTTGGCCGAATTCCACCGGCGTCCCGTCGGCGACGAGTATCTGCGACACCCGTCCCGCCCGCGGCGCCGGGATCTGGTTCATCACCTTCATCGCCTCGATGATGAGCAGCGTCTGTCCTTCGCGCACGCTGTCTCCGACCTTGATGAAAGGCGGCGCCTCGGGCTGCGGCGAGAGATAGGCCGTGCCCACCATCGGCGATTTGGCGCCGGGCGTTTCGACGGCGATTGCCGCGGCGGGCGGCGCGGCCGGAGCCGCCGCCGCCGGCATTGCCACCGTCACCGAGGGCGCGCTCAGCGCGCCGCGTACCACGCGGATGCGTCGCTCGCCGATCGCATATTCGATCTCGGTAAGACCGGTCTCGTCCAAAAGCGCTGCAAGCGCGCGCACGAGATCACCGTCGATCGTCAGATCTTTCAGATTCGCCATACCGGGCTTTGACTCCGTCAATCGCTGCGGTCGCCGGCGTCGAGCAGCCGAGCCATCGCGTCGAGCGCGAGCACATAGCTGTGCCCGCCGAAACCGCAGATCACGCCATGCGCCACCGCGCTGATATAGGAGACGTGGCGAAAGGCTTCGCGGCGATGGATATTGGAAAGATGCACCTCGATGACCGGCAGCTCGGCCGCCTTGAGGGCATCGAGGATGGCAATCGATGTGTGCGTGTAGGCACCGGCATTGAGGATGATGCCATCGGCGGATCCGCGCGCCTCCTGGATCCAATCGACGAGCTGCCCCTCATGATTGGATTGGCGGAAATCAACGGACAAGCTCAGCGACGCCGCGTGTTCCAGACACGCCTCCTCGATGTCGGCGAGCGTTTCACGCCCGTAAGTGGCGGGTTCGCGCACGCCCAGAAGATTGAGATTGGGCCCGTTGAGGACCAGGATCGTCGCACCGGCCACAATGCGGGCTCCTGTTGTTCGCCGAAGGTGCCTTATAGCATGGATCGGGAAGGAGTGTAGCCGGCTTGTGCGGCGCAGCACGTCGCGTGCGGCCAACCGGCGCGCCTCAGCTCCGGTGCCGGCGATCCTCCGGTTTCTCAATCATTGTCGTCGTCAACCGCCGAAGTCTTAGCCGTTCGCGCCTCGAGCTTCCTGACCGCCGCCTCGAGAACAAGGCGCTCCTCGTCGCTGAGATCGGCGAGCAGCTCGGCTTCCACCGCGAGCACCAGGGGTACGATGCGGTCATAGACGGCGCGACCCTCGGTGGTGAGATCGAGAATGGCGCGGCGCCGATCCGTGGCATCGGTGCGGCGCGTGACGTGGCCGGCCACCAGCAATCGTGCCACCGCGCGGCTCACGCGGACCTTGTCCATCGCGGTATGTTCGACCACGCTGTTGGCGGTCGTGGCACCGTAGCGACCGAGCACCGCCATGGTCCGCCATTCCGGCGCGGACAGATGGAAGTGTCGGGCATAGACGCCCGCCACCGCTCTGGTCATGCGGTTGCTGAGCACGGAGAGCCGGAATGGCAGAAATCGCTCGAGTGCCAGCTGCGACGCATCGCCGGGCCGCGGCGGAGGATCACTTGGAATTGGTTTCATTGGCAACCAAATGCCTTGTGAAGCGTTGCCCGTCAAGCTTCATTCGCTCCGACCCCCAACGCGCCCTGAGAGGATGCCATGAGCGTCGTTGACAAAGCCAAGTCGCAGGCGGCACCGACCGCCGGCGGCACGACCGATCTCTGGGACAATCCGATGGGAACCGACGGCTTCGAGTTCGTCGAGTACACCGCGCCCGACGCGGCCGCGCTCGGGCGCCATTTCGAGCGCTTGGGCTTTGCCGCCATCGCCCGGCATCGTTCCAAGGCCGTGACACTCTATCGCCAGGGCGACGTGAATTTCATCGTCAATGCCGAACCCGAAAGCTTCGCTCAGGCCTTCGCTCGCCTGCACGGCCCCTCGGTATGTGCCATGGCATTTCGCGTCCGCGACGCGGCGAAGGCGTACCGGCGGGCGCTCGAGCTCGGCGCCAAGCCGGTCGCCGGAAAAGTCGGGCCGATGGAGCTCAATATCCCCGCGATCGAGGGCATCGGCGGGAGCCTCATCTATCTCGTCGATCGCTATGGCGATCATTCGATCTATGATGTCGACTTCATGCCCTTGCCGGCCGGCAGCGTGCCGCCCGTCGGTGCGGGGCTCAGCCGCATCGATCACCTGACGCACAATGTCCATCAAGGGCGGATGGCCGAATGGGCCGGCTTCTACGAGAAGCTCTTCAATTTTCGCGAGATCCGTTATTTCGACATTGAAGGCAAGCTCACCGGCCTGCGTTCCAAGGCCATGACCAGCCCATGCGGCAAGATCCGCATTCCGATCAATGAGAGCGCCGATGACCGCTCGCAGATCGCCGAATATCTGGCTGCGTATCACGGCGAAGGTATCCAGCACATCGCGCTTGCCAGCGACGACATCTACGGGACCGTGGAGCGGCTGCGCGCTGCCGGCATCGCCTTCATGACCGTGCCCGACACATATTACGAGCAGGTGGAGCATCGGCTGCCCGGCCATGGCGAGGATCTCGAACGTCTCAGACGGCAGCGAATCCTGATCGACGGTGCGCCCACCGCCGGCGGTGGCTTGCTGCTTCAGATCTTCACCGACACCATGATCGGCCCGATCTTCTTCGAGATCATTCAGCGCAAAGGGAACGAGGGTTTCGGCGAAGGCAATTTCCGCGCGCTCTTCGAATCGATCGAGCTCGATCAGATCCGGCGCGGCGTGCTCAACCCCGGCGCTTCCTCGGAAGGGACGCCAACATGAAACTGGCCTCGCTCAGATCCGGCGGCCGCGACGGCACGCTCGTTGTCGTGAGCCGCGATCTCGCCCTGGCGGCTCCGGTGCCGCAAGTCGCGCGCACGCTGCAAGCGGCGCTCGATGATTGGGGGCGATGCGAAGCCAAGCTTCGCGAGGTCTATACGCTTCTCAACTATCGACAGCTCGGCGGCAGCGTGTCCTTCGATCCCGCGCTCGCCGCGGCGCCGCTGCCGCGTGCCTATCAATGGGCCGACGGCTCGGCTTATCTCCATCATGCCGAGCTCCTGCGTAAGGCGCGCAAGGCGGAGATGCCGCAAAGCCTCTATCACGACCCGCTGATGTATCAAGGCGGGTCGGACAGTTTTCTCGGACCGCGGGACGATATCGCCGCGGCCGACGAGGCGTGGGGCATCGACTTCGAGTCGGAGGTGGCGGTGATCACCGATGACGTGCCGATGGGCATCTCGGCCGAAGCCGCCGCCGCCCGCATCCGGCTCGTCATGCTGGCGAATGATGTGAGCTTGCGGAATCTCATTCCGCCCGAGCTTGCCAAGGGGTTCGGCTTTTTTCAAAGCAAACCGGCGACGTCCTTCTCGCCGGTTGCCGTGACGCCGGACGAACTCGGCGACGCCTGGCGCGACGGCACGGTGCATCTGCCGCTGGTGAGCCAAGTGAATGGCAGCGAATTCGGCCGACCCAACGCCGGTGTCGACATGAACTTCAACTTTCCCAGGCTCATCGCCCACGCCGCGAAGACGCGGCGCCTGGAAGCTGGAACGATCATCGGCTCGGGCACCGTCTCGAATCGCGACGAGGCGGTCGGCTCCTCTTGCATCGCCGAGCGGAGAATGATCGAGACGATCGAGCGAGGGGCGCCGCAGACGTCCTTCCTTCGCTTCGGCGATCGCGTCCGCATCGAGATGTTCGACGAGCAAGGGCTTTCCATCTTCGGAGCGATCGATCAGCGGATCGTGCCCTACCAGCCCGCGGATGGCGCGCGTGCGTTGCGATGACGACACCTTGACGGAACCGGCCGGGCGAAGAGACTGAGGACATCGCTGCTGCGTCACAGGATGCCGCCATGAAGCTCTACGGCTATTTCCGCTCTTCGGCCGCTTTTCGTGTGCGCATCGCCCTCAACCTCAAAGGCGTGGACTACGAGCAGGCATCGATCCACCTGCGCAAGAAGGAGCAGCTCCGAGCCGACTATCTTACCTTGCAGCCACAGGGTCTCGTCCCGGCGCTCGAGGATGAGGGCGAGGTCTTCATCCAGTCGCTGGCCATCATCGAGTATCTCGACGAGACCCGCCCCGAGCCCCCGCTGCTCCCCGGCCATCCCGCCGATCGCGCGCGCGTGCGGGCGATCGCGCAGGCGATCGCCTGCGACATTCATCCCATCGATAATCTTCGCGTGCTGCGCTATCTGGTCGACCCCCTCGGACATGACGAGAAGGCCGTCGAGGTCTGGTTCAATCACTGGATCAAGCTTGGCTTTGACGGGATCGAGCGCATTCTCGCCGGAGATGGCCAAGCCGGTGCCTTTTGTCACGGCGACACGCCGGGTCTCGCCGATATCTGCCTTGTGCCGCAGGTCTTCAATGCGCGGCGTTATCCGAGCTTCGACATGAATCCCTACCCCACGATCCGGCGCGTCTTCGACAACTGCATGGGGTTGGAGGCCTTCGAGCGGGCCCGTCCCGAGAACCAGCCCGATGCGGAGTAGAGCGCCCGGCGGCGATCGCTCTTATGTGGCGCGCTAGCGTCTGGGCGCTGGCGCTCTTCCTGCTGTCGTCGCCGAGCCTTGCCGCAGCGGCGGAAAGCGGCGGCGCGAGAGTAGGGCCCGAGGCTCCGGCGTCGGTCTTGCGCAGCATGCGCGGGGCAGAGCCCGCAGCGGAACTGCGGCTCGTCTTCGATTTGCGCCGTGGCAGCGACGCGCCCATCCCGCTGACGGTCTGGCTCGGCGCCGATTATATCGACATCGTCGAATCCGCGCGCGAGACGCTCTACGATTACCGGCTGCGCCGTCGCCTGGTGCTTGATCGCGCGCGAGGGAGCTTTGCGAGCTTCTCTCTCTACGGCGACGTCGCCTTTCGTCAATATGACATGGAGAATCGCTTCGCGCTGTTGCGGCGCCTCGCCGAGTCCGGCCACGCCGATCTTGTACCACTCGCTCTCAAGCCGTTTTGGATCGAGAGCGATTCGGGATTGGCAATCCCCGGCATCAAGCGGCCGGTGATCGCCAAGGAAACCCTCGCCGACGGCGCGATCCGCTTTCGCGTCGACGGCGAAGAGGAGGCGCTGTTCGCGCCTCAAGGTCTCCCCCAGCCGCCCTTCATCGCGCGCCTCTTCGCCCGTTTTCTGCGTTACCGGTTGCCGCTTCATCCGGATATCGTCACGGCGATCGCCGCGGATGGCCGCATGCCGCAGCGTCTCGTCTTCGTGACGGCGACCGGAGACGACCGGCATCCCGCCGCGCTCATTCTTCAGCACAGCGAAACGGTCGAGGGCGCCGACTACCCGCTGCCCCCATCGCTCGAGCCGCGCCTGCCGCCGAGCGATGGAAGTGCCGATGCGAATATGATGCAGGCCGTGTTGCCGAGCATGCGGGCGGCGCTCGCGGGAACGCAGGGCGGCGGACCGCGTTCGCTTGGCGATTATCGCTCCGCCGTCGAGAAGGCATTGAAGCAGAACGCCAAACTCTCCGCCGCGTTGATCCTCGCCGAAATGACGATGCAATACGGCCGGTCGGCGCTCGATTGCAGGATCGGCCCGCCGGATGTGCCGTGCCGAAGCGGGCAGGAGCTGAACAAGATCCTGGCGGCCGATCCTCGTGCGGTCGCTCTCGTCGAGGCTCAGACCATCGAGGCGAAAGATCCGGCGCGGGCGGTTGCCGCATGGCAAAGTCTCAAGCGGGAGAAGGTGCCTGAGGGCTATGTGCTCGATGCCTTCCTCGCAAGCCGACTGAGCCTCGCCGGCAAGCGCGCCGAAGCGGCAGCGGCTTTCGAAAGCGCTTTTCGCGGCAACCCTTACCTGCCGGGATTGTATCGCGATCTTGGCGATCACTTTCTGCGCGGGCTGCGCGCCGATCTGGCCTGGCTCTGCTACGACCTCGGCCGTCTTTTACCCGGCCCGACAAATGCCGATGTGCTCGCGGATATCGATCGGCTCGAACAACAAGTGCTCGCGCAATATCCGGACTTTTTTTGAGCGATGGGCGGCGTGCAAGCGCCGCATTGATATCGCCCCGATCTCACTCCTTGGTATCGGTCGAGAGTTAAGGATTGTGACGCGCCGCGCGCAGGTCTAGCGTTCTCCCGTCCGGCTCAACTCGGACCAATGAGGGAGGAAGATCATGGCCAATCTGCCGCAGGTTGATCAGGTTCTCCGAAGTGCCGTGGACGCGGGCGACGTGCCCGGCGTGGTCGCGATGGCGGCGACGCGCGACGGGGTCGTCTATAGCGGCGCCTTTGGCAAGCGCGCTTTGCCGGAGGGCGCGTCGATGACCGCGGACACGGTCTTCTGGATCGCGTCGATGACCAAGGCGATCACCTCGACGGCGGCGATGCAGCTCGTCGAGCGCGGCAAGCTCACGCTCGACGGTCCCATCAGCGAGGTATTGCCCGAGCTGCGCTCGCCGCAAGTGCTCGAGGGCTTCGATAGCGCGGGCGAGCCCAAGCTGCGCCCGGCGAAGCGGCCGATCACGCTGCGCCATCTCATCACGCATACCGCGGGCTTCGGCTACGACATCTGGAACCCGGACCTGTTGCGCTATCAGGAGAAGAAGGGGATCGCCGGCATCATCTCCTGCCAGAATCTGGCGCTCACCATGCCGCTCACTTTCGATCCCGGCGAGAAATGGGAGTACGGCATCAATATCGATTTCATCGGCAAGGCGGTCGAGAAGGTCAGTGGCAAGACGCTCGAAGTCTATTTCCGCGAGAATCTGTTCGAACCGCTCGGCATGAAGGATACGGGCTTCAAGCTTATTCCCGATCGCCGCGCCCGGCTCGTCGGCATGCATGCGCGCCAAGCCGACGGTTCACTTCAGCCCATGCCCTTCGAGATTCCGCAGGAGCCGGAATTCTTCATGGGCGGCGGCGGGCTCTACGGCACCGCGGCCGATTATCTCGCCTTCGAGCGCATGTTCCTCAACGAGGGACGCGCCGCCAATGGCAAGCAGGTGCTCAAGCCCGAAACGGTCAAGATGGCGGCGCAGAACCAGATGGGCGATCTCAATGTGCGGCTTCTCAAGACCGCGATCCCGCCCTACTCGAACGATGCCGAGTTCTTCCCCGGCATGGTCAAGAAATGGGGGCTCGGCTTCATGATCAACACCGAGCGCGTGCCGGGCGGGCGCAGCGCCGGAAGCCTGACCTGGGCCGGGCTCGGCAATACCTATTTCTGGATCGATCCGACGAAGGAGATCGCCGGCGTCATCCTCACCCAGCTCGTTCCCTTCGCCGACGGCAAGGTGCTGTCGATCTACGATCGGTTCGAAAAGGCAGTCTATTCGAGTTTAGGGTAAAAGCCGCAAGCCGCGTCTTTCCTCAAGCGAAGAGAGGCGCGGCGGCCATCAGGGCGCCTGCTCGCAATTGATCATCCAGGGAATGCCGAAGCGGTCGGTGAACATGCCGAAGCGCACCGACCAGAAAGTCTGCTGGATCGGCATTCGCACCGTGCCGCCTTCGGCGAGCGCATGAAAGAGGCGTTCCGCCTCGGCGGGCTCCTTCACAGTGATCGAGACCGAGCAGCCCTTCATCGGCTCATAATGCGGGGGCGGCGGGTCGCCGGCCATCAGCAGGTGATCGCCGGCGCGCAGCCGGGCGTGGACGATCTTGCCGCGCCATTCCGGCGGCAGCTCACCGGCCATCGGCGTCTCGGCATAGGTGACCATCGCCTCGATCTTTCCGCCGAGACATTTCTCATAGAAGCGAAAGGCGGCTTCGCATTGGCCGTTGAAGGAGAGATAGGGGTTGAGCTGCATGGGGTGCTCCCGTTGTTGACGGCGTTCTCGTCTCAGGTGGCGGGATCGCTGAGCGCACGAAGCTCGGTGCGCAACCGCTCGGGATCGGCGCGAACCAGGACACGCTCGAGCGCAGCATGCGTCCGTCGCCACGCCGGAAGAGCGGCGGCGAGCCGCGCGCGGCCCGCCGCGGTCAAGGCGAGGCGACGACTGCGCCTGTCCTCCTCATCGACCGCTATCCTGACCAGCCCGCGGCGCTCGAGCGGCTTGAGATTGGCGGTCAGGGTCGTGCGATCGACCGCGAGCAGGCTCGAGACATCGCCGATGCTCGCGGGCTCAGGGCGGTTCAGCGCCATCAGCAACGAGAATTGGTGATTGGTGAGGTCGAACGGCCTCAGCGCCTCGTCGAAGCGCCGCGCCACCACGCGGGCGGCGCGTTGCAGATGGAGACACAGGCAGGCGTCGCGCACTTCGCGCGCAGCGGAGAAAGGCAGGGCATTTCCCTTTGACATGTATTTATTATGTTGATATCAACTTAACCTGTCAATCGGCGGGGACTGGCGGAGGCGACGATGGCGAAGAAGGTGCTCATCCTCCTCGGCACCAGAAAAGGCGCGTTCATTCTGGAGAGCGATGCCGCCCGTCGCTCGTGGCAAGTGCGCGGCCCGTTCTGCGAGACTTGGCCGATGAACCACGTCGTGGCCGACCCTAAGGATGGCGCGATCTATGCCGGCGGCGGCAATGCCTGGTTCGGTCCCGCGGTGTGGAAATCCACCGATCTCGGGGCGAGCTGGACGCATTCGAGCGAGGGCCTCGCCTATGCGGCGGGCGAAGAGCCGATCAAGGCGGTCTGGAGCGTGGCGCCGGCACGCGGGAAGCTCTATGCCGGTGTCGAGCCCGCCGGCCTGTTTTGCAGCGAGGATGGCGGCGGCTCGTGGCGCCACGTCGCGGGATTGCGCAATCATCCGTCGCGGCCCGCCTGGCAGCCGGGCGGCGGCGGCCTCATCCTGCACTCGCTCATTCCTCACCCTACCGACGAGAAGCGGCTCTGGGTCGGGATCTCGACCGCCGGCGTCTTTCACACCGAAGACGGCGGAGAGAGCTGGGAGCCGCGCAACCGCGGGACGCGTGCCGACTTCCTGCCGGAAGGACAGCGATATCCCGAGCATGGCCAATGCGTGCATTGCGTGGTGGCGGCGCCGGGCGCACCCGATCGCCTCTATCAGCAGAATCATTGCGGCATGTATCGCAGCCTCGATGGCGGCCGGAATTGGCAGAGCATCGAGGCGGGCCTGCCGTCGAGCTTCGGCTTTCCCGCGGCGGCTCATCCGCGCGATCCCGCGACGCTTTATCTGATGCCGCTCAATGGCGACAGCACGGGACGATACGCGCCCGAGGGCAAGGTTGCGGTATGGCGCACGCGCGACGGCGGCGAGAGCTGGGCGGCGCTGCGCCAGGGATTGCCGCAGCAAAACGCCTTCGTCACCGTGCTGCGACAGGCCATGGCGACCGATCGCCTCGACCCCGCCGGCGTCTATTTCGGCACGAGCGGCGGCGCGCTCTTCGCCAGCGCCGATGAGGGCGAGAGCTGGAATTGCATCGCGCATTATCTGCCATCGATCTCGTCCGTGGAGACCTTCGTCGTCAAGGCGTAACTGTCGATGCCAGCCACCGCGCCCGTCATGGTCACGCTGCCGCCCGTTTTGATGCGGCTCTTTCCGGACAGCGTGCGGTGCGTCGAGCTTCGGGCCTCGTCGGTCGCCGAGCTGATCGACGCGCTCGATGCGCGCTGGCCCGGGATGCGCGACCGCCTCTGCGATTCTAGGCCGAGCATCCGGCGACACATCAATGTGTTCGTCGGCGACGAGCGGGCAAGCCTCGAGACGCGCCTCGTCCCCGGTGCCGCGGTGACGATCCTGACGGCGATCAGCGGCGGCTGAGAGGGCGGGGGCGGGCCGTCGCTCAGCGAGAGATCTCATCGCGAAGCACCACGGCTTCGTTGTGAAGCTCGTCCCGCGCCGCATAGATGAGGGTCAGCCGCCCCTCTCTTGCGATCCTGCGAAGCTCGGCCAGCAGATCGGCTTTGTGCGAGAGCTCGGCCCGATACCGCCGGCGAAACTCGGACCAGCGCTCGGGATCGTGGCCAAACCACCGTCGCAGCTCGGTGCTCGGGGCGATGTCCTTGAGCCAGCGATCGATGGCGGCATCCGATTTGCGCAAGCCCCGCGGCCAAAGCCGGTCGACGAGAACACGAACCCCATCCGCATCGGAGGGCGGCAGGTAAGCCCGCTTGAGCTGGATGTCCAGCTTCGTTGTTGTTGCCACCACCACCCCGCCATTCGCCAGCCATGCGCCGTGCAGCGATAAAAACTTTCCTGCCACGGGAGGGTTCCGTCGACGAAAAAGGGCCGCGGGAACCCGCGGCCCTTCTCGCTGCGTAATGAACGTACTTCTTAGAAGTCCATATCGCCCATGCCGCCGCCATGGGGCATCGGGGCGGCCGGCTTCTTCTCCGGCTTCTCCGCGACCATGGCCTCGGTGGTGACGAGCAGGCCGGCGACGGACGCCGCATCCTGCAACGCCGTGCGGACGACCTTCGTCGGGTCGATGATGCCGGCTTTCAACATGTCGACATAGTCGCCGGTCTGGGCATCGAAGCCGAAATTGGCGCTCGTGCCTTCAAGCACCTTGCCGACCACGATCGAGCCGTCGACGCCGGCATTCTCGGCGATCTGGCGGATCGGCGCCTGTAGCGCGCGGCGGACGATGTCGATGCCGACCTTCTGCTCGTCATTGTCGTATTTGAGCTTGGCGAGCGCCTTGGTGGCGAGCAGCAGCGCGACGCCGCCGCCGGCGACCACGCCTTCCTCGACCGCCGCACGGGTCGCGTGCATCGCATCGTCAACGCGATCCTTGCGCTCCTTCACCTCGACCTCGGTCGCGCCGCCGACGCGGATCACCGCGACGCCGCCCGCGAGCTTGGCGAGCCGCTCCTGGAGCTTCTCGCGGTCGTAGTCGGAGGTGGTCTCCTCGATCTGCGCCCGGATCTGGTTGGTGCGGGCGAGGATGTCCTGCTTCTTGCCGGCGCCGTCGATGATGGTGGTGTTCTCCTTCTCGACACGCACCTTCTTGGCCTTGCCCAGCATGTCGAGGGTGACATTCTCGAGCTTAATGCCGAGATCCTCGCTGATGAGCTGGCCGCCGGTGAGGATCGCGATGTCCTCGAGCATCGCCTTGCGGCGATCGCCGAAGCCCGGCGCCTTCACCGCCGCGACCTTCAAGCCGCCGCGCAGCTTGTTGACGACGAGCGTGGCCAAGGCCTCGCCCTCGACATCCTCGGCGACGATCAGCAGCGGACGGCCCGACTGCACGACCGATTCGAGGACCGGCAACATCGCCTGGAGGCCCGAGAGCTTCTTCTCATGGAGCAGGATGAAGGGATTCTCCAGCTCCGCCACCATCTTCTCGGCGTTCGTGACGAAATAGGGCGAGAGATATCCCCGATCGAATTGCATTCCCTCGACAACATCGAGCTCGGTCTCAAGGCTCTTGGCCTCCTCGACCGTGATCACGCCCTCATTGCCGACCTTCTGCATCGCCTTGGCGATCATGTCGCCGATATCGCGCTCGCCATTGGCCGAGATCGTGCCGACCTGGGCGATCTCGTCATTGGTCGAGACCTTCTTGGAGCGCTTCTTGACGTCCTCGACCACGGCGTCGACGGCGAGATCGATGCCGCGCTTCAGGTCCATCGGGTTCAAGCCCGCGGCCACCGCCTTGACGCCCTCGCGCACGATCGCCTGGGCGAGCACGGTCGCCGTGGTGGTGCCGTCACCCGCGGTGTCGTTGGTCTTCTGCGCGACCTCGCGGAGCATCTGCGCGCCCATATTCTCGAACTTATCGGCGAGCTCGATCTCCTTGGCGACGGTCACGCCGTCCTTGGTGATGCGCGGCGCGCCGAACGACTTGTCGAGCACGACGTTGCGGCCCTTGGGGCCGAGCGTCACCCGCACCGCATTCGACAGGATATCGACGCCGCGCAGCAGACGGTCGCGGGCGTCGCCATGAAATTTGACTTCCTTGGCTGCCATGGTTCCTTACTCTCTCTTTCTCTTCTGGATTGAGCCGACCGGTCTCAGGCGACCTTCTTGGCGGTCTTCGGGGCGGATTTGCCCTCGATGACGCCCATGATGTCCGACTCTTTCATGATGATGAGCTCTTCGCCGTCGATCTTGACCTCGGTGCCCGACCATTTGCCGAACAGCACCCGGTCGCCGGCCTTGACGTCGAGCGGATGAAGCGTGCCGTCCTCGCCGCGGGCGCCCGGGCCGACGGCGATCACCTCGCCCTCCTGGGGCTTCTCTTTGGCGGTGTCGGGGATAATGATGCCCCCGGCGGTCTTCTCCTCCTGCTCAAGGCGCCGCACCACGACGCGGTCGTGCAAGGGACGGAATTTCATGAAATCCTCCTCGGAATTGCGATCTGAAACGGATTGGTGTCCGTCTATTAGCGCTCATCGATGATGAGTGCTAGCGAAATAGGCGAGAGGTGACCCGGTTTCAAGGCCCCGGGCCAAAAATGTCGCGCCGCGGCGGCGCGGCGCTCCCGGCCGGTCGATTGTCGCTGGACGTTCCGCTGTGATAGCGTAAGGCGCTCCGCAGGACAGGCATCGGTCGGCGCCGGGCACGGCAAAAATGGCAGCAACCTACGAACCGATGATGGTGATCGCCTCGGTCGTGGTCGCCATCATGGCGTCGTTCACGGGCCTGAGGCTGGTGAGCGGCATGGACGCGCTCGACGGTGCGCGCCGCCGGGTCCAGATCGCCAAGGCCGCCTTCGCTTTGGGCGGCGGCATCTGGTCCATGCATTTCGTCGGCATGCTGGCGGTTCGCCTCCCCAGCGCCCTCGGCTACGACGCGCTCTATACGCTCGGTTCCGTGCTCATCGCCATCCTCATCACGGGGGTGGGACTCTCGATGATGGCGGTGGGCGACCGCTCGCCCTTCGGCGCCATTTCGGCGGGCACGCTGACCGGGCTCGGCATCGTCAGCATGCATTATGTCGGGATGCGGGCGATCTCGGCAAATTGCCAGGTGAGCTACCAGCCGGCGGGCTTCGTGATCTCCTCGGCCATCGCCATTCTCTTCTCGATCTGTGCGTTAAGATTGTCGCTCAAGCGGCGGACATCATTGCAATTGACGCTCGGCGCGATCATTCTGGGCGTGACCATTTCGGCGATGCATTACTCGGCCATGGCGTTCACCCGCTTCATCGCGGTCGATGGCCAGTCCACGGTAGAGACGCCGATAATCCGCTCCGACTACCTGGCGCTGATCGTCGCGGTCGCGGCCTTCGTCGTCTGCGGGCTCTTCCTCTTGACCGCGCTGCCGATCGAGCGCGGCGGCGAGCCGGTCCTGCAGCCGGAAGCGGTGCCGCCGCCGCCATTCAAGGCGGAAGCACCGGCCGAGCGCCTCCGGCTCCCCTATGAGCACAACAACACGACCTATTTCATCGATGCCGAGCGCGTCCATGCAATTAAGGCGGATGGTCATTATACCCGCCTATATGACGGAAAGGACGTCTATTTCTGCCCCTGGTCGATCTCCAAGCTCGAGACCTATCTCGCCGGCCGTTCCTTCCTGCGCACCCATCGCAGCTTCCTCGTCAATATCGCCCATGCCGGCGCCTTTCAGCGGCGCAAGGACAAGGCCTTCCTGATCGTCCCGGCGCTCGCGGAGACCATGGTGCCGGTGAGCCGCTTCCATGTCGCCGATGTGAGGCGGGCGCTCGGCATTTGAGGCAGGGCGGCCGCTGCCATTCGTGCAGCGGAGGCGCATTTCGTGCAAGGGCGCGGCCCGCCGTTGATTAGCGCTTCCGCCGCCGCCGGGCCCCGGTTCATGCTGCGGAAATCGCTGAGGATTCCAGGGCCAGTGCCGGTCCATCCTGGGGCATGGACGGGAATTTTCAGGGGAATAATCACCACCATTTCACGGAGGTTTCCGGTGATTCCCGCGCCCTTCGAGTATCATCGGCCGGAACGCCTCGACGAGGTGATCGCACTCCTCGCACGGCATGGCGACGATGCCCGCGTCGTCGCCGGCGGCCACAGCCTCGTCCCGATGATGAAGCTGCGCCTCGCCACGCCCGCGCATCTCGTCGACCTCCGCGGGCTCGGCGAGCTGCGCCAGCTCCGCAGCGAGGGCGCGACCCTGGTGTTGGGCGCGCTCACGACCCAGCATGAGCTCATCGCCTCGGAGGCGGTCGCCAAGGCCTGTCCGATCCTGCGCGAGGCCGCGCTCCAGATCGCCGACCCCCAGGTGCGCTATATGGGGACGATCGGCGGCAATGTCGCCAATGGCGATCCCGGCAACGACATGCCGGCGGTCATGATGGCGCTCGACGCGACATATCGGGTCAAGGGTCCCGGCGGCGAGCGCGATCTTCCCGCGCGCGAATTCTACCAGGGCGCCTATCTCACGGCGCTTCGGGACGGCGAGATCCTGACCGCCATCCGCGTGCCGCTGCCGCCCGCCGGCCATGGCTGGGCCTATGAGAAGCAGAAGCGCAAGATCGGCGATTACGCCACCGCCGCCGCGGCTGTCATCCTGAGCCTCCGCGGCGGGACCTGCGCTGCCGCCGCCATCGCGCTCACCAATGTCGCGGCGACCCCGCTTCTCGCCGTCGCCTCGGGCGAGGCGCTGGTCGGGACGCGGGTCGAAAACACGGCGGTCTCGGAAGCGGTCCGCCATGCCCGGGGGATCGCCGAGCCCGCCTCGGACGGGCGCGGCCCTGCCGATTACCGCAAGCATGTCGCCGGCGTGATGGTGCGCCGCGCCATCGAGCGCGCCAAGGCGCGCGCCGCCTGAGCGAGGGAGGAGAGCCCGATGTCGAAGATCCATCTCAAGCTCAAGGTGAATGGCCGCGACCGCGATGTCCTGGTCGAGCCGCGCATGCTCTTGATCCATGTGCTGCGTGAGGAGCTCGGCCTGACCGGCCCGCATATCGGCTGCGACACCAGCCATTGCGGCGCCTGCACCGTCGATCTGAACGGCATGTCGGTCAAATCCTGCACCGTCTTCGCCGCGCAGGCGCAGGGGGCCGACATCACGACGATCGAGGGCCTTGTCGGCGCCGATGGCGCGCTTCATCCGCTCCAGGAAGCCTTTCGCGAGCATCACGGCCTTCAATGCGGCTTCTGCACGCCGGGCATGATCACGCGCGCCTACCGGCTGCTCCAGGAGAACCCCAATCCGAGCGAAGCCGAGATCCGCCTGGGCATCTCCGGCAATCTCTGCCGCTGCACCGGCTATCAGAACATCGTCAAGGCGGTGCGCGCCGCCGCGCAACATATGAATGCTGCCAAGGAGGCCGCAGAATGAGTGCCGATGGCGACAGCGCGGCGGTCCGCGCGCAAAAGCTCGAAGGTCTCGGCAGCAAGAGGAAGCGCGTCGAGGATGCCCGCTTCACCCAGGGCAAGGGCAATTATGTCGACGACATGAAGCTGCCGGGCATGCTGTTCGGCGATTTCGTGCGCTCGCAATATGGCCATGCCCGAATCAAGTCGATCAACAAGGACAAGGCGCTGGCGCTGCCTGGCGTCAAGGCGGTGCTGACCGCCGCGGATTTGAAGCCGCTCAAGCTCCACTACATGCCGACCTTGGCGGGCGACGTCCAGGCGGTGCTCGCCGATGAGAAGGTGCTCTTCCAAGGCCAGGAGATCGCCTTCGTCATCGCCGAGGACCGCTACATCGCCGCCGATGCGGTCGAGCTCATCGAGGTCGACTACGAGGAGCTGCCGGCGCTCACCGATCCCATGAAGGCGATGGCGCCTGGAGCACCCGTGCTGCGCGAGGATCTGGCCGGCAAGACTTCCGGCGCGCATGGGGCACGGAAGCACCACAATCACATCTTCACCTGGGAGACCGGCGATGCCGCCGGCACCGACCAGGCGCTCAAAGCGGCGGAGGTCGTCGCGCGCGAGCTCATCTCCTATCAGCGCGTCCATCCCTGTCCCCTCGAGACCTGCGGCTGCGTTGCCTCCATGGACAAGGTGAATGGGCATCTGACGGTCTGGGGCACTTTCCAGGCACCGCACGCGGTGCGCACGGTGGCGTCCCTCATCTCCGGCATTCCCGAGCACAAGATCCGCATCATCTCGCCCGATATCGGCGGCGGCTTCGGCAACAAGGTCGGGGTCTATCCCGGCTATATCTGTTCGATCGTCGGCTCGATCGTCCTCGGCGTTCCCGTCAAATGGATCGAGGACCGCATGGAGAACCTGACGGCAACCGCCTTTGCTCGCGACTATCACATGACGGGCGAGATCGCGGCGACGCGCGACGGCCGCATCACCGCGCTCCGCTGCCATGTCATCGCCGATCACGGCGCCTTCGATGCCTGCGCCGATCCCACCAAATATCCCGCGGGCTTCTTCAACATCTGCACGGGCTCCTACCACATCCCCGTGGCGCATCTGACGGTCGATGGCGTCTACACCAACAAGGCGCCGGGCGGCGTCGCCTATCGCTGTTCCTTCCGCGTGACCGAGGCGTCCTACTTCATCGAGCGGATGATGGATGTGCTGGCGCGCAAGCTGAACCTTGACCCTGCCGAGATCCGCCGCCGCAACCTCATCAAGAAGGAGCAATTCCCCTACAATTCGGCGCTCGGCTGGCAGTATGACAGCGGCGACTACCACACGGCGCTCGACAAGGCGCTGAAGGCCGTCGATTACGCGGGCTTGCGCGAGGAGCAGCGGCGGAACCGCGAGGCCTTCGCGCGTGGCGAGACGCGCAAGCTCATGGGCATCGGCGTCGCCTTCTTCACCGAGATCGTCGGTGCCGGCCCGATCAAGAATTGCGACATCTTGGGTCTCGGCATGTTCGACAGTTGCGAGATTCGCGTCCATCCGACAGGCTCCGCCATCGCGCGGCTCGGCACGATCAGCCAGGGGCAGGGGCACGCCACCACCTTCGCGCAGATCCTCGCCTCCGAGATCGGCATTCCCGCCGCCAATATCACGGTCGAGGAGGGCGACACCGACACCGCGCCCTATGGGCTCGGGACATATGGCTCGCGCTCGACGCCGGTGGCGGGCGCGGCGACCGCGATGGCCGGCCGCAAGATCCGCGCCAAGGCGCAGATGATCGCGGCCTACCTTCTCGAGGTCCATGACGACGATCTCGAATGGGATGTCGATCGCTTCAAGGTCAAGGGCGCGCCCGAGCGCTTCAAGACCATGGCCGAGATCGCCTTCGCCGCCTACAACAAGGTGCCGCCCGGCATGGAACCCGGGCTCGAAGCGGTGAGCTATTACGATCCGCCCAACATGACCTATCCCTTCGGCGCCTATGTCTCAGTCGTCGATGTCGATGTCGATACGGGCGTCACCGAGATCCGCCGCTTCTATGCGCTCGATGATTGCGGCACGCGCATCAACCCGATGATCATCGAGGGACAGGTGCATGGCGGCTTGACCGAAGCGCTCGCCATCGCCATGGGCCAGGAGATCGCCTATGACGAGCACGGCAACGTCAAGAACGGCAGCTTCATGGATTACTTCCTGCCGACCGCCGTCGAGACGCCGGTGTGGGAGACCGATTTCACCGTGACGCCCTCGCCGCATCACCCGATCGGCGCCAAGGGCGTCGGCGAATCCCCGAATGTCGGCGGCGTCTCGGCCTTCTCGAACGCCGTCAACGACGCCTTCGCCCATCTGGGCCTCGTCCACACGCAGATGCCGCACGACCATTGGCGTGTGTGGAAGACGGCGGAGCGGCTGAGGCTCACGGGGTGAGAGGAGATGCTTGCTGCATGAGCGCGGTGCGTCCTTCGAGACGCGCCCTACGGGCGCTCCTCAGGATGAGGCGAGACTGGGTATGGCCTCATCCTGAGGAGCCGCCGCAGGCGGCGTCTCGAAGGACGCACACCGGTCCTGCAGCGTCCTGATGCCCCTCGACTACCAGCCCCTGCAATCGAAGCTCGCCGCGACCGGCTATATCGCCGACGACACGCTCGCCATGGCGCTCACGCTCACCGTCGCGCTTGGGCGGCCCTTGCTCTTGGAAGGCGAGGCCGGCGTCGGCAAGACGGATGTGGCGAAGGCGCTCTCGCGCGTCATCGACACGCGGCTCATCCGGCTCCAATGCTATGAGGGGCTTGATGCCAATGCGACGCTCTATGAATGGAACTACCAGCGTCAGCTTCTCGCGATCCGCGCCCATGAGCATGACGATCTCTCCGCCGACGAGATCGAGCGGCACGTCTTCTCCGAGGAATATCTGCTGCGCCGGCCGCTGCTCGAAGCGATCTCGCAGGCGGCGCCGCCCGTGCTGCTCATCGACGAGATCGACCGCGCGGATGAGGAGTTCGAGGCGTTTCTCCTGGAAATCCTCTCCGATTTTCAGATCACCATTCCCGAGCTCGGCACGATCAAGGCGGTCTCGATTCCGCATGTGATCCTGACCTCGAACGGCACGCGCGCGCTCTCCGATGCGCTGCGCCGGCGCTGTCTCTACAGCTATCTCGATTTTCCGGACGAGCGGAAGGAGTTGGCGATCCTCCGCGCGCGCCTGCCTCAGATCGATGAGCGCCTTGCCGAGCAGATCGTCCGCTTCGTCCAGAAGCTCCGACGCGAGGATCTCGAGAAGAAGCCGGGCGTCGCCGAGACCCTGGATTGGGCGGGCGCACTCATCGGCCTCGATCTCTTCGCGCTCGACCAGGACCCGGCGGCGCTGCAAGCGAGCCTCATCTGCCTCTTGAAGACCGAGCGCGACCTCAAGGCGGTGCCGCGCGAGGTGACGGCGCGGCTCGTCGGCAAGGTGGCGTGAGGTGACGCGCCCGGCGGCCGCTCGGCGCGTGAGCGGGTTCATGAGCCATCTGCGCCTCAACGGCTTCGCCGTGGGTCCGGCCGAGACCGAGGCGGCGCTCAGCTTTCTCGCGATCGCCGAGACGCCCGACGCCGCGGTAGCGCGGCTCGGCCTCAAGACCATGCTCGCCGGCAATCGCGCGGAGTGGGAGCGTTTCGATGCGCTCTTCGATGCTTATTGGTTTCGCCGCGGCGTGCATCTGGCCGAGCGCGCCGCAGCCAAATCGCATGCCCGCGACGACCGCGCCCGTCCGCCGCTCTGGGACAAGATCCTGCCGCCCGAGGAGAGCGGCGAGGCGGAAGGGCCGATGGCGCGCGCCGATATGGGTGGCGAAGCGGGCGAGGGCAGGGACGGGACGGGGCGGCTGGTGGCGAGCGGGCATGACGCGCTGATGCGCGCCGATCTGCGCAGCCTCGTCAGCGCGGAAGAGCGCGCCGAGGCCGAGCGGATCGCCGCGCGGCTTGCGAGCGCGATCCGCTATCGCCTCAGTCGGCGCCGCGTGCCGTCGCGGCGCGGGGCGGCAGTCGATCTCCGGCGCACCATCCGCCGCAATCTCGCGCATGGCGGCGAGCCCATCGAGATCCTGCGCAAGCGCCGGCCGGAGCGGCCGGTCAATCTCGTCCTGTTACTCGACGTCTCCGGCTCGATGAAGGTCTATAGCCGTTATTTCATCGCCTTCGTGCGCGGGCTGCTCGGCCTCTGGCTCCGCGCCGATGCCTTCGTCTTTCACACGCGGCTCGTGCACATCTCGGACGCGTTGCGCGAGAAGGACAATCTGCGCGCCATGGATCGGCTGTCGCTCATGGTCGAAGGCTTCGGTGGCGGGACCAGGATCGCGAGCTCGCTCAAGAGCTTCAACGATCGCCATGCGCGCGCGGCGCTCAATTCGCGCAGCGTCGTCATCGTCATGAGCGATGGCTACGACACCGATCCGCCGGCCTCGCTCGTCGCCGAGCTCAAGCGGCTGAAGCAGCGCGCGCGGCGGCTCGTCTGGCTCAATCCGCTCATCGGCTGGCGCGATTATGCGCCGGTCGCGCGCGGCATGGCGGCGGCGCTTCCCCATGTCGATTGCTTCGCGACGGCGCATTCGCTCGCGAGCCTCGCCGCGCTCGAAGACGAGCTCGCGCGGCTCTGACGGCCGAGGAGACGATGCCCAGTCTCGTCGAGGATATCTTCGCGCTCATCGGCGATCTCTTGAAGAGCGGCGAGGCCTTCTGCGTCGTCACCGTGCTGCGCACGAAGAACGCGACCTCGGCCAAGGCGGGCGCCAAGGCCGTGGTGCTCGGCGACGGCACGATCAAGGGATTCCTCGGCGGCGGCTGCGTTCAAGGCGCGGTGAGGCGCACCGCCGCCGCGGTGCTGAAGGAGGGCAAGCCGCGGCTCATCCGCGTCAAGCCCAAGGAGGAGGTGAGCGCGCCCATCGATTTGGACGGCACCGAGCTCCATCAGAGCGCCTGCCCCAGCGGCGGCACCGTCGATATGTTCGTGGAACCGATGCGCCGCGCGCCGCGGCTCGTCGTCTGCGGCGCCTCGCCCGTGGCGCTGGCGCTGGCCGACCTCGCGGCGCGCTTGGGATACCGCATCGCCGCCGCGGCCCTCGCCGAGGACCAGGACCGGTTCGAGAGCGCCGAGGAGCGCGTCGCCGGATTCGACCTGACACCGCTCGCGATCGGCGCCGAGGATTGGATCGTCGTCGCAACGCAAGGCAAGCGTGACCGCGAAGCGCTCGCCGCGGCGCTGGCGAGTGCGGCGCCCTACATCGCCTTCGTCGGCAGCCGCCGCAAGGCCGACGCGCTCCGCGCCCAGTTGAGGGCGCAGGGAACGCTGAGCGAAAGCCAACTCGCGCGCCTCAAGGCACCCGCCGGCCTCGACATCCACGCCATCGAACCCGCCGAGATCGCGCTTTCGATCATGGCGGAGATCGTGGAGCGGAGGAGAGCGGGGGTGAGGGAAGGGGATGGTGGCATAGCCCCTCACCCTCCCATTGCTTCGCAACGGGTCCCTCCCTCTCCCGCAAGCGGGAGAGGGGCTTAATTGCTGCGAGTCTTGAATAAAATTGCCCCTCGATCTGGACTGGATTGTGTCGCCGAGACGGCGTGTGCCCGACCTTCGGTGATCGAGGGCGGCTTGAGCAGCTCAGCCCCCGTGTAAGGTTTGATTCGTGGTCGAGTTCGCGCTGGCTCGCGAACAAACCATAGAATACTAACAACGACACGAGGGCTTCCGAATGTCAAAGGCGCTAAGGGTTTTGATTACCGGGGCGGCGGGCGCCATTGGAAGGGCGACGGCGCAGGTCCTTGCCAACCGAGGGCATTCGGTCGTCGCTACCGACATATCGCCGTTGAGTGAATCGGAAGGCATCGAGGCACATGTGCTCGATGTCACCAGCGACGACTCCGTGGCGCGGTGCCTTAAAGCGGTTGGTCCGCTCGATGCAATCGTCAACAGCGTCGGTATAGCTGGCGGAGGGCCGGTGGAAGGCTATCCACTTGATCGTATGCGACAGATGTTCGAGACAAACACGCTCGGCCCGTTGCGCCTAATCCAGGCGGTCTTGCCCGCCTGGCGAAAGCGGGGTTCCGGGGTCATCGTGAATGTGTCGAGCGTGAACGGCCGAGTCTCCGCGCCGCTCCGAGCAGCGTACAGCGCCTCCAAATTCGCGCTCGAAGCCTTGACAGAGTCACTGCACCTGGAAGTCCGTCACTTTGGGATACGCAGCGTGTTGATCGAGCCCGGAAACATCGCTCCTGGCATGAAAGCGAGCGAGCCTCATAAGGGACCAGCCGACTACGCCGGACTTTGGGAGCAGTGGGCCGGAGCCGATAAAAAAATGATCGGTTCCTCTGGTCCCCCCGGCCCCGAACTTGTCGGACGGGCGATCGCCGGCGCGATCGAAG